>OFHI01000020.1_pt1 | contig 43147 bp, 46 predicted proteins | sample 1522021 | NCBI WGS metagenome assembly OFHI01 (sample SAMEA2464839, study PRJEB22497) | soil metagenome | biome: Grassland; feature: Farmland; material: Clay | place: Australia | collected 2013-02-01 | depth 1.4 m | reverse complement strand
ATATAGTCATATATCCAGAGCCTCTGGTACCCCTCCGTCTCCAGGCCTTGCATAAAGAGTTCATGAAAGATACCCTGAACACATTACTCAGAAAATACACCAGATATCCGCTGATGATCATCGATGAGATTGGTTGTCTGCCGCTGAATCGCGAAGAGTCGAATCTCCTGTTCCAGCTTGTCTCGTACAGGTATGAAAAGTGCTCAACAATATTCACCTCAAACAAGTCCTTCTATGAGTGGGGTGAGGTCATGGGTGACCAGGTCATGGCATCAGCCATCCTGGACAGGATACTGCATCACTGCACAGTGCTGAACATCAAGGGTGAGTCATACAAAGGCTCAAGGACCGGAGGAAGGGCAATCCTCCGCTGAATAAGGAGAAGTGAAAGGAAAATGGAAAGCATAAATATGGGTGGACAGATTTCGTTTGCCGATTTTGGACAATTTTCAGTTGGCGTTTACAAGTTGTCACCAAAAGCCCAAAAAAATTACTGTTTATCGAAATGCTTGCTCAGGTTGGCAATTCTCGATTTAAGCCAAATGTAGTCCTTGTTCTCAATGCAACCTGCATCTTCAAGCTTATGTGCCATGGTAATCAGTTGAGGCTCAATATCGTTCCATGACTTTCTAATCTCCTGTTTTACTTTCTGCTGCTCTTACGTTTCCTTTGTTACAGGCTTTTCCTTTGCCATAAAAGATAATTTACAATCGATATATAAACCATTATTTCACTGGGTTGGACAAATTATCGAGAAGTTCGCATAATAATTTGCTTCCCAATTTGTATTACACGTATTACATGTATTACAACAAAAATATACTTGAAGGGTTAACCCAAGATTCTCCTAATTAAATTTCTAAGAGAAAGATACTCTTCCTCAACTCGACCTATTTTGAATACTTTTAATATACTCCCCCTTAAATGTAGGATACCATTGCGGAGGTTGTCGAGCTAGGTCAAAGGCGATGGATTTAGGGTCCGACTTACTTCTGGAAGTATTTCTGACCAATTTGTCCAGCGATTATGACACCACAATGAGTATTGAACCGAAGCGAAAAGTTTGTGAAAAATTTGCCCTTAAGAACTTAGAAAGTAACTTTCTCTTAAACAGTAATTTTAACAATCCCCTGTAAAGATAGTTCAGCAGATTTTATGAACACCAAAAAGTATGTATATTTAATACACATAATTATGCGTGTCAACTCAAAGACTCAATGTAACTGTGCCTGATGACGTATCCGACATTCTTAAGACTAAGAAGAATAAGTCAGAGTTTCTGGCTGAGGCTGTCAGGGAGAAAGCTATCAATGATAAGAAAAAGGAAATTATGGAGAAAGCACGAAAACTAAGGAAATACTATGATTCTGACGTGGATCTGACTTCTCTGAACTCTCTGGATTCTCAGGATTTTGTGGATTGAGGGAAAGAGTTGAAACAAGGAGAAATCTGGTTGGTGAATCTCTCGCCAACAGTTGGTGCTGAAATTACCAAAACAAGGCCTTGTGTGATTACAAGCAGCAACGAGATCGGAATTCTACCATTGAAGGTAATCGCACCCATAACAGATTATAAAACACATTATGATTCGGTGCCTTGGATGGTAGAGTTATCTCCTGATGGGCTTAACAACTTATCCAAGAGATCTGTTGTAGATTTATTCCAATTGAGATCAGTATCTCAGGCAAGGTTAATTAGAAACATTGGTTTAGTGATGGATGAGGAATTTCAACAGATCTTGGATGCCATAAAGATAGTTTTTGGGATTTATTGATCTATATCTTTTGGAATACAGATCTTAATTTTCGAACACGATTTCCATCACTTCTTTCAACTTTTGTGTGACTCTTACCCCTTTCTCCGTTATTCCTATCATATTCTTCATTGGGTGTGAACTGTTATCTTTCCTTGATGTTATCATATTCCAATTCTCACCCAATTCAATAATAGAATATGCCTGATGACTATTTACTACTTCAACCAATTTTGAATATCTTTATTATACTCACCGTAAATGTAGGATACCATTGCGGAGGTTGTCGAGCTAGGTTAAAGGCGATGGATTTAGGGTCCATTCCCGTAGGGGTTCGCCGGTTCGAATCCGGCCCTCCGCACTTTTATTGATATTAGCGGTTTTGTGAAAGGTCTGGGTGTTGTTGATAACATCAAAATTTGCTATGTAATTTTCAACCGGGGTCTCAAAGTATCGGCTCAAATTCAGGCCTAACCGCTTACCCCGTTCTATCAGGCTTTCATCAACCAACAAGGTCAATTTTCTTTTCATCATAGTAAATATATATAAGTATAGAAATTATATTAAATTTTGGAGGCTATTCGTGTAATATGCAAGTTCATGCATTAGTCCAACTATGGTGACCTGTTGGGAGAATTATCGTCAAATGCATTCTCCCTTTATCCTTCCCTTTGTTTATGCCCTCCATCAGATCACTTCCAGAGGTATGTCGACCGTCACAATTTGGTTTTGAGAAGGAATATGATAAATAGAGATATCCCAAGCCGGGGTGAATGAAATGTACATCTGCATGGTAATGTTCCCGCTTTTAACGTATGTTTGAGAGTTGAATACAAGTTCAATCATGGTCTGATTTACTTGATGAACCTGGAAAGATGTTGACGAAGTACCATCTGGGAATCTAAGAGTAGCATTGTTGATGTAGAACGAAGAGTCAGTGTAGGGACTGGATAGAATCTGCCTAGTCTTTTGAATAGATACACCCACTGCAAAGCTGGAAGATGTGCCAATAGGTATGTTCGGGGCTTTTCCGGTCAACTTGTACGTGGAACTCATGTGCCCATTCGTGAACTCAACTTGCTCATATGCCACTCCTCTATTTTTGTAGTCGCTCTGCGCAAGGGTGTGAGGTGGCGCGAAAATAGAAAAGAGGGTGTAGCCCAAAAATACTACTACTAAAGCAATTACCACAAAAACTGCCTTTTTATGTCTCATTCTGATCATGCATAGAGCCCCATGTTAAAATCTATAGTACTACTCCCTTCATACAGCGGTGCATGGTTGTATCCCTCTGTGATGGTGACTGTCGATGAATATGTGAAATATTCTATTGCGTAGCTCGAAGGATAGTAATTGAATTAGTTTGTGTTTGTGTCTATGCCGAAAATCATTGAATATTTTGTATGTGGGATTATGAGGTCCGTGTAATAGACGGTCGAAAGAATATTGGGCGACTCATAGCCGTTGGGTCAAAACGAATAACCTCACGCAACATTGACTTCGGGAATGTCGTTATAGCCAATACGGAAGGAAGCATTACTTACTCCGCTATTAAGTGGCTTTCGATGAACAGCATCCCTGTTGTATCTCTGGATTGGGATGGAGAGATAATAAGCATAAAAGATCCTCCTTATCTGGAAGGAATCAAGAGATTAAGGCAGTATGATGCCTATCTGAATAATCGTATTGAGGTGGGCAGGGATATAATAACTGGAAAATAAAACCACACCAAAGACTTCCTCTTATGGCTAAAGGACAGATACGAGAAGCGCTTAAAAAGATAAATTACTTAAGTTATGTTAGTAGATAATATTGTCATTCATTGGTGATTAAGTTGAAGGAGAGAACTATTGTGATAACCGGGGCAAGTGACGGAATAGGCCGTGCTGCAGCAACACACCTAAAATCTAGCGGTGCTAATGTTATAATAACTGGAAGATCCAGAGAAAAGACTAAAGCTGTGGCTGAAGAACTAAAAGTGCCTTATTACATAGCAGACTACTCAAGTTTGGCTGAAGTGCGGCAGCTTGGATCAGACTTAAAAGGGGATTACTCTACAATCGATGTTCTCGCGAACAATGCAGGAGGAATTATGGGTTCCCAGAGAACTGTCACAGATGACGGCTATGACAGAGCAATCCAGGTGAACCATCTTGCTGGATTTCTGCTTACAAACATCTTATTGGACACTCTTTGTGCTTCAAAGGCAAGTGTGATCAACACATCCAGTGCTGCTCAGCAATTTTCAGGGCTTACAGACTTAAGTGATCTGAAACTTGATATTGGCTATAGCAGCATGGGAGCATATGGCAAGAGTAAACTAATGAACGTTCTCTTTACTAAGGAGCTCCACAGACGTTACAATTCTCTAGGAATTTCGGCAGCTGCGTTCCATCCGGGGGTTGTAAGAACAAATTTTGGGGAAGAGTTCGGAGGCAGGACCAAACTCCTCTATTCAGGACCCATAAAGTATGTATTGAAGACACCTGAGAAGGGTGCAGATACATTGATCTGGCTAGCAACATCTCAACCAGGTAAAGACTGGATCCCAGGGGAATATTACAGCAAGAGGCACATAAAGCGCCCCAATAGGCAGGCTGAAGATGCTGAAAACGCAAAGATCCTTTGGGAAGCTTCATCAAAGGCAACTGGATTGCCCTGAGATTCAACTATTTGGTTCCTATCTTAAACTGGGTAGGCTACTTTTCTTGAGTATTCAGATTAAGTTCTAATCAGTTTCAGGGAATTTTGCATAGGTTCACCTGTAAAATTAGTGAGAATTGGGTCCAAATATCGCCAGCAATGAATAAGTTGCGATAAAGGTATGAATTAAATGAGTGCAAATTATGCCTTTAATGTCATCGTTTGTAGAAAATCATCTCTTTGTGATCAATGTCGTATGAAACGATGTATCTCTTCAGGAAGTCATGACCTATCAAACCATCATGTATTATGTCCTGAAAGATCACTTTTGGTTTTTCCTGCATTAAATCTGGGTACCCATCTAGTGCAATTGCTCCCTTCATCTCCGCAAGAAATCGCTCGTAATCATGTCCTGTTTCGTCTGTTCCCTTGAATGATTCAACATTCGGGTCATCGTGGGTTACTCCCAATTCAGCCATTAGCTTTGAGTTGAGTATTAGCAGATCTGATCCGGTGTCAACTTCAAATTTTCCCAGTCTTCCGCTTGGGAGCTTTATTTTGACATATAATGAAACTGAGGGTCCATTGTATTCAATTTCAACTGGAACTCTAGTTCCATGATCAAATTGACTTTCTCTGGCAGTGGTATCGGTAATTTCGAGAAAAGGACCAGAATAGTTCATTGTTAAGACACTTCCTTTGAAAAATCCTATGGAAAGGATACCCTTAATTTCTTCCAGAACAGGGGGAAAACTTGAGGTGTCAAATATACCAACTTCAAGGTTTTCTCTCACTAAGTTACCTGCCTCAATGGATGGTACCTTAACCAGTGGTAATTCCAGTTCTTGGCCAGACATCCTCTTCCCAATCATTGTTCCAACTTTTTTCAGGGATAGTTCTTCCACGAAATCTCTGGACAGAACCGTTGGACCTATTCCAGTGTCCATCAGAAATTTGACCTCATTTCCGTTGACTTTAACGGGGATTTGCATTATGTGGTTGCCAATTATCGAAAAGGGTATTTTTTCCATATGTGAGAAATATACGCTCATATTATACTTATATTGGCACTCCTGGAGGCTGGTGCTATATGACTATGTTTTTTGATCTGAAGTTCTGTTACCAGAATTTCTCAGAACCTTGAATTTTCAAAAAAATTTTAGAATGAATTAGGCAAATTCTTAAACAAAACTGTGGGCTCAGCTAAACCACTACCAATCCTGGCTTATTATCTTGATAATGGGGATGGGTTTAGAGTCAAACCATCTCATTTTGTAATAGGTATCCTTTTGATTTCCTTTATGCCTTCAAAATCCGGATCATCTGTTATAATTTCAGATATATTCCGCTCAATTGCACAGGATAAGTGAATTGAATCTCGTGGATTAAGATTGTATTTTTCACGGATAACCTGGCTTCTTCTAATTATCTCATCGTCAACCGATATAAATCTTAGGAAGGGAAAATTCAGGAACTTCTTGCCGACTTCAATAGCATCTGTTTTTCCCAGGGTTAGTTCAACAACATAGGAGACCTCGTCCCAAGTTAAGGTCGAGGCATATGCCTGTATATCTTTTCCCTCTATTTTGGAGAGAATTTCTCTTGCTGTTTCAGATTCTTTCAGTTCATTGTAAAGAACAGGGTATAAGAAAACGTTAGAATCAATGTAAAATGTTCCTTTCATATTGTTCCTCTGTTATTTTCTTTATATCAATTCTTTTGGTGAGCTTCTTTGAATAAGTTGTGCAATAATAGTCCACATATGATACGGATTCTGGCTTGATTTTCTTTATTATAACTGAATCATCAATAACATCAACGATAACCTCAGAGTATTCCTTGATCCCGATCTTATCTCTGATATCTTTTGGTACGACTACCTGGCCCTTAGGTCCAACAGTGGTCTTCTTTCCATATAATAGTTATATGTATAACTTTTATATATACACCGTTTATTCGAAAAAGTCACTCATTATCAATCTCTGAAATGACCCTCAACAAATCATGTCTAAGAACAATTGATGACTAAGCCTTTATTTTATGGATTTGGGCAAGATTTCTGCAACCGATACTGCTGTTGAAATAACTATGAAAACACTGGTAAATCCTCTATTATTCTTCATCCTGGCACAGCCCGTTCCCGGCACTTAATGATGCACTCATCTGTATTATTCCATTAGCAATTGAAAAATGTTTTCATGAACCTTGTGGGTGAATTTTCAGCTGCAGTCGGGAGATGTATACTAGTTATATCGGGCTTTGAACAACATGTTAAGAGGCCCCGGTGCACAATCCGGATCGTATAATAATGAGCAACCCGTATGGATACGCAGGGACGGGATGGATTTTGTCTTTCACGACAGGCCTGCCCCGGAGGTTTTGTAATATGGCAATTGAAAGAAGATCGAGAGTGGTTTGGGAAGGAGACCTGCTCAAGGGAAATGGAAACATTGAGTTCCAGTCAAGCGGGTTGCACAGCACGCCTGTCACATGGGCATCAAGAACTGAGGATCCGAACGGAAAGACCAGTCCAGAGGAGCTCATGGCCGCAGCACACGCAGCATGTTTCTCCATGGCACTCTCAGCTACGCTTGCACGGTCAAAGCATCCGCCAAAAAGCCTTGATGTAAGTGCAAAATGCACCCTAGACAAGAAGGATGAGGGCTTCAGGATAACAGACATGCACCTCACTCCTCTTGTTGGCGAAGTTGATGGTATGTCAGAGGATGAATTCATAAAGGCAGCCAATGAAGCAAAGGAAGGTTGCCCAGTGTCCAATGCATTGAAGAATAATGTGAATATCCACCTTGACGCCCGGCTGAAGTAAAACAGCCTTTGAATACATCACTGTTCAGATCACGGCTGTGAGTTCCTGTACCTCTGTGGCTCCCCCTTCCTGCCCATTGCAGTGAGAATAACTGTGTGCAGGAGAGCAACAACGGAAAAAACGAACGGAATTCCTGCAAGCAGACCCGTGAAGTTGAGGTAATACATGCCGCCAGCCTTCTGCTGGCTTAACGGGAACAATACGGCGATAAGGACCCATGATACAGCAACAAGAATGCCAAGGGATAAAATCCTGGCATTTTTCCATTTTTCTGTAATTCCTAACAGTCCATATGAAAAGAGAAATCCTGCACCAACTGAAAGTCCAGTAACAAGGGCACCAAGAACTCCATAGTGTGAAGCGTAAGTTGATGCTGCATACGCAAATAGAACAGCAACCCCCAGGACAGGAAACATTGAAGCCAGGAAAATTCGAGCCTGTTTCCTGGTAATTTTCTGGGTGTACACATACATGCAACAGCTGTTATTATTTAAATTGAGGCGTGGCGGTTCCCAGAGATGATTTTCTAAAAGTCTCACAGAAAAAGGGGCCTGTAACCACGGGGTATCAGGCTGATACAATTCAGAAATCACTGTTCGTTCAGTTTGGCGATCCGGCTTCCCTTGACCCAGCCGCCTCTGATGTATTCATAATCCTGCCAGTGATCGCTGTAGGAACAGTTGGCAAACCGGGACTCTGTCTTTTCTCTTCTGATTAATATGTGAATATCTCCCTTTTCAACCTCATCCTCATCGCCTTGGTGTGGAAGAAATGGAGTTCCAGGGTCCTGTCATCCTCTTCCGAAGCCTCTGACTACATCTGCCCCTTTGTTGGCAACATCACCGACAATTTCTCCGGATTATTCTGCTATGCCTTCCTTTTTCTTCTTATCTTTCCCTTCTTCCATGCATTTTCCCCTTTAACACATTTGTAAGCACTCTTGCATCCTTTACCCATAGCATCCCACAAGTGGGACCTGATAATCAGCACCCTATTGCGATACAATCCAGTTTCAGTCTGACTACTCTGGATTTGTTCCGTTAAATCTTCCAAATCATTTCAGGTCAGAATCAGGATCGTCAAGTGTCCATCATCACTGTCAGGTTCAAACCCGGACTGTTGATCCTGTCTGGGCGGAGGATTGGATCGCCACACCAAAACACTCATGTGGCTTCATTTGCTGGCCGCTCCTTGTGTACTCTCCCATCTAGCTTCCACAGGCTTCTCATCGATGCAAAAACAAACGTGAAAAGAACCATAAGAATCCCCGAGATTATGAAGTCAACCATTATGCCATAAAGAGCTATAACTGCTGCTCCGGCTGCAATTGCAACCGGGCTGATTGAGGAAAGGGCACCGTCAATCGCAAAGTAACGGCCCCTCATATTGGGCGGAACAATGTTGTGTGCAGTAGTAAGCCAGACGTTCACAGATATGCCGAAACATAGCCCAACGATGAAAGTGAAAAGAATAGCTGTATAAATTCCGGGGACTATGCCCATCGCGAGAATGCACAACCCTGGTATTCCTCCAAATAGAACCACGTTTATTTTGCCTGAATATTTCAGAAGGTTCAGCCTTCCGCCAATGAGCGAACCACTCACATCTCCTGCAGCCAGTGCAGACAATATAAGACCATAAACCAGGGATGTAGCATTGATCCCAACTGCAACGTAAATCACGTAATAGGTTATGATCATGTCCATGAAGAAGTTGAAGAAAGTGGCCGAAACTGTTAGCAGGAAAAAGCCTTTTCTTGCTACCAGCCATCTGAACCCTTCCTTGAGGTCTTCCAGCATGGAGGGTTTCTTTTCCTGTCCGGATGGGTGTGTAGCTGTTTTACTTTTCAAGAATGGCAGCAGGATGAAGGCAGCAAACAGTGCAGAGGCAAGATACGCCCCGGCGCTGAAAAGGAACCCAGATAGAACCCCGAGGGCTACTATCAATCCTCCGGCAAGCGCATTTGAAATTGATTCCAGGCTGCTTCTGAGGGCCCGATAAATGCCGTTGGATTTTGCAATCGTGCCACTTGTTACAACATCGGGCAAGGCAGAAAGTCCCGCCGACCTCGTGATCTCCCTGCTTGCTCCCCATACGACTGCCAGCATGAGCACCGCTGCCATGTCAAAGGAAAAAAAGAGCACGTTGAATGACAAAATCAAGAAGACTGCAAAACCTGCCACTCCGGAAACTGCAAGAAGCATGCCCTTGTTTAGGCGATCCACCAATGTGCCAACCGGAAGTGAAACAAGAAGTGCAGCAAGCGTCTCCAATATTGCAACAAGGCCAACTGCAACTGCAGATCCTGTGAAGGAAAAAACATACCATGTAAGGCATACCTGGGCTACACTGAAAGCGGAAATGAACGTGGAACTCTGCCCAAGGAGCCCAAGAAACTGGGTATTATGCTTTGACTCATTCATAAAAACTTCACTTGAATTTTATTACAGGGCATTTTTGAGGGATTCTTGTAGGTATTTGTAAGGCTAAGATCCTGATGTCATCCAATGAACTGCCCAGACCCTGCTAAGGTGTCGGAGTATTTAACTGCTGCACATCCAGGCTGCAAGGTGACCGCTACACAATGAACCTTCCAGGCGCAACAACTACCAATTACGCATCCTTTATAACTGAAGCCCCTACTTTCAATAACGTTAAATCAAATCCCAAAATTCAGCTCCGTTTCTTTCACGAACATTCAGATGGAATATGATAACAGTGGAACTATTTACAGTGTTATGGGTTCAACTCCATTGGGCTCAGCAGAATGGGTTCAGTTCAAAATGATGCAGGACGGCAATGATTTGAATATACAGAACTCATTCACAAGCTCTGCCTCTTCAACTAAAGAAACTTGGTTAAACAGCGATTATTAAGCCCAATTTAAAATCAGATCGTAATTAACTGACGGTCTGAAATTTTTCTTTTTATATCTCTGATTGTGATATCTCTGATCGCAAAATCAATCTACTTCTATTGTTTAATAAGTATGCTGGTGAAGAAGAGCATGGAGCACAAGATATTTTTGGGAATCGTTTACGCGTCGATTGTGGTTGGTGTAGGGCTTATTCTGTACGGACTTTTCTTGTTCCAGAGTTCTATATTACTTACGTTACCCGGGATGGGAATTCCGGCACATCCGGCAGGTCCCAATATATACCTGTATCCACTTGATGTAATTGGTATAGCTCTGACTGTAGTGGGAACAATTGTTTTAGTTCTTGGCATATTCCATCTTATCCGTGGTCAGAAACGCCCCTCTCCCCAATATTAAGAAGGGCGACCACCCGTTAAGATGATCGCCCCTCTAAATAATTAGTTTGCACAAACAAAACAAACAGGAATGTGGATTTGTGTATACTGCATATACAAATCCATTTATTTCAGCCCGATACGCATGATTGCCTCCAATATCTCTTCATTGCCTCGCTGTCAAGTTGGTACTCGAGTTCCTTGACCGCAAGCAGGCCCCTCTTTATCAGCTTCTGGTACTTGTCCATTGCATCTTGAAGGAGTTCCTGGATCTTGATCTCCGAAATTTTCAGCCCCTTCCTTACACCATCGTAAAATACCTTTCCCGCGTTGCTCATGCAACACAATCCGGTTTGAGCACGTGACCTCCTCTCCCAGCTTTCGCAGGGAACCTCCTGTTCCAACGGTTGGAGGAATCTCCACAGGCTTGAATCCCCTCGGTCCCATGCTAATCCACCTGACTTTACGGACGCAGGCACGCATGGAGCAATATGCTATCTGACCACTTTCACGGCCTTCAGACGTTCCCTTTGGTTCTTCCAGATCATGTTTATATATCTCTCTGGGCCATGCATGGGATGTTCCACACCATAGCTTGATGTAGGCTTCAACTTCTGCCCGATGATTTGCTCGAGCGTTCCACCATTTATCTTCAACCCCGGGGCTTCGATCTGTGACATATAAAATCCGGGTATGTGTGGAAACTTTTCCCGGGATATTACAGAGGATTAAGTTTATCGTCTAAGATAAATTCTATAGCGGATCATGAAAATTTACAACGCCGATTCAATTATGAAGAACGTGATCAGCGACGGTTTTAACTGTGACAAGGAGGATTTAAACCTGATTATGAGCAGCAAGGAAGAGTTTGTCACTGTTCTTGAGAGTATCATTCAGGACCCTGTGGAGCTTTTGGAAGAGAGAAGTGAGGAAATCAGCGAATCAGTATCAATTGCAGCTCTTCTTTCCGGCGCGCTGATGAAAAATAGGAATGTTTCCCCAATAACAGAGTTCATAGACATGTATTACGACTTACTCGAGCCTGCAGAAGAGTATCTCTCCTCTATAATAGCAGATGTAGCAGGCACTGATTACGAATGCCTGGTAGAAAAACTGGAAGCGGGGGAAGGGTCAGAACACCTCAAAATGGAGTGCCTGGATGCCCTCTCAATAATTGGGCTCAAGCATCCAAGTACTAGAGCAGCGATCATATCGTATCTTGGAGATCTGCTCTCCGGCGGAACTCTAAACCCACATTTGAACGGGTTCGTTGTTATAGCTCTGGAGAGTCTTGTTGCAAAGGAGAAGAAGAACGCCGTCATGGAAGCTTATATTAAAGGCACTGTGGACGAACAGATCATAAAGAAGGATGAATTTATAGAACTCATCAAAGAGGAAACACTGGAAGATAATTATCATAGACTTTACTATAATCCGGAAGAGATACTTTCAGAGAAAGGCATTCAATCTCTTATAAAACGGGAGAGTGGATATGATGATGAATCGTTGAGGGAATTAATCGCTGAGGAGTTGTGGGGTTCATACCTTAATGCGGGTAGGAATGATCCTTGTCCATGCGGGAGTGATAAGAAATTCAAGAAATGCTGCCTTCCCTATGTCAGGTCTTTTAAAAACTCAGAAACAGCGGTGGACACACTTCGCTATCTTATAGATCAGGAAATCGAGGATCGCCTTGAAAACGCGAACCTTGAGAAGGAATTGGATGCATCATACCGAAACATTTCAAACTCAGATAGCGCAGACAGGGACTTCTTGCTGGATTATGCTGTTCATGACCTGGACAGAGAAGGGAATGGGTCCATGTTAGACGAAATTTCAGAGAAAGAATCTATCAAGTTAGAGCCTGATGAAACTGAACTTATCAAATCCTGGGCAGGTGAATCTTATTCGCTTCTGCGTGTAAAGGGCATTAGGAGAGGTCTTGGTGTTGTTGCTGAAGATCTGTTCTTTGGAGGGGGGAAGGAAGAATTTATTGTCAGCCCATCAATTTCTGTGAGGGTATCCAATCAGAAATTCATTTTTTTTAGACCGTACCATGTAAGAGGGATAATTCTGGTGTCCGGGCCGCTTCTTCGCCTTTCCGATATTCCGGCGAAAAGTTTGATCAAAGCCATACTTGAATTGTACAAGGGAAACGCTCCGGATGATAATGCGATTGAAAAGGTCATTAATGGTAATTTCCAAGGCGGCAAAGATTTCAGGGATTTCATGAAGAAGAGGTCACTGGAGGTAATGGATTCAGCGTTCGAAATTCATGATATGGTAAAAAGGACTGTACATGTAACAGCAGAGGGGGATGAGTTGTCCCCGACCAGATCCATTGTTTATGTCAGGGACCCGGAAAGTGCAGTAAAAACCTTACTGTCTGATGATGATTTTGATCACTCGCTTGAACATAACGAAGATAAAGATATGCTTGTATGGTTTGGTTCGGATCTTCAGGCTGATATTGAACCTGATGATGCTTCTGGAAGCGATGGCGCCATCAGGGAAGTGATTGAGGATAGTGCCCAGGATAAGGATGGAGAATCCAGGGGCATAAGGGGAACAATCTTCCTGATGAACAATGCAATGGGTATTGAATGCATGTCCAAGAGAAGACACGATGCCCTGATACAACGGATAAAGAATCTGTTAGGGGATAATATTGATGAGGTAAAGGACCTCAATATAAACCCTTTCGGATAATATCCAGTAAGCCTGCTATTGAAACATTACGCATCAGCTGGAACCGGGTGCAATCTATTCGGTCTTGCATGGGTTGGATGTAGCCAACCTTCTTTGATCGACGTTCCGTTGCTGGCGTCAGGAGACCATCGTTGTTAATGATTCAGTAATTTTAGTGTTGAAGAGACCGGAAGTGTGAACGAAGTGCTTCTATGAAAAAAGTTCCTTTGAAATTCTGTTTATCTCTCCTCATTGTTGGTTTTATCGTCTCTTCATAATCAGTCGCCCTAACTGGCCCTTTTGCATTCTGGGACATTGAACTGACTTTCACGTCTGCCAGTTTACCAATGTTATCAGGTAACCCTTCCCTTCCTGACAGCATATATCCAATATCCAACGATATTAAGATGTTAGGAAGCTTGCCTGATCACACTGTCCTGCAGAAATGTTGCGGGTATCATACTTCAGGCCGGGATTCGCTGGCAATATTGGTTTTGATCCTTACCACGAAGTGCTCCGCCACATTCTCAACCCTCGACAGCAACCTGCGTGCTTCGGGCTCGAACACTGCCACCTCAAAATTCTCGCCTGCAAATTCCTTCACACTGTCCATGGAATCAAAGAAATTTACCACCATGAATTTCGACTCCTTATCTCCGTCTTTGCGCATTACCTGTGTCCCAAGATATCCATTAATCTTATTGAGGCTAGGCAGTACCGTCTCCCGGAGAACCTTCTCATACTCACCCGCATCTTCCAGCTCAGTCCACCCAGTCCATGTTCTTGCTATCATCCTGTCCTCCTCAACCAGTTAAGTGAGAAAACAGTTATTATTTTGTATGCCAGCCCTTCAACCACAAAAAAGGCACGATCTCATTCAAAGGTAAGTGTGTCTGATAAGGCACTATTTTGCCAGGGATTTTCCCCGCAGATGACAATAGGATATAAACGAGGACCAAATAGCAGGGTGCATTTGAGATCATCGCAAAGAATCACTTCAACCGATGAAATGATTAAGAGATGGTTAAGGAGTAATGGACAACAAAGGTGGAAAAATGGCAAAAAATGAGTGGACAGCGGAAAACATCCCTTCACAGCAGGGAAAAATTATACTGATAACCGGTGCGAACAGCGGTCTCGGCCTCGAGGCAACAAGGGTGCTGAGCGCCAAGGACGCCCATGTCATAATGGCAGTTCGCAATATGAACAAGGGGAAGGAGGCAGCATCAAAAATAAGGGAGGAGTATCCGAAATCGCAACTGGAGCTGATGCATCTTGACCTTGCCGACTTTGACTCAATTCGCAAATTCTCGGAAGAATTCCATTCAAAACATTCTAAACTTGATGTTTTGATAAACAACGCAGGCGTTATGTCTCCACCCAGGAGGGAAGCCACAAAACAGAATTTCGAGCTTCAGTTCGGCACAAATCATCTGGGGCATTTTCTTCTGACTGGATTATTGCTTAATGTCCTCAAAAATACGCACAATTCAAGGATTACTGTTCAGAGCAGTCTTGTCCACAAAACGAAATTCTACAAGGCCGACATACATTTTGACGATTTGAACTGGGAGAATAGCTACAATAAAAACCAGTCCTACTCGCAGAGCAAGCTGGCAAATCTGCTGTTTGCCTATGAGCTTGACCGGAGACTTAAGAGGCACAACATTCAGACCATTGTAACCGCAGCACACCCCGGCTACTCAAGCACAAACCTTCAAAAGAACTTCGGATTTTTTGTATCGTTGATAGGAAACTCACTCATCGCCCAGAGTGCCAGGATTGGTGCATTGCCAATTCTGAGAGCTTCTACTGAAGAGGGCCTGAAGGGATCAGAATATTTCGGCCCTACAAGGATGGGTGAAACCAGGGGTTACCCTGAAAAGGTGCAATCCAGTGACAAGTCTTACAATGAAGATCTTGCCAGGAAACTGTGGGATATATCGGAAAAGCTCACTGGAATAAGTTACAATTTTGAAGAATGATGAAGCAGAAGGTCAGGGTTTCTTCATAATTTTTTTCAAACGTTATTCGACACCTTACACTGAAAATATCATTTCCAGTATCAATCCTAAATTCTCCTTCAGTACCGCCGGCCGGACTGACAATATCGGGATAAAAAACTATCCTGAAGTGAGTAGGGGGTTTCTTCCTTCCTTGAGGTAGGGAACTACGTTATAATGTCAAAAAATCAATTTACACTTAAAATTGGAAATGTACGGTTCGTTTACGGCATCGAAAATTGGAAGTATCCGCCAGGAAGAAATGAAAGGTAATGTGAGGAAATACAGATATATCTCAAACTCTGACACCCTTTGGAAGAGCCGACAATTCCGCAACCGCAAATATTGTCAAATTCCCGGGCTCAACTGTAAGTACCACAATCTTTATGAGATGAAATACTGAATAAATCATGGATAACAGTACTCCGGTCCTTCTTGTCATTGATATGACGAACGATTTTGTTTTTGAAGATTTCAACAAGAATCTGGCATTGAAGAGAGCTAAGGGCCTTATACCCGGAATAAGGGAACTGCAGGAACTCTTCCTGAAGAAAGGATTCCCGGTGATATTCCTGAGTGACAGGCATCTCGAATCTGATTTCGAGTTAAAAAAATGGGGGCCACACTCCATGAAAGGAACAGAGGGCTCACAGATAGTCGACGGTCTCCTGACGAAAGGCATCCTGACTTTTGAAAGGGACTGGGAACAGGAAGACCTTAAGAAAGCAAGAGGGAAAGAACCTCCACTTTATGAAGTTGAAAAAGGCTCATACAGTGGCTTCACTGACAACGGAGGCATTCCTACAGCATTGTCATCCCTCCTGAACAAACTCGGGATAGGCCCGGGCAGCAGTTTATACATTACGGGGCTCCACGCAAACTGTTGCGACAAGCATACCGCAGCAGATGCCTGGTTCAGAGGCTATGAGCCGGTCATGGTAAGTGATTGCGTTGACTCATTTGACAACACGGAGGGTGTTCTTGGGATGGGAACCACTGAAGCCTTGGCATATGAAAAATACTGGTATGATGCCAGAATAATGACATCAGACGAGGTCAAGAAGCATTTGGCGGGACTGCCTGTGAAAGCTTGAGTCTCAGCTCGGTGATACAAACTTCTCTTCAGCTGGATACACAATAGTTCCAGGCTCGTTGGTGAAATTGCTCCTTACGTGGAATGTAACCCGGTTCTCCATAGCCAGGCTCACCGCCTTGTGATGAATCACCCTTGCGCCTGTTTGAGCCATAAGGAGCAGTTTTCCTGCGGACATCCTGTCAAGAAGCCTGGCATCAGGATCTACCTTGGGGTCTCCGGTCATTACGCCAGGCACATCCTTGAATATCTCAACTCTCTTGGCCCCCAGCGCAGCCGCGAGAGCTATTGCCGTAATGTCACTTCCACCTCTCCCGAGTGTTGTAACCTCGCCGGTGATAGCCCTTCCCTGAAATCCGGCCACAACGGGAGTCTTACCTTCGGACAGCACCTCGACAATCCTCCTTCCGTCAAGATTCACTATCGAGCCCTTTCCGTGGTTGTCACTTGTCAATATTCCAGCCTGGCTCCCGGTCATTGGGAAAGCGGTTACACCATTCGCGGTCAGATAGCTGGAAAGGACAACGGTACTGATGATTTCCCCACATGACATGAGCAAATCAACGTCACGCGAAGGAACTTTCACGGTCTCGAGAAGCGAAAGAAGGGTGTCGGTGGAGTAGGGGTCTCCCGTTCTACCCATGGCAGAAGCGACCACCACGACATCCAGATTGTTTGCCAGATGCTCCCTTATATGCTTGAATGCCCACCTTCTCCCCTCAGGGGTTGAGATTGAGGTGCCTCCGAATTTCAACACAGCTATGTTCATTCTTGCCATCTCCATTGAATTAGACACTCGCAGATTCCTTTCTGCTGGAGGTGAGTAGCTCGGCTATTTGTACGGCGTTCCATGCAGCACCCTTCAGCACATTGTCGGCAACAATGAACATAAGGACCGTGGTTGGATCATCGAGATCCTGCCGGATTCTGCCAACAAAGGTCTCCCCACTGCCTTCCGAGTATCTGGGATGGGGGTAGATTCCATTCTCGGGATCATCCATTACGGTTATGCCGGGTGAAGCCGCCAGAATTCCTCTAACCTGATCTGCGGAGACCTTGTCCTTGAACTTTACAGCCACAGTCTCGGAGTGCCCATACATGACCGGGACACGAACTGCAGTAACACTCATTTTGAGGTCCGGAGACCCAAGGATCTTTCTGCTTTCCAGTAGAAGTTTCATTTCCTCCCGGGTGTAACCGTTCTCGAGAAAGTAATCACATTTCGGGACAGCATTGAATGCAAAAGGAACCTCACTTCCTCCAGCCCTGCTTCTCGAACGACCATCAAGTACGGAGTTTGTTTCTTCCAAAAGCCTGTCTATTCCTTTCTGGCCCATTCCACTCACTGACTGGTAAGTTGAAACAAAAACATGCTCGATTCCAAGTTTCATCAGCGGCTTAAGCGCCACTACAAGCTGAATAGTGGAGCAGTTTGGATTTGCTATTATTCCACTGTTTTCAAAAGCCTTCTCCGGGTTGACTTCCGGGACAACAAGCGGAATTTCATCTTTCATCCTGTGCGCACTGCTGTTGTCGATTACTAGCGAACCATGTGCCACCGCTATGTCAGAGAATTCAAGGCTAGCGTCAGATCCGGCACTGAAGAGTGATATGTCAACCCCTTCAAAGGAACCTTCCGTGACAGCTTCAACTTCAACTTCTTTCTCGTTGTAATAAAGGGTTTTTCCTGCTGATTTTCCGGTTGCCAGGAGTCTAATTCCTGTAATCGGGAAGTTGCGTCTCTCAAGCGTTTTCAGCATAGCCCTCCCAACCAGGCCTGTGGCGCCAAGTATTGCCACAGTATAGGATTCCTTCTCCATGACATCCGGTTTCATGGAGAGCGTTAATTTCGAGGGAGACTTATACTTAACGGATAAAAATATTACTCCCATTCATCCAGCAACTGTAAACAAGCAAAGGTGGAGTGTGTCTCCAGATTTGCATATTTACACATGCTATGGATCATGAGACAGTGACATCACTGTGTCTTTCCACATCCACACCGGTTGCAGGAGCCGAGGCGTTATAGAGGCTCAAGTTAGTAGTGATCCACATGAGCGGGAGCAGTGCTGCCCAGGCTGCTATGCTGAACTCCACCTGCTGTGTGATCCCGAACTCAGGCCACAGAAGTACCCTGAAAGTAGAAGAAATGTACAGAATTACAACAGGTATCATGCCGAGCATAAGGGCGAGATACTCATCAACAAGCTTTTTTGCTGCTCCAGAGTAATGGGACCTCGCTATTCCGAACAATACCCCTGAGATGAACAGGGAGATGTTCATGGCTGCAAAAATCTGAGCGTTGTAGAAGGCAGCTGATGCAAAAGCAGGTATGAACCACATTACTCCAATAATGCTGGCGAGAGCGATCAGAAATGCGGGAATAGTTTTTTTCCCATTGAAATTCAGAAACTGTGAGTATATTATTACATCCGCATACCCGACGAGAACCATCCCAATGCCGGTTCCGAAAAAGAAGAATATATTGCCTATCTGGCCCATGTATATTCCTATTACTTCATACAGAGGAAGAAGTACTGTGACGACAGAAACTGTCACATAAGATTCACGAAGCTTGTTCAGGCCGGATATCCTGTTCAGGAACCCGACTCTGACATTCTTTCCAAAATAACGGGTGAGAAGGATGTATGTTGCAAGGAGCAGGATTAGGCTTTCCAGCAGGAGAGGTATCATGGCAACAGTGAGTATCAGCGCAGTCATGGTTGGAAAAAGTGATATGCACCCCTCGCACTGGCAGCTTAATGCTCCCGCGACACCATACAGCGTGCTATGCAACCCTTTATGATTTCCGCCTTTTGTAAGGCGGTTGAATATTCCGTTGTAGTTTTCTGTAAGAAGTATGGCTATGATGGTAAACAAAACTATACTGGCTGGGCTGACCATTATAACAAAAAAGGGGGAATAGAAGGCGAAGCCACCCTGAAACAGGAATGGAATTCCTTCAAACTGGGTGTCGAAAACGCTCCCGATCTGTACAAAAGTCAAGGGAAAATTTCCGGGTTGAACAGCAAAAATCAGGAGCTTTGAGACAAAGAACATGAAAAGGGTTGCAAGCACGAATATTATGATCTTCCTGGCATTGTCCCGTTCTCCTCTTACGGCAATGTACCAAGTGGCTGCGAATGCCAGAAACGAGATTGATGGCATTGGAAGGAGGTAAGGGTAACGGACAGAGGATAAAACAATTCCAAGGTATGACAGGAAAGTCATTGGCAATAAATAGAATCCAAGCTTGGGAACACGACGGTACAGGATATGAGAGATAGCAGGGGCTAAAACAGGGAAGGCGATTATGATGAACTTCTCTTGCCCAAATCCGTAGTTGAATACCAGCTTTCCTTCTTGAACCGCAGAAACAAAAAATACAAGAATGGATATGGAAGATGCCAGAATGAGAAGAGCCTGGTGTTTTTTCCAGGTCTCACCTTTACCTGATTCCGGATCGAGGGTTGAGGCAGCCAACTTAACTCTGTTCATTCCCGGACTTTCAGGAAACTACAACTGTTCCTGTCATCCATCCGGCTGTTGCCATAGCGCCGCTCCAGCCGTTACTCCCTGATCCGCAAGGAGCCTGGCATTGCCAGTGGTAAGTTCCTGCCCCGTTAATGTACAGATTGGCATGAACTACAGATGATGGTGGAATCGGAATGTTGAGGTTCAGGCCGGAGACCGTGAATGTATGCGCAACATTGTCCAGCTGAATGCCCCTTACAGCTTGCCCGCCAGAAACGTTTATCGAAGCTCCGCTTGGAGAACTGGAATTCACATTCGTGTTATTGACTACTGTTATGACGTTTCCGACAGTGCCGCTAACATTGTAGTAGATAACGCCATTCGAACCTGCTCCCGGAGGCCCCAGCGGAAACGCCGGGCCATCATCATAGTTTATTATTGTGAGGCTTATTCGCTGGTTCTGCGGAAAATAGAGCACCGATGACGACTGCAGTGTGCCATTGGATAGTACATAGAAGGAAGGTTGATCGCCTGTGGACTTGTTGAACTGGTTGTTAGTGGTAATCACGAGCGTAATCTTGTCTGTGCTCGCAGCAGGACTTGATTTGCCATGGACGTAAGAAAGGTTATACGATATCCCGAAAGCTGAAACTGCAACTATTGCAACAACAGCCACTATAAACAATCTATTGCTTATTGCCATGTTAAACACTATCTACGTGCGATAGTGCGGTTTACTATAAATTTATTTCCAGAAACAGCTACAAAAACTATACATAGGTACAACATCCACACATACCGAATTGTGAGTAAGTACGATTGTACAAGTTCTTCCCGCGTTTCTGCTCTTTCTGTTCGGGATTTATTTTACGGATTTTAGTTCGAGAGAAAAATTCTGAAAAAGTTATCAGTACTTATTTTTCATACATGTTGACCTACATTTAACGGCTATTATAAAAGATTAAAAATGTTCAAGAACAACATTATTGTAATTTTGGTAGTATTTTTAGTAATAGCCAGTTCCCTTACGCTCCTGTTCACTTCGGGGAATAGCCAGGCTAAAAATTTCCAGAGTGAGCCGCTCATGACACCCTCTGTATCGTGGAGCGGGAACCTTATAATCTATGCTGATGGAACCGTAAACCTCCTCTCCGCCCCTATAGTCAAGAGTGGGGATTATTATAACCTTACAGGTGACATAAACGGGAGCATATCGATTCAAAGGCAAGGGGCCATATTCAACGGCCAGGGCTTCAACGTGACGAATTACCAGTCAACTTCTCCTGTTCAGCTTAGTGAAGCGGATTACATCACTGTCGAGAACACCAATGTTACAACTATGTGGGCTTCTGGAATTGACCTGTACCAGTCAAGCCATGACACAATTTTCAACAATACCGTAACCGGAATGTCTGCGGGAATATTCGTGTATGCCCCGTATGACGGCATATACAATAACACGGTGAACATGGTGCTGACTGATCCTTACTTTAGCGGAATTCCAACCGGTATAGTCACCCATTCGAGCTACACAACAATAACCGGAAATAGCATCTACATCCCGTCCTCTTCGGATGGTGTAGTGTCAGATGCCCAGCACGGCCTCATTTCAAGCAATATCATCAACATCTCAGGCGAAAATTCGAGAGCAATATTTCTGTCAAACGGATACAATATTGTAGAAAACAACAGCATCATCGCCACGGGAATCTCATCATACGGTGCATATTTTTCACCCACCTCCCAGTTCAACACAGTCCAGCACAACCTGGTAAATGTAAACGGTAACAGGTCATATGCAATTTCCTCTGCAGACGGGTTTAACAATATCTCATTCAACACGATCTCAGTAAACGGATACTGGTCGTACGGAATTGGCATCGCATCATCCGGAACAGGTTCATCCTACGTTTTCAGCAATGACCTGTCAGTATCCGGCTCCAACTCTATCGGAGTATACAGCAATAGCTATAATGCATCAATCCGGTCAAACACAATAACTGTGAGTGGAAACTCAACATACGGAATCGGCAGTTACGCCCTCGGAAACATTATGGACAACACAGTGACTGTCAGCGGTACACGTGTGTACGGATTGTATTCCTCACAGAATGACAGGCAGATCTCAGGCAACATCGTAACGGTGAATGGAAACTCTTCATTCGGGCTTTATCTGGAAGGGAGCAACTACCTGACAGTGAAAGAAAACTCAGTAACGATGAATGGAAATCACGTCAATGCCACATGGCTTGCAGGGACTTACACTACACTAGTGGGCAACACCATCAACGCAGGAAAAAACAATGGGACCGCCCTTTACATGCAGAGGTTCTCCGACAACAACAACTTCTTCAACAACTCATTCTTAAACAGTTCAGTTGGTTTCCAGAACATCATATCCAAGGGAAATACCTTCACAGGCAACAGCCTGGTGAATGACACCCTCGTGTTCAGGATAACGGGCCAGTCATCCAATCTCTACTACCACAACAATTTCATCAACTACTCAAGCTACAGCATTGCTCCGAACTCTGTCTCAATATGGGACAACGGCTATCCATCCGGGGGCAACTACTGGTCAGGCTATGGGGGTATTGACTTCTATTCTGGCCCAGGCCAGAACATTACAGGGCCTGATGGAATCGGCGACACTCAGTTTAACCTGACCGGAAGCAACGTAGACTACTATCCTCTGATGAAACCGTGGACGCACCCAAAGGCCATATTCACGGAGACGGGGCTTGAACCAGGAACAACGTGGTCCGTGACATTCAGCGGGACTGTTCTATCATCTACAGGTGACACTGTGTCCTACGAGATAATGAACGCAACCAATGCATCCTATGATTATGCTGTTTCCGATATATCCGGGTATACCATCTCATTGAATGCATCCGGAACTGTCATATTCAACGGGTCGACAATAACTGTAGAGGTTACATTCGCAAAAGTGATTCCACCACCTCCGCCCCCGCCTCCTCCTCCTGAAACTTACTCTGTCAAGTTTATTGAAAACGGCCTCCCCGATGGAACCACATGGAGCATTACCCTGAACGGGACAACCAAGACATTCACGACATCCACAATTCCGTACGATATGGCAAACGGATCTTACAGCTACAGCACAGGGATCGTGCAGGGATACTCCCCGGCGGCTGGAACAGGCACCGTAACAGTGGATGGAACCGGTGTCACGGTCAACATACAGTTTTCCGTGGTCACTTACAGTGTCATCTTCACCAACGTGGGGCTACCTTCCGGAATGAAATGGTACGTGAATCTCAGCAGCGGCCAGTCATTCTCCTCAACAACAAGCTCAATATCCATGGACCTGGCGAACGGAACGTATTCTTACTCGGTTGACAAAGTAGGCAATTACAACCTGACTCCGGAATCAGGCAACCTGACTGTTGCTGGTGCATCCCCATCTCCCGTGACAATCACGTTCAGCGAAAACACAACCGTACCGCCTCCTCTTGAGCAGCCCGGTGGATTATCTTTCTGGATTTACATCATAATTGGAATCGTTGCAGGAGCAGCGGCAGTTGGAATCACACTCTCAATATACTACAGGAGAAAGTAGGTGTAAGATGAAAAGTAAACCAAAGAGGGAAAAAGAAAAGGAAGACTATCGGCTGGCAACAACCATATTCTCTTTGGCTTAGAAGCCCGGCTCTTTGAGGTGCCAGTCTGTAAGCTTCTGGTACTCAATTCCAAGAGACACAGTTCGGGCATCGCAATTCCTCAACGAGACAACCTGGAGGCCAACAGGCAGACCCGCAGAGAATCCGCAAGGCAGCGACAGCGCAGGCATTCCAAGGTAATTGAACTCCGCCTGGAACATGGCATATTCCGCATGGGCCGCCAGATCCATTTCATCGAACTCCTTGACTCTGGGGGCAGTTCTGGGAAGTGTTGGGGAAAGAAGTATGTCCAGTCCTTTCATCTGCCCTTTCATCTTTTCATAAAGAACATCACGTTTCCTGAGTGCTGGGAGGTAATCGACTGCCTTTCGACTGAGACCCGCCTCAATCTGCTCTATGGACGTGCCCATATACATGCTTGGGTCCGATGCATACATATCCCGGTGAACAGTTGCAATCTCAGCCGTATCAATTATCTCGTGCAATCTTGCAGATTCCTCCAGCGCATCAGACTTGAAATCCACCGTTTCGACAATCCCCTCGGATTCGAGTGCGTCTATGGAAGAGTACACCACTTTTCGCACCTGTGGATCGGTCTCATCAAGATAGTCACTGATTATGCCCGCTTTCATGGGTACCCTCGGGGGAGGCACATCCATTGGACTGCCCATGGCTTCCATAACAAGGGGTATATCTTCGGCATACCTCACCATCGGGCCAACATGATCAAGGGACCATGACTCGGGAAACACTCCGACCACTGGAACGGAGCCATAGGTAGGTTTAAGGCCGGTAACCCCGCACATCGCAGCTGGAATTCTGATGGAGCCGCCAGTGTCTGAGCCAAGCGCAAAAACTGCCATTCCTGCTGCAAGTGCAGCTGCTGATCCTCCGCTTGAGCCACCGGGAATTCTATTTGCATCATACGGGTTTACAGTGGGAGGGCTTTCCATTCCGAGCGCGAACTCATGCGTGTTGGTTTTCCCAAGAATGTAGGCGCCTGCCTTGACAAGCCTGTTAACAACTTCCGCACTTGTTTCTGGAATGTTGGATGAAAATCTGCTGTTGCCATAGGTGGTCCGTATTCCCTTTGTATCTATCAGATCCTTGACTGAGACCGGTATGCCGTGCAACGGGCCCGAAAATTTGCTCTCCCTTGCAAGAGAAGATAATCTCTCCGCGTCCTCCCTGGCATTCCGGTTCAGCGTTGTATAGCTTTTTATTGCCCCGTCATGCTTATCAATATTCGAAACCAGGGCCTTGTAAAATTCACTTGGGATAAGGTCTCCGCTTTTTATTTCTGCTGCTGCCTGTTTAACACTCTTGATCATCGGGTTCAGTAATAGGAAACAAAACAATGTTCTTTTATTCTTTCAACACCACCGGTTCTTGTACTGTTGTGTCGAATAACGGCAATTAAACGAGAACCGGGCCTTGCAATAACAGGATCTGTCTATTTTCTACATGACCGCTAATGAAGTTTTTTATACATTCCGAACATCATAAATTTAGGTAAGCCTAAATTACATTGGGCTAACCTCGGGAAAAACTGATAGAATGCTGAATTACACTGCACTCCTGGTACTAGGGGCCATTGCCGGATTTACGATATACTTTGGTCTGGCTTTCTCCAAGGTCAGTGTTATGAAAGCCCAGTCCAGGCTTATGATGAGTGCAGTAGCAGCAGGGATCCTCACTTTTTTGATATTTGATGTCCTGCAGGGATCATGGTCAGTTGTTGAAGACTCTTTCATCACCTCAATTTCAGCAGGGACTTCACTTAATAATCCAATACTTTATCTCGCAGTCTTCATGATAGGGCTTTCCCTTGGAAGCATCGGCCTTTCCGCATATGAAAGGGTGTTCATAGCCTCAATGGCCAGGAAATCCTCCAAACACGATGAAAACACCATTCTAGGCAACAGCTCTTACAGGCTTGCACTGATGATCGCCATAGGCATAGGTGCTCACAACTTCGGAGAAGGGCTCGCCATTGGCCAGTCATACTCATCGGGGGCCATCGCCCTGGCACTCGTTCTGGTTATTGGATTTGGTCTTCACAACTCCACTGAGGGGTTTGGGATATGTGGGCCGCTTGTCCGTGAATCAGGCACTCCACGCACAAGCTTCCTGATACTTGCAGGACTGATTGGTGGAGGGCCCACTTTTCTTGGGACGGTTATAGGCTCTTTCTGGGTTTCAGAAATAGCCAAGGTGCTGTTTCTTTCCTTTGCAGCCGGTGCCCTGATATACGTCACATTCACCATGTACAGGTCAATAGCCTCACAGATGTCCGGCAACAGGATATTTGTCGGTCTGTTTATTGGCGTGGCACTGGGATTCCTTACAGATCTTGTTGTTACTATTGGCGGGGTTTGATCCTGCCGGGCCTTAACTAAATCGTTTAGTTGTAGGAACCAATAGAGTCATCGTTATGGAAAGCACCCTTGAAGATCAGCTTAAGAATTTTTTCCAGCTCATAAAGGAAGGCAGGACGGAAGAGATTTACAGCACACTGTCGGAGAATCCCGTGATTGACTCCCCTGTGGCCGGGAGATTCGAGGGAAACGATTCTGTTAATGAGTACCTCCTGCAGAAGAAGAAGTGGCTCGATGATTATAACGCAACAGTCGATCCATTCTCAACCATAGTAACAAACGAAGCAATAGTGGTTGAATATAACTTCTTCATCTCAGTGGAAGGAAAAACTAAGGACCTCCCGGTCGCAATTGTGGGCATGATCGAAAGGGATTCTGTGAAGGAGATCAGGATCTATTACAGTACCTGGCCACTTTATGGAAAGCACTCGGGACGCAGGCCAATTCTCGAAGAGAAGCCAGGGCTGTTTATGCCTGATATTGTGAGAGATTACATGAACGCAATATCTGGAACGGACGCCGAGGCTGTTGTCAAACTCTTCACGGAATCGGGTTACATTCGGGAGCCCAGTGGATCTGAGTTCACCCATATAGGCGAGAAAGGCCTGCGTGGATTTTACAGCTCCGCGATTTCAGGAGGCGGAATCCCGCTCAAGCACTGCACCTGCTTCACCGATGGCACAAGGACTGCTGTGGAATACAACTTTAGTGAATGGAACGGCGTGAAATTTCCGCCAGAAGCTGGAATAGCTGTGTACGTGACCGGAAATGAAGGCAGGTTGCTCGCAGCAAGGGTGTATGACGACGCTGATCCATCGCGGTAGGGACATTCGCACAAAGTGCGAAATAAACGGCCATTGCCCTATATCTAGTATTATACGTGCCGGGTGGCCTGTGATATCCTGGCTGTTCCAACACAATTATATATCGATTATCAGCTATTCTTTCCTATCATGGCGTTTACTGGCCTGAAAGCCGGCTGGGGTCTGGCTAAGTCTGTAAGGGCTCTTGTATCTGGGGACAGGAGTCTGCTAATTTATCCAGTCATATCCGGCATAATAGGTGTGGTTCTCTTTGGGTTAACCTTCCTTGGATCCCTTTTCATACCGATTGATTTCCCTGTTCACTGGAAGATCATCGTCGGCGTGGCTATCTCTTACGTTGTTACAGGATTTGTTTCCACTTATTTTCTTGTCGCGATGCTGATATCGTTCAAGTCTTACGAAGCAGGGGACAGGATCGGCATGGGTGAAGCACTTGCCAGGACACGCCCTTATACGGTTAGAATTCTCGAATGGGCAATCTTCTACACAATACTCGTAATGATCCTGAGGGCCATAGAATCCAGGTTTCGTGGCATATCTCAAATCGTTGTGGCAGGTGTTGGCTCCCTCGGAATAACTATCGCAACTTTCTTCGCCGTTCCTGCCATTCTCGAGAAGAAAGTCGGCCCTATTGATGCTGTGAAGGAAAGCCTGGGCACCATAAGGAGAACTGTGGGTCCTGTTTTCGGTGGAGTAGTGTATATTGACCTCTACACCCTCATATTCACACTGGGAGGTATGCTCCTGGCACTCGCCGGCGGAATATTCATGCCAAACCTTGTTCTGAAGGTGATCCTGATAGGGACCGGCGTCGCAATAATGGTCCTGGGGATGGTCCTCAATTTCACATACTTCAACATCCTGAAGCTGCTTCTTTATGACTATTTCAACGGTGAGAAACTTCCTGAAGGTATTGATGAAACCCTGGTCCAGCAGGCAATAAAAAGAAGGGGAAAATTGCTCTAATCTGAAAACAGGGCGCCATCCGTTTCAATCACTTCCAGGCCCGATTACCACTACTCCAGCAGCCCTATGAGTTCGTCAGCTTCCTGGCGCGTCAGTTCCTTCATGTCCTTGCTAAGGGTCTGGTTAAGGAAGCGATCTGTAACTGCCCTCCTTTCCTCAGTATTCTGAAGCTCGTTCAGCACTTCGATCTGGTCTATGGTCATGGGGGCATCCAGCTTTTCCCCCTCGCTCGGGGGCCTCATTGACTTCAGGACAGCTATGAGTTCAGATGCCTCGCTGGAGGAAAGAGAATTTATGGATCTCTTATCCCTCACCTTAAGGAAGTAGTTCGTATAGTCCCTTCTCTGGGGAGTGTCCTGCAGCTGGTCAATAAAGATCAGTTGTTTTGGTGTCAGATATCTGTCGATCAGAACCTTTGCTGAAACTCTCTTCAATTCATCTATCAATTGCGACGCCTCCTTCATCGAGAGCCCCTCAATTTCCTCTTTCCCGGTTTTCAGAAGGTACTCACTCACATGATCCTTTGCTGCCAGTGACTCTTTCGCAAGCGTGGATATAATGTCGATCTGCCCGTCTGTTGGCGCCATTCTTTTTACCATAACCATCTAAACCCCCCCTTTGGCACATATTGTGGCAGGCATCACACTTGACGATCAGAACATGAATATCCCGATCCTTCCGCATGGACTGCTGCCATGTTAATCATGGATATGCAACTATTCTACCTTTACCGCTCAATAAGTAGGTATGGGGTGAGGGTGGCCTGATCTTAACAGGAACGCGCAAGTATTTTATACAGTCAGTTAATCGGCAGGGAGTGTCATGGTTTGCCATGACAGATTAGCCATCGGGTGAAGGAAGAAATGTTGACCTTGGTATTGCATGAAGTACTTTTGTTGAACGAGTCAACGCTCTCACCCGTGGTTCTGTAAAGAGAATTTTTGGGTGATAGTGTGTTTTCTGAAAGTGATAGTGTAAACTATGTTTTATCGAAGGGGCCGGTTCAGAACGTATTCCGTACGGGTGAATTCCACGACTGGGGGATGGACCTTAAGGATGTGGCAGGGAGGATCAAAATTCTTGACACGACCCTGAGGGATGGCGAGCAGTCTCCCGGGGTTTCAATATCCGTTCATGAGAAGATCAGAATCGCCAGCCTTCTTGAAAGTGCAGGGGTAGACGTTATAGAAGCAGGCTTTCCCATTGCGTCGGATGCTGAGAAACATGCAGTTTCCCAGATAAACTCGGTCATCAGCAAATCCGAGGTGTGCGGTCTTGCTAGATGCACAGGGAAAGATATTGAGGCTGTAATGGGAACAGGTGTGAAGAGGGTGCATCTTTTCATCGCCACTTCTGACATTCACATGAGGCATAAGCTGAAGATGGACAGAAGCCAGGTTATTGAAAGCATATCAAAGTCTGTTGACTCTGTTGCATCCAGGGGCGTAAAAGTGGAATTTTCCTGCGAAGACGCAACAAGATCAAATATGGATTTTCTCAAGGAAGCTTTCAAGACGGCAAGGGACAGTGGTGCATCAGTCCTCAATATACCAGACACCGTTGGGGCCCTCTCTCCAACGGCCATGATGCATATCGTGAAAGAAATAAGGGGCGCGACTTCCACGGAGATAAGCGTCCATTGCCACAATGACTTTGGACTTGCAACCGCAAACACCCTCTTCGGCATAATGGGCGGTGCAACACAGGCTCACGTAACCGTAAACGGCATCGGAGAAAGAGCTGGAAACGCATCACTGGAAGAGGTGGTCGTGGGAATCGAGTCATTCCTGTCATCAGGCACCGGCATGAGCAAGGAGAAGCTCTGGGAACTCTCGAAGGAAGTTTCATCCGTAACGGGCATGGCAGTTCAGCAGAACAAGGCAATTGTAGGTGAGAACGCGTATGCCCACGAGGCCGGAATACACGTTCATGGGATTGTGAACGAGGTGTCCACCTATGAGCCCATAGATCCTGCGGTGGTTGGAACCGAACGCAGGATAGTTGTTGGGAAGCATTCCGGAGTAAACTCGATCCGTTGGATTATGGAACGCAATGGAATAGAAGCTGACCTGGAGACTGCCAGGGAAATTCTCCGGGAAGTGAAAAAGATCCGTGAAGGTGGAACAAGAGTGGACGAGGGAAAAGTTGTCGAAATGTTCCAGGAATACGCTAAGATAGGAGGAAACTGAAATGGGTGATCGTATGGTTGAAACAGGAAAAACGGCAGTAGAAAAAGTGTTTTCGAAAAAATCGGGGAGGGATGTCAGGGCAGGGAGCATCATAGAGGCGGAAGTTGACTATGTAATGGTGAATGACATAACAGGTCCACCGGCAATGGATGCATTTTCACAGCTGGGAGTGGAGCCTAAAAAGGATAAAATTGTGCTGATACCCGATCATTTCGTCCCGAGCAAGGATATAGCCTCTGCCACGCAGTCAAAGAAAATGCGTGATTTTGCATGGAAATATGAGATGCCAAATTATTTTGAAGTCGGCAGGGGCGGAGTGTGCCACCAGGTAATGATGGAGAAGGGTTTTGCCACTCCCGGTGCTCTCATAGCCGGGGCGGATTCCCACACCTGCACCTATGGGGGACTTGGAGCAATATCCGTGGGGATCGGGAGCACAGAAGCAGGCGTAATTTTCGGAACCGGAAAAATGTGGTTCAAGGTGCCCGAAACTGTGAGGTTCGATATAGATGGCCCACTAGATGAATCAGTCGAAGGGAAGGACGTGATTCTCAGTGTCATTTCACGCATAGGCCTTGAGGGCGGCAGGTACAAATGTCTCGAGTACCGGGGCTCAGCAATTCAGCAGCTGGGAATATCTGACAGGATGACCATTGCGAACATGTCATCCGAAGCAGGCGCTAAGTGTGCCTTCATACCTCCTGACCGAAAAACGGAAGCTTATCTGGAGGGAAGGGCAAGGAACAGTTGGGAATTCATGGATTCCGACATGGATGCAACATACGAACAGATAATTCGCATAGATGCATCAGAGCTCGAACCTGTGGTATCAATGCCCGGGTCCCCCGCAAATGTGAAGCCTGTATCTGAAGTTGACAGTGAAATAGACCAGGCTTACATCGGGTCATGCACCAACGGCAGGATAGAGGATATAAGAAGGGCAGCAGCGGTACTGAAGGGCAGGAAAGTACACCCGAGAACAAGGTTGATTGTTGTCCCCTCCAGCCAGCAGGTATTTGAGGATGCAGTATCGGAAGGGCTTGTAAAGATAATATCTGAAGCAGGAGGGTATGTCTCGGGGCCTACCTGCGGTGCATGCCTCGGAGGTTACATGGGCGTACTCGGCCCCGGTGAGAAATGCATATCGAGCACGAACAGGAATTTTCTGGGAAGGATGGGGGACAAGGACTCAAGCGTCTATCTCTCTAATCCTTCTGTCGTTGCTGCAAGTGCAGTTGCAGGCAGGATAATCTCCCCCTCGGAGGTGCTCAAGGTTGCCTGAACACAGAATTAGGGGAAAAGTCTGGATTCTTGGCGACAACGTCGACACTGACCAGATCATACCGGCGAGGTACCTGGTAACTGCAGAGCCCGAAAAACTTGCGCCACACTTCATGGAAAATACGATCCCGGGTCTTGCATCGTCCATATCCCGCGGCGACATAATTGTAGCCGGCAGGAATTTTGGGTGTGGCTCAAGCAGGGAACATGCCGTGAGGGCCATTCAGGGGTGTGGCGTCAGCCTGGTAATTGCTAAGAGCTTTGCACGGATATTCTTCAGAAATTCCATTAACCTGGGGCTTCCGGTTATTGAAGCTGATATATCTGTTGTTGAAGGGGCTGAAGTATCCGTTGACATGGAAAAAGGGACCATTGCGCATGGTCCGGAAACGACTAAGTTCGAGAAATACCCGGAATTCCTGAAAAAGATAGTGGATAGTGGGAGCATCATAAACTATGCCAAGGAGGAGTTGTTACGCCAGCAGTCGCAGTCATAGAGGGGGACGGGATTGGCCGTGAGGTGATACCGGCAGCAACTGAATGCATAGATCACATCACAGGCGGATCGATTGAATATGTGAAATACGGAGCATCTTCTGAGAGGTATATCCGGGAAAGCACTCTGATAACGGAAAATGAAATGGAAGAGCTCAGAAAAATGGATGCAATTTTATTCGGGGCGATCGGGGACCCGAGGGTGAAACCCGGAATAATGGAAAGAGGTGTAATTCTCAGGCTAAGAAGAGAACTTGGCCTTTTTCTGAACCTGCGCCCCGCAAGGTCCCTGCCTTTTTCCAAATTTGACATGAATATTGCCATTGCAAGGGAAAACACTGAAGAGTTTTACATGGGTTTCGGGGGAAAGATTGACGAAGGCGGGTCGAAATTCCTGCATAGAAGCAATGCATGGTCCGGTGAGCTAGAAGTTTCAGGCAGTTCTGACGACGATTTGTACTTCAATCTCGGGGTAATGAGCAGAAAAAACCTGGAAAGATTTTTCAGAAAGGCCCTGTCATTCAAGCAAGCAAATGAGGGCAAGGGTGTAACTGTAGTGGACAAGGCAAATGCTGTAACCGGCCTTTACGAGATCTGGAGGGAAGTGGCCGGAGAAGAACTTGCAAAAGCTGGCATAAAGCCTCATTTCATGTATGGGGATGCAGTCGCATATGATCTTGTCATGGACCCTTCAAAATTTGGACTCATCATGGCTTCCAACCTCTATGGGGATATCCTGTCAGATCTCTGTGCTGGTATGATCGGTGGCCTGGGATTTGCCCCAAGTGGAAGCTATGGACTGGGGAAAGTGGCACTTTTTGAGCCTGTACATGGAAGCGCTCCCGATATCGCGGGAAGAGGCATAGCCAACCCCATTGGCGCCATACTGTCAGGGGCCATGATGCTGGACCATCTTGGTATGAAGGAGAAGGGCCAGGCCCTGGAGGAGGCAGTCGGATTAGCTGTGCAGGACGGAGTAATGACCCATGACATAGGTGGAAGTGACGGCACGAAGAGAGTGGTTGCATCGGTCGTGAAACATCTTCCATAATTGGTGCTCCATCATAATCTTTTAATATACAAATATTGTAAACAAAAGATGGAACAAGACCGCATCGGGACTGTGCCTGTTTCGCAGAGAGACATCGGCATGGGAGTCATGATTCTGGGCATCAGCTATTCGATTGATTTCCTCTCATCACTGGGATGGGTCAGCCTAATTCTGGGCCTGGTCTCAATAATAATACTATTGTACAGAAGGCATTCTATGAGCGTTGCGCAGGGAAGGCTACTCTATGCAAGCATCATAATTTTCATACTCTCCCTGATAGTTTTTGTTGTTGTTTTTGTGGCGGAGGTCTTTGGCATCGCCAGCACGCTTATATCTCAGGGTTTCAACGGTGGGCCTATCCCTGAATGGGCATAAAAGGAGACAGTGAACTTTTCACTGATATCTGGTTCAATCCTTGCGGTCCTATCCGGTTTCTGTTATTTCTTGATACCTTTTCCAATGGCAAACCGCAACCTCAATACTTACTTGATTGGTGCTTTCCTGGGATCCGTAGCGTTGAAAGTTTTTGAGGTATTTCTTCTGGCAGGAAGCCTTGTCAGCCTGAACTCGATGGATTTGAACAATGCCCTGACGGTTGTCAGGGCAGACCCGTTTCAGATGCCATATATCGCAATATCAGCCGCCTCGTCTCTCTTGCTGGGCATATTGATCATCTTTATTGGGCTGGCATTGAGGAAAGGAAAGTTAATGACAATTCCACAAAAGGAGGAAGAAAAGTTCTAGATTCACTTGGTCTTCCACTTCCTTAATCTTGGCTCATAAGTTTCAAAGATAAAGGAAAGGCATTTCCCATAATTCCAGTCGTGATGGTCCAGAGACATGGTAAGAGGTTCAGCAATGATCTTTGTTCTCACCGAATACTTCATCACTCCTTCGGTGTGGTATTTGATCACCTGGATATTCAGTTTTCCATGGCTGATGCCGGTTATCTTGGAGAATCTAACTATGAACTTGCTGGCCATAGCGTAGGTGATCTCGTACAGATCCTGGTCATCGGGATCAAGCCCGGTAACCTGTATCAGCAATCCTTCTTTTTCCTCCCCGGTGTCAAGCGAATCTATTATGTCAGAAATTCCGACAATGCCCTCTATCTGAAGGTCGTCATTCACAACCGGTACAATGTGAAGTCTTTGTGCCATGATTATCTCGGCGGTTTTAGTGATTGGCTCATGTCCGAAAACCCAGCGTGGATTGTCCATCAGTGAGGAGCATTTTATATCTACCTTGCTCTTGTCACCACCTCTGTCACCGGCAACGTCGACCATTGAACCTCCTACATTTCCAAACGCCATATGACCTCCCCTTATGCCCTGCTTCTCTCTTCTGAAGGTGTCGGCAGCCACTTCGTCAAGTCTCAATATGCCAACAAGTTTGTTATCACTGTCCACAATCGGTATCTCAGTTTCATCAAGTCCGCGCATTTTATCTGCGGCAGACTGTATATTGTCGTCGCCCAGTGCAGTTAGGGGAGCGCTGGACATGATCTGCCTGTTTCTGATGTTTTTAGCCTCTTCAAATTCGTCAAGGTGCTGGATTATGTCCGACCTCGAAATTATGCCGACAATCCTGCTCTTGTCAAGAACCGGGAAGGCTGAGAGGCCAGTGTGAACGATGAGCCTGATGACTTCCCTGATGTCATCTTCAGGGGAAAGTTTCGGCGTGTTGATCAGGAAGGTGTCCACGCGGGCTGAAAGCTGCATGCTCCTCTTTCTCAAAATTTCCCTATAGTTCAGCATTCCAACATATTTCTTGCCTGAAACTGCCGGAATCTGGTGGATATCGGTTGATCTCATCTTCGACATGGCATCCGATATCGTGGAAAGTTCCACATCTATGACCTCCGGGTTTCCTGTCATAATGTCCTTTACAAGCATTTACGATCTCCATTTGAATTATGGGCTCCAGGCATAAAACCGGATACCCTCTCTGTTAACGTGCGTTAATTCCACGCTGCGACTCTTTGAGTGGATGGGGGCTCAGAAGCTGCCAGGGGCTTTTAAGAATTCAAAATTTTTATTCAATCACTGAATCCCGGTTTGAAACAGTCTTCAAGTATGGCAATGGCTGAATTCACCATGCAGTCACAAGGAAGCCCCATGGATCATGGCGGCGTAGTTGAATGAACCCAGTCCCGAGACTCCACATCTGCGGAAGTATCTGAAATGCAAACAGGAGAGGCCGAAAGCACATTAATTGATAGAACAATTGAGAGGAGGTTCAATTTTCTCCTTATTTCAAGGGCTGCAAGAAGCATAGGCATTGTTTACGTCACACTATCCCTTCCGCTCTACCTGCTGTACCTGGGAATACCAGTATCAATAATCGGGACACTGCTCCTGCTCATGGTACTTTTTTCCGTTGCAATCTCACTGTTATCCGGCATGCTAGGAGACAGGATTGGATACCGGTATTCACTCTTGATCGGGGAAGTTCCAATGCTTATTGCCACTTTCATCCTTTTTCATTACAATACCATCATACCAATCGAGATTGCAACAGTAATAGGAGGGATTGGGGGGACTCCCGGAGGCCTCAGGGGTGTCTTTGCACCTGGCCTGAATGCACTGATAGCCAGAAACTGGCCGGAATCAGGCGAAAGGGTCAAGAAAATGGGAAGGGTGATGGCGGTGGGGGCTTTTTCCGCCTTTGGTGGAGCAGTCCTTCTGTATTCACACGGCTACCTTGTTTCCATCATGGGTGCGGCCGAAGCTTTCAGGATGCTCTATCTTTCGTCATTTCTTCTCGGGCTCCTGTCCTTTGCCTCATTGGTATTCATTAAGGAAAGGAAGGCGGCTAAGAAGAAACATGGCATAATCGACAGGAAGAGCGGGAAGTACACCTTGAAAGTGATTCTCTCAAATATTGTCAACGGTTCTGGAGTCGGATTCTCGATTGCACTTCTTCCAGCATGGATTGAGTTGAGGTTTGGCGTTCCCCCCTCCACAGTAGGACTGATGTTTACTTTCTCCTACGTTGCCACCGCGGTGTCTTCCCTGATGGCTACAAGACGAATCGATATCCTGAGGTCTCCGGTCTGGACAGCATCGCTTTCAAGGATTATGCAGGGCGTTGTAATGATGGCTGTTGCCTTCTCACCATCGCTGCTGATCGTTGCATCGCTGTACATCGCGAGGTCAGCCGCAGCAGGTTTCGGAGCTCCCATAAGAACAGCCATAAATGTGAAGGGGGTGAGTGACAGCAATTTCGGGATAGCATCCAGTGCGCAGGGAATGGCGGTCAGAAGCTCCACAGGCACTTCAGCAATATCCGGGTACCTGATGGAATACTCCCTGCCAATTCCAATGGAGATCGGCGGTGTGCTGCAGCTTCTGGGAGGATTGGTGTACTATCGGCTCATGCGGCGTGACAACCGCTGAGTCCAACACAGGATGTTGAAGGACTCCCGTCATCTTCCCCATGAGAAATTGTATTTATCATTTGCCGTGATTTGTTAACTGGTGTTGGTAACATGAATGATTTTGAATCTGCCAGAGATGAGTTTAAGGCGCTGAAGAACATGGTTTATCTCAACTGGGCTGGCCTCGGGCCGCTCCCTTCAAGCGCAAAAATAGCAGTAGAAGAGCTTCTAAAAAATATTTATGAATGGGACAACCAGTATGTATCGGAAGCCATATCAAGTCTTCAAGACGGAGCAAAAGGGCAGATTGCAAAACTTCTGAACACCTCGCCGGATCAGATAGCCATTACAGGCACCAATACAACACAGGGAATACAGACAGCATTTGAGGCAATAAGGCCTAAGAGCGGGGAATCAATTGTAACAAGCGATATGCAGTACGTGCTGACTGAGGCTGAGCTTCAGAAATGGCGCGACAGGGGAGTGGACATAAAGGTAGTGAAGAACAGGGACGGAGTTTACGACCTCAATGATTTTCAGAGGGCAGTTGACAAAACTACAAGAGCAGTTTTCGTTGACTCGGTAACATGGATCAACGGGTACAAATTTGACGTTCCTGAACTTTCAAAAATCGCCCATGAAAATAATGCATTCATGATAACGGACTCTATACAGCATCTTGGCCAAGCCAAAATGGACGTTGAGAAATCCGGGGCCGACCTGGTTGCCGGAAGTGCCCAGAAGTGGCTTTCAGACTGGCTAGGTTTGGGATTCCTGTACGTCAGGAGGAAAGTGATTGAAGAACTGGAACGCCCATATTACGGATACAAGAACACCGAAGAGCCCGATGGAGGCTGGCACACTTATTTCACTCTTACAGACAGGGAGCAGTTCCCGGAATTCAAGTTTTACAGCAGCGACGCAAGGAAATTTGAATACGGCGGCAGCCTGTACAATATGCCAGGGCTAACGGCTCTGGAAAAGACCCTGAAGCTCATAAACGGCATCGGGATGGATAGAGTACAGAGGAGAGTGCTTGAGCTAAAACATGAACTGCTGGAAGGCCTTGAGGCCCTGGACTTTGAGGTTCTGGAGCCATACGAGGAAAAACACCAGTCCGGAATAACTACCTTCAGGATGGGAGTCGGGCGCAAGAAAGAGATGGAAGTTGTTGAAAAGCTCAACAGCACCGGTTATGCCATTTCGTACAGGGCCGGCGGCGGCCTCTATGGTATCAGGGTATCCACCCACTACGTGAACAACTCGGATGATATACAAAGCTTGCTTGGGGCACTAAAATCCCTCAGGGCAAAGGCGGGTGTGAAAAGGAATTAGTCACCGAAAAGAGAACTTCATGCCCTTTCTTATTTTTCAAAATCCTACTTTTTTGCACCATAATATTATTATTACTGAACACTGTAATATGATCCCATGTCCACTGGAAGATGCGAATTCTGCCTAGAAATCAGGAATTGCCCTGTATGCAATGAGCCGGTTGAAAATTTTAGCCATGTGGGAGTCAGAGGGTCAGGCCTCACAAAATCTACGATATGGCATATAGCACATCCCTGCGGTCACCGCGTCGAAATATCCCCGGAAAAGATATCGGGCACACCCGGGGGAGCCAAGCTCGCAAAATACAAAGGCGGTCCGGTGTGGAAGGATGGGTACCAGTGGATTAATGTGTTTTGGGGGAGCTACTGGGTGGGAAACTCATGGGTTGGCAGGCTGAACAAGGCAGTTGAAGACATTGAAAGTAATTCTTCATACTCCGGCGAGCTCAGCCAGTACAATGTCGGTGCTGGAAGCCTTGAGGGGCATGCTCTGATTACTACTGATCCGCCATCCTCAGTGTCTGAGAAAGACATAGGCAATGCCATAAATTCATGGATCCAGGATTCCCTTGTCAAGAACATAGGCACAAAAGGGGCCTACAACATCTTTCTTCCCGCCGGTGTCACGGCAACTTTAGGGTCGGACAGGTCCTGCGCTAAGTTCTGCGATTACCACGATACTGCAAATGGGGACCAGGGGCCGTTCTTCACATGTGAACCCTTTCCTTGCGGGTCGGGATGCAACCAGTGCAACAGCAGTGAATTTGACACTTTGACACAGGGGCTTTCCGAAGAAATGGTTGAGCTTAAGACAGACATGAATCCAGGAACCGGGTGGGTTATCGGGAATGAGGAGATATGTGATTACTGTGACACTAATTTTGTCTGCAACAGGATTTCAACTGGAGAATATATCAATGCCTGGTACAGTGATGCAAAAGGTGCCTGCTGGAAACCCTGACCCTTTTTTTAATGACAATGATTTTGCCGATCAAGATTTATCGGGATACGATATGAGGTAAGGGGCCCTCGCATCGGGAGAGGTTATAATGAGCCACGCACGAATTCCAGTCAACATGGAAGAGCAGAGAAAAATTGCACTTATGTTTATTGCCACGGGGTCGATATTCACTGGCATAGCGAGCATTCTCGGGATGCTTTTGATCATAAGCAGCTCCCTTAAAATTAATTTCATAAGCACTGAACTGTTCTCGGTGCACCCCCTCCTCCAGATTTTCGGTTTTCTTACTGAGTTTGTGCTTGGTGTCGCATATTCCCTGATTCCTTCGTTCAAGTCCCACGGTCTTCCATCTTACCCCTTGGCCTACTTATCCTATGGCATGATAACTGTTGCAAATGGCGGCTACATTTTTTCAATGTGGGTATCCATGCCCTCCGGCCTGTCAGAAGAATTACTTTCAATATTTCTCCTGCTGGAATTGGCTGCTGCCGCAATATTTCTCTGGCAAATCGGGTATGTCATAAGAAAAGGTAGGAAAACAAAGCTCGAAGGTGACGCGTATCTCTTCATTTCCCCTCTTTCACTTCTTCTCTCACTGTCTGCGGTAATATACAGCATTTTGAGAGGCCTCGATCCGTTCAGCATGGGGGTGGTGTATCTTGCCCTTGTAGGTTTTGCAGGCTCAATGATATTCGGTGTTTCATTGAAGACCGTCGCCGTAAGGTTCACCACCAACATGGCAGGAACCTACAGATACGGAGTTTATGCCCAGTCTGCAGCGGTAGTTTCTGCCTTTCTGTCAGTATACTTCCAATCGTTCATCGCTTCGGTGGTGACTTCAGTCCTCTTCATGACTTCAGCGTCACTATTTGTTCTGACTGCAAAGACATTTTCACAGTCGCGGCTCCTTGTACCTGACCGGGACAGGCTTCTTGCACACAGGGGTTCAACCAGAGGGCATGGAAATCTTCTGTTCCTTGAAGCCAGTTTCATGGTCGCCTCAGCCTGGCTGATTTCTGGAGTCTTCTTCGGCCTTCTGTATTCCTTCTCTTTAGATTACTGGGTAAGAATAGCGTTCATCCATTCCTTCAGCATAGGGTTCATCGGATCGACAATAATCGGCATTGCTCCGGTCCTGCTTCCGGGCATACTCAGCAGGAATGTTCCTTCAGGGAAAAACAGCCTGATGCCTTTGTACCTTCTTAATGCCGGGCTTGTTATATTCATAGCCGGAGACCTAGTGGCTTTGAACAATGCTTTCCTGCCATTCTGGGCGGGAACCGGCGGGCCAATAATCATAATCTCTATGCTTTTTTTCATGTATGAAATTCACAGGAGCCTTATTTCAAGAAAGAGAGAAAACTCAGAAAGAGTGAGCTTTTCGGATGATTGGTAATGAAGTTTATGAAAGTTTAACTCATCGTCTTTGTTATCCATGTAAATTATGAAACCCCCAATCAAGTAATCTGAAATCCAAGATGAAATGGCAAACATTCATAACAGTGAGAGAAGGAGCATGTCTCTTAGTGAAAAGGAGAGACTTGCAGTATCACTGGTTCTGAAACACTGGGTGCGCCTTAATGAAATAATCAAGGCAAATGGATAAGTGCACTTCTGAAATATTACAAGTACTATCTGCAGTTATCTCAACTATGAAAGGCTAATCTTCAAGCCCTAGTGTTATGGAACATTAGAGATTCACAAAGACATGTTTTGGGAGAAAGACTAAATATATTCATTGAAATAACAGGCTGTTGAGATACCACGTAATACTAGTAAGAGAAGAGGACGGAACATATTCAGTTCTCGTACCCTCTCTCCCAGGATGTTACTCTCTGGGGGACACAAGAGAGGAAGCTCTTCAGAACATAAAGGATGCCATAAATTTACACGTCGAAGGGCTTAGGGAAAAGGGCTGGGCTGTTCCTGAAGATGGAGAAGAACTGGTAGAAGTAGATGCCTAAGGCGCCGGTCGTAACTGCTGAAAAGTTAATCAAAGTCCTGGCAAAGAAAGGTTTTGTTTTTGAAAGACAGAAAGGTAGCCATGTGAGGCTGAGCAGACAGAGTGATAAGAAGCAGGTAACATTACCTGTGCATCCTGGACGCCCTCTTCCAAGACGCGTGCTTGAAAGCATTCTCGATGTTGCTGGAATCTCTCATGAGGAATTAGTGGAACTTTTGTGAATAGAATTCAGTAATCTAACTTTTCATCATTTTTTGCAAACACTGTAGCTAGAAAAATTCCCCTTTGCAACAGGTCAACCTTTCCTTTGTTGTATAGTTCTTTACTTCTATTCCGTTCGATACTTCCTTCAATGCTTTCGAACAAGTGCTGTTCATCAACACCCTCAGGAACAGGGTAATTTATTCCACTGTTCTTCCTGTATACGGAAGGTCGACTGCCTTTGCGTATCCATAGCGAAATGGTCATTCCAATAACAAAAAATACCGGAGCAATAATAGGTAGCAATAACTGCACCTTTGAAGTATACATTGTCTGAGTTTCGCCTGGATATAGGACTTTGGGAATTACTGCGGCCAATATAATTCCAAGTATAGCAAATCCACCAACAATAGCGAGGTCTATTCTTCTGTTGCCATAGCGGTTAAATTTCACTTTTACCGTATGAATCCCCCATAAAGAAATTCGGATATCGTGCTTGAGCTATCCCAAAAACCCCTCCACAAACCTTTTTCATGACCTCATGATCAAATAGTTTTAACCTGCTGCAATCAAGCTTCCCGGAGTGGTACAAGGAAGTTGAGTCACTTGGAGATCCACTTTTGGGTATTACCGGCAGAATTGACTTCGAGAAAATCAAGCCGATCCTCTCGGACCTGTATGAAGGCTAAAAATCTATAATCTAACTTAAATAAAATAAAGTCATTATTTTACAAAGGGCGTGCTGAGCTTCAGGGCGTTGATCAGAAAATCGTCTGATACCCCCACATATTTCTCATACCTGGCTACACCGTAACGCCTTACTATATCCCAGACTTCAGAGTTGACTTCATAGCTTTCGGGATACTCGTACACTTCTTCTCTGTTGAATATCTCAGTCTCCTCCTTCTGGTTGTGTTCAAGAAGAGTTTCAAAGAATAGCTCTATTCTTGTATCTATCAAGTCGTCCCTCCCCTGTGATTTCCATTTTATGAGATTCAGGGCAAGGGTCTCAAGCAACTTGTGATCTGCAGAAATCCTCTTTATGCTCTCTTGTAGGTCATCAGGCATCCTCAGGTATGCAAGCATGCGTGGAAAAAAGATCATGTCCTCAGTCATTGCGTGAACATTGAAAACGAAATCCTTGAGCCCCAGGAAAGTGTCATACCTGTTTTCCGGTGTGATACTATTGCTGGACTTCTTGATAGCGAGATGTTCAATCTTGAGCATTTCAATGATATTCCGCATGACGTCAAATAGAAGTCTGTGTTAGTATACGCGATCCTAACACGTTAAGTATAAATGTGTGGAATAAGTCACATTTCCTATTTAATCGGGCTCCACATGTGTTGCATCGGTATTCCTGCAGCCCGGGAACAAGCCGATAGCCATGGCATGACGTGATAGAAACCCGCTGTGCAATGAGAAAATCCGAAGCAGTATGGCCTGTGCAGGAGGATAGTAAAGCGTCAATAATATCTACCAGATTCCAATGGAGGTTGGAAAAAATCATGAAGGCCAGAACAGGCTTCTTAGGGCCCAGGGGGACATGGACCGAGGAAGCTGCAATGTCCTTTTCGGACTCCCTGGAACTGATTCCGTACAGCAATATATGCAATATAGTGGATGACGTTGACAGCGGCAGGCTGACCTATGGTGTGATCCCGGTAGAAAATTCAATTGGAGGGGGTGTAGTTGATACGCTTGACTGCCTTGCCAACAGCAGGGATGCGCTCATAATTTCTGAGAAGATAATGAACATCAACCATGTTCTCATGTCTTCCGGGGAGTTGGAGCAGATTGAGGTCGTAATATCTCATCAGAACGCAATAGCTCAGTGCAGGAAGACCATAGCAAATCGCCTGCCTGCTGCCAGAGTGGATTTTTCAAGTTCAACAGCTGAAGCTGGCAGGATCGCCTCGACTGACAGCAGTGTTGGTGTTGTAGGAAGCAGAAGAATTGCGGAATTGTACGATCTCAGAATTCAGTCTGAGAGGATGTCGGACCTCAAGGACAACTACACCAGATTCGTCATGATTGGAAAGGAATTTTCAGGAAGAACTGGCAAGGATCGCACTTCGATATGCGTTACTCTGAAGAAGAACGAATACGCATCCCTTTGGAGGTTTCTGGGCATCTTTGCGGCTCTGAAGATCAACCTTTCCCGGATAGAGTCCAGGCCTGATCCCGTTTCTCCGGGAGAGTACAAGTTCTTCTTTGATATGTTCGGGCACAGGGACGATATGGAGGTATCGATTGCACTGAATGCGATAAAAACATACTGCTCTACTGTCAGCATACTCGGCTCATACCCGAGGGAAGAGTGGCCAAGAGCATAGAAGCTCTCCGGCAGGACTTGAAATCGATAAAATGAGTGTTCCTAAAGGAATCTTATCCTCGTCTCAAGTTCTCCAACCTGTTCAATGCCGGCCTGAACAAGATCTCCATCCTTGAGGTATTCCCCAGTCATGGACCCGTTTTTCAAAGGTGTTCCGGTCGATATTATGTCCCCCGGCTCAAGGGTAATTCCTTTTGAAATGTATTTAACAAAATTGAGCTGGAAATCCCCTTCCGAAAGGGAGGGGATGAAAGCGAAATCTTTCCCTATTTTCCAGAAATAACACGCGGCTCACCAGCAGACAGAATGGAAGAAGGGTCGGATAACATGTAGCTCCATGCGTTCCTGTGTCCGTAAAGTCGAATGGCTAAGTGTGGAGGGCAAAGTACCCCCGGGCCGGAGGGAATTCATGC
>OFHI01000019.1_pt1 | contig 43746 bp, 36 predicted proteins | sample 1522021 | NCBI WGS metagenome assembly OFHI01 (sample SAMEA2464839, study PRJEB22497) | soil metagenome | biome: Grassland; feature: Farmland; material: Clay | place: Australia | collected 2013-02-01 | depth 1.4 m | reverse complement strand
GGTCAGCGTGGATTCATAACAATGGGGGACAACAATCTTGGCACCTCAAGCTTGAATGTTTCCACAGGGGGGGCATTCATTGCAGCGGACCAGAACATATTCGGCTTCTCGCCAATTAAGCCGTCCAGCGTGACAGGGATAGCATACGGCCATATCCCGTGGGCAGGATTGATTAAGCTGAATATAATGCGTGTTCAGGGCGACTGGCAATATTATAATGACGTCCCTCAGTACAGCTACTTCTATCTCTCACTTTCAATCTCCGCTATTCTGGCAGGCTTGATCGTATCGCTCTATCTTCTTGACAGGAACGGCAAAAAGAAGGCTCTGAGACGGAATTAGCCTCTTGTAAGGTTTGCGCCTTTGGCGACTTTGAGAGGAACCGGATCGGAGTCGTATTTTAGCGCTTCTTCCATGACCATTTTGTAGTTCTTCTTTTCAACCGGGACAAAGACGTTTGAGCCCCCGGTAACGATGTAACTCATCCAGGCCCCAGACCTCATTTCCTTGACCCTCTCTATAAAGGTTCTCATTTCAGGGGTAATAACATGCACCCCCACACTTTCTATCAGCCGGTGGTACTCATCCGTATCAGACATTGCCAGCTCGAAAATGCCTTTGACATCATTTTCTTCAGCGAGTTTCTGAAGCTTCTCCCCCTTCTTCCGGGTATTTTCAACCCTTTTTCCGTATTCAGGGCTTTTCACTACGTTCTCATGAATCCTGTCGGAAGGCTTCCTCTGTGTGTTGAACCTGCAGCCAACGATTACATAATCCCTGAAGGAATCGGCATCGAGAAGCTTCTCCGTGTAGGGAAGTTCAGCCTCCCTTGTTATGGTCAGTCCACCATAAACACTTCTGCCTACACTTTCAGAAATCATTCTCAGCTCGTTCTCAAATTTATTCCACTCCATGGGCTGGCGGCAAAGCCCTTCTACACATTTTCCTATGGCAGCCGCCGCTCCATCGGAACTTCCGCTCAAAACCCCAACGTTTCTTGACTCAAATGAAAGCCTGACCTTATCTTCCTCAAGGCTGTTGTTTCTGGCAATTAAACCCCGGTACCTGTTTATGAGCTTGAATGGTGATCTGCTGCCGCTCAGGTCAACTCTGTCGCCATTGATGTACCCCGCTTCCATTGAAGATGAAAAAAGCCTTGTTTCAACAAATATCTCATCGTCGAGCCCTGTGTAGGCAAATCCGGCTGAAGTATGCCTTGGGATCCTGCGATCCTTGTCTGATATTCCCCCGAGCAGTATTATGCCGACAGTAGGGTAGGCCCTGGAAGTAACTGAGATTTCCTGCATGGATTTGGACATCGCCCTTTCAGTGATAGGTATATGTTAAAACTTTCTCATGGTATTTCACGAATGCACAGTAAAGGTTTCAAGAAAGATTAATAGAAGTCGATCCGCTTTTGCATTCCGATTAAATTGATGGCCAACGATGAAGTTTCTTCGATGATGGCCCAACTGGGCATTAGCGATATTGACGAACTTTTCAGGGACATACCGCAGAGTATCAGAAAAAAGAGTATAGATCTGGATGATGGCATCAGTGAATTTGAGATTATCAGGAAAGCAGAAGAGAGGGCCGCCAGAAACAGTGGATACAACTTCATCAAATTCCTGGGCTGCGGGATATATGACAGGGTCATCCCGTCCGCAGTTGACTCAATAATTGGCCGATCTGAATTTCTTACATCCTACACCCCATACCAGCCGGAAATCTCGCAGGGAATGCTCCAGTCAATGTACGAGTACCAGAGCATAATGTCCGATCTCAACGGAATGGATGTTACCAACTCATCAATGTACGACGGATTCACTGCTCTGGGAGAGGCAGTGAGAATGGCCTACAGGATCAATGGAAAATCCGAGATTCTGGTCCCGGAAAATATGTACCAGAGCAAGACGGATGTTATCAGGAGTTACATCTGGGGCCTGGGCATCAAACTCATCCCGTACAGGATTAACAGGGATACGGGCTACGTAGACATGGAGGATGTTCAGGGAAAACTGAATGACAACACAGGGGCAATCGTAGCTGAGAACCCAAATGCTTATGGAATCCTTGACGAAAATGTCCTCCATCTTAACGATATAAAGAGGCAATCACTTCTAATCACCTATTTCGACCCGATCTCATTGGGGGCTGTAAAGCCGCCAGGAAGCTACGGAACAGATATTGCTGTGGCCGACGGGCAGCAGCTCGGGATCCACCCATTCCTTGGAGGTCCCTTGCTCGGAATCATGTCATTCAGGAAGGAGTATGCCAGAAAATCACCGGGCAGAATAATCGGCGAATCGATAGACAGGGACGGCAAGAAGGCATATGTTATGACCCTTCAGACAAGGGAGCAGCACATCAGGAGGGAGAAGGCCATGAGCAATATATGCACGAATCAGGCACTGATGGCACTGGCAGCAGCAGTTTACGTATCCACACTCGGTGCACCAGGACTCAGGAAGGTTGCCCTTACTACCATGGGGCGAAGCAGGAAACTGAGGACCACAATCTCAGGCATTGACGGATTCGACGCAGACCTGTTCAGTGGAACAAGCTTTTCGGATGTTCCGGTCAAGTCCAGCCATCCCGTAGTAAAAATAAGGAAGCATCTTCATGATAACAGGATACTGGGGGCTGTTCCACTGGCGAAACTCATGCCTGCAATGGAGAAACATTTCCCGGACACCTCTTTCTTCTCGGTTACGGAGAAGAATGACACAAGCCAGATTGAAACTCTCAAGGAAAAACTGGAGGAGATCCAATGAGCTATCATCAGGCCGAATATGATGAGCCTCTCATCAAGGATATGAAGTCAGGCACGACATACAGGACTCCGGGGGATGATCTTGAAGACGCTCCTGTACCGGAGTCTCTTCTCCGTGAAAGTCTTGACCTTCCCGATGTTGCTGAATTTGACGTTGTAAGGCATTATACAAGGCTATCCCAGATGAACTACGGTGTTGATATCGGGATGTACCCACTGGGTTCGTGCACCATGAAATACAACCCCAAATTTGCCGACCAGATATCAGCAATGGGAGAATTCAGTGAACTGCACCCATTCCAGGAGGAGGGTGACATACAGGGGGCACTTATGGTGATGTTCGAGCTTCAGCATGCCCTCATTAAAATTTCCGACATGGATGCAATAACACTCCAGCCTCTTGCCGGTGCACAGGGAGAGTACACCGGAATTCTGATAGCAAAGAAATACCTGGAAGCAACAGGCCAGCTGGACAAGAGAAGAGAGATCATAGTTCCTGATTCTGCACATGGGACAAACCCGGCTTCTGCATCCATGGCCGGCTTTGACGTGGTTGAAATACCATCCAACGGTGACGGCACCGTGAACCTCGAAGCCCTTGATGCGGCACTGTCCGGGAATACTGCAGTTTTTATGATTACAAACCCGAACACCCTCGGGATCTTCGAAGGACACATTGAAAAAGTTGCCAAACTTGTTCATGACGAAGGTGCAGTTATTTACTACGATGGTGCAAACCTCAACGCCATAATGGGAAAAACTTCCCCGGGCCTTATGGGATTTGACATTGTACACTTCAATCTGCACAAGACATTTGCAACACCGCATGGAGGTGGTGGACCAGGATCAGGCCCCGTTGCAGTCAAAGGGTTCCTGAGAGACTACCTTCCTGTCCCCATTATAGGCAAGGAAGGTGACAGGTATTTCCTGGACTATTCAATGCCGCACAGCATCGGGAAAGTGGCACCGTACTTCGGCTCCTTTGCAATGCACCTCAGGGCTTGGGCATACATCACCTATCATGGGGCAGACGGCCTCACCAGAAACACTGAAAGGGCAGTACTCAACACCAATTACCTCGCAAGCAAGCTGAAAGATACATTCAGCATTCCGTTCAGCCCACTGAAAAAACATGAGCTAGTTCTCTCAACAGAAAACACGGGAAAGAGGGCCCTGGAAATAGCAAAATACCTTCTAGATGATGGCATTCACCCACCCACTGTCTATTTCCCGCTTATTGTCCATGAGGATATGATGATCGAGCCCACTGAATCTGTAAGCAAGCGTGATCTGGATTTCTATGCTGAAGCTATGAAAAGAGCTGCCAAAGTTGACGAGGACGAGCTCAAGAAGCACCCGCTGAATCTCCCCGTAAAGAGGATAGATGAAGTGAGGGCGGCAAGGCAGCTGGTTCTCAAGTGGTCATGAACTGAGTTCTTTCCTCTCAGAATTTTCTGAAAGGAACTCTTCTATCTTTTTGGAGAGGCTCTCACCGATTTTTACGCCATTTTTAGATGCCTGTTTAAGCTCTTCCCGAATCTGATTGGCCGTTCTGAACAGCTCGTTGTAGGAGAAGTTTACCTTGTATGTTACGTTGCCAAGGAGCGTTTTCAGCCTTCCGGCCTTCACTGTTTCCTTCTCGAAGGAATCATAGCTTTTCACCAGCTTTTTGGCTGATTCGAGGTAATCGGACTCATGCTCATCCAGTTCCCTGATCTCATCTTCGGAAAGGCTCATCAGCCTCTTCACGGCATCAATCTCTTCCATCTTTGCCCTCCGTAAGTTCTGCCAGTTTCCTCAGGAGGTTCTCGCCCAGCTCAATCTCGTCCAGGACCTGGTCCAGAAGTATCTCAGCCTCGCTAACCTGCTTTTCCAGGCGCTTTACCTCTTCTTCAACCTCTCGTATCTTTTTATCGTAGTATTGAGTCTCCTCGTCCATTCTGTCCTCTAGCGACATTACAGTGCTGGGATTATGACATGATATTTATTTTCACGTCGGGTTTTCAGGAACTTTCAGTATACACAAATTCAATATTATTATAGGAACCTGTCATTCCCCATTCGTGTCCTCCATAGAGCTTGACGTCATCTACGATCCCGACGAAATCGGCAAAATAGTCCCAGTTATAAGTTCAGCCTGGGGAATGGAATCCGTTGGAACCCTTATCAAGGACATAGTATCGGCGATGCGGTATCATGGCGGTGTAGTGATAGGCGCCTACGAGAATTCAAAGATGGTTGGCATGCATTTCAGCTTTCCCGGGTATAGGAAAGGGAAGGTGTACCTGTACTCTCATATGACAGGGGTGGTGAGCGGCCTGAAATATTCAGGAATAGGCTATCAGCTCAAGATGAAGCAGAAGGAATGGGCACTGGACAACGGATATGACCTGATCGCCTGGACGTATGATCCCATCATGAGCCTCAATGCCAATTTCAACCTCAGGAAACTGGGGACAATTGCAAGAAGCTACATTGACAATTTTTATGGCACCATGGAGGATTCCATAAACTTCGGGATACCGACAGACCGTGTTGTGACTGAGTGGTGGATCAGGAAAGAGAAGAAGGTTGACTCTGGTGGATTTGCCCCAATCAACCCATTCGAATCTGAATACTCCTTTGATTTTTCATTCGACAAGGAAAATCTGCCACCAAAGGCGATGGTACAGATTCCGGGCAATTTTGTGGAGGTAAAGAAAAAAGACAGGGAGGTTGCAGTTAACTGGAGGATGTACCTGAGGAAAGTTCTCAGGTCCCTGTTCTCAAAGGGCTACACTGCGGTTGGTTTCGATCCCCGAAAGAACGCATATCTTCTCGAGAAGGGCTGTGATTTCCCCGGAAAGGAGAACCCTTCGGTTATCGGCTGATCTAAAGGGCCTTGTATCTTTTCAGGGAGGCCTCGTAAATTTCACCATCAGATCCAAGGGCATTGAGAATCTCATCTACTTCCGTCTGCTCCATCCCCTGGTTTGAGGCTGCTATGACAACATCCTCATATCTGCACCCCTTGCCGTCTGTATCATTGTCCCGGACATATTCCAGGACAAATTTCTTCGTCTCTGTCGACTGGGAAGATGGCTTTATGAGCGAGTCAATAACTCCCTGGGCGACTTCCTGAAACCTCTGGAAGTCGTACTCCTTGTATTGCTGCTTCGCCCTCATGGCATCCTCTGCTTCCTCACGGCTGTAACCCAGCTTTGAAAGGCCATCCTCGTCGGGGGTCTCGCTTTTCATCGCTTCCCGGATTGCATAGAGTTTCCTCTTTGCAACGTATGCGGTCCGGAGATTCCAGAAATCCACTGCTGTGCTGTCAGCCCTGGCAACGAATTCGGGGTTTATGTTGAAGTAGTAGACTCCGTCATCTGTCCGGAAAGGGTTAATCCTTCCCATTATCGTGACAAGCGTTTCGGTCTCAAGGCCGTCAAGGTCATTCTTCTGCTCTATGTTGAAGTCGTTGGCAAATGCATTTACATAGAAAGTTCCGGTTGCATCAGAGACTGCGACCTTTGTGAGGTTCTCCTCGGAATTCTTTGACGTGACGGTTCCGGTAATGAGGATCCTTTTTGCCCTGGTTCCAAGTGGCGTTATAACATACGGCTTTCCCTTCTCGTCAGGGTCCTTCTCCTCTATCATCATGCAGTCCTTGAGCTCCTTGGCAAATATCCACTTTGCCGGCTCCCTCTTCTTGGGGGCAATCATAGTTCCACCTCCATCTCTCTGATGAACGACTTCACATCGTCCCGGGATATCCTCGAGATGTCAGATACCCTTAAGGAAAGCCCGTTGTTGCCCTCAGCAAGGTCGCCTTCAAGGATGAACGGCTTTCCGTGCAATTCCTTTCGAATGCTGCTGTACACTTCCCTCTTGGTCAGGCTACTGCTGGCAGGGTCCAGATCGGATTCCTGCATTCCAAGCAGCTTCATCAGGGCTTCCCTTCCGCTTGTGCACTGGATATAACCTGTTCCATCAGACAGGGTGAAATAAGCGAAAAGATCGTAAATGAAAGGTGCCGAGGGGTGATCAGGACACCTCACATCCTCAATAGTCTTCCTGCACTCAGAGCATCTCAGCCTAAGCCCGCTCTTTTCCCCCAATGATATGATAAAACCTGAAAATGAAACTCCCCCGACTGGGGAGCCAAGGTCTGAAATGTTGTATAACCTCCTCCCGGGAGGGGGAGCAACGTTGACCTCGCCGATCTTTGTTTTTTCATTTACTGAGATTCTTATCCTCCCCTTGTACTCGGAGACCTTTGCACCCTCTATCTTTACGCCGGTGCCTTCGGGAAGGGATCTGCCGAAGGATGAAACCCTCACTTTCCCGGTTTCATCAGCAATGTCCCCGAAATAGACCTTCCTGGTCTCACCATCCCTCTCGTATTCCCTGGACCTGACGTCAGAGATTATTCCCTGAACAGTAACATAGGGGTCCCTGGTGCTGAGATCCTTTATCTTTGCCTCCTTGAAACTGCGCCTGACTTCCATCTTCTCCTCTGGAAGAAGAATTATTTCCGATCTGTTGTCAAGATACAGCCTCAGGGTGCCATTGAACTCCTTTGTGTAGCAGTTCTTCAGCTCCAGGACATCACCTGCCTGAACGTTGGGATTAAAACTCCATGCAGTGAAAAACATGGTCCCGGTCTCATCACCAAGAAGCCCATAATGGTAAACATTCTCTCCCTTGTCTGACTTCGTGGTGCGCTTCTCTACATTAATCAGTTTTATCTTCAGTGAGAGGTTCTTTTCCTCTCCCTTGATCTCCTCGATCTTCTTGAAATCCAAATTAACCCTCCTATCCGTAAAGCCTGTCTTCGGTTTCTCCATTGTTTGCTACTGGATAAACCTGGCTGATTATCTCTTCCGCATCCTCTTTATTTATTCCAATTTTTCCCACAAGTATGTTCTCAATATCCTGTTTCGTCTTCCCCTGTTTCACAAAATCCCCGATCATCTTGAACATCCACTGGAGGATCTGCTGGTTGAACTCCTCCTCAATACGGAGTGCATTTGCCATTATGTAGAGGGAAGTGAGGAGCAGATTCAGGCTCACATCTATCTTGTCCTTGGTCACCTCGTCAATCGGGAGATCGACCCTTAAAGTTATTTCCTCATTCATTCCGGCCAGCATGAACTTTACATGTTCTATCTGCCTGTTCAACATAAGCAGAGTCCTGTATATGGCCAGCCTCGGCTCACTCTCGATAACTGCAGTCTCTATTTCCGTCCTCATGAACATCTGCACGCTCTTGTTCAGAAACAGCATATGGATCTTGAAAGGTACGTGCTTATGATCAAGTATCAGATAATCGCCATGTTTCTTAATCTTCCAGGGGAGGTCAATAAGCTTTTCAGATTCATCATCTCCTGCTGCAAGCCAGGAAATGATCTTTTCTTTTATATCCATTAAATCATTAAATTATACTCTAGTTTCATATATTGTTTTCTAGATACAACGCGACAGTCTACTATATACAATTCAGGCAATTCTTCAATAAAGGTCAGTAATGGCGGATTGCAGTCATCTATGATTTATAAGGGATAAAGCACTTCCGAAAGAATCAGGGGGTTATCACTACGTACAGTACTAGATTCGCAGGCACCATGATAATGCTTTCCCGTCTAGTATACGCGATGAACTGGTATAACCTGTCTCCTGCCATAGGCCAGATATCGAGGGCATTTGGAGTGAACTTTGCCGAAACGAGCCTCCTGTTTTCCTTCTTTCTCTTTGGGGCGGGAACATTCCAGATACCTGCGGGCATACTTGCTACCAGAATCGGGTCAAAGAAGGTTGCCATGAGCGGATTGTTCGTGATGGCGTTTACTGCAATACTTTCAACTTTTTCACCAAGCTATTTTGCCCTCATAACTCTGAGATTCATCACCGGGTTCGCTGCTGCATTTTTCTTCTCTTCGGCAATAGGAATACTCAACGAACTCTACCAGAGGGACATTACCAAAATGGTGGGAATATACAACGGCTTCTTCGCTATCGGTGGTGGCGTTGGCATATTCCTTTTCACCCCTATTGTGAACTCGATGGGCTGGAGGATGGGATTTCTTATTGCAGGACTTGTGACACTAGTTGTGGCTGCGGTCACGACATACAGCCTGCCGAAAACACGCATAACTGGAAAATTCAACATGAAGGCAGTGACTGAGAGGCTGACAGACAAGACAATATGGCTCGTCGCCCTTGGCCTGGACGGCCTGTGGGGGCTGAACTTCACTTTCTCCGAGTATTTCAAGTCGTATGCGATATTCATAGGCCAGCCAGAAATAATTGCAGGCTTGATGGGCGGCATGATCCTTTTCCTTGGAATTGTAGGGGGCTACCTTACTGGGGCTTTGAGGAAGTACAGCCCGTTGAGGACAGTTTCGATTCTTACAACAATCGTGGGGGCCTCCATTGCAGTCATTCCTTTCCTGGCCGGCTACACAATATGGATGCCGGTGATTCTTGACGGGGTGTTCTCTGTCGTGATAGTGTCAATGGAATACGGCATACTGATCAGGCTGAACAAGGACCCGCGTTATGTCCCTCTGAGTCTGGGAACAGTCAACTCAATACAGATAGGCTTCGGGTCCCTCATTCCATTTGCATTTGCATTCCTGAACAAGGGAAATTACACTTTCTCCTGGATATTCCTGGGGCTGCTTTCAATTGTGCTCCTCCCACTCCTCTGGCTTGAGCTGAGGAACAAGCACGTTGAAACGTGATCAAGCATCAGACCTGAAGTGCGTAATTAGTATTCCTCATTTCAGGGCCTATCAGGAGATTTAAATACCTTCAGTTAAATCAATTGGTACAGGATAATGAGGATATCCAAATCCCTGAAGATTCCGGCGTCGCTATGTATAAGGTGCAGAGGCACCAAGATGCTCTGCGGTCTTTCGTACTGCCCGATTACTGTAAAGAACCTCGTAGAACCGAAGCTAAAGCAGATCAAGGGCAACGAGCTTACGGGATCGTCTCCCCCTTCGGTTTTTGTTGGAAGGTTCGGCTATCCCAAGGTCAGGCTTTACCCGTCATCACCGCCCGTGATCGGTGATACGTCAGATTATGAAGACCCCGGGAGATGGATCAATATTGCCATGGATGAGTTTCTAAGCAAGAGGCTCTCTCTTTTGCGTGGAGGGATGATAGCGGAAGTCCATGGGGCATCAGACCCGACAAGGACCCTGCAGGATGTCCAGCTGATGTCCATGTCCCGTGAACCCACAACGGTCAATATGCAGTTTTCAAAGAGCCTTTCAAGCGACAGGTCAGTGCTCGACGACCACGTGACTCCAATGGGTCCATGGTCTCCGCTGAAGAAACTTGAAATTGAGCCCGGAAAACATGAACTTGTTGTAGAGAAGGTATGGGGCGATACAGACTTCAAAGCCCAGAACGCCATGTTTGAACTCTACAAATCGGGAATCAAGGAGTACAGGATATCGAAGATACTGAGCGTGGGAGCCATCGGAGTCTCAAAGAAAAGAAAAATGGTTCCCACAAGGTGGTCCATCACTGCAACAGACAAGTCACTCTCTGATCAGGTTGTCGCTGATATAAAGGGATATTCCACCGTTGATGAGCACCTTGTTTATGTAAGAAAAACCTCAGGAAACCTCTTCATGGCAATACTGAGCCCGAGAAGCTGGATGTTTGAATGGGGCGAGTCATGGTTCCCGGGAAGCACATGGAACCAGTGGGGAAGTGCAGCACAGGTTGAGATAGATCATGAGGGATATTACGGAAGGAAGGACTACCCCGGAATTGGCGGTTGCTATTACGCGAGCCGGCTGGCGGTTGCTGAAGCTCTCGCAACCATGAAAAGGCAGGCTACTGCAACCCTCTGGAGAGAAATATACCCTGGATTTAACCTTCCTGTTGGCGTCTGGTTTGTAAGGGAGAACATGAGGGCAATGTTTGCCACTAAGCCCTACAGGTTCAGCAGTTTCCAGGACGCAGTCGATTTCCTGTCAAAATACACTAAGGTGCCGGTTAAGTACTGGCTTGCAAAATCCGGAAACTATCCGTTCCTTCGTACGGGAGGACTTGATGACTATCTGTAGGTGGTAAGATGAGAAATGTCACTGTAAAAGAGATAAGGACGTCTTCAGCCCTTACGAAATCAGGCCTGCCTGAACTTAAATATGCCCTCAACCCGTATCTCGGGTGCCTGCACGGCTGCGTGTACTGTTACGCAATGGATTTTACCAATGACAGGGAAGCAGCCGGCAACTGGGGTTCAGTAATAGCAGTAAAAATAAACATACTCGAGGCACTGAAAAAGGACATCAGCCGACTTTCCAGAGGTGTGGTGGGCGTGTCAACGGTCACGGATCCGTATCAGCCCGTTGAAGGGAAGTACAGGCTGACCAGGAACTCTATCGACATGCTTTCAAGGAATGGATTCAGGGTATCAATCCAGACTCGATCTCCCCTGGTCACAAGAGATCTGGATATAATGCAGAAGAATCCCGGCATGTTCGATCTTGGAATGACAATTGCCTCGCCTTCAGAATCGCTTACTGATATGATAGAACCCGGGGCACCATCACCTGCTTCAAGGATGGGTGCCCTGAGGAAGGCTTCAGAAATGGGTATTGAGACATGGATTTTCCTGGGTCCCCTTATCAGGGGGTTCAATGACACAGATGAACAGGTAAGTGAAATAATAGAATTTGCAGCAGAAAACAGATCAAGGGTGATATACGACAAATTTTCCCCATACAGGGGTCCGGCAAAGCTCATGGAAAACATCCTCCCGGAAGGAAAGTATGACTACATCAGGCATGCTGACAGGAAATGGTGGGAATCGATGAGGTCCACTATCATGAAGAAATGTGAAAAGTCTGGAGCAAAATGCAATTCGCAGGCAGAGGACTGGAAATACGAGAAGGCAAAGCTCGTCAGGCCACTGACCGATTTCTGAAACGAATTATGTAGAATGGATGGCAGGCTACACAAGAATTATATGTCCGCTAGTCTTGTTTTACTATGGTTGTACAGGACATTTTCAGAAATTTGCAGGAAACGGACACCATTCTGATCATGAACGGTGGAGAAAACGCGATTGACAAGACATTCTTCTATCTCACCGGTGCTGAAAGCGGATTATTCGAGGGATCCGCCGTAATCGCAAATGAAGACAGGATAGAACTGATAGCATACAACCTTGAGGAGCAGTCTGCAAGGGAAACTGGAAAGGAGGTCACAGTTGTTGACACAAAGAGGCAGATGGAAGAAAAAGTTGCGGAAAAGCTGAAAGGAAAAAACAAGATAGGGGTGAACCTGGAATCGCTGACCGCAAATATGTTCTCCAGCATCAAGAAGCTACTCCCCGGAAGTGAATTTATTGATGTATCAAAAATAATCGCAGATGCAAGGACGACTAAGTCTCCTGACGAGATAAAAAAACTTCGGGAGGCCGCCAGGATTGGAAGCGAGATTTACACGGATGTTCTCGACAACCTCAAGGAAGGAATGAAAGAGACGGATGTCGCAGCTGACCTCGTTCATGGGATGATGAGGGGAGGAGCTACGGGGCCTTCTTTCATGCCAATTGTAGGCTTCGGCTCAAACAGCTCGATACCGCACTACTTCCCTGGAGAAAGGAAACTGAAAAAGGGGGATTTTGTCCTTACCGATTATGGTGCCCTTTACAAGCGGTATTGCTCAGACATCACAAGGACAGCAGTTTTCGGAAGAGCCACCGATCAGCAGAAGGAGATGTATGAGATTGTCCGCAGGGCACAGATGGAAAGCATGCACATGATAAAGGCGGGTGCCAATGGCAGGCTTGTAGACAGGAAGGCCCTGGAAGTGATTGATGCAACAAAATACAAGGGACGCTTCATGCACGGCCTGGGCCATGGGCTCGGATTAGAAGTTCATGACCATTCAGCACTGGGCAGGACGGAGGATTTGGAGCTTAAGGAGAATATGGCAATCACCGTTGAGCCCGGAATCTACATACCTGATTACGGCGGAGTCCGCATAGAGGATGATGTGCTCGTGAAAAAGGACGGTTTTGAACAGATCACGGGCAACTCCTCAAAGGAGTTGCTGGAGGTATCCTGAACTATTTATGGAAGATGCCGGGGGCGTTTATGATGTGGCCGTAATAGGGGCCGGCATCACCGGCCTGACATCGGCCTATTATATCAAGAAGAACGACCAAAGCCTGAGGGTCATCGTGATCGACCGTGCACGGTCATTCGCCCAGGGCAACACAGGAAGGGCAACAGCAGGCTTCAGGGACCTGTTCTCATCGGGCATAAACTTCAACCTTTCCAATTCATCTATCTCTTTTTACAGGAGCATCCAGGACGGCTCAAATTATGACATGGGTATGAAATTCGTCGGATACATGTTCCTTCTCAATGAAGACGATTCGAGGCTGGATGTCCTCGATGAAGTGAGAAGGAAAACAAAAGTCCGGGTTCTCGGGAGGGACGAATTGGAAGGCATAAGAGGGCTATCGTTGGAAATGCCGGGCGAGGAAAGCTCTCTGCTCGGCATAAAGCCGGCAGTTTCTGCCTATATTGGGGAAAATTGCGGCATCTTCGAGCCCGATCTCGTGGCAGGGTTCTACTTCGATGAGCTCAGGAAAATGGGAGTTGAGTTTCTCTTCAATACCGACGTCAAGAAATTGATCCTCACCCCACGCGAGCCTCTTGATTACCCCGGGGAACCTTTTCTCTGGCAGGATAAGAAGATAGGGGGGCTGGATATCAGCAGGGGCGAGATAAGGGCCGATTTCTACGTCATAGCAACGGATGTATGGACAGACTTCCTGCTTGGGCCGGTTGGCATCGACAGCCATATGCGCCCAAGAAAGAGGCAGGTTTTTCAGATCGGCGGACCACATGTGGAAGCTATGCTGACCGAATTCAGCATCAACAACACAGGAATATTCCCATTCACTGTTCTCCCGTATTACGGAGTTCATTTCAGGCCCGCCCCTAAAGAGAAGCAGATGAGGGTGAGCGCTCCGGATTACATAGGACGCAATTTTTCACTTGAGGAATACCCTGAGGCCGAAAAAAGCTACTATGAGTACAGCATAAAGCCTGTGCTGCAGTCATACTTCCCGTCACTTGGTGATGCCAGGATCAAGGGGATGTGGGCGGGATACTATTCTTACAACACTCTGGATGCACATCCATTCATCTTCAGGGATATGAACATCATTGTTGCCACGGGGACAAGCGGCAGCGGCCTCATGAAGGGTGATGCAATAGGGAGGATCGTCGCTTCAACGTACTCAGGAAAAGAGCGGACTGAGTTATTCAACGGACATGAAATTGAAAACAGCAATCTTGGTGTCGTGAAAAGAGAAGTTCCAAGGGAAAGGTTCGTCCTGTGATCCGTGCTCACAATTTTCCCGCTCTCCATCTATTTCGGAATAATCTAATTACCAGATATCAATAATGGAACATCAAAATGCATGAAGAGTTCAGCAGTGGAATGATCGTTTACAAAGGAGACGGCAATAACCCAATGTTTCTTTTCCTTACACGCAAGGAGGGATTCCTGGATTTCCCCAAGGGGCATATCGAGGAAGGCGAGACTGAAGTTCAATCTGCAATAAGGGAGACTAGGGAGGAAACGGGACTGAAGATCACCCCCGATACCGAGTTCAGGTACAACCAGGTTTACTGGTACCAGAGGGGCGGTGAGAGAATAAGGAAAAGCGTCATAATGTTTTTAGGTGAGGCTGCAGAAAACTCCCGGGTGCAGGTCTCCTTTGAGCATGAAGGCCACAAATGGCTCACGTTTGAGCAGGCGATGGACCAGCTTTCATACAAGAACCAGAAGGAGATGCTCACTTCGGCCATGAACTACATTATGGTGCACAAGGCAAAGTGATCCGGACAGGGAAGAGAAGGATCCAACCGCAGCAGGGTTAAGTTCTCTAAAAAATTATAAATATATTCCAAATAATATAACACAGTGTCGAAGCTGACATCCGGTGGAAAGTCAGGCATCATCGCTGGAGTTCTGTACGGTGCCATTATGGGCGTAAACTATCACTTTATCCTCGTCTACCATAAATCAGTAATAATGCAGATAATCACAAATTCATTGACTCCAAATTCAACCTTCACTGCGGACCAGCTATACAATGCAACCCTGTACGGGATTATAATAGTTTTCATAATTCTCGGACTGATTGTGGGGGCCATACTTGGACTTATATTCGGAGCTGTTTACGACCGCATCCCTGGTAAAAAAGCCACGATGAGGGGGCTGGTTTTCGGGCTGATCATCTGGGTGATTCTCGATGTTCTGCTAAACTTCAGGGATCTCGTATACGGCGTGCTGTACCTGATACAGTCCCTCGGAATAGGGCTTGTAGCCTCCCTTGTATACGGATACGTTATGGGCCTTATCTTTGAAAGGTACATGAAAAGGGAGGAACCCATAGAAGACCCCTTTGCCGACATTATGGGGTGAAAAAGTACTGCCTTTCATCGGGGGAATGCACATCCGCCCAATGGTTTTGCTTCGTGCCCGGCGAGGAGCCTTGGCTGCAACCCAACAAAAACTACAGGGGTATGAGGAGGGAGCTGCAAAAGAAGGGAACATTGATATCCCCGCGGGGCAATGTCATGAACGATGACGACCTTAAAACCCCACATGCTTTAGCCGTGGGTGCATGCCAGAGGAGAAATTATAGAAATTAGAAATTAAGGAAAAAAAGCACCTTAACCGTTTAAGCCCACGTTGAAGTAGTGGCACCTTCTGGAAATCATTTCCCCTATCATGATCCAGGCTCTTTTATTCTTGGCATTCCCCAATGGAAGTAGGTCCTTACACTGGATCTGAGCATCAGGTATACCGATGCTGCTGCAATTCCAGCTACAACGATTGCGTAGCTTATGATCACAGGCCACCAGCCGGCTATTCCAAGTGGGTACAGAAGTACTGCTTGGGTTGCAATCCAGACAATCTCCAGACCCGCAAGACCTAGTGATCCGTACAGGGCCCATTTTTTGTCGTAGTATAAGCCGAATGCAAGTATTACAGGTAATGCAGCGAATGCAACAACCAGCCATATGGCGAACGGCATGAAGTTAGACACGAATGGAATGTATCCAATTGTTGGGTCTATCTGCATTGTAACTCCGGTAGGATCCATCATAAGATTAACTCCGCCGAACAATGCCAGACCTGCCAGTACGAGATCTAGTGCGATCAGGATCAGCACGCTTACAGGCATCCTCAATTTTTTCACCTCCTTGCTTAAATATTGGATAAGGTGGTTAAATGTGTGTTGTCTAAAAGTTAAGGATGTCGGTTAATCTCTTTCCTTCTGCAATCTGCTTCCTTATGGCGCTTTCCTTCTCTACAACAGCCTCGGCCTTGTTGATCGCCTCCCTGATCTCGCCCTTTGGTACACACACGACTCCAGATCCGTCACATGCAAGGAAGTCTCCGGGGTTTATCCCTACCCCGTTGATTGTGATAGTGACACCAACTTTTCCTTCCCTGTCAGGATCTCCGGCATTTGGAACAAAATTCTTTGCATATATGGGAAATCCAAGTGCTTTCAATTCTGGAAGGTCCCTCACTGCCCCGTCTATTACCATTGCCACCACACCCCTTAGTTTGGCAGAATTTGCGAGCAGCTCACCCATTATGGCCTTGCTATTGCCATTCAGTGATGTTGCGACAACTATGTCTCCAGGCCCGGCGGCGTCAATGGCCTTGACCACCGCCCACCAGTCACCGTTGTTGGTCTCACATGTAACTGCTTTTCCATAAACGGTCGCCCCCGGAGGGCTCAGGATCTGGAAAGCACCGAGTGAACCCCTTCTCCCCATAGCATCGCTCAGATTGCAGGTTGAAATAGCTTCAGGTATCCTGTCTGGCAGTACTGAATCGGTCATGACTTTACCATGGGTATGTTTGATTTAAGGGTATCCAGACATATTCTGCACAAATTGTTCTATAAACTGCTATAGAAATTGTGTCACATTGTACCACAAGCGACTTATGCCCATAACCCGATAAAAGTCAAATGATTAAAGCAGTGGCTATAGTTCTTGCGTTTGTAGTAGGCGGACTTGGCGTTGCGTCGGCAGCAACAGTGCACTCAGGCTCCGGAATAACGCACCTGATACCCACAGGAAGCGGGGATGGAAGTTCAGTTCAAGACCACAACGGTTCAGCAGACCTTAACGAACAGGGTGATCTGAATGAAACTTCAAATACTAGCGAAACACAGGAGTTTGAGGGTCAGGACAGTATTGCATTATAGGGTTTCCTGACTGTCAGCGGAGTGCGACAGTAGGGAAGCTTTCAGGATGAACTGCCAATTACCTCTTGCTGTCAACAATGGAGATGTAGATATCCTCAAGTGTATCGTATTCCCCAAACGATTCAACTGAAAGCCCCATCTCCATCAGTTCCATCAGAACCTCGTTGTTTGGAATTTTTTCATTTTTCTTCAGGATTAATCTTGTACCGTCTGACCTGAACTCAGAGGAGAACTTTTTCAGGAACGTTGTATCCTCTGGAAGTTTATCCAGCTTTATGGCCATCCACTGCTCATTGTCAGGGGTTTCAGAGTCATAAGCAACCTTTCCGCCGTTCACGATGACCACCCGGTCACATACCTCGTTTATCTCATATATTAGATGGCTGCTCAGAAGGATGATCGACTCTTTCTCCCCGTTTATCTTCTTGAGCAGTTGCCTCATCTCTTTCATTCCCTTTGGGTCAAGGCCGAATGTAGGCTCGTCAAGAATGAGGACCCTGGGATTGCATAGAAGTGCAGAAGAGAGTGCAACTCTCTGGTTCATGCCTCTTGAATATGACCCGGTCTTCTTGTCCAGGTAACCGGAAACCCCGGTCAGTTTCGCTACCCTTTCGATCTCATCCTGGCACTCCTTTCTTTTCATTCCCTTTATCCTGCATACAAAATACAGTGATTCAAGGCCGGTGAGGTAGGGGTAGAACTTGGGGTACTCAACCAGCGATCCGACTTCCTTGAGGGCTTTCTTGGGGTTGCTGGAAACATGGACTCCACCTATCTCTATTCTTCCTGATGTAGGCTTGAGTATGTTGGTGATGGCCTTCATCATCGTGCTCTTTCCTGCTCCATTGGGCCCAAGCAGCCCAACGCAGGATGCATCATTCACATCGATGCTTACATTGTCTATTGCGGTGACGTTCCCGAACTTCTTTGTAAGGTGGGAGACTTTTATGTCGTGATTCATGAAGCTGCCTCCATTCTCTCAAACATTACAACGGCAACTGCAAGGGAAATTGCAGTGTAGAGTGACATCACCAGCACAGAAACCATTATTTCAGGAAATGTGGCCGGTGAAAGCGATCCTCCGCCAAGGAGGGTGCTTGGGTTTATGTCTATGTAAACACGCCCCACCATTCCGGAGGCACTGCTGAGCAGGAAGGAAGCATCCATGTTGTAAAGTATCTGAAACACCAGTGTCATCGAGTTGAAAATCAGGAAGTATATGACGAAAACAGTGATGTACGCATAAAGGTTCTTGGTGAATATGCTGCTTATCATGAAAGTGAAGGCCATTATCGCCACAACAAACAGCACTGCCATGATATATGAATAGTAGAACTGGACAACCGGCCCTATGTTGAAGACATAGTCGATCACGAGGACCTGGACTGTCATGTAGAAAGTGATGAGTATTACTGTGACAGAAAGTGCTGCGAGGTATTTTCCTATCAGGAGGGTGTACCTGCTTATCGGAAGCGGGAATATATGGAATGCGGTGTTGGACTCCACTTCGCTTGAAATTGATGGTGACCCGAAGAAGACCGAGGCGAATACAGGGAAGTTTGAGAGTCCAAAGGCCCAGAGGTAGTTGAAGACCCTTGCCTTCAGGGTCAGGGACAGTGAGGAATAGACACCTCCTCCGATAAAGGCCGGGATGGCATTGTGGTACCTGAAGGTCAGGTAAGTCATCATGAAGCTGATTATCACTACCAGTATGAGCATCAGATAGAAGCTCCTCGAACGGTAGTAGTTCTTGAAATATTGCTTATATACAATTGCAAGCAAATTTAACACCTTTTCCTGGTCAGATATTCAGCCCACCTATCATGGTGGAAATGCCATCGTTGCTGCTCAAAAACCGGAAGATGTCCTGGATGCCTTTTCCGGTTACAAGCTCAATAGAGTTTTCATGCAGATAAACATGCAAACCATATTTTACAGCAATGGTAGAAAGGGAAAGCAGTGTGGTCGAATTCAGGTTGTTGAACCCTATGTAGATCTCTGTTGAATTGTAGGATACGTTCAGGCTTACATGATTGACGTTTAAGGATGGTGGCGAGAAATAGAATAGGGAAATATTGCTCGAATAATCGAATATTACATTCCTTTGAGAATGGAGGGCACTGTGATTCATGTAAGCATCTATTGAATCCTCTATGAGTGGAACACTTCCTATGACGGAAATAGTGTTCTGCGGGCTTGCGATATAAAACGTCAAGTCACTCATTGACGCATAAAGATTGGTCGCATTGACGAAAAGTGAAATTGCCGGCTCCTCCTCAACGAAAGACCTCAGTAGTCCTGAGGCATTTATCCCGTCCAGCTTGAATATACTAATTTCCCGGTACTCCTCATAATACTGTAGGGTGGTGTTGTCGGTGATATTGGAAGGAATCCCCTGGTAGTTAAACAACTGGGGAATCGCAAAAACAGAGATTGAGGTTATGATTCCGACAGTATTGTTTTCAACGTAGATATAGTATACCCCATAATCGCTGCTTACACGGCTCACGAACTGTGTATCGGCAGGCAGATAATTTTCAGGGTTTTTCTCATATTGCGATCCCTGATAGTATTGCATGGTGAGATATATCGAAGGAACTGTAACCGAGATCGTGACGATCATAACAATGACACGCTTTAGTAGCAGTTCCATAATTATTTATCCGATAAGAGTACTTAAATAAGCATTCTTACTATTAATTTCTCTTATTTATTTAATACCTGAAAACACCTGATCGACGGCATTTCCAAAGGCGGCAGAAAAGAGGGCAGGAGAGAAGAACGGGCAGTCGATCAATTCCGAATAATGAATTATAGTTAAGTATCAGCATCCCCTAGGAATATGTCGTAAAATGAAGATTCCAGCGAGTACCTACAGAGTCCAGCTAAACAAGACTTTTGCACTCCAAGACCTTGAGCGGCTGATCCCCTACTTTCATAAAGCCGGGGTTTCCCACATCTACGCATCTCCAGTCCTCGCCGCTGTCCCTGGAAGCATGCATGGTTATGATATGACCGACTTTCGTTACATTAATCCTGATATCGGAACATTGGTTCAGCTTGAAAATATCGCGAAAAGGCTGCATGATTCAGGTATGGGATGGATTCAGGACTTCGCCCCGAATCACATGGCATATAGTGAACTCAACCCGTTCATGCTTGATGTGATGGCAAACGGAAGGGATTCGATATACTCAGATTATTTCGACATTCTTTGGGAGCGGGATAATGAAACCCATCCAGGGAAGGTGTGCGCCCCATTTCTTGGAGAAGAACTCAACGCTTCCGTTGCGGAAGGGAAACTGAGGGCAAGGCTCAACGAAGAACTGCATCTTGATTATCAGGGACGATATTTTCCACTGTCCAGCGAAAGCATAGAAAAACTTGATTCTATGATTTCAGAAGCCCCAGGCAGGGAGCTGCCGAATGAAAGCACGCAATATCATGGGTCTGATCAGGCTGGGAACGCTCCACATGATCATAGGTATCTGTTGTCCGTCCTTAATTCCGGCCAGGGTTTTCTTGAAAAGGCTGCATCAATGCAGAATTACAGGCTGGAGCACTGGAAGAACACTCTGATCGAAATAAATTACAGGAGGTTTTTTTCCATTAACGACCTCATAGCTTTGAGAATAGAGGATGAGAAAGTCTTTGAAGATGTTCACAATTTTGTTCTCGATCTCATCCGCAAGGGAGTAATCGACGGTCTGAGGATAGACCACATTGATGGCCTTCTGGAACCCGGTAAATACCTGGAAAGGCTGTCTGGCAAAACTGATTTCTACAAAGTGGTTGAAAAGATTCTTGAGGACGACGAACAGCTCCCTCAAAGCTGGGATTGCCAGGGAACGACAGGTTACGATTTTCTGAACGCTTTGAACCAGGTATTCACGCTCAGCAAATCAGAGCAGAAATTCACCGACAATTACAGGATGATCTCAGGAGGACCTGGATATTTTGCAGGACAGCTACGGGAGGTAAAGAGGGAGAAGCTTCACAACGAATTTTCAGGAGATCTGGAGAATGTGATATCTGAAATGAATCACGCTATAGACGTTCCTCGGGAAGACCTAAAACAATTCCTTTCAAGCCTGATATCACGCATGGATGTTTACAGGACATACATTTCTGACTCCTCAGGCAAGTGTGGGGAGTCATATCTTGCCAAAACTGTGCAGGACCTCGTGACGGAGGAGCCTGATTTGCGCACGGTAGGGGAGTCTATTCTTGAAGAGTTGCACGGGGCCAAAAGGCTGACCGCACTATTCGGGAGATTTCAGCAGCTCAGTTCCCCCGTAATGGCCAAGTCTCTGGAAGATACAATGTTCTTCAGGTACAACAGGCTGATCTCACTGAACGAAGTTGGGTGCGACCCCGCAGTCTTCGGGTACTCACTACCCAGATTCCATGAATTCATGAAGAGCAGGGGGGAAGCGTGGAAGTATTCAATGAATTGCACCTCAACCCACGATACCAAGCTTGGTGAAGACTCCAGGATAAGGCTTTCGGTTCTCAGTGAAGTCCCAGAGGAGTGGTTCCCGGTTTATAAAAAATGGACAGCACTCAATGCCAGGTTCAAAAAAGAAATCGACGGAAAGTTTGCACCCGATCCAAACGAGGAGTATTACCTGTACCAGGTCATGCTTGCAGGAAGGTATTTCGATGAAGATTTCAATGAAAGTTTCAGGAACAGGATCTCTTCCCACATGATTAAGGCACTCAGAGAATCCGGCACAAAGACCTCATGGATTAATGGAAACTCAGTGTATGAATCCCAGATCGAGTTATTTGTCAAGAAGATACTGGATCCCGAAATCTCAGGCGAATTTCTTTCATCATTCGACGAATTCCTTAATGTAATTTCGAAATACGGTGCATTGAAATCTCTTTCCCAGTTGGCCGTCAAGATGACATCACCTGGAGTTCCGGATATTTACCAGGGTTCTGAGACATGGAATTTTTCCCTGACTGACCCAGATAACAGGCGTCCCGTGGATTACAATGAACTCGAAAAGTCCCTGTCCGAAATCGAAAGGCGAAAGGGGGATCCCGATCTGGCATCCAAGTTGCTCTCGAAGTACCGTGACGGCCTAGTGAAGCTATACCTGACCAACATTCTGCTCATTCACAGAAGGAATAACCGGGAATTGTTCCTTGAGGGCTCATACACTCCTCTGGAGTGTGGGGGCGATCATGAAGATAACCTGATTGCATTCTCCAGGGAGTTCAGGGGGAAAATCTCTATTACCATTGCACCAAGATTCTTTTCCGGACTGGTTTCAAGTGATGGGAAAATTCCCGGTCCTGAGTCCTGGGGAGATACATATTTAAAAATTGGCTGGCGGGCCTCAAGGCTCGTTGACATAATCACAGGGCGTCAGATTGAACTGGGGAATGATAACAGGATTGGAGCAGGGAATCTTTTAAACAAGTTTCCCGTTTGCATACTGTACGGTGAATCATGATGCCGGAGAAAAATCTGGATGTATCGGTTGAGGCTGGGGCAAGGTTCGCATTCTGTGTTCACTCCCACCAGCCTGCGGGGAACTCTCCTGATGTCCTGGAGAAGGTTTACGGGAAGTCCTATCTGCCTTTCTTTGAGAAGATGTATGAGCACCCGGGAATCATGTTAAACGCCCATTTCAGCGGTTATCTTCTCGAATGGCTTATAAAGATGCACCCGGAATATGTCGATATGCTGAAGGAAATGGTTTCCAGGGGACAGCTCGAAATCCTCGGAGGGGGAATATACGAACCAATTCTTGCGGCAGTTCCCCTGGATGATGCTGTAGGTCAGATAAAAGAGCTCAACAGCCTGGTGCTCAAAACGTTCGGAACCTATCCGGGTGGAATGTGGCTTGCAGAAAGGGTGTGGGAACCCCATCTGCCAGAGGTAATCAAGCAATCAGGGCTCACCTATACCCTTGTGGATGATCTCGGCTTCATGAATGCAGGAATACCGAGAGAATCCCTCTCAGGTTATTACACGTCAGAGTTCAACGGGAGTGAGGTGGCCGTATTTCCGATAAATCTCGAGATCCGCGACTCAATACCCTTCTCGGGACACATAAAGGCACTCAACAACATTGAGAGGGCTTCCACGAGAAATTCCGGCAAGCTGATCGTATTCGGAGACGACTGTGAAAAGTTTGGCTCATGGCCCGGCACCTATGAGGATGTATACAAGAAAAAATGGCTGGAGAGATTTCTGACAGGGCTGGAGAAGAGGAATATAGAGACAGTGCACTTTTCCGACTACAAAGAGAGGGAAAGCACAACCGGAATGGTTTACCTGCCCACATGCTCCTATCCGGAGATGATGACCTGGGCCCTCGATCCGGCGGACCAGAAGAAGGCGGAATCGCTGATGAAGAAGAGGGGCATGGGGAAATCCCGGTTAATGCTGGGTGCCCACTGGAGGAACTTCCTGACGAAATACAGCGAATCACTTCAGCTGTACAGGAAAATAAGGTTTGTCAGCGGTATGGTGCAGGAGGCCGGTGTCGATCACGAAGCTAGGATGCACCTGTACAGGGGTGAGGCCAATGACGCCATGTGGCACGGAGTTTTTGGAGGCATATATCTCCCCCTGCTCAGGATGAAATCATACTCCAGCCTTATCCATGCCCAGAAGCTTGCTGAACACTCCCTGGGGAGAGTTGAATACTTCCGCCGGTTTGGCAGCGATCTGATGAGGAAGGATTCGTTCTGCATCTCAACTGGGGGCTTGTGGGTTTACGGAGGCGCCTCCCACGGCCTTGAAGTTGAGGAAATCGACCTCAAGGATGCAGCCCTTAACCTGACCGACTCTCTAACGAGAAGGGAGGAGGAATATCATGCCTCAATACAGCGGATACTGAAACGTGGGTCAAGGAAGAAGGGAAACATTGGCAAGGGTGTCTTTGTAAAGGATATAGGTGACATAAGCAGCCTGATCTACGATCACTCTCCAAGGAAGTCCTTCAAGGATCACTTTATAGGCACGGGGGAAGGGATTGAGGAACACATGGTTTCAGCTGACGAGGATCTGCACTTGCATTCGACATTCACAGAAATGGCCAACGAGGAGAGATTCTGGATATCCAGAAGTTATCGGGCTAATTTCAGGAATGCCAGTATTGGAATTGACAAGGAGATCTCGGTCAGGAAGAAATCAAACCAACTTACGGCGGCTTACCGGTTCTCCGGCATTTCTTCAGAGGGGGACACTTTGAGACTGGGCAGTGAGATAAACCTTTCCGCATTCTCATCTGATTTTGACAGTATAACTGTCAACGGGAGGAGAATAGAGTCCCTGAAGGGGCGTGCGTTTGAAACCTCAACACTTGCACTGGATTATCATGACCTGAATCTCAGGGTAGTTGTGGATGTATCGGGAAGCAAGCTCTTCTGGGTTTACCCAGTCGAAACAATAAGCAATTCTGAGGAAGGGCTGGAGACCATTCTTCAGGGATTTTGCGTCATGCCGGTAACAGAACTGTCAGAGGGAGGGAGATTTGAAATATCGATCAAGGCCATGGACATCCCCGCAGAAAGGAGGTGGTAGCTTGATCTGGAGTTTCGGATCCAGGTATGTTTCAGAAAATGAAGCTGAATTCAAGGTTTGGCATCCATTCGACAGGGATATTGAACTGAAACTTCTCACTTCGAAAAGAACGGTTCCTCTGGAGCAGGAAGATAATGGAATCCTGGCTGCCACTGCAAGAGTAGCCAGAAATGAGCTCTACATGTACAGGGTGGGCAACTCACTGTTTCCCGATCCGGCTTCCCACTACCAGCCTGATGGTGTGCATGGCCCTTCGATGGTCGTTGACCACTCATCTTATTCATGGGAGATTGAGGGATGGAAAGGGCGTCCCATGGATGAGTACATACTGTATGAACTGCATGTTGGAACATTCGGTGAGAAGGGCACTTACATGGATGTTTTGCCGAAGATAGATCATATCAGGAATCTGGGCATCACTGCAGTGGAACTGATGCCAATCAGCCAGTTTCCAGGTCGCAGAAACTGGGGGTATGACGGAGTGCAACTCTATTCCCCGCAGAACTCATACGGCGAAACCGGAGACCTGAAGAGACTGGTGGATACGTTTCATGGTGCAGGAATTGATGTTGTTCTTGATGTGGTCTACAACCACGTCGGCCCGGAGGGGAATTATCTTCCCGAGTTTGGTCCGTATTTTCACCCTCGTTATCAGACGGGTTGGGGCGATGCGCTGAACTTCGACGGTCCGCACAGTGACCCGGTGCGGCGCTATTTCATTGATAACGCTCTGTACTGGCTGGATGAAGTCGGCTTCGATGCGCTGCGGCTCGATGCAGTGCACGCGATTTTAGATGGCTCCGCCAGACCATTTCTGCAGGAATTGGCTGAGATGATTCAAGCATCGGCCTCGGCACAGGGCCGGCATATCCACCTGATCGCGGAGAGTGACCTCAACGACCCCGTGCTCGTACAGAGCAAGGAAAGATGCGGCTTTGGGCTTGCCGGCCAGTGGAACGACGACTATCACCACGCCATTCACGCCTTCCTGACCGGGGAAAGAAATGGTTACTATTCAGATTTCGGCAGATTCGGGCAGATAACAAGGTCCTTGAAAAATGGCTTTGTTTATGACGGCGTCTATTCGGAGTACAGGAAGAAGACCAGGGGGGCACCCCTCATGGCGGTTCCCCTGAACAGGCTTGTCGTCTACAGCCAGAACCATGATCAGGTTGGGAACAGGGCAGGGGCGGATCGCCTGACCTCACTGGTTGCAGTGGAGAAAGTTAAAGCTGCAGCATCCCTGGCCGTACTGTCCCCTTTCACACCCCTGATCTTCATGGGGGAGGAATACGGCGAAAATGCCCCCTTCAACTATTTCATTGACACAGGAGACAGGAAACTGGCACGTGCAGTAAGGGAAGGGAGGAGCAGGGAATTCATGAATTTCGGGATGAAGTACGACTTGGACCCCAACAATCCTGAAATGTTTGAGCAGTCGAAGCTGAAATGGGAGCGTATGGATACCAAATCAGGCAAGGCCATGTTCAACTTCTACAGGGACCTTGTCAGTGTAAGAAAAACCATAGGAAAGAGAAGAATGGCTCTGCACAGCGTATCTTCCCCGGCAGAAAATCTGATACGCATATCGTATGGAAAGGATGAAAAACTTGACGTCTTCATCTCCCTCTCCAATGGAAAAATCAGCCTTGAGGGGATTGTCCCCCAAGGCAGCAAGGTCCTGTTCAGGTCCGGATTGAGGGACTACGGTGGCACTCTGGAACCATCCGGGCAAACAGCAGTTGAGATTGAGCCTTTCGAATCAATCGTTTCATCGCCGCCATGATGCCTCAAGGAGGGGATTCCACTATAACAGCAGAACTGTCGGAAGGGACAAGAATACTGCCTTCGGTTAATTTCCGGGGATATTCATCCAGCTTTGTATCCCACGTGCAGAGGTAGATGTGGCTCCCCTTGGGAGTTTCGGGAAGCTTGAACTCAACCGCAGTCTGGCTGGGGTTGAAGAGCAGCACGACATCACCGTCCGTAATGGCTTCACCCTCATACGGTATCTCAGTGGTTATCTGGCCGGATATGTGCGCTGCAACAGGCCTGGAGTCCGCCATTACCCAGTCCTCCTCAGACATCTCGCTCCCATCGGGGCGAAGCCAGGTCAGATCCTTTCCATCCGGAGTAGCCTGACCACTGAAGAAATTTCTCCTGTGGAACACAGGGCTGAGTTTCCTCAGGGCAATCAGGCGCTTCGTGAATTCGAGCAGAGACTCCTTCCTTTCGTCCATTTCCCAGTTCACCCAGCTCATTTCGTTGTCCTGGCAGTAAGCGTTGTTATTGCCCTTCTGAGTCCTTAGAATCTCGTCACCGGCAAGAAGCATTGGGGAACCCTGTGATGTGAACAGCGTAAGGAGATAATTGCGGATCCTCTTGTCCCGCAGCCAGGTGATCTCAGGATCATCCGTATCTCCTTCCACACCGAAATTTTCACTGTAGTTCTCATCGGTGCCGTCTGAATTGTTCTGCAGGTTCGCCTCATTGTGCTTCTCTTCGTAACTTACCAGGTCCCTCATCGTGAACCCGTCGTGGGATGTTATGTAATTTATGCTTGAATACGGATTCTTTCCTATATTTTCGTAAAGGTCGGATGATCCAGAAAGTCTCTTTCCGAAATCTCCCAGCATCCACTTATCATCCCTCCAGTATCTCCTCATGGAATCCCTGTACTGGCCATTCCATTCTGCCCATTGCAGGGGAAAGTTTCCGACCTGGTACCCTCCGGGCCCAACATCCCAGGGCTCGGCGATCAGTTTCACCTGAGATATGACGGGATCCTGGTGAATAATGTCAAAGAAGCCAGAAAGCTTGTCAACATCATACAGCTCACGGGCAAGCGCGGATGCGAGATCAAAGCGGAAACCGTCAACATGCATCTCGGTTATCCAGTATCTCAGGCTGTCCATTATAAGCTGTAAAACATGTGGCTGCCGGGCGTCAAGGCTGTTCCCGGTTCCGGTGAAGTCATAGTAAAACCTGGGCTGCTCGTTGCTAAGCCTGTAATAAGAGGCGTTGTCAATGCCCCTGAAGCTTAGGGTGGGGCCAAGCTGGTTTCCTTCCGCAGTGTGGTTGTATACAACATCAAGTATCACCTCTATGTCGTTTTCGTGGAGTGTACTTACCATATCCTTGAACTCTACTATCTGCGAGCCCGGATATCTTGCCACCGAATACCTGATGTCCGGGGCAAAAAATGCTATGGTATTGTAACCCCAGTAGTTGGTCAAGTCATTCACCTCGAGCATCATTTCATCGGCATGGTGATGCACGGGCATCAGCTCCACCGTGGTGATTCCCAGATCCTTCAGGTACTGAATGACACGATCCGAGGTAAGGCCCCTGTAGGTTCCAGCAATATTGCTGTCAATATCATACCTGAGTTTGGTGAACCCTTTCACATGGAGTTCATAAATCATGGTCTTGTTCCACGGGTTCTTTGGGCTGGAAGTACCCTTCCAGTCAAAGTAAGGGTGCGTCACTACGGATTTCGGGACATTTTTGGCATCGTCGCGCTCGTTTTTTGAGAGGTCTTTTCTATCATCGTTCAGGTCGTAACCGAAAATATTATCGCTCCAGTTGATAGTTCCAGAAAGGGCCTTTGCATAGGGATCTATCAGGAGCTTTGACTTGTTGAATCTGTGGCCAAGCTCCGGCTTGTACGGCCCGTCAACCCGAAATCCGTACAGATCACCGGGTTTTATGCCCGAGACAAACTGATGCCATACATAGGCTGAATTCTCCTTCAGTTCTATAACTTCCTTCGGGTCCGCAGAATCATTGAACTCGTACAGTTCAAGATACACAGCTGTTGCGTTCTGGGAGAAAAGTGAAAAATTTACACCATCTTCATAAACTGTCGGTCCAATAGGGTAGGAAGATCCACGCCTTATTTCTCTCATAATCTTATTCTCCTCTCATTAGTTATTCATGATTGCAGTCAAATGAATTTAATCACGCAATTTCCGGCATATTTCCACAATGGAAGATGCCGGTATCCAGATCCAATTCGGCCTGTATAATGCCTCGTATTTCATTTCGTACACCGCTTTTTCAAGGACGAAAAAGCTGAGTAATTTCTCGAAATCCTCCCTGTCCGGTGGAAGATAACCCCTGTTTCGCTCATGTTCTTTCCAGTACTGCTCGACCATTGCCTCTACTGCAGCATCCCTGAGCTTCTCCGTTCTTCCTTCTTTCCCGCTGCTCATAGAAGCAACTGCCGCTGCATAGTCGAATGACCTTATCAACCCCCCGAGGTCCTTTATTGCACAGTTCTTTGCCCTGCGGTATTCTGCAGACCGTGCGGGCTCTCCCTCAAAATCAATGACAGAATACCCCTGCTCCGTTTTCAGGATCTGCCCCAGGTGATAGTCACCATGTATCCTGATCTTTTTCACAACGTCCCCTGTGAGCATGTCCAGCAGCCTTCCTGCATTCTCTATCTCATCCCTTGCGCCAAGTATATCTTCCAGATGGTACCCTTCTTCCCTTACATCCAGAGCTGCGATAAGTGGTACTGTCTCGGACACGAGCTTCCTGTACTGTACCTGCCATGATTCAACATCATCATTCCCGATCAGCTCGGGCGAGAAAGATTCATCATCCGATGCAGAGGAAAGTGCATTGTGCATCTCTGATGTGAGGGCTCCTATCTTTCTGCACTCCCCAAGGATTGCACTGTCATCATTCATGAAGGAATCAAGGAAGTATTTCCAGGCTTCTCCACTGTTCTTTTCGTAAACAGACAGGATGCCTCCCATTGCACGAATTGTTTCGCCTCTGTAGATAGAGTAGGCAAGAGGCCTCGGAGTTATGGATTTTTCAGAGTGCTTATTCAGGAAGTAAGGAACTTCATAATCCGGGTTCGGCATTGTGGAAAGTTTCCTGAAGCTCTTGTATATATAGCGATCTCCGAAAATTACTGAAGAATTGCTCTGCTCGGATGTGATCACCCTTGTTTCGTGCATGTTATTGTTGCTCAAACTTGCCGGTGCAAGATCATTGAGATGGTAGGACACTGTGCCTCTGCCAGACTTGAAGGAAAGTTCCCCTGAAAGCAGGTTCAGGAGCTCATGGTGGTATTCCGGGTCAGATACGGCATCCGTGATGCTGTATGTCACTCCATCAAAATCTGCAGAAAAGGAAAGCCGGCTGTCAGCAGCCTCCTTCTGTTCGCTTATTCTGAGAGGGATCTGGTAAAGATCCTCATTACCGTCATCTGCCATGATTTTCAGTATTGCAAGGAAATAAGAGGACTCTTCGCCAAGCTGAATGATGTCCGCAATCGCGGCCTGGCCGGCCATTGGGGCCTTTCCCGGAAACCATCTCTGCTTTGCTGCGCTGTTTCGAAGGCCATCCAGGAGGTACCTCTCTGCGTCTTCAATAGTTATGTCCCTCAATCCGATGCCTCCCCATTCTCATCCGACCTCAACTGGAACCAGAAGAAAGACCTCGGGGCCATTGTAAAGAAATAGGGATCGTTGCCTATGGCGGGAAACGGAGTATTGGACCGGGCTTCAAACGGCTTTAACCCTTCAAATTCAGGAAGCTCCACATGCAGAGACACGGGTTCCCTCGACAGGTTCAGGAGAAAAAGCAGATGAACATCATCCCTGTTCCTCATGTAGACGAGGACTTTCCTGTTGTCAGTCTTGGGGAAACTTATTGATCCAAGCCCTATGGTTTCAGAATACTCCCTCCTGGTCCTTATCATCTTTCTAAGCCAGTTCAGGAATGAGGTATTGAGTTCAGACTGGGTCTCCACATTTGCAATTTCATAGCTGTATGGAGCCCTGGTTACGATCGGGCTGTACAGTTTCTCAGGATCGGTTGATGAGAAGCCTGCATTTTTTCCCGAAGTCCACTGCATAGGAGTTCTGACCCCATCCCTGTCTCCAAGCTCAATGTTGTCGCCCATTCCGATCTCATCCCCGTAGTAGAGGATTGGAGTTCCGGGCATAGTGAGAATCAGGCTGTGGAGCATCTCCATTGTAGGCCTGTCCTGTTCCACAAGAGTTGAGAGCCTCCTCCTGATCCCAAGGTTGAGCCTCATCCTTGGAACCTTTGCATACTCCTGGTACATCAGGTCCCTCTCCTCATCCGTGACCATCTCAAGCGTCAACTCATCATGGTTTCTCAGGAAAACACCCCATGCACAGTTGTCGGGTATTCCGATAGTCTGGGCGATCACACTTACTATGGGCAGTGAATCCTCTTTGGCAAGGGCTATGAATATTCTGGGCATCAGCGGGAAATTGAAGGCCATGTGAAACTCATCGCCGTCTCCAAAGTACTTTGCGGCATCAGTTGGCCACTGGTTTGCTTCGGCAAGAAGGACTATACCGGGAAACTCATCGTCAACCATCTTCCTGAGCTCCTTGAAATAAAGGTGTGTTTCAGGCAGATTTTCGCAGTTCGTTTCCTCATCCTCGAACAGGTAGGGAACGGCATCACACCTGAAACCATCAACTCCCAACCCTGCCCAGAAGCGGACCACGTCCTTCACCGCCTCCCTCAATTCAGGGTTCTCATAATTCAGGTCGGGCTGGTGGCTGTAAAACCTGTGCCAGTAGAACTGCCCTGTTCCCTCATCCCATGTCCAGTTGGATTTTTCTGTGTCAATGAAGATTATCCTGGCGTTCCTGTATTTTTCGTCAGTGTCGCTCCAGACAAACCAGTCCCTTTTTGGGGAGTCCCTGCTTGATCTGGCTTCCCTGAACCATTCATGCTGATCCGAAACATGGTTCAGAACCAGGTCAATTATGACCTTGAGGCCAAGGGAATGAGCCTTCTCCAGGAATTCCTTAAAATCCTCGAGTGTCCCGTAATCGGGGTGGATGGAATAATAATCAGAAACATCGTAACCGCCATCCTTCATCGGCGATTCGTAGAAGGGAAGAAGCCATATGCAGTCCACACCAAGAAACGTGAAATATTCCAGCTTTTCCATCATCCCCCTGAAATCTCCGATCCCGTCTCCATTGGAGTCAAAGAACGACTTCACAGGAGTCTCGTAAAAGATTGCTTTTTTGTACCACAGCGGGTCATGGTCTGAAGAATTCACCTTAATTACCTCACAAGCCTCAGTATGTGTGCAGACTGCTCACCCGGTTTCAGGCTCACGTGATTGTATTCGCCCTGCCACTCATAAACCTGATCCCTCATCAGATCCCTCACCTTGAATGGTTTTCCATAGGGGATATTCAATTTCCACAGAGGAATTCTGATCCTTCCAGTGTGCGCCTCGAAGGGGTTTATGTTGACAATTATGATCAGAGGGTCTTCCGGATCGTCAGCCCAGCGCATGTATGCAACCATGTTAGGATTGTCTTTTTCAAGAAACTCTATGTTTCTGAAGCTCTGGAGCTGCATGTTCTCACTCCTGATCATGTTCAGCCTGGCTATATGCGCTTTTATGTTTCCCTTCTGGCCGAAATTTCTCGCCCTGATCTCATACTTCTCGGAATTTAAATATTCTTCAGTTCCCGGCACCCCTTTGTTCTCGCAGAGTTCAAACCCGCTGTATATCCCCCACATTGGAGAAAGGGTTGCAGCAAGGACGGATCTCATAATGAAGGCTGGCCTGCCGCCTTCACGAAGCACGGCAGTCAGGATGTCAGGCGTGTTTGCAAAAAGGACAGGCCTGAAGTGTTTACCTGCTTTTCCCCCCGATATCTCCTTGAAATACTGTTCTATTTCCCAGTCATAATTCTTCCAGGTGAAGAAGCTGTATGAGCATGTGAATCCTATCCTTGAAAGCTTGTACATCACCTTTGGCCTTGTGAATGCTTCGGCAAGGAAGATTACATCCGGGTGCTCTTTCTTTATGTCTCCCAGTATCTCTTTCCAGAAATTGAAGGGCTTGGTGTGGGGGTTGTCTACCCTGAACACCCTGACTCCAACCTCTATCCAGTAAAGGAAAATACTTTTGAGTTCCTCCCATAGCTCCTTCCAGTTAGGATTGTCAAAGTTGAACGGAAAGATGTCATAGTACTTCTTGGGTGGATTCTCCGCGTACCTTATTGACCCATCAGGCCGGTGGTAGAACCACTCGGGGTGCTCGGACACGTAGGGGTGATCAGGGGAACACTGGAACGCGATATCGAGTGCGATCTCGATTCCAGCCCTGCGTGCTTTCCTCAACAGCCTCTTGAAGTCATTCAGGGTTCCCAGGTCCGGGTTTATGGACTTGTGACCGCCGAATGCGTTTCCTATGGCCCATGGGCTCCCAGGATCGCCCTTCTTCGCTTTCATCGCGCCATTCTTCCCTCTCCTGTTTGTTGCACCTATCGGATGAACGGGCGTCAGGTAGAGTATATCAAAACCCAGGGATTTCACATATTCAAGCGTGCTTTCGCAATCCCTGAACGTACCAGGTCTTCCCGGATCATCCGTCTGTGACCTTGGAAAAATCTCATACCAGCTTGAAAAAAATCCATAATGCGGAACCGACTCGATCTCAAGAACCGGGGAGTATGTTTTCAGCTTTGTTTTTTTCTGGTACTTCCTGAATACTGATACTGCTTCGGCGCTCTCGCCCAGAGCGATCGCATCCTTCACAGAGTATTCACTGTAGAGTGTCAGCATGGATTTGAGAAGCCTCTTCTCACCCTTGCTGGCCTTTCTGCGTATCGATGCAATGAGATTTTCAATGGTGTGAAAATCCGGGGAAATATCTTCCCCCGCATCAAGCCATTTCCTGATATTCTTAATCGCACCGGTATATCTATCGACCCACGCCTGCACCGTAAATTCATACATTCCAGGTGGGCCAATCCTGAGGTTGCAGGACCATCTGTCGTTGTCCCCTTTCTTCATGGGCCTGTATTTCCAGCCTCTATCCCCGATTCTCCTGTACCTGATCCTGGCATCTACCAACTCAGTTCCATGAATGTAGATGTCTGCAGATACTGCCAGCCTCCGGCCTGAATTGGCTTTGTAGGGGCTTTTTCCGCCTGCCACTGATGGAAATACATTCTCGATAACTATCTGGTCGGAAACCCTCATTCTATGTACCTTCCACGCTGAGCACAAAAATCTCGCCGGCCAGTGGCGGAAGGGTAAGAGAGATAGAGTATTTTCTTCCGTGGCTCGGCTTCCTCTCGGATTTCACGGAACCAAGATTGCCGACCCCGCTTCCCCCGTATTCTTTGGCATCGCTGTTGAGCATCTCCTTGTACACTCCCTCTTGATCAACACCTATCCTATACCTGTATCTCGGGACAGGCGTCATGTTGAAGACAAACAGGGCAGATTTCTTCCCTTCTTCTGAAAACCTGTAGAATGATATCACGCTGTTTTCAGTATCCTTGAAGTCAATCCACTGGAAACCCGGCGGGCTGCAGTCTCCCTGGTACAACTGAGGCATACTGCGGTACAGGCGGTTCAGGTCCTTTACGAGATGCATGAGGGAATTGTGCATTGGCTCATTCAGCAGTTCCCACTGTAGTGTGCCGTCGACGCTCCACTCTTTTGGCTGGCCGAATTCATCACCCATGAAGTGCAGCTTCTTTCCCGGGCTGCCTATCATGTACGTGTAAAGCAGCCTTAAGTTTGCAAATTTCTGCCACCTGTCCCCGGGCATCTTGTTGAGCATAGACCCTTTCATGTGGACGACCTCATCATGCGACAGGGGAAGGATGAATTTCTCGCTGAAAGCATACCAGGCCGAAAAAGTGAGGTTGTTATGCTCATGTTTCCGGTAGACAGGGTCGCGGGAAAAATAGTAGAGTGTATCGTGCATCCAGCCCATGTTCCATTTGAAGTCAAAGCCCAGCCCTCCCTGGTAGTGGGGTATTGTTACTCCTCCCCAGGCCGTGGATTCCTCAGCAACGGTGATGACTCCGGGATAGTTGTCATGGATCGATCTGTTCAGGTACTTGATGAAATCGATTGCCTCGAGGTTCTCCCTCCCTCCATGTATGTTCGGGAGCCATTCTCCTTTTTTTCTTGAATAGTCCAGGTATAGCATGGAGGAGACAGCATCAATCCTGATCCCGTCGATGTGATACTTTTCCAGCCAGAAAACTGCGTTCGATGACAGAAACGCCCTTACCTCGTTCCTTCCATAATTGAAAATCCTGGTGCCCCAGTCGGGATGAAACCCTCTCCTTGGATCTTCATGATCGTAAAGGTGCGTGCCATCAAAATTGGACAGCCCGTACTCATCAGACGGAAAATGGGCAGGGACCCAGTCGAGAATAACGCCAATGCCGTTGACGTGGCACTGGTCCACAAAGTACATGAAGTCCTCAGGCGTGCCGTACCTCGATGTAGGCGAGTAATAGCTGACCACCTGGTATCCCCACGATCCGTCAAAAGGGTGCTCCATAACGGGCATTAGCTCTACGTGTGTGTAACCGAGGTCTTTCAAGTATGGTATCAGCTGGTCCGCTATGTCCCTGTAGTTAAGGAATTCCCGAGGATTTTCCCCCGGACGCCTCCACGAGCCGAGATGCATCTCGTAAATCAGGAGAGGCTCTTCATAGAAGTTCCATCTTTTTCTTTCTTCAACCCACCTGTTATCTTTCCAGTCATAGTTAAGGGGAGATACGACAGATCCCGTTCTTGGCCTGAGCTCAGTGCGGAAGGCGTACGGGTCAGCTTTGTCCAGAACCTTTCCGCTGCCAGTCCTGATCGCATACTTGTACACCTCTCCTCCCGTTACTCTTGGTACAAAGACTTCCCAGATCCCTGAATCGCTGACGTTGGTCATGGGGGTGGCCCCTGCAATCCAGTGATTGAAATCGGCGATCACAGAAACAGCCCGAGCAGTTGGGGCCCACACTGTAAACCTGACTCCGGCAACTCCATCTCTCTCCTCGAAATGGGCACCAAAGGTCTCATAGCTTTTCAGAAATTCGCCTTTCTTGAACAGATATACATCATAATCGCTCACTGTGGCAGGGAAGGAATATGGATCCTCCCTCTTTTCCGTGTATCCGGATTTTTCGGTGAAACAGATCAGGTAATTGCGCCTGAATTCAGACTTTTTCACTTCTGCCCTGAAAGTTTTTCCGTTTCCTGATCGTTTCATATTGACAACGGAACCCTCCGGGCTGTTCTCTATCCAGGCATTTTCTGCCCTTGGCAAGTAAGCAACAATCCTGTAACTGCCCTCACCGGTAACATGCGGGCCCATCGTTCTTTCCGGATGGGCTTCATTGAATCCGGCGATTCTGAGTTCCTGCTCCGACAGAGACATATGCAGTATATATTAGAGCAACACTATTATACAAACATTATGGAATATCGCCCGAATAAAAAATGGCGCATTTGGGCAGATAATCACCCAGTACAATTCTCCGGGCGCCTGAAATATCCGAAAGGCGAACACGCAAAGAATTAAGAGTCGAATTCACTTCACACCTTACATGGTAAGATATCTTCCATTGGCAAATGGGAGACTCAAGGTAAGTTTTGACCGTAATCACAGGATAGCAGACTTCTATTTTTCGGAATTTGCGACCGAAAACCACGCAGGAGGAAGCACCTTCAGGCATGGAATATCGGTAAACGGAGATTTCCGCTGGGTGGATTCAGACATCATACGAAACATGACTTACTTTGACCATACACTTGTGGGGAATGTTGTCTACGAGGTTGATGGTCTCACAGTGGAGAATTTTGATGCAGTTGACATCTACAAGGACATCTACCTGAGGAAAGTTAAAATAAGCAACAGGACAGACCAGCGAAAGGAAGTCAGGTTCTTTTATCACCAGAATTTCAATATCCGGGGAAGCGACATAGGCGATACCGCCCAGTATGTGCCTGAACTCCTCGGCGTAATGCATTACAAGGCGGACGCCTATTTTCTTGCGTCCGTGCTGGATCAGTTCGGGAACAGCATTGACCAGTATGCAACCGGCGTTGAGAAATTTGATGGCAAAGAGGGGACATGGAAGGATGCAGAGGACTCTGAACTCTCAATGAACCCTGTGTCCATAGGTTCTGTAGACTCAGTAGTACGGTATTCACTAACAGTTGAGCCTGGCGGGGAATCCGAGTTTTTCTATTTCATACTCTGCGCAGACCAGATGAAGAACCTGTCGGAACTCAGGAAGAACATCAGCTACACAGACCTAGAAAAAAGCCTGGCAAGAACATCAAATTACTGGAGGTTGTGGTCATCGAAAAAACAGCTTGCCATGGACGAAGCCGCCAATTCCCTTTACACATCCTCACTCCTTATTCTCAGGACTCACGCCAATGACATCGGGGCAATTGTTGCATCCTGCGACAGTGATGTCCAGGGGTTCAACAAGGATGGATATTACTATGTATGGCCCCGTGACTCATCCTTTGCTGCGTACTCTATGGCCCGTGCCGGCCACAGTACCCCTGCGAGGGCTTTCTTCACTTTCTGCGGCAATGCAATCACCGATGAAGGGTATCTTCAACACAAGTACAGGGCAGACGGGGCACCTGCCAGCACATGGCTCCCGCACGTGATCAATGGAGTGCCAATTCTTCCTGTCCAGGAGGACGAAACTTCCCTCGTGCTCTGGGCGCTGAAAAAGTACTTTGAAGAATACAGGGATGTCGAATTCATATCATCGATTTATGAGAAGCTGATCAGAAAGGCCGCGGATTTCGTAGTTGCTTTTACTGGGGAAAACGGCCTGCCAAAGGAATCATTTGATCTCTGGGAAGAACGCTATGGCGTTCATGCGTATACTGTTGCCACTTCATACGCTGCACTCAAGGCGGCTGCGTATTTCGCAGACGTGTTCGGGGATGTCGAAATGGCAGTGGTCTACAACAACCAGGCTGAGAGAATGTCCGAGGCTTTTGAAAGGCTTTTCTATTCCGAAGAGAAGGGTTACTATGCCAGGGCGATAATAGGAGGTGTCCCTGACTTTACGGTTGACAGCTCATTAACCTCGCTTTACAATTTTGGATTCCGGGACCACCGGAACCCCAGGGTGAAGGCAACGGTGCAGCAGATAGAGAACAGGCTCTGGGTCGGGCAATCCGGAGGAATAGCACGATATGAGAATGATCCTTATCAGCGGAGGTCGTTCAGTTCAGACACCCCCGGCAATCCATGGATAATTACAACCCTCTGGGTGGCAGATTACCACATCAAGACAGGCGACCTTCCAAAGGCTAGGAAGTACATTGACTGGGTTATTTCTACCAGGAATTCCACGGGAGTATTGCCGGAACAGGTGAACCCCCTTGATTTGTCTCACATTTCAGCTTCTCCACTTGTATGGAGCCATGCCCAGTTTATAATCACTCTGATGGATTACAAGGAAGCCCTTGAAACCAAGTCCGGCCAGCAAGTGAGGGCAGATCCGCTTCCACTGAGAAGTTGATTTCCTTCATCTGTTTATGAGTTGTAGATTGTGAGCACTGTTTCCAGATCTCTCAGTGCCAGTTCAGGCGGGAATGGAACATCGGAATCGTTGTTTATGCTGTCAATGAATCCCTGAATCTCAGCATAGAACACATCGAAATACCCGGTTTGAAGGATCCTGTTATTCACGACTGGGTCTCCAAATGCCCGGTAACCTCTCAGGGCCTGGAACCCAGGCCCCGGCCTTGTCCCCAGATCCTCTATTATTGCACCGTTGTCGCCGATTATCTCATAAGAGGGGACCTGCAGCATGCCGGAATATGCCCAGGAGTGAAAAAGGAGGCCCTTGGCACCGCTCGTGAAGTCGAATATTGCCATTGCAGTATCTTCGGCAGCCCTTAAAGAGTCGCCCTTGTAGCATCTTGAAGTTACAGCCTCATATTCGCCGCCTATGTTCAGCATGGCATCGACAAAATGGATTCCGCCGTCTATGAGGGACCCTCCGCCATTTGCCACCGGGTCCCACCTCCACTCTGTTCCTCGGTGAAGTCTCTGGTTTCTCATTATGATGGTGTGCATTCTGCCAATCTCGTTTTTCAGGATTGAGTCCCTTATTCTTGCTATTGACGGGTCGAAATAATATTGTTCTGCAACCATCAGTTTTTTCCCGGTTTTTTTCGACAGTCCAATCATTGATCTTGCATCTTTAACATCTGTAGCAAGTGGTTTCTCAACAATCACATGTTTTCCTGCATTCAGTGCCTTCAACGCCATAGGGGCATGGAGGTTATGCGGCACAACAAGGTCGATCATGTCCGCATTGCTCCTGATCGCTTCATCGAATCCACCGTAGACAGATTTTATGTTGTAGTTGTCCCTGCATAATTTCACGGTTTCGTGGTCTCTCTCAACTATGCTGACATCGACATCGATTTTGGAGAGCGCTTCGAGGTGATACTTTCCGAAACCTCTGCAGCCTACAACCACGTATTCCATTGGAAAAAGTATTCTCACATCGTTTAACTATTTTGGGAGAGTCGGCGTGTATCTGCGGGCGGTGACACTAAACCTCCTTCACAATATCGAATTCATCACCATTTCCAGATGACTCCCTGCTGTACTCAGAATGGCCCCTGAGAATCCGGATGGATTCGCCAATCAGCATCCCCTCAGTCAGGGCCAGGACTGAATCAACTATGAAGGCAATCTCGAAGTTCGCGCCGTAGGCGCAAACAGGGTGGGCCTGGCCACGTATGGGGCGAGCCAAATAGCCGTCACCACGGGCGATCTCTTGAAGAATAGGGCTCACCCGTTTTTGAGGAACGAGACCTGTTTACCGAACATGTAACCTATGCCAAAACCTGCCGGCATTGTTAGTAGTGATTTAAATGCTATAGGATAAGCATATTCGAGGGGAACTATATGATCGCTGCGGTAAGAATCACATAGATGATCGGGAGGGACGGACTCTTCCCCTGCTGAATCTTCGCCCTCTCACTGCCCACATTATACGCCTTACAACAACCCAATCAACAATTACGAGTAAGAAAGCAAGGCCCCCCGGATTTCCCAATCCGGTGGGGGAGGTGGCGGTGTCTGGCTTGAAGCGCTGTCGAGAATTGAAATAAGAGCTTTCTCCAGCAACAATATCTGACATCTGTCAGATTTTGTCTTATAAATATTCTGGATGCAAATTCCGTCCGGAAACCCTTCAGACCCGATATCTATTATGTATCCCGGGCATAACAGTTCAAAGATGTGCAATCCGGATACCGCCCACAGGATATACTTTGAAAAGTCTCACGAAATGAAACAGCTTGAGGACGAATCGGTGGACTTGGTGGTCACTTCTCCACCGTACCCTATGATCTCAATGTGGGACGACCTTTTCACTTCCATGAGCCCGGAAATCGGTCTGCAACTTAACACCGAAAACGGATGGATCGCATTTGACATGATGCACACTGAACTCGATAAGACATGGGGCGAACTGTACAGGGTTATGAGGAACGGCGGGCTTGTCTGCATTAATGTCGGAGATGCCACCAGGAAGGTGGGGAATGAGTTTGCTCTATATTCATCACACAGCAGGATAACAGAACTGATGCTGCAGCATGGCTTTCATGCCCTCACAGGCATATTGTGGAGAAAGCCTACCAACTCCCCGAACAAGTTCATGGGGTCCGGAATGCTCCCAGCGGGAGCCTACATAACCCTTGAACATGAACATATCCTCGTCTTCAGGAAGGGCGGGAAGAGGGTGTTCGCCACCGAGAAGGAAAGGGAGAACAGGCGCAAGAGCTCATATTTCTGGGAGGAAAGGAACAGGTGGTTTTCAGATATATGGCAGGACCTAAAGGGTGCAAGCCAGATCCTTGACCCGGAAGGGCCAAGGAAGAGAAGCGCTGCATTCCCCATCGAATTGCCGTTCAGGCTCATAAACATGTTTTCAGTGAAGGGTGACACAGTTCTCGATCCCTTCCTCGGTACCGGAACCACGTCGGTTGCTGCCCTGATGTCGCAGAGATGCAGCATTGGTTATGAAATGGATGAAAAACTATCCGGGATTATACACGAGAGAATTACAAATTCAGGAAGCATTTCAAACGCGTATCTTATGGACAGGGTCCTGAAGCACAGGGAATTTGTCAGTAACCAGCAGGAACTCGGGAAACAGTTCAAATATCACAACGACCACCTCGGAGTGCCTGTGAAAGAACGTTCCGAACAGTACATAGAGCTGAACCTTGTCAAAAAAGTCTCACCGATTGAGCCGGGAAGGCACTATACGACAATTTACGAGCCTGTCAAGCCTCTTCCGGGGAGACGGTGACGCCGTGAATTTTCTCATTACGGGTCAGGAAAGCTGATGTCAGAAATCCTATGATCATAAAGGTTGTGACCGAAATTACCCCGGTTAACCTGAAATTCACGAATGACAGCATGACTCCAAAGAAAGTTCCTCCTATGATGCCTCCTGCGTAATAGAAGGTGAAGACGAGCCCGGAAGCGGCCCCCACCGATCCCTTGTCTGCGTAATCCTGGGCGGATGCTGCAATAACAATGATGAGGCCGTTGTAGGATGCACCGAAAATGAAGCTTATGACTATCAGCGCTACTGAATTCATATAAACCCCGAAAATGATGAACGAAGTAACAGCCAGCAGCCCGTAAAGAAGCAGTAAAACATTCTTGCGCCCGATCCTGTCACTTGCATAGCCGAACGGGAGCGTGAATATTATGCCCCCTATTCCAAGCATGGAAGCCGTGATTGCACTTATGAACTGGCTCATGTGCAGATAGTTTATGAGGAAATGGGAAAAGTAACCAATAAACCCAAAGAAACCGATGCCATAGAAGAATATTCCTGTGAAAACAAGCGTCGTGTTCCTGTTGAACAAACCTTTCCTGGAAAGCCTTCTCTTCTCCCCTCTACCGCTGTATACATTCGGCATGAAGGCAAGCACGAGTAGTATGCTGGCAACACCTATTACACCTGCGATCAGAAATGACTCAAGGTAAAGTGGGGCGATAAAGGACTCAGAAGATGGCCCGAACAACAGGCCTATGCTGAAGGCAATACCAGTCAGTGAAAGCAGAAACCCTCTCTTCTCGGGGTAAGCAGTACCCATGAAACCCATCACGGTCCCCTGCAGCATGCCGGTTCCCATTCCAACCAGAAACCGGAGAAGAAACAACTCGGGAACATTTTCCACGAAGCCGGTTAGCACTGACCCGCTTGTAGCAAATATGAGGGACAGGAGGATAATCAGTTTTATGGAAATCCGGTTGAACGCTATTCCCCCTACTGTGGCAAATATGATCACCCCCAGTGTGAATGCACTTACCGATATGCCTATGAAAAGTGTGGGAGCTTTCAGGTAGGAGACAATGAAGGTGGAAGCATAGAAGTACAGGTTTATGTCATACGATGCAACAAAGAATGTAAAGACGAGCGAAAAAACAAGCAGTGTGTATATTAGCATCTTGCCGGAGAATCGCTCTTTTACATCCTCAATATCTAGGTGGCCTTTGTGTCCGCTCATTGAACTCATGGGACCTCTTATCACGGGTATTGCAACATCAGTATAATTATCATTAGGGATTAATTCAATAAAGGTTCAGATCAGAACCATCTTCATGCCTCTACAATTCCTGAAGATGGATGTGACTCCCACATCACTTTATATTTCATCTTATCATTTTGTGGCGCAAATGAAAAGCAGCACCATTCGAACAATATTTTTTGATCTGGACGGCACCATAGTTGACAGCGAAGCAAAGGCAGTTAACGTGGTTCAGAGAATAATGCCAAACTATCTTGGGAGAACCCTGACCGGAGTTGAGCTAAGGAACTTCAAGGGAGTTCCATGGCTGGGTGCATTCCGGGAAATGCTTCCCGGCAGGGAATATGAGATATATGAGGAATGTCTGAAAGAATGGGACAGGATACCCACCAAACTCAACGTTTACAGCGGAATTGTTGAGGAGATTAAACATCTGAATAGAATGGGTTTCACCCTTGGAATAGTCTCCTCCAAGGAGAGCAGGTACATTCATATGGACCTTGAAGACTTCTCCATTTCAGATTATTTCAGTGTTGTAATCGGAAGCGATGATACCTTGCGACACAAGCCGAACCCGGACCCACTGATTGAAGCTGCAAGGAGGATCAACAGGAATCCCGCAGATTGTATTTACATAGGCGATCAGCCAACTGACATGTCAGCTGCAAGGATGGCTGGAATGAGGTGCGGGGGAGCATTGTGGGGAGATGGTGAGTATGAAGATCTCAAGGATTCCGCACCGGATTTCATGTTCGAAGACCCCGCTGATATCACCGAGAATCTCATCGGCCTTTCTGAAAGTAGAGCAGGAAGCTCACCGGACAATCATTGATTAAACCTCTTGTCCGGTCATTTTTATGGGCCATTTCGGTAAAAATTCATTTTTGTTATCCAAAAATTTCCAAAATATGCGAGGGATGGGATTCGAACCCACGAACTCCTACGAGACAGAATCTTAAGTCCTGCACAGTTGGCCAGGCTTTGTTACCCTCGCAATCAATCGGTTTATACTCCGGGAATATATTAAAAGTGCTGAAATTCGACGAATTAGGGAAAGGTGTCCTGTCTTGAGAATTGATTGTGGGAGAACACTGGGTTAACCCGACTTGAAAGATTTTCATGTAATACGAGTATATACAGGTATATACACGTATTACAAATCAGATAACGAATTTGTATGGAGATTTCTCGATAATTTGTCCAACATCAGAAAATAACGGTTTAAATGTTGATTGTGAACTATTATTCATAGCAATGAACAGCCAAAGAAAGAGACAGAGGAACAGGCAGCCATAAGGAAAGAGATCAGGATAATTTAGAGAAATAATTGCAGTAATTTTATTCATAAAGGGATTTATGCCTTAATACCTTCTTTCATGGTTATCATGTCATGTAGGACAACACTCATGATTCCTGCCACAAATGTTCCTATACCTATTACGAACATGCCCGACAGGAAACCAGAGGGAACAGTCCAATGGAGACCCGGGTAGTATTCAAAAGTTGAAGTTAGAAAGTCCATAGAATTCAAGATAAAGGCAGATGCCGTCAGAATAAGTCCAATAACGGCGATAATGAATATTCTTCCTTTTGGCTGATAACCTAATCCAAATGCAAGCAAGACTGAGGCACCAGTTGAAATTCCTCCAGGTATATTTGCTAAAATTCGATTATATGTGTTCAAATTGGAAAGCGAAGGGTTATTCACAAGCCAAAGTTGAATTATTTCAGCTACTATTTCTGCAGCGAGAAAAATTACTATTGAAGATATCAGGAACACCCTTGATTGCT
>OFHI01000018.1_pt1 | contig 44182 bp, 45 predicted proteins | sample 1522021 | NCBI WGS metagenome assembly OFHI01 (sample SAMEA2464839, study PRJEB22497) | soil metagenome | biome: Grassland; feature: Farmland; material: Clay | place: Australia | collected 2013-02-01 | depth 1.4 m | reverse complement strand
AGATGATGAAGGCGGGAGCTTCTGAGCCTTCTTTCAGTACAATAGTAGCCTTTGGCGCAAACAGTTCCATGCCGCATTACAGCCCCCATGATGTTAAACTGAAAAAGGGTGACTTTGTGCTGATGGACTACGGCGCACTGTACAAAAGGTACTGTTCTGACATAACCAGGACCGTGGTCTTTGGCAGGGCGAGCCAGGAGCAGAAGGATATGTATGAAGTTGTCAGGAATGCCCAGGAAGAGAGCATGAAGGAGATAAAGGACGGGGCAAACGGAAAGGATTTGGACGGAATAGCATCAAAAATCATTGATGACACCAAGTACAAGGGGAGGTTCATACATAGCCTTGGCCACGGCCTTGGAATGGATGTCCATGATCACCCCGCACTTGGAAGAAACCTGGACTTCATCCTCAAAACCAATATGGTTGTAACGGTGGAGCCCGGGGTGTACATTCCAAAGTTTGGAGGAGTCCGCATAGAGGATGACGTGATTGTTAAAAAGAACGGATTCGAGAAAATTACAAGTGCACCCACGTATGATCTGATAGAAGTTTCCTGATGACACCTTCCCTCATAATACCGGATGAAAAATCGTTTACAAAGCCTTCAGAAATAGAGTTCATTCTGAACTCTAATGACTCATCGGCCTCACGGATCAGGAATGAGGCAGAGGAATTCATAGCAAGGAGCGTTGAGGAAAGGGGAATCTCACCCGGGATAGGCAATGACGCATTCAGGCTGGCCCTCTGGATCCTTGCGGCCATAGACGAAAGTGTCCTGACTGCAAGAGTGATCAACCAGCAGAGGGATTATCTTGAGAATTCTCTGAGAAAAGAGAACCCGGAAGATGTGGAAGAGTATGCGGGAAAGGTTGGGATAGGTGTAACTTATGATGTTACTGATGGCCTGTTTTCCATTCCGGTGGAAGAGTTCCTGAGAAGCACCAGAAGGCTTAGCGGGTCCCGGTACAGGCTCAGATCCCAGGCCGTAAGGGGCGGTCTTGTCTACGCAGTTCAGGAGACTGTTGCAAAGGTCATAAGGGAGCATTTTGTTGCGAGAACCTTTGAAATTGTGGACAGGATTGACGTCTCTTCAGCACGTGAGATACTGGGCGAGTGGTCTGAGTTCGCACAGAGAATGAAGAAGCTGTACAGGGAGAACCATGCAAAGAAGACCATGGAACTCGGGGAGATAGATTTCAAGCTTTTCCCCCCCTGCATCAAGGAGTACCTGAAAGAGCTTCACGATGGGGTAAACCTTCCGCACATAGCAAGACTGACACTGGCAAGCTTTCTCCACAAAGTTGGCATGAAGGGTGAAAACATAGCTGAGCAGTTCAAGACCGCACCTGATTTTGACCCGAGAACAACTGAATATCAGGTCAAGCATATAACCGGGGAGATTTCCGGAGTCGAGTACTCTCCGCCAAAGTGTGCGACTCTGCAGGCGAACCATATCTGCTACAAAGGTGACGACACACTTTGCAACCAGGAATGGCTAAAACACCCATTATGGTATTATGAAGTCAAGAAGAGAAAGAAGAATTAGGACAGCTTTCTCTCAATCATCTTAATGACTGTGGACTTTTTGAGTTTTGACTCGACTACAAACATTTTTGCCTCTTCCCACGGAACCCGTGGGTACCTGGCATCCCTGATTTCATATTTTGCGTTGATGGATCTAAGGATTTCGTGAAGTTTCTGATCAGTAAAATTCTCGGCTGCAGATTTCTTAATTCTCCTGCCCTTGGAGCGGGATATTTTAGGGTTGAAATATTGAGTATACAAAGTAAAGGTCATAGAAGAACTGCGTTAATTATGCCATCCTGGCCCGGTCTTGATGTTATCCTTGCCTCGCCAGCCTCAGTCCGAATCACAGTTCCCCTGTTGAGTATGTTTCTCTGGACATAGTGCGGGTTGGCTGGGTTCTCCTTTACAGTAACAATCTTTGCTTTTTTGGTTGACTTTGATTTCGGATCGTAGACGTTTGCCTCTGATCCCAGCATGAGGATTGCCTTTGTGTTGCCTCCATAGCCTCTCTGAACCTTGCGTGAATCCTCACCAATTCTAGTCATGGTAGGCTCCCTGCCAAGTTCATATCTTCTCTTTGCCCTGGACTGTTTCAGTTTCCCGCCTGTTTCCTTTTTTCTTCCTTTACCCTGAAATATTGTCATTTTATTATACCTTCCATCATTGCTTGGAACATATACTTTGCCTCTGATTGCGATTCTGCATAAAAACCTTTATGGAGTGACGATCAGTTGTTTTCCATTCTCTCAAGAAGCCAGTATCTTTTCTCAACGTCAACGAGTATGACATCATCCGCCCCCGGGGAAAGGCTTTCGATGTTGCCCGCCATTTCTTCAAGCAGAGCATTCCATGTTTCCCGCTCCACTTCCCAGAACATTGATGAAATAAGCTTGTGTTTTGCCCTGAACAGTTCATCCGTAACCTCTGAGTTCACCGTTTCATAATCTTTCCAGTACCCTTCAAGGTAAGAGTGTATTGTAGTCTCAATCATCTCGAGTATGTTTTTCTTTACCACTGTTTCAGCTGATGTGGCGTATTTTTCGAAGAACTCGGCCCTCTTCCTGTAATATTTTGTTTCATCCGCGTTGGCAAACGTTATGAGGCCGGAGATATTGGAGTCTTTGGTAATATCATTAAGCTTTTCAGAGTACCCGCCGGATGTTTGAACTGCGTTGGGGTCCATGGTTATAATTACCCTGGCGGGCTTCATGCCCTTAATAAGTTCAAGGAGCTTGTGAATACTGTAATCACTCACTTTGTTATGGCTTTCTCCTATAAATGAAACTATTTTCACCTGTTTGCACCCTGCCTGTCCCTATCGACACTCAGTAGATATACTTACACCATTTTCCATTTGATCTGTAGTGTTGAAATTAATGTAATTCTGGATATCTGTACCAAATGTGTTTTATATCCATCTGATCATTCCTGAAAGATGGCTAGCAAAGGTTCAAGAAGGTCGCCAAGTGGTTCCAGAATCGGATATCTTGGTGGAGTGATAGGGGTAATACTTGGTATTCTGTACCTGCTCTTCGCCAGTGTGTCAACACTTGTCCATCTGTTTCACTACATCCCCGTAGGCTCATTCATTTCCGGAATCCTGGGAATTGTATTCGGCCTGTTCTCGATAATTTCAGCCGGCACCGCCAGAAGGGATGCCGCTATCGGGGGAGTGCTGCTGATTGTTTCCGCAGTACTTGGATTCTATTTTGTTGGGGGACTCTATGTAATATCCAGCATTATAGTTCTGATAGCAGGGCTCATAGCATTAGTGGAGTATATCAGGTGATTGCTTTCTTCTCAGACGGTGTGCAAGGTGCGGCTACACCATAGATTTTTATATCAAGAAACGTAAGGATTTCGAGATAAATTGCTGGACTATTTTCAATATCTCTGGATAGCAGTTTCTGTTCTTTCTGTTTCAATAACACTTATTGAAGATAGGGCCAGATTTATAAGGCTTTATATATATTCAATTCCAGTACTCCTTGTTATTTTTTTATTCGCCCACTCCCTGATAGTTTTTCCCGTATACATACTGTCCCTGATTTCAGCCGCATACATGTACACCCAGACTTTCTTCAGCGCATTCGTCGCAGAAGTGGCCATTGTCCTTTTTGCAGGATATGAATTCCAGTCCGATCTCATATGGATTTCAATAGATGTGTCAATCTCCACGGCGATAATACTGACGATGATGTTTGACAAGAGGCTTAAATCCTATACCCATGACAACGACTCAGGCCGTGGGAAGATCAAAAAGAAGGAAATCTACAGGGACTACCTCCAATCTGTTGTTGGAGTCCTTATACTTGCCCTTTTGTTTATAGAGGGGGTTGAGAACTCACGAATTGTGATAACAGTAAGCGTACTTGTCCTCTATGCTGTAGGGAATTATTTCTACCTTCACAGGAAGAATCTTATTGGCGATTTCCTGTGGTCATTCGAAAGAGAGGATACACCTCTCGGGATAGGCTCAATCTGGTTTGCATCTGGAATATTGCTTGCATTCGCCATAATAAATTCACTGAGCGTTCTCTACATCGTGCTATTTGTTCTCGTAATTGGAGATTCGGCTGCCACAATTGTAGGTGTGAATGTGAAAACATGGCCACTGTTCTTCAACAAAAGGAAATCAGTGGGTGGATTTCTGGCCCTTTTCGCACTTTCTGCAGTATTCGGCTTCTTTGTCATAGGATACCTGGGGATACTTTACGCACTGGTAGGGGCAATAGTTGAAAGCGCAACGCAGTATCCGCTGGATGACAACTACATCATTCCCCTGGCGCTGACCGCACTTTCAGTTGCCATCTGATTGTGCCTCCAGTCCGGCGTAGTAAATAATTTCTCTCGGGAAACTGCTCTCCATGAAACCTATTGACTCGTAAAGGCCTCTAGCCTTGCTTTTCATGTTCACCCACAGGTACATTGTGTTGAAGTTTGCCACCTTGGCTCTTCTGAGGGTTTCAAGAAGCATTGCCCTGGCTATGCCTTTTCCCCTGTGTTCTTTCCCCACAAAGACATCTATTATGAGGGGATACCCCGGCGTTTCCGTGCCCGATTTTCCGGATGTCACAATGCATGCACCCATAAGCTTGCCATCGTAGCGTGCAATTCTTGAAACTTCTGTCACAACTCTTCCGTAGTTCCCTTCGAATATGGATCTTGCCAAAGCTACCTGCTCTTCCTTTTTGGTGGAGAAGAGCAGCTCATCTTCTGACCCCTGGTAGGCAGAGATCTGTGCAGAAAGATATTCCTCGATATTCATGTTGTTGAGGCTTTCAACCCTGTATCTTTCGGGGACAACAGGGTCCGATTCCGGGACTTCCTTCAGCGGAATCTCCATCATTGACCTTTCCATCCTTCCAAATCCCATCTTTTCAAGAACTCTTGAAGATTCTTCCGTGCCGTTGAAGATGTCATTTATCATCGCGAACCGGCCCATAGACTTAGACTCGTTGAGAAGCCATCCCAGAAGATTTTCTGCCCTTTCCCCGGATGCAAACTTACCGTCTACAAAGCCAACGTTGCCAAGGATTCTGTCTGTCATGCTCTCGGGCATGACATAATAAGCATAACCGGCCGGCTCCTTATTGGACATAATCAGCCTGGATTTGATCCTGTTTTCGTTCAGGTCTTCGATTATCTTGTTGAAGGTTTCTCTTATTCCCCTTCCCGGGAACTTTTCCTCCAGCGATGAGATCTGGCTCTCCAGAATGGGAGCCCAGTTGATTTTCACATTATCAAGTTCCATCTGACGGCCCATCATTTTTCGGCATATCAACTTTTTTTATTATGCCGAGGTGCAAACTGGTCTCTTGATTAGAATTCCGTGAGAGTTTCATTTAATTATTCTCAAGGTGTAGCCGTAAGACAGTTCCGGGAAATATTATTAGAATTGAAACGATATCTCTATGAGCTTCATGGAGGACCTTGAGAGAACAGAGAGATACAATAAGCTCGCGATCGAGTATTCAGAATATTACAAAGGCAAGGTGAGAGTGGTCCCCAAGGTTCCCGTAAGGCATCTGGATGATTTTTCATACTGGTACACCCCTGGAATAGCAGCTGTTTCAACTAAAATAGCCTCAGATAAAGATCTGTCCTTTGAATTGACTGGAAGGTGGAATTCGGTTGCCATACTGACGGATGGAACCCGTGTTCTCGGGCTTGGGCATGTTGGCCCTGAAGCTGCTATGCCCGTGATGGAGGGAAAGGCCCTGATCTTCAACTTCTTCGGAGGAGTAAACGCTGTCCCAATTCCGATCAGGGTTAAGTCCCAGGAGGAATTTATTTCGGTAGCAAAAGCACTTGAGCCTTCATTTGGCGGCTATAATCTGGAAGACATAGAGTCTCCTAAGTGTTTTACTATCCTCGAGACCCTGCAGAAAGCACTCAACATACCCGTATGGCACGACGACCAACTCGGTACTGCCTCAATCATTCTTGCCGGGCTCATCAATTCTCTAAGGCTGGTCGGCAAGAGGATGGAGGACGCCAGGGTCACGTTTGTAGGTGCTGGAGCAGCAAATATAGCTGCGGCATTCCTGCTGGATGCGGCGGGCTTCAACCCAAAGAACATAATACTCGTAGACTCAAAGGGGATCCTTGAGCCCGAACGTGAAGACATGGATGTTCTGATGATCAACAACCCCCTAAAATACCAGCTCGCCCTCAAGACCAACGGTGACAGGGTTAAAGGAGGCATCCCGGAGGCGATTAAAGGTAGCGATGTTGTTGTATCGGCTGCCAAACAGGGACCAGATACAATAAAGCGTGACTGGATCAAGGCCATGGAGAAGGATGGAATAGTCTTCGCACTTGCCAACCCGGTGCCGGAAATATGGCCTGATGCTGCAAAGGAGTCCGGTGCAAAAATTGTTGCCACGGGCAGGAGCGATTATCCAAACCAGATTAACAACAGCCTGGTTTTTCCCGGAGTTTTCCGTGGTGTTCTGGACGCCCGCGCAAAAGGGGTTAATTTTCAGGTAATGGTTGCAGCGTCTAATGAGATTGCAAACTTCATAGAGGACCCGACACCAGACAATATTGTCCCCACAATGGAAGATTGGGAGCTGTACCCCAGCGTGGCGTCAGCAGTCGCTTCCAAAACAGTTGAAATGAAGCTGGCGAGAAAAACCGGCACTAAGCAGAAATTTTTTGATATAGCAAGTGAGATTATACAGGAAAACAGAAACATTTACATGGATTTGCTTGACAGGAATCTAGTAAAACCATTACCGGGGGTAAGGAAGAATGACTGAAAACATTGTAATAAGAAGGATGAAAGCAGAGGACCTGGATGCCGCTCTTGATCAGGTAATAAGACTGAAAAGGCTTAATGCTGAGTTTGACAGCATATTCAATGTAGCGGAAGAGTCCAAGAGCGACTTCAGAGATCATTTGAATGAGGCGCTCAGTGACGGGGACAGATACATAGTGCTGGTTGCAGAAGCAGGATCCAAGGTAGTTGGCCTTGTCAAGGTGGACATACACACACGGCTGTACTACAAGCCAAAGTATGAGGCGAGAATCGTTGAATTCTACGTGATGCCCGAATACAGGAGAAAGAATACGGGCAAGTTGCTTATGGATGAACTGTACAGGATACTGAAGGAAAGGAAGATAAGACTCATAACTGCAGAATTTCCTTCGCTGAACCTCATAGCTCTCGGCTTCTACAAAGGAATCGGGTACAGGGAAGTAGTTAGCGTCTACGGGAAAATGATAGAAGACGATGAGTAGAGGGGAAGACACTTTTCCTCATTCCGCCCCCTCCTTGCCTCATGGGAATCCCAATGTCCTGAACATAACGTAGATGCCCACTATTATTATTATAATGGAAAAGAGTTTCTTCAGCCTGGATGTATCCATCCCGGTTGAAATTCTCGAACCGAATATGCCGCCAAAAATCCCGCCAATAATGTAGAAGAGGGATACTGAATACAACAGGTTCCCTGCGATACCATACCTTATTGCAGTAAGAATCCCGAACGATCCCACCACGAGAAGGGATGTACCGATAGCTTCGTTTATGTTTATTTTCGTGGAGTACATCAATGCAGGAACGATCAGGAAACCGCCCCCAATGCCGAAAAACCCCGATGCAAAACCTGTCATCAAAGAGGACCCGCTGATTTTCCCCAGGTTTTTCTTCAATTTTTTTTCTGGTTGAGGCTCCTTGTGAATTGAATGACCTTTTTTTCCCATATACATGAAAAATCCTACTCCTATCATGAGAAAAGAGAAAAGAAGAAGCAGGCGGCTGCTTTCTGTTAACAGCCCAATCGTGGTTCCCAATAGAACCCCTGCTGCCCCAATGAGGGAGAATATTATCCCCACATTCATTTTGATCTTTACACGCTTCCTGTGCGAAAAAAAGTTGATATATGCATTTACACCCACAGCAAGGGCAGTTGTTCCTATCGCCAGGTGAGTGTTGTGTATTCCAACGAAATAAATGAGGAGGGGTATTGCAAGAATTGATCCGCCGCCTCCGATAAGCCCCAGAGTAAAACCAACTGCTACACCTGAAATCATCGATAGAACAAGCTGGGCTATGGTTATAATCATTGGACTTCGATGTGAAATCACATAATTGTTTATAATATTTTCATAAATCTGATTATAATTCACATTTCTGAACTATACAGGAGTTTGCTTATCCTGTCGGTGATCTGGCCTGCCTGATCAACGTTCACGATAAGCCAGATCTCCGTGTCAAGCCTGTAGATGTTCTTGACATCAATCCCAAAAATGTTCAGGTATTCTGTAAGAAGAAGTGTAATTCCCGGTTCCCCTGCGGATTCACTTGGAAGAATAATGCGAATCATTGCAAGGTCATTTGTGTCGTCAGATTTCATGATGCACTTATATCTTCCTGCCTCCCGGACAACGAGCATTGCATTGTCACCCACTTCTTTCATGCTGTCAAAGTAACCTTCGGTATACTTGTATTCAACGGACAGGTTGGATTTTTTGAGTATTTCAATGGCGTTGGAGTCTACTTCCTTTGACCTGTACGAAGTGAGCGTCTTCACTATCGTGTTGATTTTTACCTTCTTTCCGGTTACAAATTCCACCTGATTCTGGATCTTACGTGCCAGGCTCGTGTAGTTGGCCAATCCGCTGTTTATCATCAGGGAATAGATGAGATTCTCCCTCACTATCACATTTATAGAGTCCGTGACTTTGACCATGAGGTTGGATAAACTGAGTTACTAATGAATTTTTGTGAATTATTTGCTTTTATGTGCATGATTATGATGAATTATCCCACTTATCTTTAGTTTTCAGGATGACTATTTCGACAGATTATTACCGTAAATATACGGGATCAACTACAAATCCACGAAATCATAATTGTAAGCATGAAAAGTGGAAGGTCTTTTCTTGATAGAGAACACACCTACCTTCTCGAAGAGATGCAGGCACTTACCGGCAGATCAGACAGATTCGGGAGATTGTTTGAAAATGTCCTGACAATTTTCAGTTATCATCTTGACAGGGAAGAAGAGACTGTGATTCCCCTTATTGACTATCTGTCTCGCAGAGAGGGGAGCAAGAGGCTCCTGGATGTGCTGAACATTCAAAGGGCATGGGATGGGTTCAGGCAGGAATATGACAACATGTTGAATGAGCACGCCCAGATGAATAAACTGATAGCAGAGATTGACGATGAATACAGCCATGAAGACAAGAACATTTCACAGTTGATTGGGGAATTGAAGCACCATATAGAGATAGAGGAGGTCATACTCTATCCTGCAGCACTTGCTGTGGGAGAACTGCTGGAGTGCAGGAAATTCTGATCCTCGAAATCTCACTTTTCAGGGCAGGCTAAATCCTGCAATTGCCGGCAGAATGGGGACTCGCATTTTTGTAGCAAACACTGATTTAGCTATGGCCTTCTGATGATTGCCGTATGTGCCTTTTTGAACTTCTCCACTTTTGGTGATATGACCAGCCTGCAGTATGCTGCATTGCTATTGTTCTTGAAGTAGTTTTTATGATAATTTTCAGACTGGTAGAACTCACTGAATTTTTCCACTGCCGTGACTATTGGTTTTTTGTATTCGCCGCCCTGTTCCATCTCAGATATTTTTTCCCCGGCTGTTCTTTTCTGTTCTTCATCCATGTAGAAGATGACAGACCTGTACTGAGTGCCAATGTCATTTCCCTGCCTGTTGAGGGAGGTTGGATCGTGCATGGAAAAAAATACCTCGAGAATGTCCTTGTATGATATCACCGCTGGATCAAAAGTCACCTTAACCACTTCGGCATGTCCTGTATTTCCTGTGCATACCTCCTCATAGGAAGGGTTCTCAGTATGGCCACCGGCATATCCGGAGTCCACGTCAACCACACCTTCAATCTCCTGAAAGACTGCCTCTGTGCACCAGAAACAGCCGCCTCCAAGAACCGCAACTTCTTGATTTTGAGTCATTTCGCCACAACCACTGATAACTACATTGCAATTTGAACTTTTGTAGTTTTGGATTCACAGAATATGGAGGAATGAGGGGGTCGAATATGCTTTAGTTTCCAGACTTCCCATCAATCCATACTGTTTTTATGTTTGTGAATTCCAGCAATCCGTACCTTGAAAGCTCCCTGCCCAACCCACTCTTCTTCACTCCTCCGAAAGGCAGTCTTGGATCTGAAGATACAACTTTGTTCACAAATACCATTCCGGCGTTAATATCTGGGATAATGCCCCTTGCATCATCCGGGTCTGCCCATACAGAAGAACCCAGGCCGTACGGCGTCTCATTCGCCATCCTCACGGCTTCTGAGTCTTTCCTGAATTTTTTCACAATTGCAACCGGCCCGAATATCTCGTCCTGATAACTAACATCCGTTCGGATTAACGTTGGAGGAACTATGTTTCCGGACTTTTCACCAAGATACTCTATTTCCGATGTGCCTGACAGGTCATCCACCTGCTTCAGCACCGTGCTTCTCTGCGAGGATGATGACAATGGCCCGAGGAACGTTCCAGAATCCATTGGATCTCCAATCCGGACCTTGCTGAATTCATCCTTTAGCTTCTCATAAAATTCATTGTAGACTTCTTCCTGTACAATGAACCGTTTCGACGCAATACAGCTCTGCCCGTTATTCTGAAGCCTGCCGAAAGTGGCATTTTTTGCAGCATAATCCAAGTCTGCTGATTTCATCACTATGAATGGGTCCGATCCACCGAGCTCCATGACCACCTTCTTGAGTTCCTTTCCAGCCTCAGCTGCTATTTTCTGTCCCACTTCAGTCGATCCCGTGAAAGCTATGCCGTCGACATACTTTATCGCTGATGTTGCAGTCTCCCCCCTTGTTATCGTTGAGTCAAACAACGGGGTGTCAAAGATTTCCTTCAGTTTCAGGCTGGTTCCGGAGACCTGCGAAGCATGCTTGAGTATCACGCCGTTTCCTGACATTAATGCGGGCATCACTGCCCTCACTACCTGCCACGAAGGAAAATTCCATGGTTCAATTGACATTATGACACCAAGCGGGTCAAATCTCACATGGCTGTCCATTGCTTCAGTCCCGATTTGCTCATTTTCAAGAAAATTCTTTGAATTCCCGATTAGGTAGTCTATAAGCGATATGGACTTCTTTACTTCAGCCCTGCTCTGGGATATGGGCTTTCCCATCTCACTGGTCATAAGCTTTGCAAGCTCTTCCTGGTTCCTTTCAAAATTTGGCTTGAGAGTTTTCTTGAAATAATTGAGTCTTTCTTCTATATCCTTTTTCCATTCAGCCTGTGCATCCCTTATCGAAGATACCTTCCTCTGGATATCTTCAAGAGACTCGCTTTTGTAAGTTTCCAGAACTTCTTCAGTGAATGGATTCACGGTCTTGATTTCCGACATGATCATCGATTGAACATCGATAAATAAAGATTGCCAGACAGTTCTATCAGTTTCAACAGGTTAACTTGTTGATTTGCGCCTATAATATGAACCCGCCGGGATTCGAACCCGGATCGCAGGCTCCGGAGGCCTGAATGATATCCATTACACTACGGGTCCTATCCTTTGTAACCTATATCTCTCAGGAACTGCCTTCTTTTCTTCTTGTCATCCTCGCTTTCAACACCAAGTGGGGATCCACCATCAATAACGCCTATAACACCATTTCCATCCTCGCCCCTGGCAACAAGCACCTTCAAAGGGTTCGCGGTCGCAGCATAGATGGTGCCGACCTCCTGGCACAGTTTCAATGCGTTGAGTATGCTTATCGGGAAGGCATTCCTCAAAATAATCATGAAAGTATGCCCAGATGCAATCCTTTTGATGTTTTCAATCCCATATTCTACTAGTTCACTGTCATTTCCCTCAAACCTGACAAGCCTTGGGCCTGATGCCTCAGAAAACGTTACAGAGAACTTTGCTTCGGGTGCAGTGGTCCTGACAATTTCAGTAAGGTCTTCGACAGTCTTGATAAAATGGGAATATCCCACTATAACGTTCGTGTCATCAGGCTTATTCACTTCAATTTCAGATATATCCAGCCCCATGTTCCATGATAAGCTGCTGCTGATTAAAATCTTCCACACACCTCCATGATCAACAGCATATTTCATCCAGACCTCTCAAAAGGGTTTAATAATCTCAAGCATTCCAACCTGGATGGACTTTTATGAAGAGATAGTCCACGAAATCAGGACCGGGAACGTAAAGACAAAGGAGCAGCTTCAGTCCAGAAAAATGCAGCTGGCGAAGCGGTATAATCTTGATTATATCCCCGGTGATGTTGAAATCCTTAACTCTGCTGAATTCGATGAACAGTATCTTGATCTTCTTAGAATTAAACCCACAAGGACAATATCCGGAGTTGCAGTTGTTGCCGCCATGACCTCTCCGGACAGGTGCCCTCACGGCAAGTGCATATACTGCCCGGGAGGGCTCGAAAACAATTCCCCGCAAGCTTACACCGGATATGAGCCTGCCGCCCTGAGAGGGAGGAGCAACGGCTACGATGGCTACAACCAGGTGTTCAACAGGCTGAAGCAGCTTGATACCATAGGCCATGATACCAGCAAAGTTGATTTGATAATAATGGGCGGAACATTCACTGCAAGGCCCAGGGAGTACCAGGAGTCATTTGTTAAGGGATGCCTGGACGGCATGAACATGAGCATATCAAACACGCTTGACGAGTCCATCCTTCAGAACGAGGGTGCTGGACGCAGATGCATCGGTCTGACAGTAGAGACGAAACCCGACTGGTTTTTTGAGAAGGAGATTGACCTTTCCCTGAGATATGGCGCAACAAAAGTTGAGCTTGGAGTCCAGAATATATCAGAGAGGATATTGAGGAAGAATGGGCGGGGACATGGCATAGCAGAGATTGTCAAGTCTACGCAGCTCTCAAGGGACGCGGGCCTGAAGATGGTGTATCATCTGATGCCGGGGATGCCTGGAGCCTCAATTGAAGATGACAAGAAAAGCTTCGACCTTATGATCAAGGATCCCGCCTACAGGCCCGACATGCTGAAGATTTACCCAACGCTGGTTGTCAAGGGCACAGCGATATACAGGATGTGGAAGCAGGGGAAATACATGCCGCTGGATACTGATAGCGCCGTGGATCTCATTACCTATTTCATGAAGAATATGCCTCCCTGGATCAGAGTGCAGAGGATGCAGAGGGACATTCCTGTCAAGTTTATCGAGTCCGGGGTCAAGAGGAGCGACATACGAAACATGGTTGATGACAGGCTGAATGAACTCGGTATCAACACTATGGAAATGAGGTCCCGTGAAATTGGCCGTGTACCTGAGATGGGGGAGGAACCAGCCCTGAGACGGAGAAATTATGAAGCGAGTGGCGGGAAAGAGATATTCATTTCATATGAAACGCAGGATAACAGGATAGTGGGATTTGTAAGGCTTAGAATCCCTTCTGACAGCGCACACAGGAAAGAAATGGCAGATTCTTCCGTGATCAGGGAGATAAAAGTGTTCGGCAGCGTCGTCCCGGTAGGGGACAAGGCTGGAGGCAGGTGGCAGCATAAAGGGTTCGGAGGCCTTCTTATGGCGGAGGCTGAAAGAATCACCAGGGAAGAATATGGCCTGGGAAGAATCCTTGTAATAAGCGGGATAGGAGTAAGGGAATATTTCAGAAGAATGGGCTATGAGAGAGTAGGCCCATACATGGGCAAGAGATTGCAGTAATATGCAGTCACCTCTACTTTTTTATCAGAATTGTGTCACCCGGGTTCTCCTTTATCGTGGCTTTAACGTTGGAACTCATCCTGATTTTTCCCGATGTGTCAGATCGGACCCCAAGCACTGTGGCATCAGGAGAAAGCCTCTCTGAGAGTGATTTTAGCTCTTCCTTGAGAGTTTCTGAAAATCCACCCTTAATGACAACGATATCCCTGCCAAACCTTTCAAGCATCTCCTCAAAATGGTCGAAAAGAAGCTTGAACCCGTGCCTTATCTTGGTGTCATATCCTCTAAGGTCAGCAAGGTAGAGTTTCGCACCAGTTGCTATTTTCAGGTTGAGTGCGAATGAAACCGCAGTCCGGGTGTTCACGTTCTCGGACACTGGAAGAAAGATGCTTCTGTAGGGATAGCTGGTATCTGACACGCTCGCGGCGATGACCGGTATTTTTGAGTTCTTCAGGACGTGGTCTCCGATTCCGCCGAAAATGGATGCTGACAGAGGTGACCTTTTTCCTGCTGCAAGCATTACCATGCTGTAGGCATGGGCATTAACCTCATCGGTGATGCATTCCCTGACAGACCCCCTGGTTCTTATCTTGGGGACAACTTTTATCCCTTTGTCCTTGCCTTCCCTGTAGGCTTCCGTCACACGTGCAACCTTTTCGCTCCATGCCATATCATGGACTTCATCCTTTATTGTTAAGGCAGTGATTTCGCAATCATGCACAGACGCCATGTCATAGGCAATATCCAGGACTCTTCTTGATTTCCCGCCACTTGCCATCGGGATCAGAACCCTGGTGAATTTGAGCCTGTAAGTTCGAGAGTCTGCAAGCACATTCGATATATTAACTTAACAGAATATAATATTTCCCATGGATCATAGTTATTACACCATAATAAAAAGCAATTTTTCGTATGAGCCATGCCAAACTAGGACTGTTTGCAACGCTCAAATCAACTGCTCTGTATTTTTATTTTCAGTGACAATAGATGACATGAAGGCAAACTTGATGAATAATGTTATTAGAACAGGTACCATAATTCCGGGTTGGAAACAGTTAAGTGTGTAGTCCTGGACAACAAGGAGATTACAGGGTTCGTCAATGCTAAAACCCTGCTTGAATTTGAGGATGAGGAAGAGCTCTTTGTCATAGATTTGGACGGCCTGAATAAAGGTGCATACAACCTGAAACTCTACAACGAGCTTTCTAAGTTCTTCGAAATTACTGTAATGAGCTTCCCAGAACGGACTGCTGATCTTGTTGACAGCATAGTTTCAGGTGCCTCCAGAGTGGTAATCAGCAGCAACCTGCCTGATCGCGTGATCAGGGATTTCCTCACCGTAACGGAAGACCTTGTGATGAACTATGCAAACATGAGCGGCTGCAGAATTTTTTCTGAAAATGGTGGAAAATACTACCTCAGCAACAGGATGGTTGACCTGCCGTTTGAAAAGGTGTACCTTTACAGGGGAGCACTCGAGAAGAAAGGGTATGTTGTTCTCGAAGGCTTTCCCGATTTCATGCCCACAGAATACTGAACTTACCGGCGGGCCTGCCATAAGGCCATATCTGCATTGGGGGTGCCCTGTGGACAATTGAATTTAAATAAACTGTAGGGATCGACTTCCGGTTAGTGATACATGCCGGACATTTCAGCGAAGATTGCAGGGCTTGAGCTTGAGAATCCCCTAATCCTTGCATCTGGTATACTTGATGAAAACGGCTACACCATGAGGAGAATTATGGAAGAGGGTGCAGCAGCCGTTGTTACAAAGTCTATAGGTATTGATGAGAGGGCAGGATACAGGCCTCCTGTCATAGCAGAAGTTGACAGTGGCCTCCTTAATGCGGTGGGGCTAGCCAATCCGGGAATTGAAAGTTTCGGAGAAGAGATAGAAATCGCATTGACTGCTGGAAAACCAGTAATTGGAAGCATTTTTGCATCTACTGTAGAAGATTTTGTGAACCTGGCAGAAAAGATGGAAAAATTCTCGGTTTCCGGCGTTGAACTGAACCTTTCATGCCCGCACGTGGAGGGTTTCGGAACCGAAGTGGGCAGCGATGCGTCACTTGTTGAAGAAATAGTTACAGAGATCAAGAAGAAGATCAGTGTACCGCTGTTTGCCAAATTGAGCCCCAATGTCAGCAACATGCTTGAGATTGCAAAGGCTGCAGAAAGAGCGGACGCATATGTTTTGATAAACACGGTAAGGGGTATGTCCATAGACATCAATGCCAGAAAGCCTGTGCTGAGCAACAGGTATGGAGGCCTTTCGGGAAGTGCGATAAAGCCCGTGGGGATAAGATATGTCTACGAGGTGAAGAAGGAAACCGGAAAGGAAATAGTTGGCGTAGGCGGAATTGAAACCGGCTATGATGCAATTGAGTACATTATGGCCGGTGCCTCAGCGCTACAAATCGGAACAGCACTTTTCAGGCATGGCAGGAGAGTTTTCGACTTGGTTAATGGCCAAATAAACGATTTCATGGCCAGAGAGAAGGTCGATAGGATCGATGAACTCATAGGGGTGGCGATATCGGGATGATCTGTGTTGCTGTCACGGGCAAGAGAGAAGAAACCCCGTTGGTTTCCACGCTATACTTCGAATGGGATCAGATTGTAAAACCGGGACAGTTCGTCATGGTGTGGCTTCCTGATGTAGGTGAAATACCCATGTCCCTATCCATCACTGAAGGGACAAAGGCCATAACAGTGAAAGAATATGGGCCAACCTCTAAGGCACTCAGGAACCTGGAACCCGGGGACAGGCTGTTCTTCCGCGGACCCTACGGCGATTCATTCACGCCTGCAGAGGGGGAAGTTCTCCTGGTAGGGGGCGGGACAGGCATGGCTTCCCTACGGCCGCTAATCAGCCTGAATTCTTCGGCGGTAGTTTCTGCCAGAAATGAAAAGGAGCTCCTCTTCGATGATGAATTTGAACGGGAACGGATTTTCAGGGTTACAGATGATGGATCGGCAGGGGTGAAAGGTACTCCGGTAGACCAACTCAGGTCGATGGACCTTGAAAGGTTCAGCATGCTTTATGTGTGCGGCCCTGAGAAAATGCTTAAAGCTGTCCATGACTACCTGAAAGGCAGAAATGTGAAAGCAGAATTTTCCCTTGAGAGGCTAATGAAGTGCGGTATCGGGATTTGCGATTCATGTTCAGTGGACGGTTACCAGCTCTGCAGGGACGGTCCGGTTTTTGATATAGAATCCATAGGTAGGATGCGTGAATTCGGAGTAACCAAACTGACCGACTCGGGCAGGCGTGTTAAAATTTGATGAAAAGCGTCCATCAAGAAATTTAAATCACCATATTGGTAAAAAAATATTAATAAAACAATATTCTTAGTGCAAGGATGGATGGAAGCACATCCTATGTAGATGCCTGTAAAAAACTTGAGGAGGAAATTCCTTCCAAAGAAGAGGGTACAAGCTACGTGCTTGTAGCTCCTGAGGGTTTTGGCAAGACAGAGACCATAGGCTACTTGCGCGATAGACTTCAGCCAGAGGGCATTAAATTTTTCAGGGGCTCAAGCTACCTGAAGACGGAGCTTTCAAGATACCATCTTTTCAATGAAATCCTTAATGACGCGTTTGATGAGTTCAGGAACCGGAATATTGAGGAATTGATGAACGGTTACATAGAACTCCTGAAGGGAGATGATTCGGGAAGTACAGTAATAATCGCAGAAGGGCTGGAAAGCGTTTCAGATGAGTCCAGGGATTTCTTCCTGTATCTTTCCCGTCTCACGAAGAAGTATAATTTCAAACTTATCGGGTCTTTCACAACAAATTTTGTAGAAAGCAGCAGGCTTAGCAGGCGTTTTCTCCAGCTCCTCGAGACTGAAGAGCAGGTCAAGACCATACATCTTGAAAAAATGAAAGTCGACGATTTCAGGTTTTTTCTCGGAATAAACGGATACAACCTCCCCGACCGGTTTGTCAACGATTTGTTCAGGGTAGTGGACGGAAACATAAACACATTGAAATACACGCTGCAGTACTACGAAGATCACGGAATCATAAACGGGGAAAAGGAGGTTGACGATGTTGTCTACAGATTCTTTCCGATCCCTCAGGCAGTTGAGATACACTATGAAAGGATCCTTTCTGAGCTTACTGAGAAACAGGCTTTTGTCGCAGAACTCCTGGCTCTCATAGAGGAGGAAACAACATACACGAGGCTTGGCCGTTTAGCTGGCGTAGACGACACGGATATGCTGAAGGTACTCAGCAAGCTTGAAAAGTCCGGGGTGGTTTCGGAGAAAGGTCTGAAATATGATATCTCAAACTACAGGATAAGGGACTTCATATTGAGCAGGATGTCCAACACCCGCAAGCTTCAGATATACTATACCATGAGCAAGAGCGACCTTTTCGTCGAACTGCCGCTTCAGATGCAGCTGTACATACTGCTGCAGAAAGGAGAGATAGAATACATCGGGAGGATCATAGAAGAACAGGGCAGTTCCATAATCTCCAAATTTGCCTCACTCAGGTCACTTATAGACTTCCTTACCGACTTCCTGGAGAAAGCTGAAAAGATGACGTATTCAGTCACAGCGTCGCTAACAAGATGTGAGGCTCTAGAGTTGCTGGGTGAGGCAGAGGGGGCTTCTGCCTGTTATGAGGGGATAATATCGGAACATCCCAGTGAGATAGTGCCAAAGATAAGCCTCGCAAGGCTTAACACACATAGAGGGGAGTACTCGTCTGCTCTTGAGCTGATAGAAAAGATAGGCGCTTCAGAAAAAGTTAGTGATACAGAAATAGGGCTTCTTTATCTCGCAAAGGGATCGGTGCTTCTCAAAAAGAGGGAGTACGCTTCGGCGTATGAAATAACGGACAAGGCCAGAAACATTCTGAAAACTGCAGGAGACAGTGGCAAAGAAGCTGAGGCACTGAATATTCTGGGAAATGTGTGCCTTGAAACCTTCAGGCATGGGGAAGCGATGAGATTTTACGAGGAATCGCTTGAGATCAATAGAAGCCTTGGGCTTCTGGGAAACGCTGCCAAGAATCTCAACAACATAGGAATTCTGAAGAGCTACGAAGGGGAGTATAGTGAAGCAATCGGAATATTCAATGAGCTTATTGAGAACTCATACCTCACGGGAGACCTGGTAACCAGGGCCTACTCGACTTACAACCTCGCCGAAACTTACTACATAACCGGAAGAGTGGATGAAGTCAGAAGCTACATTCCGTCAGCAATAAAACTTGTTGAACTTGCAGACCGTAATGACCTGAAGTACAGATTTTTTAGATTCCTGTCTATTCTTTACCTTAATGAACTCGAAGTCAGGAGCTCGCTTGAAGCTTCTGAGAAGGCGCTTGAAGCGGTTAACAGAAACAAGGATGGAGAACTGTACAAGATAGCGTACGCAATGAAGGAGTTTTCCCATGAACTCGTTACTGGGGAAAAGAGCGATATTCTGCCGTCACTGTTTCTCGAGGAGTTGCCCGAAGATGAAGAGTTCCTTCCAATTTTCTACTCCATGGCAGCAATATTTTTTGTTTTCAGGGGAGACTTTGAAAACGCAAACAACGCTGCTGACATCTGCATTAGAAGGGCAGCAGACATGGGGGAAAGGTATGGCGTCCTGATGTCCATCGTACACAAGGGGCTGGTCCTGTTCTACCAGGGTGATGAAGCAGGACTTGAAAAGTACCTCGAGAGTTGCCCCCCACCTGATACAGGCGTAAGGAAATATGACTATCTTATCAGGGCCCTGGAAATCAGCTGCATGGCTGGCAGGGTAAGCAGAGATGAATTCATGGGGCATGTCAAAAGCCTGTCAAAGGATGAGAGGAGCACAATAAATCTGGTCAGGCTGTATAAGGAGACTATTGTTTTCCTTTCGCTGAAGAGGAAGTACGGAGAAATACCGGAGATGAAGGAGATGCTCGAGATAATACCCAACAATTTTAAGTATGCATTCAATTCCTTTGCGGAGAATACGTCGATAACATGACAGGAGACAGAAGTGTTGAGCAGAACTGCATCTACCACAATGATGGAAACTGTACATTTCATTCTGCGTTTATAACCAAGTGCAGGCTGTGCTTCAACTTCAAGTCAGTGGTCAACATAACCGGGAAAGGAAAAAACAAGCCCGTTTACGACTTCTTCGATTACCTGGACTCAACAGGGCTTTCCAGTATTATGTTTCCGGAGGGCAACGAGGTCCAGACAACACTTTAGCTTGCTTGGAGCGTACGGCTTTTATTGTTCGTTAACATATCATCAGTGGGCTTGTGAGGTAGCTAGGATATCCTGTTGGCCTTCGGAGCCGATTACCCGGGTTCGAATCCCGGCGAGCCCATATTATTAAGTTTTTCCTCAACTTTTGATTCTAAATTGTTTGATGAGGGTTCCAGCTTCTCGGGGTGAGAGCATGAAGGAAACATTCCAGGAATGCAGGAGGAGAACAAATCGGCCACACCCATTCACGATGTCCGAGATGCGCGGACTCTTCATATCAACTCGCTTGGGCTGCACATGACGTGCAGTTCTAAAGGAGATGAGCTGAATGGCAAAATTGGTTGACTCTTGCCAACCACTGTGATTTTGCGAGTAGTGGAAAAAAATGAGATGAGGTGACTCATTGTGCCGGAGCATCCTCAGCTTTCAGCTCACTCCTGCTGCTTGCCCTAACCCTGGACTGTCCTCTTCCAAGTACCTCCTTACCGTAGAGTATCACGATTGCAGAGACCATAAACGCAACCGATGCTGCTAAGAAAGTATAGGTGAAAGCCAGATGCGACGGGAGAAGTCTAGTTATTGTGAGCCCGCCGCCGACACCTATCACAAACGATGCTGTGAATGTTGACATCAGTGATCCCGCAACAGGTGCGCCTATGCCGCTCCCCATGCTCCTGAATGTTCCGTTCATGGCAGTGGCCAGCCCCATATCCTTCGGATGGACAGTAAGAACAACGAAATTTATCATTGATCCGTTGAGCAGCGAAAGGCCTGCACCCGTGATGAACTCATAGATCAAGATGCCGGTATAGCCGGGCAATGTTGCCTGCATGAAAAATCCTACCGCAGAAAGGACAGCACCAAGTATTGCCAGGGGTTTTACCCCTGTCCTGGAGACAAGGGCCCCAGTTACAGGCCCCATCGCCAGGACGCCTATGGCAAATGGAACCAGAGAAAGCCCTGTATCAACTATGGACTTGCCGAACCCCGCAGGGACCGGAAGCTCCAGCCTGTATGTCAGGGCCTGCATGGAAAGGAACATCGCCATACCGGATATACTCAGGGCCAGATTGGCAACCAGAACATTTCTTTCCGATAGCAGTTTGAAGTTCACAATCGCCTCTCCCTTCTTCCTTGTGTACCCCCTTTCGTAAGCTACCAGGGGCACCATCAGAATGGCCCCGATTATAAACAGGGCCAAAATGCCGGTTGAAGTCCATCCCCATGTAGGGCCTTCGGAAAGAGCAAAAACAAAGAGCCCGAGGACAGTGCTGAGTAAAGTTGCCCCCACGATGTCTATCTTTGTTTCCGGTCTCTTAAATCTAGATTCCTTGATTACGAATATAGTTACGATTGCCAGAATAAAAACAAAAGGTGTTGCGGTGTGATAGGTCACCCTCCACCCGAAGTCATTTGAGACTAAGGAGCCCAGCGGCAGGCTGATTGCAAAACCTGCCCCGAACATTGCGCTAATAAGGGCCTGTGCTTTCGGCACAAGATCCCTTGGAAACTCTTCCCTGACAAGGCTCATGCCCAATGGCATTATCGCCATGCCCACTCCCTGTATGGTTCTGGATACAACCATGAAGGTGAAGTTGGGGGAAAATCCAGTTACAAATACCGCAGCCAGATATATGAACAGGATTGCTGTCAGTACCTTCTTCTTTCCGTATATATCGCCAAGTTTACCCACAATAGGGGTAAAAGCGACCCCTCCTACAAGGTAAGTGGAAAGCACCAGGCTTACCTGGGAAATTGTAACGTGAAAATCACCGGCAATAGATGGAAGAGATGGCGTAAGCATCCCCTCAACATACATCACAACAATCACCAGCATTGCCAGGATAATCATTACAGTCCGGGCATATTTAGAGTCGTACTTTGTAGAGAAACCATTCTCATCGTATTCAGTAATTTTCTTCACCTTCTGTCATTGTGGTCAGTTTCTTTTCAGAGACGCTGCGTACTATAGTTCCAAGAACGCAGATTGATTCCCTGAATGCATTGAGCTGATCACTGCTCAGAGCTTTGGCAAGTTCTGTTTTCACGTCGTCTTTGCTGAAAAAGATCCTTTTCATCTTCTCTCCCGCCAACGGGGTTATGTCAACTGCCAGCTTCCGCCGGTCAACAGTGTCCTTTGTTCTGGCTACCAGGCCGTGGTTTTCGAGATTGTCCACTATGCTCGTGATAGTGGGTTTTGATACCCCGGCCAGGTTGGCGAGAACCGAGAGATTCTGGGGCCCATTCCTGTAAAGGTAATTCATGATGAAAAAACTCGGTAGCTTGAGACGCTCGTATTTCAGGGATTTTGAGTGATAGGAGATAATCTCCGATACCAGGCTCTCCCAAGCAGTAAATATCTCGTTGACAATCTGTGATTTTTCAGCAGAAATGTCTTTATCGATGGAGTGATACGAGTCCTTATTCATCTGATTGGGGTATATTAGTTAGACCTATATAACTATTAGGTAAATCTAACCTTTTTAAAACCCTCAAATTGCACATTCCCAATCGAATAAAGTGCCGGAGTTGCCCCCTATCCCACAGGTCATTTCACCTAAACATCTAATCAGAATATGTTTGCACGAATGGGCTTGTTATTTCTACAATTGACGGCATGGAAAAAGCTTCAAAAATGGCTGAGAACCTTGTGGCGTATCAACTCGCAGCCTGCATGAATTTGGTTCGGGGAGTAGCTTCATACTTCTGATAGAAAGGCAATGTCGAAAAGAATGATGAAATGTTTTATCGATAAAGCCCACAGAACAAAAATGTGGCAGCTCTAATAGAAGGATTCCTGAAAATCCATCCGGGATGAGATGCCGGAAATTATATCCCAGACATTGCAGGAGGCGTGCCAGAGTGTTTGCCATGGATAGAACAAAGTGCGTTTTATTGAGGAAGGCGTTAGAGTTTCCTTCGAAAGGTAACAGGTGAGATATAAGCACAATTATTTCATCAGTTAATGTTGAAATATTCACAATATAAGTTTCTATAATGACAATATGATAGTATTTTTGACAATAATACTAAAAAATATTTAATATAAGGCAACTCTCCAGCATTATGGCAAAGAGAGCCCTTCTTCTTTACTCTGGAGGCCTTGACACTTCAGTAATGCTTAAAATGCTGCAGGAAAAGCTCGGCATGGATGTATTGACCCTCACACTGGACATTGGGCAGGAAGAGAATGACCTGAAGGCGATATCCGGAAAAGCTTGGGATTTAGGTGCAACTGACGTAATCACTGAAGACGTAAAGAAAAAATTTGCAGCTGAATACATTTCAAGAGAGATCAAATCAGACGGGCTCTATGGGGGTATTTATCCATTGTCAACAAGCATCGCAAGGCCGCTAATGTCTCTTGAAGCAGTGCGTTTCGCGGAAGAATATGACTGTGATCTGATAGTTCACGGCTGCACTGGCAAAGGTAACGATCAGGTAAGATTCGAAGTTTCAATCAAAGCTTTAAACGATGATATTGAAGTAATTGCCCCGGTGAGGGACTGGGGGCTCAACCGTGATCAGGAAGTGGAGTTTGCCCTTGCAAACAACATCCCTGTAAAACAGGGCGGGAAGTACTCCACCGACGAGAACCTATGGGGGCGTTCGGTAGAAGGATCAGACCTGGAGAATCCTGCTTTCCCGGTCCCGGATGATGCTTACTCCTGGGTTGTACCTCCTCATCTCGTAAGGGAGGTTAAGGCCGAAGTTCAGATTGGGTTCTCCCAAGGGCTTCCCGTCACATTGAACAATGAAGATTTGGACATCAGGCACATAGTTTCCAGGCTAAACTCAATTTCCGGGCAGAGAGGAATCGGCGGAATAGACTATCTGGAAGACAGAGTCACAGGAATCAAGAGCCGTGAATTTTATGAATGCCCTGCCGCGGTTGTTCTACTGGCTGCACATAAGGCCCTTGAGAGAATTACACTCAACAAGGAAGAAATGGACATCAAAAAAGCAATGGATGCCAAATGGGGAGACCTGGTCTACAATGGGCTCTGGTTCGACCCTGTGATGACGCATATAAATGCCTTTGAGGAAAGTGTTAATGAACCAATTACAGGAGAAGTAAGGCTTATTCTCGACAAGGGCCTTTGCTCTGTGGCAGGGATTGAGAGCCAGAATTCCCTTTACAACTTTGAAACTTCCACGTATGGAAAACAGGATACATTTGACCAATCAATGGCGAAAGGGTTCATCAGCATATTCGGGAATCAGACAGTGAATACAGCAAGAGTAAGGAATAAGAAATTAGAAAGGATACTGAGCAGTAAGAATCAGACATGACTAAAATCTGGAGCGGGGGGGCTTCCAAGGAACTCCCTTCTGATATTGACAACCTAATGGTTGATGAAGACGTAGTCATAGACAGAGTATTCCTGGAGTATGAAGTACTTGCCCTGTTAGCTTACCAGGTGCAGATGCACATGCAGAATCTTCTTCCAAAGGAGGATAGTGCAAAAATCATATCTGCCCTGCTTTCACTTCTCGATGCAAAAATTGTGTTGAAAAAAGAGCTTGAAGATGTACACGGCAACGTTGAGAACTATGTTCTTCAGAAAGCCGGGGAAGCTGGAAAGAATCTCAGGATGTTCCTCTCAAGAAATGAGCAGATCCATACTGACATCCTGCTTTACGGAAGGTTCGAGCTCCTTAGGTTAGCCTCACTGTCCCTGCAGATATCCAAAGAGCTTCTGAAGAAGAGAGATGAAGTAAGTGGCGAGATGCCAGGCTATACGCACTACAGGCAGGGGATGGTGATTTCCGTCAAATCGTACTTCGATTATTTTGCTGCGATATTCAAGGAATCTGCAGAGAGCCTGGAACAGGTTTCCAGAAGCATTGATCATGTCCCGTTCGGCTACGGATCTGGATTTGGAAGCCTGAGTGACGCCGACTTCAATGGCGTCTCAGAACTTCTGGGACTGAAGGCTGTGAAAAAAAATCCGCAATACCTTTCCCTCAGGCGCGGGATGGACGAAGTAGATCTTGTATTCCCTCTCCTCAAGCTGCTGCTCAATATTTCCAGAATTTCCCAGGATCTCATAATGTTCTCAGGAGATGAGATGCCACTGTTCACACTTCCGGAAGGGTTCGTCACCGGCAGTTCACTGATGGCAAACAAGAGAAACCCGGATTTCCTCGAGATGGTCCAGGGCTACACAAGCGAGATCATTGGAAAATTCAACTCGCTGCTTGGGATGGTTGCGAACAAGTCGTCCGGTTACCACAGGGATTTTCAGATTTCAAAGAAAATACTGGTCAATATATTCCAAAGAGTAAAGATGATACTCGATCCGCTTCCTGATTTCTTTTCAGGGCTTACTGTTAATTCCGGGGCAGCGGGGTTATCAATCAAGAATTCTTCATACGCAACAGCAAACGCAAAGGCAATGTTCAGCCTCGGGGCATCATGGAAAGACTCCTATTCGCAGGTTGGGAAGAGAATCCTTGAAGGAGAAAAGCTTGATGAGATAAAGCCCGGTTCCATCCTTTCAGTGGACGAATCTGATATTAGGGCTGTTGAAGATTCCGTTGAATCGGGGATTAAAGAGATAATCCGTGCACGGGAGGATCTAATCGGGAAAGCCAGGAAGCTGCTCGACCGATAATCACCGTTAGTTGCTAATTCAGCCAACCAGCGCTTCATAGGCCTTTATCCCGTCACTTTTTCTCACTACGATTATTGTTTCATTGGCACATGATATGAGCTGCAGAATGTTTATTCCAGCAGAGAAGAGGCGTTCTGTTATCCTCATCACGAAACCCGGAACCTTTTCAATGTCTCTTGACGAGAAAATATGCAGAAGGCTTACATCTCTCTCAGCGACAATCTCTGGCTCGTTTAGATGCCTGCCTTCCTTGGTTTCGTCCACGATATAAACAACTGAGTCTGTCAGGTAGGTTGCAGATATGTAGTTGACCCTGGCAGGTGAATTTGCTGTCAGGACAGTTATCTTATCCTGCAGCGTAATCTTGCTTTGTGCAATCAGCCTGTCCACCTTCGAAAGGTCAGACTTGTTTCCGGAAGGTTCTGCCATTATCTTGTTCAGCGAATATCTTATGCTCGATATGCTGAGGTCTGCGTGTTCCCGCCTTATGTCCCTGCTCAGCTTGCTTATATTTGCTGCACCACTTTTCAGCATAGAATACGCATTCATATTGGACCTCAGATAGTTTCTGACGGTATTTTCCACCGACCCCCTGTTCTTCCTGTATGTTGCCACAGGCAAAAATTGCAAGATATCATATAAAAATTACAGTTTATTCACACAAATGCCAATGAAAGAGCAATAAATATATTATTAAACGTACGGGGAAACTTTTGAAATTTAATTTTCAGGCAAAGTGCTAAAATTCATATACCAACTTAGTTCAATTTTAACAAAAACAGCGTCGAAAAATGTCGCTCACTACTGGTAATATTCCGGAATGCCACGTATTTAAATGCTGAACAACTGTTAAATAGTATCTTTGTGTAGGAATAGCATGGACAAGAGATTCAGTTATGTTGACCACTTGTATTGTCCAAAGTGTTCGAAAAAATATGATGCAATGAAGGTCAACAACCTATGTACATGCGGTTCGCCATTGTTGGCAATGTACGACGTTGAAGGTTTGAAAGAGAACGCAGACAAGCAGGAAATTTCGAGAAGGGATGGTAACATGTGGAGATACAGCGAGTTTCTTCCTGTTGCTGACCCTCAAAACATTGTAACACTTGGAGAAGGTTACACTCCTCTTCTCGAGATGGACTCCCTTGGAGAAAAACTTCACCTCAACAATCTGATGATCAAGAATGAAGGCCTCAACCCGACCGGCACCTTCAAGGCCAGGGGAGCCGCTGCAGGAGTTTCCAAGGCAAAGGAGCTTGGAATATCCAACATAGCGATACCTACAAACGGCAATGCAGGGGCTGCCTGGGCAACTTACAGCGCAAAAGCAGGCCTTGGCGCATATGTTGTCATGCCAAATAATGCCCCAATGATCACACGATCAGAATGCACTGCTGCCGGGGCACACCTATATCTAGTTGACGGCAGGATCAATGATGCAGGAGTCATCGTTGGAAAACTCTGTGAGAAGTACGGGCTCTTTGAAGTGTCAACACTCAAGGAACCATACAGGCTTGAAGGGAAGAAAACCATGGGGTATGAAATCATGGAGCAGCTCGACTGGAAACCTCCCGATGTTATACTGTACCCAACCGGGGGAGGGCTTGGCTTAATAGGGATACACAAAGCCATGAAGGAGCTCAAGGAAGTTGGCTGGATCGATGACGCAAACACTCGCCTTGTTTCGGTCCAGGCTGAAGGGTGTGCACCTATTGTGGATGCCTGGAAAAATAAGAGAAGGGAGAGTGATTTGTGGGAGGATTCCTACACCGTAGCCTTTGGCATGAACGTTCCCAAGTCACTGGGCGATTTCCTTGTGCTGGATGCCCTCTATGAGACCGGCGGATATGCGCTCTCAGTCTCAGATGAAGAGATTCTTGAGGCACAGGCAATGGTGGGGCACAATGAAGGGCTGTTTGTGAGCCCTGAGGGCGCCTCGACAATAGCGGGGATCAGGAAGCTGGTCGACAACGGGTGGATAGACAAGAATGAACGCGTTGTTGCCCTCAACACGGGAGCTGGAATAAAATACCCGAAGTCGGTAACTGTTGATGCGCCCATGCTAAAGCCTGAAGAAGAAATAACTCTATGAGAATTTTGTGAACTCCTGCGCTCATAGATTATAACAATCCATTTTTTCAGGATTGGAACGGGCGGGAGGTTCTTAATTATTTTTGCAGGCGTCTTAGCTATGCCCTTCATTGCTGGCAAATGAAGTTAATCAGGTTCGGGAGTAAGTTGGTTGGCTTTCAGGTGCCTCATGGACTGCCCGGGATGCATATAAATGTGTATATTGTGAAACGAAATCCTGATGTGTCTATCATCGTGACGATAAATAATCCTGATTCCATGATTACGGGACTATATGTCCTTCAACAGCGCAGACTATATTTCAGAACGCATCAGGGTAACAAACAGCTACAAGGAGGCTGTTTCATTGAGAGATCAGGTGTGGTCTATCAGTGGGAAGATAGAGCTGAAGCAGTTTGTGGACCTGAGGGATAGGGTAGAGAAGAAGATAAAAGAGTTCGACAGGCCCATATTCGAGGATGCAAAAGTCAATGTGAAGTTTCCCGACGGGAGGATCACGTCTGTCGATTCCAGAGAAATTAACATAGTAGTCGGGAAGGGAATTGGTCTTTCCGAATACGTTTTCAGGGAGTTTCCCGACGCCAGTGATTTCGAGGTCATCTATGCAGGGTTCGAAGACCCTCTTGAGAAAATCCTTGGAAAGGACGCTGATGATAGCAGGCTCGAACTGGGTGCAAACAGGGATTTTAAGGGTGGAATGATAAGAGAGGCTGTTGAAAGAATAGTAAAGCTGGCCCTTAAACTAGTGAATTTCCTTTTCAGCACTTATTCGAGAGCTTTTCCTGACATTGCTGAAGACCTGAGGATCATAAAGGACAGGATAGAAGAACTCTTCGAGAAGATTTCCACGACCTATTTCTGAAGCACCTTCATGAAGCTTCCACTGCTTTGTATTTTCTTGGCGTGTAGACGCATGACGGATCAGAAGAGAGTAAATCGCCAGTGTGGTAGTATGCTCTTGCCCTTGAACCGCCGCAAATGATGTTGAATTCACACACACCACACTTCCCGCTATACCTGGAAGGAGTTCTGATAGCCCTTAGCACAGGGTTGTCCCTGTAGATGCTGGCCAGGTCCTTGTCTTTCACGTTTTCCATCTGAAGTGGCAGGAAACCGCTAGGTGAAACATATCCGTCGTGTGAGACGAAAATCACTCCAGAGCCGTCTCTTGAACCGACAAAGTAACTCTTGCTTCTCTTTCCCGGAACCCTCATGAGCCTCATGGTTTCAGATTTCAGCTGCCTGTAAAGGTCTCCTCCCCGGTATCTCATCCCCTGCTCCTTCTGGAGAACTATTCTCCTGAATATGGGCGATTCAACGGTCCTGACTCTTACACCGTATTTTGATGCGAGATACATCCAGTTGTTTACGTCTTCATACTCTTCAGGAGAAAGGTCTTCGAGTTCGTTTCCCCTTCCGGTCCTTATGAGAAAGAAAGGTGCCCAGGTAGAGATTTTCCTGTTTGAAAGAAGATTTAGGATCCGCGGAAGCTCGTTGACATTGGATTTCATTACTGCCGTATTCACCTGAACCGAGAGGCCTTTCTCTATCAGCATGTCCATTACCTCAAGAGTCCTGCGGAATGTCCCTTCCACTCCCCTTAACCCATCATGGCTTTCAGGTGTTGAACCATCCAGGCTCAAGGCGTAAGACCTTACACCCACATCGGTGAGGCTGTCTATAACAGATTCTTTAAGCCTTTCAGTGACTGCTGGAGTTATGGATGCAGATATGCCGATCTCCCTGGCCTCTGCCAGCAGGTCTAGAAGCCCTTCCTTCTTCAGCGGGTCCCCACCGGTTATGATTAACCTCGGGTATGGTTTTTCGAAGGAAGTTATGGACTTAAGGAGATTGAGGGATTCTTCATAATTCAGTTCTCCTGGCAATGGCTCCTTGATAGCTGATGCCCTGCAATGCCTGCAGGAAAGGTCGCATGATTTGGTTGTTTCCCAGAAAACTAGCAGTGGCTTCTGCCCAAAATCCGCCGCGTTACGGTTCAGCATGAGTTTGTAAAGCTCCTCTTAAGTAATATTTGCTACCCCTTACATTTAAGGATGTGTATCATGCTACGTTACGGGTAGGACGGAAAAACCCGGGAATTTTCCAGCGGTTGAAATCATGGATTTTTATTGATTCCGCATAAGGCAGAGAAGTGTTCTCGTTTTTGCCATAATTTCAGCCCGATTGGTGAACCCTAACAACACGCTCTCAAGTTGACTGATGTATTTACCGAGGGTCCATGTTGAAGACACCTTGTTGGAATTGATTTTCCGGCATGATTTTGGTTTTATACACCCATCGGATATTGTGAATGGGATAACATGCGTATTGTGGTTATTGGCGGTGATGCCGCGGGCATGAGCGCTGCATCAAGGGCGAGGAAGGCATTGCCTGACAGCGAGGTTGTAGTTTATGAAGCGGGCAATTTTGTATCTTACTCTGCGTGTGGAATTCCCTTCTACGTTAGCGGCGAGGTTGAGGAATTCGATGAGCTGCTCCACTACCCCATGTCCAAATTCAGAGATGAAAGAAGGATAGATGTGAGGGTTAGAAGCCGGGTAACAAAGATCATGCCCGAAAGAAAGCAGATAGGGGTTCTGTCGGACGGAAAAGAGAGTACTGACAAGTTTGACAGATTGGTCATAGCTACCGGGGCAAGGCCGAGAATCCCCGGTATATTTGAGGGAAAGAAGCTTGTATACACCATGAGGAACCTTGACGACCTGAACACGCTCATGGGCAATATCAACGGAATGAAGGAGGTTATCATCGTGGGCGCAGGCTATGTAGGCCTGGAAATGGCAGAAGCCTTTGCATCGCGTGGCATTCATGTTGCTATATTCCAGAGGTCCGGGAAAGTTCTTAGGGGACTTGATGGTGCTTTCTCTGAGATGATCGTAGAAGAGCTTACCTCCAAAGGGGTAGAGGTTCACCTGAATTCGCCAGTTGAGGCTGTTGACGAATCTTCCGGAGAAGGTATCTCCGTCAAGAGCGGCAGTTTCAGGGCCAGCGCAGATATGGTTTTCCTCTCGGTGGGTGTGGTGCCGAACAGTGAGGTTGCTTCTGGATCAGGAATTGCCCTGGACTCAGGGGGAGCAATAAAGGTGGACAGAACGATGCAGACAAGCATCAAAGGCATATATGCGGCAGGCGACGTTGCCACAACTTACGAGAGGGTCGGGGGCATGGAGATATATTTCCCACTTGCAACGGGGTCTAACAGGAGCGGCAGGATCGCTGGAACCAATGCAGCGGGTGGAAACATTGAGTACAAGGGCATAACGAAGACCGAAGTTGTCAAGGTTTTTTCTCTTAACGTTGCCAGGACCGGGCTCAACGAGGAAGAAGCCATGGAGGCGGGTTTTGATCCCGTCTCCTCTACAATAACAGCCTCTTCCAGAGCTTCATACTATCCCGGTGCAGAGGAACTGAGGATAAAGCTGGTCGGTGACAGGAAGACCCACAGGCTGCTGGGTTGTGTCATGCTCGGGAAAGAGGGCGTGGCAAAAAGGATCGATGTAGCGGCAGCAGCGCTCTATGCAGGCCTTACTGTGGAGGACATGACCGGGATAGACTATTCGTACTCCCCGCCATTTGCCCCTGCATGGGAGCCCTTGGGCGTGGCGGCCGATGTGCTGGTCAAGAAAATGGCAAAGGAGAATTCGTGAGCGATTTGCCTTAACCTTCCTGCGCTCTCTCTTTATTGTCCCTGAAGATGTAATTGCGATCAGTCATTGTCGTCCGGGAACATAAACCCAGTATACTTCATTAGTCTGCAGGCCCAGATAGTTTTCAGCTTTTTTCTGGTATTCTGCTGGAGGGCTAGAAGGCCCTTCAGATGGATTGTAGCCCTTTCATAATTAAAAAAAGGTGTTGAAGTTATATTTCAACAGCATGGTTTCTACTGTTTCCAGCCCTGAAGCAGTGACCGAAGCATCCATGCCTTTTTCTCGTGCTTCAGCATTATATCCACCAGGAAGTGCGCAGTTCCTTCGTCCTTGTGCTCCTCGGTTTCGCCCAGGTTGTTCCTTATCCCTTTTATGATCGACTCGTACCCGATGAGCATGCCTTCTATCATGTCCCTGTCAGATTTGTACACTCCGGGATCCTCCTCTATGGTTGTTCTGTCCTTGTATTCGCTCATTGTCCCCTCTGCGTTGCCTCCAAGTTGCTTCACACGCTCGGCAACTTCGTCAACGATCAGGTTAAGTTCCTCATAGAGCATTTCAAAGAAACTGTGAAGATCATTGAACATTGGACCGCTCACGTTCCAGTGGTATTTTCTGGCCTTGAGATATAATGTAAATTCATCACTCAATAGCTTGTTCAGCAAATCGGTGGAATGTCTTCTTATATCTTCTTCCAAGCCGATCTGCATAACCGTGACCTGTTTTGATCCCGGATTCTTGGTTTCCCCTCGTTGTGCCATATTACATCTCATGATTGTACAAAGTCCCGTTAATAAGTACTATACCGAACTATTGAAGTGCCGGACCAGCCTTGCCTGGAGAGTAGTAAAAAAGGGTAATTATAGGGTATTTTAGATAAATGGGTCAGAGTGATGAAACCAGTGACTGCATCTCATCGACAGTGAATGCCCTCAGGGTCTCAATGCTGACATCGCCGGTTTCCGCACCTTTTATGGAAAGTTTCATTGCCACTTCATCACTGGGCAATTCCAGTATTTCTATAACATCATACCTTCCGAATGTCATTAGAACCGTTTGCGGGTTTCCACCCTCTTTCTTGATAAATTCCATGACCTTCTCCCTCTTCTCCAACGCCTCTTGTATGTGACGTTTTCCCTGTTCCGTCATTCTAACTAATAGAACATAAAGCCCCATATTAAAAATACGGCAAACCAGTTAAAATACATTATCAATTTTCATGAAATCAATAGCCTGTTGCCGTGAATAATTGTTGATAAAGCTATCAATGCCCCTCCCTGAAGACTCCTGCATACGTTTATCAGTCAACAGCAGATATATTCCGGGGTTTGGCTTTGAAGCAGGTGGGTTTTGCGGGAGCACTCGCTGTTGGGCTTGGCGGCATTATAGGTGCGGGAATATTCGTATTGAGCGGAACCATGATCAACCTGGCAGGGACAGGGGCTCTCTTTGCTTTCATGCTGACAGGATTCGTTGCCATAGTACTTGCTTTTGAGATGGGGGAGCTTTCCAGTTCCCTTCCCAATGCTTCAGGTGCTTCATACTCATATGTATACACCGCCTTTGGGAGTGAGCTTGGCTTCATTACCGGCATATCCCTCTACCTTAGCTTCGTCGCTTCCGTTTCTGCAATATCCCTCGGGTTCGGTTCCTACCTGGCATCCATGCTGAACCTGTCCGGCGCAATGTACCACTATATATTCGCCATAATGCTTATCGCTGCCCTCATAGGTGTGAATCTCGAAGGAATATCAGAAGCTGCCAGGGCGGACCTCTTCATTGTAGCCTTCAAGGTTGGCGTGCTTGTGATATTCATCATATTCGCTCTGCTTTTTGGAAAGGAACTTGCAGCAAACATTTCGACCCCCGTAACGGGAGGCGTACCGGGCATATTCTCAGCAAGTGTAATTGCAATGTTTGCTTATGCCGGTTTCCAGTCTATTGCTACAATGACCCCCAATATAAAGGGAGGCGGGAGAACAGCTGCGAAGGCCATTATTGCGGCAGTAGTGATCAGCCTTGTCCTATACATCATGGTGACCCTGGCACTTCTCTCAATGGTCCCCTCTGGAGTATTCGGATATGTTGCAGATCCTCTTAGCTATGCCCTTACTGCTTCCCATGGCCCACTGTGGCTCTTTTATCTTGTGGATCTTGCAGCACTGGCTGCAACCGTTTCAGCCACACTCGCAATGATCATAGCCGGCTCGCAGCTGGTGTACCAGCTTTCTGAGGATGGCCTGCTCCCGGCACTCTTCAGGAGAAGGACGGAAACAAGGAAGGCCCCTGTTACAGCAGTTCTGCTTACTGCACTCCTTGGAAGCGTCATCATATTCTCCGGAAACATATACATAATTGCGGCGATAAGCAACTTCGGCATACTCTTCAGCTACCTTCTCACGGGCTTCTCTTTGATGAAGATAAGAAGGCACAGGCGCAATCCCGAGAAATATGGGGCATTTCTGAAAGAATCCGGGATACAGATAAAAAACGTGTTTGAAATGCCTCTTTTTCCTTACCTGGCGGTAGCTGGAATCGGCATTATAGTGGTTTTCTTTTTCGGGTTCCCGAGAATTGCGCTGAGCCTGGGGGTAGGACTTATACTTGTCAGCATTGTAGTTTACTACGCACTCAGGGAAGATAGGGACGAGCCTGTTGTCAGGATAAGGTTCTTCAAGTGACAGCAGGTTCAAGACGTCATTGTGAAGCCGATGATTCCGGGACCCCATACTCCTCCTCAAGATACTTCCTCGAGGGGATGGCCAGGCTGAATGCGAGTGTAGCGAGAGATGAGGCAACTATGATGCTCCACATATAAAACGGGTTTACTGTGAATAGATAGGTCAGGGGGGCTCCAAGAGCGATAGCTGGAATGCCTGTCAGTGTTCTCTGTATCCCTGAGAACAGTCCCCTGTTCTCTTTTCCCACAACCTTCACCTCGTACGCGAGTGCACCTGGAATCAGGAATGGGCCAGGACTCCCTATAATCGGTGCTGCAAGAAACAGGTACACGTTTCCATTGTGGAGGGACGCGAGAATAAGGATGTACGAGACAACATCGAGAAGTGCCATTATGATAATATACGACTTCCCCCAGTTCGGGTGATTCGACACAAATCTTTCCGAAATAACCCCCCATGCGATTCCTATGGCATTCGCTGCCCCGAGGATCAGTAGAGACAGGTAAGCGCTGACGCCAAGGCCCTTCCCTATTATGAGATAGAAGTAAGAAAAACCGAGCACTCCTACGGACATCAGGACCTTAACAGAAAGGAGAGAAGTGGTGAACCTCCCCCTTTTCATCAGTGCCCTGATGCTTTCGGCGAAAGATGGCCTGACGACCCTGCTCTCATCCAGTTTAAGGGCCTTTCTGTTCTCCCTTGTCAGGAAAGTGAATGACGATACAGAAACTGCAAGAAGTATCACACCAATCAACAGATACACCAGTCGGATAGATACGTAGCTGCTAGCGAAGTAAACAAGGAAGAAGGAAAGCGTGCCTCCGGCAGTCTCCATCCATATTATCCTGGAATAGCTCCGGCCCATTATGTTTGCCTTGACCGCCTTGGCAACGAAGGATGAAAGCGAGGACTTGAACATGTTCTGGAACACCAGAACAGCGGCCACCAGAGCTGCAAGGACCGCCACCAGGACTGCAATCCCTGCATATGACGTGAAGAATATGAGTATAAGAACAGTTGCGTAAAGAACAGCCCCGGTTGCCATGAGAATGTAGGACCTCCCTCTGTCAATGAGCCTTCCCATGGGCAAAACGGCAAACAGCAGGATTGCCTGCCCGGCCGATATACCCAGGCCACCGTATATCACTGGTATGCCCGATTCACTCAGAAGGTAAAGTATGGTGAAATTGAAAAGGTTCATTGCGAATGCAAAGACAAAGTTAACTGAAGACAAGCCAGTAATAAAGCTGTCGACTCTGTTCGAACCATTACCTTCGAGATCCGTCAATATCCATACTATGCTCTAAAATATATAAAATTTTGCCAGATATTCCTTAACAAGCAGGAATTGGGGCTGATGATCATAAGTACATATTATGCACTTATGTTTTGAGATTGTATGTGATAATACACATATTAAAATTTTGCTTGGCTAAGTTGCAGTCGTCTCCTCTGAGCCGTCCATTCTCTTGATAAAAGGCCTGTTAAGCAAGAAATACCAGAGTGATACGGCGAGCGTCCCTATTGCGACGTAGACCCAGAAGCTCGAGGTTATGTTTCTGAAGAAGTAGAGCATGGCCAGGCCGATGAAAGCCCCGAAGAACCTGCCTATGCTTGAATAGAGATTATAAACGCCAATGTAGGTCCCCCTCAGGTTAACTGCAGCTAGTGTTGTGATTATGGTTTGTGTAGTAGGTGCAACAAAATCCTCACCTATGGTCATTATTGCCATCACCAGCAGGAACAGGAGAAACTGGTTCGAAACTGCCAGCAGGATGAATGCGGCAGCATAGAAAATCACGCCTGCGGATCTCCACATTACAGGAGTGCTGATCCTTGAGATCAGCCTCAGTATCGGAAATTGGAGGGCAACAACCAGAGTGCCGTTCAGGGCGTAAATGAACCCCAGATCCAGAACAGGCAGGTTCTGAAGGTCGAACACATAAAGAGTAAGTGCGGGGCCATTCTGCCTCAAAAAGAAACCCCAGAATATCCCTGCAATCGTGAAAATAAGGAAAAAATGGTCCCTGTACGCGAATTTGGTCTCTTTTATATGCGGTCCCGGCGAAGGATCAAGGGGGAAATAGGTTTCGCTGACATACAGGTACAGTATGGACACTTCAGCAACAGTGGATATCCCTGCCAGGAGGAATATTAGCTGGAATCCGTATATGGAAAGAAATCCGCCGAGAATAGGCCCAACCGCTGCTCCAAGATTTGCCATAACCCTCAAGACAGTAAAGCCGGAGAGCCTGTAGCTCACCGAAGTAAGGTCGGCAACTGCAGCCTGTATTGCCGGGAACTGAATTGCGTTTGCCATCATTGTTCCGTACCATGCTGCCGCAAGATAGTAGAATGGCAGATGATCTGATACGATGAAGTACATCAGAAAATAGAGAGCTATGACCGGAACCGGCATGACTATCAGAAATATCCTTCGCCCTACCCTGTCGGTCCACATCCCGGAAAAATACTGGAAGACAGCCTGTATAAGAGTTGCCACACCGAGTATAAGCCCTGTAACCAGGAACGATACGTTGTACACAGCCACAAAGATCAGAGGCAGGAAAATGAATGACGAAACCCTGCCCATTGCCCTTATGAATCTGGCGAGACTGAGATACCACACCCTCCTGTCCAGATTTCTTACTGCATATTCATATGGCATATACGAAAACCGATTTTTCTGAATTGCCACGAAATATATAACGCTTGATTTGCAACCATATTCATGGGGGCACACTGTGGGATTTCCCTTTTCGCATTCACTCCTGTCCATGCGAAAAAATAATAATACAACGGTTGTTGTATGGTTATCCGGATGAAGGAAACAGTGTACAAGAATGATAAAGCGGTGAGCCCCATTATCGGGACTGTGCTGCTTATAGCCATCACTGTTACCCTTGCCGCGTCAGTTTATACTGTTCTGGGAAGCTATTTTGGCGGATTGCCTCACCCTTCTCCCACGGCTTCTATCAAGGTGGTGAACAATACATCCCAGAATAATTCCCTTATCAATGGGTCTTATACCTTATCTGTGACTTATGTCAGCAACAATGTTTCGATAGATGATGTCAAGGTGCAGGTCACGATGGGCAACACCGGTGTTTATTCATTCTCACTGCTTTCGGTCGAACAGGCCCCAGGTGGTGCAATGACAGTATTCAATGGAACTGCAGGGAACCTCACTGTCCAGTATTCCGGGGCCAGTGGTTTCCTGACCTCTTCAAGCTCCATAATATTCACAGAATCAAACGGTCAATCCTATATCTCCAGAATTTCACTTATTGATGTTTCGACGGATTCCTCTATGGGTTCAGTTAACTTAATCGCCTGATTCCGTGCCATACCGAGAAATAATTATTAAGGCTCAGAATAATTGATGTCGGATGCCCATTAAAAAGGACAGTTTCTTCAAGCAGAGGACCGACAAGTACATGGAGTCCATGGAATCGATAGTGTTCTTCCTCTACACAAACAAAGACAGGGCATTCACCTCATCAGAGATCGCATATGAAACAGACATTCCTGACAAGGACCTTGTTATCAGGGTACTTGGAGACCTTAAGAAAGATGCGAAGATAATAGAAAGGCTTATTTTTGACGGCAAGCAATCAGATTTCTACTACATCATAAATGAAGAAGAGATAGAAAAGGAACACGAAAAAGCTGAAGAAAAAGAGGGAACTGAAAAGGAGCCCGAGTAGCCCAGAGAGTTTTACCGCCCGGCCCACACCGGCTTCCTTTTTGAAAGGAATGCCTCCTGCCCCTCAGCAAAGTCTTCAGATGAAGAAAGAATTATCAGTTCGTTCTGGGAAAATCTTGCTTCCGGCTGGACGCCTGTTCTGTGGAGGTTTGCCACAGATTTTATTGATTGAATGGAAAGCGGGGCCGCCCTGGACAGCCTGTTTGCATATTCCATTGCCACCATTAATGTCATTTCGTCATCTGTCACAACATCAACCAGACCAAGCTCCTTTGCCTTCTCCGGCGCCATCCAGTCGCCTGTGAGAAGATACGGAAGGAGCCTTCTGCCAGTGACTGCGATCCCGAATGAAGATGCTATCGGCGGCATTGCGCCTATGAGGCTTTCTGAAAATGAGAATACTGCACTGTCTGCTGCCACTACGACATCAAAGAGGAGATTAATTTCAGCTCCACCTCCGAAAGCCACCCCGTTTACTGCTGATATCAGAGGCTTGGGAAATGAGGCAAGAAGATCGATGAGCGGTGATGCATATTTGTCCAACCATCTTTTCGCATCGGCAGACCCTTTCCAGGACCTCATCATCTGAATATCGTCCCCTGCGGAAAATGCCCTGCCTGCTCCCGTTATTATGGCGGATCTGATGTCTGGATCCTGCAATGCTTTCTCCAGAGCAATTCTAATCCCAGACCACAACTCCTCTGAAAGTGAGTTTAGCTTTTCAGGCCTGTTCAAAGTTATAAGGGCGAAACTGTCGATCCTCTGGAATTTCACCGGCCCGATGTCTTCGCTTGCAAAGGGCCATTCCCTGAAACCTTTTCCTGAAAGCAGTCCGTTATCGCCATGCCGCTGTTTTTCAAGCAGCAGTGAGTCCGGAATGTACCGTGACTCGCCTGTCGATGAGTGAAGACTGTTAAGTTCCCCCACAATGTTATCGATGCCAAGCCGATCTGCAATGGAAAGCGGGCCTTCCGGCCAGTTCATGGCAAGAAGCATTGCCTTCTCAATATCATCCGGAGAAGCGGCTTTGTTCCTGATCATCCATGCTGTTTCATTGATGACCGTTGCGAACAGCCTTACCGGGTTGACCCTGAACATCCTGCCAGACGGCTGGATTAGTGGCCTGGAATACACGCTCGGTTTCTGGTACTTGTAAAACCCCTTCCCGGTCTTCATTCCAAGCATACCTTTTTCCACCAGTCCGGATAGTTTTTCAGAGGGCGACGTGTTAAACCCATGGCCGATCATTTCAGTCTTTGCGTTAAGGACTGTGTCTATTCCAACGAAGTCCATCAGCTCAAATACTCCCATTGAAAAATTCATGCGGAACCTAAGGAGCGCGTCAATTTCCCGGAATGTGACGCCTTCGCCCAGCATCAGCAACGCTTCCGTGAAAAGCCTGTCGTTAAGCCTGTTCACCAGGAAGCCTGGCAGATCCTTATCCACCACTATGACTTCCTTTCCGAGGGAGATGGCAAAGGACCTGGCTTCACCCACCGTCCGGGCCGATGTCTTCTTTCCCCTGATTACCTCAACAAGAGGGTTCTTAACTGGCGGATTTGAGAAATGAAGGCCTGCGAAAATTTCCTCTCTGCCAGTCATTGATGCCAGTTCGGTGATCGGGATCGTTGAAGTGTTGGAGAAGAAAATGCATTCGGGCCCCATCAGGGAATCGAGTTTGCGCAATACCTGCCGTTTGACCTCTATCTTTTCCTTGACAGCTTCTATTATGTACTTCGAGCCAGCCAGTTCCCGCAGTTCTGTTGTTGTTCTTATCCTTGAAAGAATGATGCCGGGGTTTTCAACCAGGGCTCGTGACGACTCCAGTTTCCCGATGCTCCAGCGAATTTTCTCCATTGCCTTCTCGAGAATTTCATGGCCAACATCTGCCAATACAACATCGTATCCTGAGATAGCGCATAATTCCGCGATCCCGTGACCCATGGTCCCCGCGCCAACAATTCCAACCTTCTCAGCCATGCTTCAACCTCTGGCTAGCTACTGTCCTGTATATAAGCGTTAAGAAGTTTCTAAAAATGGTTGGATCCCCATGAGAATCGATGGATTCACCTGCTAAATATAATACGCATAATTGAATGCCAGAACCAGAGTAAATGCCCTACCTAAAACTCATAAAGTATCCCGGCGCTAAGACTGCCCTGCTCCCGCAGATAACGGAAATTTATGCCAGATCAGGATGTAAAATCTTTGTTGATGTGTTTGGCGGATCGGGGGCTGTTTCCCTCAATGTGGACTCGCAGCACACGATCTATAATGACCTCAACCCGGACCTGGTCAACCTTTTTGAAGTTGTCCGGAGAACCCCTGAAGGAGTTACAGACTTCCTTTCAAGTTTCCTGGAAGAAATTGAGAGAAAGAGTGACGGCATCGATTCTGCCAGTTTCAATGATTACATCAGGAAGGATGGGGGCCTGGTTCTCGATAAAGTTCTCAGTTCTCATGGGAATCGCGACAATGAAGAAGTTGCAGTGCTGCCGGAAAATGCAGATTTCAAAAAGGCAATGCGCACACTTTTCAACCTCAGCACAAGTTTCGGGGGTATGGGCAATACTTACGGCACATCAAGGGAAAAATCGGTCTTCAGATACCTGGAAAAGACCATGGAAATTATCTTCAGTGTCCAGAGGAGAGCCAAGTCATGGGAGATAAGGAACTTGGATTTCAGGGAACTTATGACCAGGTATGATTCTGGCAATGCTTTTTTCTATCTTGATCCGCCATACCCGGGCAAGGGCTGGTATGACTACAATTTCGGGCGGAAAGATTTTGAAGATATCAGCAGTCTGCTTCGAAAAATAAGAGGAAAGTACCTTATGAGCCTTGATTTTAAACATGACGGGCTGCTCGATATTTTCGGACCCCCCTCATTCACTGAAGAATACAGCAATATGAATGGCAGGCCGGAAGGGCGGATTCCAAAGAGAAAGAAACTGTTCTACACAAACGTTGAGCTGAACGGCCAAGGATCATTCGATCCATGAGAATAAAAGGAAGCGGGCCCGGAGGGATTTGAACCCCCGATCACCGACTTAGAAGGACGGTGCCTTATCCATACTAGGCCACGAGCCCGACCCCTTAACGCTGTTCAAAACTTTAAGGTTTCGCTTGGTACAAAAGTCTCCGACAGAGGTGTGAACAGATCACCTCACTTGCCAACCATGCCCTGGAGGCCTTCTGTTATATCCTCCATGTGGCCGGAGAGAAGCCCGGTGGCACCTGTCTTCCGGATTACCGGAACAAGAGCCTTCCGCGTTGATTCAGCCATTTCTCCTTTCTCGTCTTTCTTAACACCGGTCGGGAATATGTTCAGCTTCCCGTCTATTCCCCATGCTGAATCCCCTACAACAAGGAAATCATCATGCAGAAGGGCCATCTCCTCAACTGATAGTTTTCCGTCCGGCATTTCAGCACGAATGTAATGCGCCTTCAGTCCGAGCGGCATTTCCGTTTTTTCACCATACTTTATTCCAGCCCCAAGCCCATGAATCCTTATCTCCTCCTCCGGCTTCAGTTCGCTGGAACCCCGGACATCAGGTATGTACAATGGCACCCCGAGGGTGTTGGAAACCTTCACGCATCCCCTGGTGTGAGAGAAGTTCGTCATGATTACTGCTTCCGGTTTTCCAAGCACTGTTGCCATCTTTTCCAGCCCGGGAACAGCGGGAGGGTCTACCAGAACTGAAGAGCCATTCTTGACAAGCAGGTGGCCGTAAATCATGATGGATATTTCAGGATCGACCGTCCCCCACCTGAATATTTTCTTAGTAACAGGTTCAAACATATGCAGATATCCTGATCACTCGATATTAACTTAACTGTAGCTGCAGGTGTGTATGCAGATACATCAAGTGTCAACCGGCCACGCCCACCGCTTGATTAATTACCCTCCGGATAATGCACGGTTGTGTTCAGTGTAAGGATAAAGTTCCCAAAATCTGAATTCAAAGGGCATATCAATTCAATAACCCCGGACCTGAAAGAAGATGTTGGCAGATCCTCTACAAGAATAGAGGAGGACGCTGATAATTTTTACATTTATATAGAAGCCCCTGATACTGTATCGCTTAGAGCGTCAATTGGCTCACTCACAAGGTGGCTTACCATAGTTGACAAGATATTTGAGGAGGTAGAATAATTGGATCAGAATTTAAGTAATTATATCCAGAATCAAATCAGGCAGGCGCAACAGCTTGAGTCTCAAATCGAGCAGGTTGCTTCACAGAGATACCAGCTGGATGCCAGAATCAAAGAGATAGAAAAAACGCTGAAGGAACTTGAAGGTGTGGAAGAAAATACCCCTGTATACAAGAGTGTTGGATCTGTCCTTTACAAAGTCGATAACAAGAAGAAGATCATAGACGACCTTTCTGAACAGAAGGAGCTCAGCGAGATTAGAGTAAAGACCCTGGAAAAACAGCAGAAAAACCTGGAAGACAAATACAAGGAAATAGAGAACACCATCAAGCAGAAATACCAGGAGTCTGGAAAAGGGGCACAATAAGTGATCAAATATCCGGATGTTCAGGGAACAAAGCCTGACATTCCAATGGCCATACAGAAAGTTGGAGTCAAAGGTGTTCTTTATCCTATTATTATAAGGAGAGGGGAGCGTGAGATCCACCTGTATTCCACAATAGATGTTTTTGTGGATGTGCCGGCAAGCAGAAAGGGGGCCGACCTGTCAAGGACGATAGAGGCAATTGAAAATGTAACAGACCAGCCCGCCAAAGTTTCCGGGGTTGAATTCCTGGCCGAAGATATAGCTGAAAAGGTTCTTTCCAAGTTCCCGTACTCCACAAGATCAGAAGTGCACCTCGAGGCGGATTATTTTTCCGAGAGGTCGCCGGAAGATGGCAAGAAGCATATGGTGAAGTACCGGATAATTTCCAGATCAGTTGCCTCAAAGGATTCTTCCGTAACCAGCATTGGCATCATCGTTCATGGGATAAACGCCTGCCCGTGTGCCATGGAGACCACAAGGGCGATGACAGGTGAAGAGTTTCCCCTTGAGGGAGACATACTTGCAAAGATACCAAGCATAACCCACAACCAGAGAAACACGGTTACGGTTGTGATACAAACCGACAGGGCCCACCAGCTCGAGATCGATGACCTCATTGATATTGCTGAAAAACCCGTCAATGGTCCGCTGGTTTCGGTCCTCAAGAGGCGTGACGAAGGCGAGCTCGTTTATAAAGCACACAAGAATCCAAAATTTGTGGAAGATATAGTCCGCGAAGTTGCGGAGAGTATAGCGATCAGTTATCCCGATTTTCCTGAAGACTATGGAGTTGAGATAACCTCGGAAAGTGATGAGAGCATACACCCGCACAACGCCTTTGCCAAGGTCCACTCAACTTTTGGCGAGCTGAGAAAAAGCCTCAAATCCTGATTGGGTCTCCGTGCCCCGGAAGTATGAGGACAGGCTTCATTCCAAGTATCTTTTCCCTGCTTTCAGAAGCTTTTTTGAGGTCCAGCGAAAACATGGTGTTTACTGCAAGACTGCCTCTCCTGTTGTAAAGCGCGTCACCGACACATAGCGCACCCAATTCGGGGAAGAAGTATGATGTGCTGCCCGGCGTATGCCCCTCAGTGTTGACTGCCTCAACTCCGGAAGCTGCAAGGGATTCTGCAGTTTTCAGGCGCTCAGGGTGTCTTGCGGCGGGTACTCTAGTAAACAGCCTCAGAAAAGCAGGAGTCCCTTCAGGATAGCCACTTTTTCCAGATATGATGTCAACCTCCCTCGAAGGGACATAAACTTCGCTGGAAAAGTTGTCCATCAGCGTGTTCAGCCCGCCTATATGGTCCATGTGATAGTGTGTGATCAGGATATAATCCGGTTCTTTTCCGATCGCCCTGTAGTAAGTCAGAATCTTGTTTCCCGATCCCTTTGTTCCGGAATCCACCAGGAATATCTTCCCGTTTGCCACTATACTGTACGAATGAGCCATTGTCCCCGGGATCAACTCAACATTGTCTGATATTTTCAATTTGCCACCAGCCTTGTGGTATGAAAATACAGGAGATTAAAAATATATGTGTTTGGAAATGGTTTCGTGAAGTTTTCAGATTTCCCTTTCTATGTTCTCCAGGAGTTTTTTTCTTATCTGGGAGGAGCCTTCGAACGGTCCGGAGCTGTATTTCGAGACCCTCACAACCTTTGTATCAAGGCCCATCTCACGGCACCGGTCCTCGATGATTTTTGGGTCGAAGTGCTGATCATAACCTAGTGTAATTATGTCCGGGCCGACTTCCCTCACGGTTGCAAAAATATCCCCCTCATGCCCGAGAATTGCCTTATCAACAATCTTGAGCTCAGATACGATCTGCAACCTCATGTCCTCGTTGAAAAGGGGATCTTTTGAATTTCTCTTTGCTGTAGAATCCCTGGCCACGACTACAACGAGCTCATCCCCGAGCTTTCCGGATTCCCTGAGGTAATGAATGTGACCGAGATGAATAATGTCAAAGACT
>OFHI01000017.1_pt1 | contig 44435 bp, 42 predicted proteins | sample 1522021 | NCBI WGS metagenome assembly OFHI01 (sample SAMEA2464839, study PRJEB22497) | soil metagenome | biome: Grassland; feature: Farmland; material: Clay | place: Australia | collected 2013-02-01 | depth 1.4 m | reverse complement strand
GTATGTCTTATTGCGTTATATTTTGTAATAAAAATAAAAATGAAATTTGAGAGATTTTATAAATATTTAAATACAACATATTTATTAAGTGGATTACCAACAGAGGTGAATAAGATGGAGGACGATGAAGGTGGCCGTGGGCGTTCATATCATTGCAGATCTCTATGGTGTAGATTCGGAAGTAATATCCGAGGCTAGCAGGCTCTACCCCATCATGGAAGGCGCTGTTAAGTTCGGTGGATTGACAAAAATCTCATCGGATTATTACCAGTTTCAGCCCCGTGGTGCGAGTGGCATTGTTCTGCTTGCCGAGTCCCATCTCTCGTTTCACACATGGCCCGAGCATGGACTGGTGACACTTGACATATACACCTGTGGGGACCCAAAGACTGCTGATTCAGCGCTCGAATACGTTCTCAATGAGCTTAAACCGACCAGTATCGATTGCAAAAGGATTACCAGAGGAGAAAAGCTCGATGAGAATGTGCCCATAGCAAAAGCAGCCGAAGCAATAACACCATAAAATTTGACAAAACCAACATATTATTTTCTTTTTATTTTGTTTGTTTGCCCTGCAAGTACTTATGAAATTTTAAACAGGTAAGGTCCAGGATGCCAGTCATTTGAGCGGAATTTCAAAATAGATCTATTCAGGCCTTTGTTCCCCAGAATATATTTTCCTTCCTCTTGATTTTAATAATTTCCTCAAGAGTTTCCATGGTTCCGGGGTCCATTTCATGCTCGCGAAGCTTCTTCACAACATCTTCAGAGATGTCAACATACAACGCTTCGCTGGGAAAAATATGGCGATTAAGCGTAACCCCCTCGATCGAGATTGCCACTTCTGCTGGTGCTGAGGCGGAACGCTTGTTGACTTCGTTATCCCTTATGCTCTTGATGGTTCCAGCCGACCTTCCGTCGGCTTTGATAAGCCTGTCCCCTACCTTTATCTCCCCAGTGTGAATCTTGACGCCCACTATGACAGGCTTCGTAGTCCTGAAAATATAGTCCGGAATAATCGTGATCTTTGATGGGATCGGCATCTTACTCTTTCTTGCCTCTTCTATCTCCCTCTTCTTGTCCTTTAGCCACTTCTCGGTGTCGTCAACGAGAGAGTAGATTACGTTTCCAACCATCACGCCAACATCGGTTGCCATCGATTCCTCCCTGGCTTCCTGGTGGAATGAAACGTTGAATCCGAGTATAATCCTGTCAAGCGGCTCGTTAAGTGTTTCTGCATCCACAATGTCTCTTTTGGTGATATCTCCAATCTGGGCCGACCTGATAGGAATACCATGCTGGTTCAGTTCAAATGAAAGCGCTTCCAGTGAGCCGAGTGCTTCTGCTTTGATCGTCACTCCATTTGGAGACAGCTCAATGTCGGGCTGAGATTCCTTGAGTATTTCTTCAAACGCATCGCTTGGGTCTTCTCCTACTACTATGATAGGGGAGCCGGGGATGACATCAAAACGGTCGGTGATCAGTATTCTCACACCCGATGCAGCAACGATCAGATTTTTCTCCTGCAGTGATGATCCACGCGTTCCGGGATTTACGAGCATGGCTTTGATCCTGGTTACTTTTGGGCCTGCATTGGTGTTTATGGCGATAGAATCCCCCTTCTTCAGTTTTCCCTGGTAAAGAACAGTATCCAACGTTGTGCCCAGGGATTCTTCCCTTTTCACTTCTATGACGGTTCCCCTCCCTTCAGATTCGGAGAAGGTGATGTTTTTCTCCAGAAACCTCTGGGCAAGCCCGGAAAGCGTGACGAGTGTGTCCTGAATGCCAACTCTCATTTTTCCGCTGGCAGGTATTATCGCAACTGTTTTTGTGAAATCCCGCACTCTGTCATACCGGTCACTTTGAAGGCCATGGGAGTAAAGATTGTTAACGAGATTGTACAGGCGTTTGTCGAGTTCTTCAATATATTCTGGCCTCTGCTCCTTTTCAAATTCCTTGAAAGTCACATCGTTTGCCTCTCTTACAAGGGGTACAAGGTCAATTTTATTGGCTACAATGATGAATGGAGTCTTGAATTTCTTGAGAATATTTATCGACTCTACAGTCTGGGGCATCAGTCCTTCGTTTATATCCACTACAAGAATTGCTATATCAGCCAGTGCCCCACCCCTAGCTCTCATATTGGCGAAGGCAACGTGGCCCGGAGTATCGATAAACAAGAGGCCCGGAATTCGGAGTGATTTTCCACCCAACAGCTTCTTGATGTCCTTTTCGATCGACTTCACATCAACATTGGTGGCGCCTATTCTCTGGGTAATGCCGCCAACCTCTTTCTTGGCAACATAGGTTCCCCTTATTGCATCAAGGATGGTTGTCTTACCATGGTCCACGTGACCAAGGACGCACACAATGGGCTGTCTGAGTGAATTATTATACATACTCACCTCTTCAGAGGATTAAAGCTTCATCTCCGTAGACGAACTCATGGATTTCATTCTTTTCAAAGAATATCGGGCACTCATGGTCGAAAGATTCCTGAGCATCTGATGCGTGTATTATGTTCTTTTCAATACCTGCTGAAAAATCGCCCCTTATAGTGCCTGGTTCAGCTTTGGAGCCATCTGTTGCGCCACATAACTTCCTGGAAACCGATATTGCGTCTTTGCCCTCGAAAACAAAGGCAAAAATCGGGCCCGAGCAAATGTATTCCACAAGTCCGGCGAAAAAAGGTTTGCCTTTGTGGACTGAATAGTGTTTCTCTGCCTGGTCCTTTGATAGTGTCAGCATCTTTGCTGCAACTACCTTCATTCCCTTGTCCTCAAAGCGCTGCAAAATTCTGCCTGTTAACCTTCTTTTGACTCCGTCTGGTTTTATAAGTATTAATGTTTTCTCCGTAGTCATTGACAACACCCAAAAAAAATTAGGATTTGGAAGACTGTTTCCTAGTCTCCTTTATGCTATGGTATTCGTTGGTCCACCTGGTCTTCCTCGAAACTCTCTTAAGTTTGAGCATGTTAACCCTGCATTTTCTGCTGCAGAAATGGAGAGGCATGCCGTCCTTCCTGACGTGGATCATTCCAGTCCCTGGTTCTATCTGTGTTCCACAGAATGTACAGACTCTTCCCACCACTTTTATCACCTTATAGAGAGTTTCTTGGCTTCACGCGCTGTTTCTCTGAGCATCAGGATATCTCCGACCTTTACGGGGCCGAGGACATTTCTCGCAATGATCCTACCCTGATCTCTGCCCGAAAGTACCCTTACCTTTACTGTCGTGGCTTCCCCGGTCATGCCGGTTTTTCCCATAAGCTCAAGTACTTCCGCAGGGGTAGCGTCTTCTGCCATTTCAGTTCACCTACTTCCTTATCTCAGTAAGCTCAGCTACAATTGATTTGTAAGCCTCGTCGCTCTTTCCATAATCAACAACTGATATGGATGCGGCTGAAGCGATTCCAACCTTTGCGCCAAGATCTGCCTTGTTCTTCACATACCCGTAGGGTATCTTTCTCTCATCACAGAGCATGGGCAGGTAGTAGACAACCTCAGGCGGACTTACGTCCTCTGATATTATCACAAATTTACTTTCTCCTCGCTCTACAGATTTTATAACCTCGTTGGTTCCTTTCTTAATCTTTCCACTCCTATATGAGTTCTCAGCGAGATCAAGTATTTTCTTCTCAAGAGACTCGGGAGTTTCGAATTTAACGAATGATCCTTTTTCCATTCTATTTCCTCCTTCACTAGGTGAGTGTAAAGCGCAAAAGCCTATTTATACCTTTGGAGCAGGCGCTCTGCCCTTTCCAGTTCACTATCAATCAGCTTCATCTCATGATCCGATGGGGGCACCATAGGCGACCGGTACCCCCCATCTATGCCGAATTTTTTGTAGAATGCATAATAGTATCCCGTGGGGAACTGGGGAATGTTTATGGCCTTGATCAGCGGGTTTATAATTTTCATCTGTATCTCAAGCGCTGCATTCTTGTCCCCTGAAACATAGTGGGACAGCAAGCCTGTAACCGAAGCCGAGAAGTTGGACAACCCGCATACGCCTCCACTGGCCCCAAGGCTCATGGAAGCAAGCAGCAGATCGTCCTGACCCTGAAACACGTCAAAATTATTGTCCCTCATGTCCACAAGCCTTGAGAAATAGCGCATGTCCCCCGAACTTTCCTTAGCTCCAACTATGTTCGAGTACCCATTCTTCAGTTCATTCATGGTCTCGTTTTCTATCCAGGCTCCTGCCAATTGGGGAATATTGTAAATAAAAAATGGCATATCGTTCGTTCCCAGAACATCCCTGAATTGTTTAAGTATCCATTTCTGGGAAGGCATGATATAATATGTAGGCATCAGGACTGAAGCGTCCGCTCCTGAATCCTTTGCATGCTGGCTGAGTTCCACTGATTCGTTGACGTTTGAAGAGCCCACACCAGCTATTACCTTCATTTTTCCAGAGTGTTCAACTATGTGGGATATGAAATCCTTCTTTTCAGCTGTGCTAAGCCACGGGAATAGACCTGTTGACCCCAAAGGAAATGCACCAGATACCCCGGTAGCCTTCAAAAAGTCGAGCAACTCTGAAGTGGCATCATAATCAATATTGCCATCTTTTTTGAATGGAGTCAAGATCGGTGTTATTATTCCATCGTAGCCCATGGTCTTGATAAGAATTCAACTGTTAATTAAATTAGTGAATGGGTGGGAGATTGATCATCCCATTTTTGAGCCAAGGTTTGTAGCGCGTAACACGTTTACGAATTCCCTTGGTATCCCCTTTGCTACGAGGTATTCCCAATCCGGTATGATCCCTTTTGAAATAGCTGTGTTTATGAGGTCTGTAAGTGGAACATACACAGTTTCTGGTGCATAGACAGTTCCAAGCACCCATGGGGGGACGTCGAAATAATTTCTGTATCTCCCTGGAACAATGTCAATCAGTACCTCATTGAGAGTAGAAGAAATGTCCTCGTTGTAATACCACCTCTTTACATTGAAGTTCTGGAAGTTTGCCTTTGGAGTGTATACCTTCCATTCCACCCCGTACATTTTTTCAGTTCCGACAAAATTTGCGTTATTGCCAAAGTTGTCTATTATTGTCTGTGGCGGAGCCTCTTCTTTTCCGGTTGAAGCATTTATCACTTTTATGTTGAAGCGCTTGTACACGCCCATGTATTTCTGGATCAGTCTCTCCAGTTCCTCTGCCTCCCCTTCTGTAATTGATAAGTCATTCTCTATCTGTTCCGAAACTGCAGAATATTCCTCCAGAGAGGAATTCAGAATGAGCTTCAGATAATAATTAAACCTGTCACCTGACATAAGCAGACTCTCACATGATATACCATCGTGGCTACGTATACCAATGAAAATTAATATTTAATGATAACGTAGGTTCGCAAACCAATGATAAATTTCGTTTCACGGGCATTGCTTTGAGAAAACTCTGTATTTTCCAGTGTTTGTAGTTATGTATGCAGCTACATTACTTTATTTATACTTGGACATATGAAGAAAAATATGGCTATCGCACAACTTGAGGATGATGTTTTGACATACCTCGAAAGAACGGCAGATATCAGGGAGCTTTACTATGAGCAAAAGCTCCTTTCTCACATTGAAGGGTATGATCTGGAAAATGATCTGTTTGCAGTAACACCATGGGATATAGAACAGGTAGCCCTGAACACAGGGGCTGGGGATTCCACCGAAGTAGTAAACGTACTTGAAAAGTATCGAGACTTTTTTAAGGTGGAAGAAACCGGGGATGGCCTCACTGTAGTGAAACTTATTTCCGACGCATTCCCTGAAAAGCTGAAGAGAGGAGTTCCTGAACGGAGCAAGTCCAAAAGCATCACTGTGGAGGATGCGTTCAAATGGTACCTTTACCATAAGATCAGGGAACAATCCGGGAACGGTACCATGCTGGTGAACATCAGGGACGGCATTTTTTCAATTAAGAATGAGCTCTTTCTACCCGACGATTTTGTGCCGCGTGTAATGATGGAAATGGTTGAGGGCAGCAAGATGGTAGATGTTGTTCAGACATGGAGAAACCTTCAGCCATCAAATCAGGGCAATGCCATTTTCCTTTATGGAAAACATGACAAGGGAAAATTTCTGGAGCCTGACTCCCTATTCTTCAATTCCAGCCCTGAAGGTGCTGTGCCTGATATGCTACCGGAACTCGGGGAGAAGATAAGTGCATCTTTCCTGAAATTTCAGGGTACCCGGGAATATGAGGATTTCATTTTCAGCAGGATAATGAGAAATGTGATTTTCAATGTAGAGACTAAGGATAAAAGGGAGCTCAAAAAACCTCTCTTTGACAGCGGAAAACTGAAAATTCTCGAGAAAAGGGGAATAGCCGTGATAAGGGATGGTTCTGGGATCGTGCCGGATGGAGTCAGCATTGAAGAACTTAAGAGTGCCAGGGCAGAAGCAGAGAAAAGTGCTGGAAAAGTCTCAGATATCTGGATGGGAAGCCATATCGGCCTCTGAAACTTTCTACCACAGCCTGGGAAAGTTACAGCATTCCCAATGAAGGTCAAAAAGATAGCATGCCTTTCTCAACATATTTTCAGGCAGCTCATACGAAGGTATTTCCCTTTGAATTAGAGCAAGCATAAAAACAGATCCTCAATGGAGTTTTCAACTGTTGTCTTCAGGGAAACAGTGCAAGGTGCCTATAGAATTCGAGTGCAGTCATTGATAGACATGAGGTGCAGGCCCCCTGCATTAGCGTTCAGGCATCCCGTGGATTATCAGACCTTGGAATCATAAATAGAGCCAAATAGTACAAAAAAATCATGTAGCATAATGCCTGCCGGAAAAGAAGTCGACAAAGATGATGAGTTTCCTGTAAAACATTTCATATATCTGATAATAGGCACAATTGCCATAGCCATAGTGGTAGTGCTTGCAATTCCCCTGCTGAGCTGAATATTTTCATGTCTATGCATCAAGGCTGCACTACAGGCATTTTTACCGCATCGGAGCAGGTATCCTCTCGATTCGTGAAAAAAGAATAAATGAGGTGTATTTGTCATTGCTGAAGAAGGCGTCCTGCTCTATTCCTTCAACTTCAAACCCATTGTTGATTAGGACCCTCATGGATGCAAGATTTCCTTCAAGAACCTTTGTCTGAAGCCTTCTCAGTTTGAGCTCCCCGAAGGCATAGTTGCATGCAAGGCCGACAGCCTCCGTAGCTATCCCTTTGCCTCTGAACTGGCGTCCCACCCAGTAGCCGATATGCGCCTTTCTGTCAAGAAAATTTATGTCACTAAGCCCGACAATACCAGCTGCCCTGTTCTTGTAAAGAATGAGGAAGTCCACGGCAAAGGGAACTGATCCCGTATCCCTGTTCCTCTCTATGAATTCCACTGCATTCTCGACACCATAAGGGTGAGGGAAGCTATGGGCACCAATTTTATCCCTTATTTCTATATCGTTTGCCAGAGATGCTATTTCTTCCGCATACCTGATATCGATAGGCGAATCCAGGGTGATATTCACCCCCGTTAGCTTAGTAAGTCTAGATACACTGGACACAATTATTCACCAAACGGCTTTGTAGTACATATTGTAGGTATTGAAAAAATTGTCGCAATGGGTTATAGTATGTGAACCGCAATAGATTTATTCAGGTTGAACCGTATAGTTTCTGGATCTGTATTGAAATTTAGCAAGGCGTTCTTTGTAGCCGGAATAATTGGCCCATTGGTTACGATTATACTAACTGTGACAGACACATTCATTTCCCCATGGTTCAGCTGGACCCAGAATGCTCTGAGTGATCTTGGAGTGAACCGGTACTCCTATCTGTTTAATTACTCGCTCATTTTCGAAGGTGTAATGAATTTCTTATTCGCACTGGGACTGATGAACTTCTATGGTTTGAAGAAGTTGACTGTTGTTTCCCTCATCATAAGTGGGTTGAGCCTTTCCATGGTTGGAATTTTTGTGGAGACCTATCACCCATTCCATCTCGTATTTGCCCTCGTATATTTCATCCTCTTCCCGCTCGCGATAATAATGTTCAGCAGGGAAATCGGGAGAGAGCATCCTATCCAGTCTAGAACCGGTTATGCATTGTCAGCAGCTTCCCTGGTTACCATAATAATCGGTGTCGCGGTTGCTTTCGGGTTTATCGGCAATGCAAGCATAGGACTGGCCATTCCGGAGATGGTTGAAGCCGTTCTTCTTGGAGGCTGGAGCGTGTATATCGGAAGCTGGTCGCTTACCATGGGCAGCCAGTCGGGAGCCTCAAATCCATTGCAGGAAACGGAGGCCAGGGCTCACCAGTAACTTTTTCCGGAGATCAGGATCCTGCCTTCAGCAGATTTATCCTTGCTGAACCCGGATTAAAGAAGCCCGCCCACAGAAGGAGTATTCCTACAAACTCTGCATAGTAGAGAAATGCAGGAAATTTGGCGATATAGAGCGTCCCTGCTACACTAACGATTATGACTCCGGCGATTATGCTCAGCATTTTTCTGTTGTGAGTTCTCCTGTAACTTACGATTGCAACATACAGGATTATCACGGCTGCTGGGAAGGTGATCAGAGATGATGATAATATCACAAGCAGAGGTAGGGCTCCAAACACTACGTAGTTAGATATGATGTTTCCAACATCTGACACTGCCAGTGTTGCAAGAAGGAGGATTGTTGCCGCTATAGAATATGCATAATAGGCTTTCAGCGGCTTCTGAGATCCAGATAGCTGAAGTGAGCCAATCGCAAGGAACTGCACAAGCAGGGCCACAATCGCAAGGTAGGATTTTATGAGTATCTGTGAATAGATGCCTACTGAGAAAATGAACTCTTCAAGGACGCCAAAAGTGAACAGCCAGAGACCTATACTCCATGAAGCATAATTGGCACTTCTCCTGGACAGGTAACTGCTCGTCAGAAAAACGCTCAAAACGATGCTCAGTATCATTATCAAAGCTGTAGAAAACTGAGTTATGGCCTGTGCATCCAGATTTATAGCCGTCATGTTTATCCATCACACTTCCTTGTATTGAGCCATCCTTGAACGCATGGAAATACCAGGAGGTGATTCCCGAATCGGATATAAAAGAGAACGCTTAATGCTGAATGGTTTCATTTCAGCTCTGGCTCTGAAAAGTGGTATCCACGAGCGAAGGGTCGCTCAACCTCTCCATGTGCTTATCAATCTTCCTGGATTCGTGGAATATGTATATTGCCATAGTTGCCAGTGCCACTGCAAATATGAGAGTTCCACCAAACACTATTCCGTTCATGAATGTGACTGTATAGTCGTCCTTGATGTACAGGAAGAATAGCTCCACGAGCTCAGAAACAGAAACCGCTACCCCATAGAACAGGATGTTCAATCTCAACAGGAAGGATACAGATCTTGCCTTGTAGATGAACGCAGATGGTGAATATGCCCTCTTCAGAGAACTGTACAGTTTCTCGATTTCCGGTCCAGCTGACTGAACTGACTCCAGGAGTTTGTCCTCGATATCTTCCCTGCCTTTCTGCCCCTCGTCAAAGAGTATGTCTACAATTCTGTTTGCCTCAGGGCTGGCAAAAAAGGAAACGATATCCTTGGTCATTACAAGGTACAGGACCCTCTGAAGCAGGCTCGTCCTGTCTTCAAGTTTCGCGAAATATCCATCAAATGTTCTTCTTAAGGCAATGAAGGCCACGATGCATAGAACCAGGATAGAAATCGGGATTATGACAGGTATAACTGACACGTGCAGTCTAGAAGAAATAGTATAAATAATTCTTTGCCCGTAATAGTTACATAAGAAATTTCGGCATTCTTCCCTGTTTCAGTTATAATGCTGTGTTAGGAATGCTGATCGTCAATAGAGGCCGGTCTATCCTCCCATAGAAGCCTATGAGAGACCTTTTGGGTGGGACGTAAATGGCCCTGCAACTCCGAAAGGTTAAGCGTAACTGTTTTTGAATGTCTATCGGTTGAAATTGTATAGGGTAGATGAATATGGATGAGTATTATGAAAAATTGCTTTCGATGGTTGAAAGGATTGCATTTTCAGTGATCGGCCTGGTCCTGGCAATATATCTGTTGAACTTCGTTGCGTCCCTGGGACCGGGAACTTATGGATCAACACTCCTTGACGGAATTTCTGTTTACCTTGTTCTTGGATCGGTCATTCTTATACTGTGGGTAGCATACAATGTGTTCAACCTCGGAAGAGGCTATACGGAGTCCAGGAGCCGCAAAAGATAATCCATGCCATCAAATAACCATCCGGAAACCAAGTCTTCTTTTGGCATTGGGCGTGCTTGACAGAAGCCAGTATCCGTTCTCAAAACCTTATGCAGTCTTATGCATGGATTTTCGGAACGTGTGCCGCCCCAATCGAACCCGCCCCAGAAGCATTAGGCATGCTTCTGATGTACAGGTATTCACCCATCATTGGCAGCACAGAGGCTTCCTCACTCACGACGAACGGGTCTCCGCAAAGGCCAGGGCCACTGAGGTAGATCGCCAGTGAGGCGGGCCTGTCCCTGTCGTAGTCCTGGCCATATGTTTCATATCTCGATATCTTCCAGACCTGTTGAGGTACGTTCTCATCTTTTTGCTATCGGGCATCATTCCCTCTCTGTCCCATTTCCTAATGGTAGTGGGGTTGATCTGCAATATATCAAAGGCATCTATGAGGGTGTAGAGTTTCTCCCTTTTCCAGCTGTTAAAACCCATTCAAAGGCTCTTGCATTTAGATACGTTGAGGTTCAGGAAAGTTGGCCCCATTACAGGAGAAGTGAGCAGTAAGTAGATGCGAGACCTTCAGGACGGTCTTGAAGGTCAGCTGTTGCTCCCCGGATCAAGAGAATATAACGAGCCCGGGCTGCCATGAAACGGCATTTTTCAGAGAAGGCGCTCTGCAACCGGACATGGTGTCTCCATGGGGATGTTACAAGGTTTGTAAATTATTCAACGGAAATAATGGCCGATGGTTCGAACGGCATCATAACCGGCCCGGGCCATTCAGGTCACCTTATTCAACGGATGATGAGAAGTCGTTGTTCACCATTTCAAGAAATGCTTTTTCGACGATTTCTGACGGAAGATACCTTATGAGCTCGTAAAGGAGGTTCTTATTCTTATTCAATGGGCTGTCCTCCGAAGTCAGAACCTCGATCAGTTTTGGTCCGTCTATCTTGCCATTTCCTGCGCCAACCTCCTTCATTATCTGATCCAGTGTTCTTGGATGCCTGCTTTTCAGGGATTCAGTGATTTCGCTTAGATCCTCGATAAAGTCAGGTGCAACCTTGTCATGAACCGGAGACGAGTTGAGATGGAGGCTTGGGGGCATTCCCATTTCGGATGAGCCCGGCTGCACCTGGAGGAACCATCCTTTTTCCTTGAGTTTGGCGCCTACCTCAAATATGTCAATAGAATCGCTGGTGAATGCGAATATTGTTGTTTCAGCCTCTCCCACGATCCTGTATCCCAGGGACGTTATGCCCTTCACTATCTGTTCCTTTGCGCTTACTGTCCTTCTTGCCAGATTAAGATAACCCTCTTCGCCAAGATAGTTCAGCACTGCCCATGACGCCGCAAGTGGGGCTGATGACTTAGTTGACTGAACCCCTATATTTGACATCGGGTATCCGGGCCAGTCTGCGTTAACATAAAGCTGGTATTTCCTCAGATCCTTGTTTCTGTAGAGAATCACTGAAGATCCCTTAGGGGTGTACCCGTACTTATGGAGGTCAACTGAAATGCTGGATACGCCTGGGACTGAAAAATCCCACTTCTTGACAGGAACGCCTATCTTATCGAGGAAAGGCAGGATAAGGCCCCCTACACATGCGTCAACGTGCAGCCATACCTTGTTCTCTGAAGCGATTTCAGCAATCTTTTCGATCGGGTCGATTCCACCGTACGGGAAATTAGGGGCGGATGAGATCACAATCGCAGTCTTATCGCTGATTGCGTTCCTGATTGTTTCAGGCTCTACGAGGTAACTCTGGCTGCTAACCGGTATAAGAACAGGCTTCATTCTCAGATATTCAGCAGCTTTTCTGAAGGCAGGATGGGCAGTTACAGGTATGACAATTTCAGGGGTCGGTGCACCGCTTCCCCTTTTTTCAAGGAACTGGTCGCGTGCAGCTTTGACGGCTATCAATATGCTTTCTGTCCCACCAGTGGTAAAGTTGCCTGTGACCTTCTCGTCGCCGTTGAGGAGCGAGCCAATCATAGCAACTACTTCGTTCTCAAGCCTTAATGTGCTTGGGAAAGCGTGATAATCCATAGCGTTTCTGTTAAGAAACTTCACATAGATATCATTGATTCTCGCCAGTTCTTCCAGCCCTGAATCGTAAAGGTATGTGAACAGTCTTCCACCCTTCACCTTTATGTCATCTTTAGTGTATTCTTCAAGCCTGGCAAACACATTCTCCATGGGCTCCGATTTTGCCGGGAGTCTTCTCAACATAACATTCCTCACATCTCAGTTCAAGTATATAAATTTAGTTATAACCATATATTTAATTCACTATATCGAATTACCAAATTTGTCATCACTTTTCGCCCATAGTCGGTGAAATAGCTATTCTTGCTCATATTACGATGGTCACCGCTAAGTTGGCATTTTAGATAAACCTTATGATTTATTGGCAGGAATCAGAGTGGATCAGTTTTAGCCTGCAGCCCTTTTCATGTCAAGAACTGGTGTGGGCTTCCCCCATGCCTTCTTGTTCCCGCCCAATGAAACGCAAATCCTGAAATCCGGACGGCAGTATATTGAAATATTATTTTGGATTACTTTATCGAGTCTGATTTGTAGTTAACTAATTCAATCGGATTTAGAGTGGGACGATGAAGAGCAACAGGAATGAAAACGATTTTCCAGGACTTCTCGGTGTGCTTGGAGGCATGGGGCCCGCAGCAACGCTCGATTTTCTTGACAAACTGCTGAAGCTGACCAATGCGGAGACTGACCAGGAACAGATACCGACTATAACGTACAATAACTGCATGATTCCTGACAGGAATGAGGCTTACCTTAGGGGTGGAGAATCACCTGTACCGGAACTGATAAGGAGTGCCAGGGTTCTTGAAAATGCGGGAGTAGACCTGATAGCTATGCCCTGCAACACAGCGCACATCTGGTTTGATTCCCTGGTGGAGTCAACATCAGTCGAATTCCTCAATATGCCGGGAATAACTGCAGACTGTATACCCGATGGTGCCAGTGTAGGAATTATTTCGACGACCCCGGTCAAACTCTCAGGGCTTTACGCCAGCAAGCTCGCGGAAAGGGGTGTTGTTGTGAAGTACGGCAAAGACCAGGACGAAATAATGAAGGCAATATATCTGGTAAAATCAGGCGACCTCAAAGATGCAAAAAGAATATTCATGGAGCAGATAGACCTTCTTGAGTCAGAGGGAGTTGATCACATACTTGCCGGATGCACCGAAGTTCCGGTAGTTGTTTCAGAGGATGACCTGAATTCCAGGCTGATCGATCCAATGGAATGCCTTGCCCTCGAATGCATAAGAAAATTCGGCAAGAAATGATTTCCTCTGCAAATTCTTTTTATCAGGACATCCATTTCCTGTAAACATGAAGAGCCCTGAAGAATCCTATAGGTTGGAAGTCGTTTCAGACCCTTATGTTTCCGGGAACTTTGCATATTTTACATTGAACTGGATAGAGGATGGAGAGTACAGATCCTCCATCTACAGATTTAATGGTGAGAAGGTTGACAGAGTGACCTTCGGGGGCCACGAGAAGATGCCTTCTTTCTTCAATGGAAAATTCCATTACGTGTCGTATACAAAGAAGAAGGAATCCCTGATGCTCCAGGAAGAATTCAAGGAGCCGAGGGAGATATTTTCCAACGAGTCCATCCAAAAATATCTGTATCACAAAAACACGCCAATTGTTATGACCCAGGATGCTTCAAACGAAGAGGAGCCCTTCATAACTGACAGGCTGAAGTACAGGTTTGATACCAAAGGGTACCTGAGGACAAGAGTCAGGCTCGTCGCATTGGAAGACTCCCCCAGAAATCTTGTATCGGGCGACTTCGATGTTGTTGATTTTGACTCGAATGGAAAAGTAGTCATTTTCAGCGCCACGATTGAAGATGATGATCGCGGCCTTCAGGATATTTATGAACTCAATGTGGCAGATAGCTCCTACAGAAGGTTGACATCAGGTTCTGGAGAAGCTCCACTGGTTTCTGTCAACCTTGATGGTGAGATCGCATACATTGGCCATAGAAATGGGATTAGCCCGTGGACACCCTCTTCACTGGTTTTTCCAGGGACTGATAGAACCATTGGCATTGGAAAGAACGCGGGCAACACTGTCAACTCGGACCTTTTTGTGCCGGGTTCAAATTCACTTCTGCTTGATAACGGAAAGTATTTTCTAATAGGGCAGGAAGGGGGTAAATCACACATCTACGCATATGACGGGGATGAAGTTCTGAAAATAACTGATGGAAACATTTCGGTAAGAGCCTTCCATGTGAATGACGGCAAGGTTGCGTATGTCTATTCTTCACCGGAGAGACCGTCTGTGCTTGTATTCAAGGGAGAGTACGACCCGAACCCTGATTTCAGGGGAAGAAAGCCCATGAGGATAGAAGTCAACGGCATGGAAGCCTGGCTGATAGAATCCTCCAAAGAGAATCCTACAGTTCTGGCAGTCCATGGGGGTCCACAGACTGCGTACGGGTATGCATACAGCATTGAGTTCAACTTCCTTGCAGATAACGGCTATAATGTGCTATACGGCAACCCCAGAGGGAGTGACGGGTACGGTGAGGATTTCGCTGAAGGCTGCGTTGGAGATTGGGGAGGGAAGGATTTTGAGGACCTCCTCGGATTTGTGGATGCATCTATGAAGGAATTGGGGCTTTCTGATAACTTCGCCATCACAGGAGGTTCATACGGCGGATACATGACCAATGCTGCAATTGTGAAGACTGATAGGTTTAAATGCGCAATTTCTGAAAGGTGTGTCTCCAATCTTATGAGCATGTGCGGAACAAGTGATATTGGATTCTGGTTCAATGCCATAGAATCTTCAGTGGATGACCCATGGTCTGAAGATGGCATCAGGAGGCTTCTTGAACTGTCACCCGTGACCAGGGCCAAGAATGTCCGGACCCCAACAATGTTCGTCCATGGCGAAAATGACTACAGGTGCCCGATAGAACAATCCGAACAGATGTACAATGCAATCAGGATGAACGGTGTCGATACTTTGCTTGCAAGATATCCGGGAGATACTCACGAACACGCGAGGAGAGGGATTCCCGAGAACATGAAGGACAGGCTGAAAAGGAAACTTTCATGGTTTGACACCTATATGAAGAAAAAAAGAAGAGACGAATGACGTGGATCACCTGAATAGCTTGTCCTGCAAATAGTCCATTGTATTCAGCTGTTCCCCTTTTGATTCAACTGTCTTCTTGGCAACATCCGGCAACCACTTCTCCATGGGGGTGAATTCGAAACCTTCACTCTCTGCCTTCTCAACCGACACTGTCCTGTCTTTTTCTGTGTGATAAGGGCTGATATTTTCTTTCCTGCCCTCTCTAGCAATAACTGCAGTTTTATTGATCGAATCCGCCATTATCCTTACCATTTCGTTTGCATCGGCTGTTTCCCTGGAGGCAGCGTTATAATATCCCCTCTTGCCGTTCAATCCTAGCCAAGCCAGGAATCTTCCAGCATCTTCAACCCAGACGTAATTCATCTTGCCGCAGGGGTCCGGTATCACAATTTCCTTCCCTTCGAGGATCCTTCCGATGTGAAACTGCACCCTTCCGGTAACGTCGTCAGGGCCGATAACAATTGGGAACCTTGCTGCAACTGCCGGGACTGGTGAGTTTCTGAAAAGAAAGGCCTCAGCGCTCCTCTTTCCCTCGTTGTAACCGAGGCTGCCGATTCCACCCTCCTTCATGTCATACGACATTGGGTCAAAATCTGATTCCACGGTTTCCATTTTCGGGGTTTCATAAACCGACATGCTGGAAGTGTAAACATAGTGGCCAATTTTGCCGTCGAGTGCAGAAATTGTCGCTGCCATATCATCAGGTCCGAATCCCACCTGATCGAAAACGACATCATAGTAATCTCCCTGAGGCACCTTTGATTTCAGGCTGCTTTCATCAAACCTGTCCAGGACTATCGACTTCACCTTGTCCCCAAAAGGGCTTGGTGTCTTCCCCCTTGAAGCTAAGGTAACATCTGCACCTTCACCAAGAAGGGTATGCACAAGCCTCCTGCCTATGAATCCTGTTCCGCCAATAACCAGAGCTTTCATGTTTGTTCTCCCATAATACGTATCCGGTACATGGTATAAAAATCAAACTGGCCTCCAGTGCCAATGGGAGCTGTAATTCGGCTATAAGTCTCCCGGCACTCAAAAAAGTTGGTGAGGTATGAGGCCCGTTCAGTAGACATCCATCGCTATGACCCTTGACATTGCTCCGCTTCCTCCCTTGATCTTAATAGGAAGCGCAGCTACAAGGTATCTCTTCCCCTCAACCAGCTGGTCAAGATTTGCAAGGTCTTCGATGAATACCATATTGTGCTTAAGCAGTGCCTTGTGGACAGCAAAATCCTCATGGTCGTAAGGCTCTATTCCCAGTGTGTCAATCCCTATTATCCTTGGCTTTTTCTGTGAAAAGAACTCGACCGTCTCGACTGAAAGGCCGGGGAAGTCGTATTGAAACTCCCTGGTGTAGCCTCTCTTCTTGTCCCAGCCCGTGTTTATGAGGATTATCTTTCCATTGTATTCATCTTTCCAGACTTTCCTGATGGAGTCCAGCGTGATTTCAGTTCCTGTTATTTCCGGCCTTATCACGTATCCTTCACCGACCAGGGCATCAATCCCAATCTGGTCAATTGTCTTGCCGTCCTCGAGCATGTGTGAGGGAGTGTCTATGTGAGTTCCTGAGTGCGTTGCGGAATAATAGGTCTCAACTTTGTAGCCGTCGCGGGATACTGTGCCGATTGGTTTCACGTCAACCAGGGGATTTGTTGGCCAGATTGGCATGTATGTCTCCAGAGTTACGCTCAAATCATAAAAACCCTTTATTTCCATGCAGATTCAATACACTTAAGCATTATAAGTTTAGAACCAAAAATAATAGGTGCGGATAATTCAGCAGGAATAAAGAATTCAGGTATGGATATACCTATCTCCGGTGCCTTCCAAAGTCAGTGCATCATGAATGCAAGATAAGCATGATATGAACTCCACATGTCAACCTTGCTGACAAGTTCAAAGGGAGAGTGCATTCCAAGGACCGGTGGTCCAGCATCTATGACGCTCATTCCATACCTGGCAAAATCCTGCGCCACAGTCCCGCCACCGCCTTCATCGACCTTGCCCAGCGTTCCGAACTGATATTTTACCTTATGCTTCTCGAATATGTTCCTCAGGTAGGCAACGAACTCAGCAGGTGCCTCCGATGACATGAACTTGCCTCCAGAACCGGTATATTTGGTTATGACGATACCTCCGCCAAGCTTGGCAGCATTGTATGTGTCATGGGCATCCTTGAAGCTCGGGTCCATCGCGGCATCGACATCCGAGCTTATGACCTTGCTTTTCCTCAGCAATGACAGGACCTCCAGATGGTCAGCATTTCCTTTCAGCTTGTGGATAACCTGGGTAACCAGATATTCAAGAAGGTTTGATTGTGAACCGGTGGCCCCCATGCTTCCAATCTCTTCTTTATCATAAAATAGCACAAGAACGGTGTCATCGGGTTTTTCAATATCCATGAAGGCGTGGAAGCAGGCGTATGATGATGCCTTATCGTCATGGCCGTATCCACCGATCATCGATGCATCAAGGCCGGATTCCCTTGCCTTGTCTGAAGGGACGAGATAGAGGTCCGCAGAAGCGAGGTCCTCTTCCTCAATGTCGTAGCGGTCCTTGAGTATTTTGAGAACGTTATTCTTGAACTGGTCCTTTCTTGTCTGGCCCGGAATGCTTCCGAATATGGCGTTCATCTCCTCTCCCTTTATGCCCTCAAACAGTTTTCGTTCCCCCTGGACCTTGTCTGCTATGTGAGGGAGAAGGTCTGGAATGACAAAAACAGGGTCGTCAGGCTCCTCACCAATCCTGAGCTTGATCTCCCGTCCGCCCTTGGTGTATACCCTTCCATGAAGGGCCAGGGACCTGTTTACCCACTGATATTTCTTGACCCCTCCATAATACTGCGTCTTAAGCAGGACAGTGTTGGTCTCAACATCCTCATACACAGGCTTTGGTTTCAGATCAATTCTGGGTGAGTCTATGTGTGAGGCAATGACGAAAAGACCGTTGTCTATTCCCTTCTTTCCTATTATCCCTGCAGCTAGAGTCCTCCCCATGTGGTTTAAGTAGAACTTTGAGCCTGGCCTCAGTTTCTCTGAATTCTCGATGTTCGAAAATTCTTTCCTCTCAAGGCGCTCTATGAAATAATCAACTGCCTCGAACTCCGTTTTCACGCTGTTAAGGAAATTTATGTACCCTCTAGAAATTTCATTCAGTTTGGCCTCACTGGAATTGTCGATAAGGGACCATCCCGTCTTATGATCTGCCATAATGGCGCAAAACTGAAATCATATTTAAAAGGTTTGAGTTGGGTGTATTTTAGTTTCCAACTCATTTTTTGATTTCGATTGTGTGATAATACACCTTGTCACCATCTATGGGGAAAATATCCATCTCGTTCTCCTTCCAGATCACGGAGGATGCCTCCCTGTCCTCCACAAGTTGGAAGCCGGTTCTGCCAATCAAGTCAAAAAATTTATCCTTGATGTAGGCATCGAGGAACCCGTAATCTTCGGCAAGCTCTGCAGAAGGTGTGTCTTCCTCGAAAAACGAAGCCATCAGCAGTGCCTTTCCCCCGGGCTTCATTATCCTGTAGAGTTCAGCAACAACAAGTTCCGTATCCGTAATGTTGTTGAGACCTGCAAAAGATGTGACGTTATCCGCTACACCTTCCCTAAGGGCCATGTGCTTTATGTCGGTTGCCAGGTAAAATGCCTTTCTCATGCCCTTCTTTTCAAAGTCCCTCTTAGTGGAAAGAAGCACGTTCGGATCTATATCAGTCGCAATCACTGAAGAGTTGTTTGATCTTTTCAATACCTGTTCAAGCATCATCCCCAGACCCGTGGCGAGATCCACTATATTTCCTGATAGATTCCCTATCTTTGGGTAAGTTATATTCCACCATTTTTCGTGCGCTTTCCTGATGTCGGGGCTTATCAGTCTCTGGTATCCTTTCATTACCTCTTGCCTGTATTTCTGGGATATGATTCTCTTGTCCCATTTCCATTCCATGCCGGAGGTTTCACTGTCAATAAGAATGTAGACACCCTCCCTGGATGAATACTTCCTGTTGCAGAATGTGCACTGCATTTCCCCATTTATTTCGTTCCCACAGACCGGGCAGGCCAGGACTGCCCCAATCTCTACCGCTCCCATCATTTCTTTCACCAGCCATTCCATTCCTTTTTGTTCACAGTTTGTTGCAGAAAGTCGAAGTGATGTTTCGTCCACTTTGCATCAACGCCAGTTACTGCTGGCGGTAGCCTTGCGATCTAAGAAAGTTCATGTTTTTGCAGGATTCTTAGAGCTACAGATAAAAAACTGGTGGTGGCATAAATACTATATGGCTTAAAATGGAGGGGGCCGTTTAACCACCAAGACAGTTTTTTAAACGTCTGATGGAGAAATCCAGTAAGGTTTAATATTCACTGAAAATACAGGTACAGCTAGGGGAGCCAAAAGAAACTGCTGAGAGGACAGCAAATGTTTGCTGCCGACCCTTAAACCTGATCCGGGCAATGCCGGCGAAGGGAAGCACAGTTCTGGAGAGACTTCTCTGGCAGGAGGAAAACATGGATCCTGCAAGAGACGATAAGGCAAGAGTAAGCAAGTACAGATCTTATAGGAAGCGGGTAATTGCACTCGTAATAGCTGTAGTGGTGGTAATAGCTGGCTTTTCAGTTTACTACAGCCTGATAAGCAAGCCGACTGGAGAGAAGACGCTGACTGTTTATACATACAGCTCATTCATGGCTTACGGCCCGAACAAGACAAAAGCGTTCAACGCTGTTTTCGGGACTTTTGAGAAAGCCCACAACGTGAAAATTGTTGTTAAGACCCCAGGAGATGGTATCCTGCAGCAGCTCCAGGCTGAAAAGAACAACCCCCGGGCGGATATTGTGATCGGCCTCACCAACATGAATGGAGTGGTGGCCTCGTCTCAGGGCCTCCTGATTAACTACACGCCCCCGGCCGACAGTTACATCAATTCGTCGCTTCTGAAGGATATGGGGTCTGCGGCCAGTTACATCACCCCTTACGAATATTCGTACCTGGGGATAGATTACAATAAATCCTTTGTCAACAGTACTTCATCCGCGGTGAATGGGAGCTTTATGCCATCATTCGGTGACCTTGCCGGCAGTGCCCTTGCATCCAACCTCCTTCTTGAAAATCCCACGGTTGACGACACCGGCCTCGGTTTCCTGCTGTGGCAGATAGCGTATTACAAATATGTGCTTCACGACAGCAACTGGACTGACTGGTGGAACGCTACAAAACCATACACACAGGGCCATATCTATGACTCATGGGATACGGCCTTCAGCTATTTCGACACCGGAAACCACACAAATCTTGTTGTGAGTTACCTTACGGACCCTGCGTACAACAATTTCTTCGGCTATGGAAATTCAACCGGATCATCCGTAACATACCACAACGGCACAGCATACGGCTGGAGAACAATATACGGGACCGGAATCGTGAACGGTTCGTCAAACCTCGCCCTGGACAAGGAGTTTGTGAATTATTTCCTCAGTCCCACTGTGCAGAATGAAATACCTACTAACGAGTGGATGTACCCTGCAAATTCAAGCATTGCCCTGCCCCCCTCATTCGATGTGCTCCCCAACCAGAATAACATATATCCCTTGAACAACTATGTTACAGCGTCAGATATTGCAGCGAATATCCAGACCTGGGAGACACAATGGCTGAATCTGCAGTGAAGATTACGAAGGGCAGAAACACCCTTAAATGGCTTCTGCTTTTCACTCCATCCATTTTTATTGCCGCGGTAGTGGTATACCCGTTCATACAGCTCCTGTACAGCAATGCTAATTTTGACTTTGCAAGTCAGATCACTGGAAGTTCCCCTGTGGCGCAACTTACAAGAAAAGCAATACAGAACTCAATTGTTCAGGGTGCTGTCAGTGCCTTGCTGTCCTTCGTTGCAGGACTTCCGGTTGGCCTTTTCCTTGGGAGGCATACATTCAGGTTCAAGCGCATGGTCAATTCAATAGTGATTATCCCCTTCTTTCTTCCATCAATACTTGTTGTTTTCGCCTTCATTTCCGGATTCGGGTCCAACTCATCCATGGCACACATCCTACCGTTCACGGAGTCGGCTTCCTCAGGCTTTACGGGAATAATCGCAGTAAATACATTCTTCAATGCACCCCTCGTTGCATTGTTCACCATGACTGCGGTTGAGCAAAGTGATGTAGCACTCAATGAGGCCGCCATGACCCTTGGTGCTGCAGATGTCAGAAGATTCAGGACAGTCTGGGGAAAGGATGCGCTTCTTGCGGCCAGTGGTGCTGCACTTCTGGCATTTACCTATTCTTTCGCAGGTTTTGCAGCTCCCCTGATTATTGGGGGGCCGGGATATTTCACTCTCGACGCATGGATATACTTCATGGTCAAGACATTGAATAATCTTCAAGCAGCCATGGTGCTTGCCCTGATTGAGGCCCTTATTCTGGTTTTGCCCGCACTTTCATACATCATATTCAGTTCAAGGCAGAGAAGGGTTACGGGGAGCCAACTGAGGCTCCCGGTTCAGGATCAAAGAAAAAATGGCTACTTTTACGCCGGGGCCGCATACACTTTTTTCTGGGTTGTTGTTGAACTCTATCTTCTTTCGTCTGTTTTTGCGGCTTCACTTGAAAATTCATCCGGACAGTGGTGGCACTTTGCAAACTATATTCAGCTGTTCGGGGGGAGAACTACTTCGGCCATCGGTATTTCGGCTGCTTCCAGCATCCTCAACACTGTATTCTATGGCACCATGACGTCGCTGCTTGTAGTCACCCTTGGCCTGATGTGGATAACCGGGAGGAGGCGGCTGAACTACAAAAACCGTTTTGCCTCGGAGCCTTTGCAGTATGTTCCCCTGATAATCTCATCTATTATCATGGCCTTCTCGGTCTCAGTGGTTTTTGGAGTTATCACCCCGGAGAGCCTCATCTGGGTGCTCATCATACTTGCCCAGACCTCTGTGGCGATTCCTGTGGTGCTAAGGGTGATCGATTCCGGTTTCTCTTCAATATCACACACGTACACTGAGGCTGCCCTTACACTCAGAGGCAATCCCTTCTTCGAAGTTGAGATGCCAATGGCCAGATCTACTTTTGCATCCGCCCTGATGTTTGCCTTTGCAATAAGCCTGGGGGAGTTCTCTGCCACTAATTTCCTGGCCACTACAAATTACGTTCCACTGACTGTTGAAATGTATCTGCTGAGAGGCGTGAGACTTTTTGGGGCTTCTTTTGCCGCAGCTTCACTGCTCCTTATTATAAGCATTGTTTCGTTCTACTTCATCCAGAGGTTAGGTGAGAGATTTATTGGCTTTCGTTGAGATCAGGAACCTGGTCAGGCACTATTCGGGAAATTTCAAGCTGTACAACATCAGTCTCGAACTTGAGAGGGGGGAAACTCTGACGTTAATGGGCCCTAGCGGATCGGGGAAAACATCACTGCTTAGAAATGTTTGTGGGCTCGACATCCCTGACTCCGGCAGAATCACTGTTGGTGGAAGGGACATAACGTACCTGCCCACGACAAAAAGGAACATCGGCCTGATTTTTCAGGACCTGGCCATCTTTCCACACATGAAGGTCTACGACAACATTGCCTATGGATTGCGTGCAAAGAACGTTCATGAAAGAGATATTGAAGAGAGGGTTGAAGAATTGTCAGGCATGCTTGGTATCAAGAGCCTCCTTGAAAGATTTCCCGGCCAGATTTCAGGGGGTCAGAGGCAAAGGGTAGCACTGGCAAGGTCTGTAGCACCTTCACCTTCCGTGCTTCTTCTCGATGAGCCCATGAGCTCCCTCGACATGCAGCTTAGAAGCAGTGTCAGGAGCGAGATAAAGTCGTTTGCAAAGAAGATGGAGCTTACGATGATTTACGTCACCCATGACCACAACGAAGGGCTCTACATGGCTGACAAGACAGGAATAATGTACGACGGTTCCATAGAAAGGATAGCCCCGCCGCAGGATCTGTTTACACACCCCGGAACTGAGAGGACTGCCAAGTTCTTCGGATATAATGTTGTGACCGCCGATGGCAGGAAAGTCGCTTTCTACCCTTCCGATTTCAAGGTCGCTGCCGAGGGCCCTGAAATGTCTGGAAAGATCGTGTCAATCGGTTTCGAAGGTGAGCACGACAGGGCTCACGTAATGATGGATAGCGGTGATCTTGTTCAACTGGAGTTTCCACCCGGAAAATACATAGGAAAGCTCGCTCCCGGAGACCGTATAGGCATCACCATTACCCGAACAGAAGACCTGACCGGTTGAAGGCTGGAGCATCAAGCCACTGATTCGACTCCCTGTCTGCCATATAAAACTTTTAACTGTTTGCCAGATTGGAGGCGGAATGGGGGAGAATAATGCGCGTTGAACATGGCGGCATAATTGCAAGAAATGCAATGAACCTCGCGATACTCACTTCATTCCTGACATGGATATTACTGCCCTTCTCCAGGGATTTGGCCCTTGCTGCAACCTCCTTCGTGCTATTCACCCTGCTTCTTTTTGGCAGAAGCTTCAGGCTGTTTAACCTCAGGGTGATTAACGGCCATTTCAGAGGGGACTTTCGGGAATACATCAGAAAGAAGAGACTTGTCCCCCAGAACATTTTGCTTGGACTCTTGGCTGGCTTTTTAAGGACCCTTCTGGATGGAATTGCCTATCTTGCTGGTACATTCGGCGGATTGGTGCTTGTTCTCGCCCTTGACCTGATTCTGGCAGCCCTTATTGTCTTAGCGTTCTTCTACAGGCCGGGAGTGAATAGAACACTATCCCGGTCCTTTCCCGCCGACAGTGAAAGCAGCAGCTATGTGCATGAGCTTGCAGAAAACTGTGGAATGAAGGCGCCTGAACTCAGGATCATACCTGATTCAAGGGTAAGAATGCCAAACGCATTTTCCTGGAGCATTCCTGGTGGAAAGAGCTACATCTTTGCCAGCGAGAACCTGTTCCTTGTTCTTACAAGGGATGAGATAGGCGGAATTTTCACCCACGAACTTGGGCACATAAAGGGAAGGCACTCCGAGAAATCATTCCTTCTCACCTCTTTTGTTCCGTTGGCCTGGATCAATAGTGCAGTTCTCCCTTTTGCTCTTCTTCCTTTCCTTGTCGCCATTGGCGTTTCTGTTGCTTCCATTGTCTCCGCACTGTTGTATGTGGCTTTCAGAAGAGGTTCCATTTCCAGGAGGTTCGAAAAGCTTGCGGACATCTTCGCGGCCAGGAACTATGACAGGGATGCCTACCTGTCTTCATTAAGAAAGCTTACTGAAATAAGAGGGTCTGGTGGGCCTCACACAGCGAGGAGTTTTGCCTCCCACGATACCCTCGAAGAGAGGGAGAAACTGATCAGAAGCCTCTGAATCCATATTCTAATCTTATACTTGCCGTAGGACGGAATCGGGAATGTGGATTGAAAAACATTGTTGCAGTTCCAATTTTATTTGGCAAGTCTTTTCCGAATTCGTAAGAGAGCGCTCCATGAAAGTTGCGCCGATAAATGGTGCGCAGGGGGTCGCCACTCCTCTCATAAATGGAGCGGCCCATGTGTAAGCTATCGGGGAAAACAGGCAGATTCAGGATTAACCGGAATAAAAGAGAAATAGATTTTCATATAGCAACGGGGCTTGAAACTCTGATTGAAAAAATTGGTCAGCGGAAGACAGGTTGGAACCCGAACTTCCGGTCAGAGCCATGCAGGGCCTACCTTACAAAGGGCTCCGGCATGGATTTGATAACATTATAGACTTCAAGCCTCATCACTTCAGGAGGAGGAAGCTGTTCGGAACTTATGATCTCCCTCAGCTTTGTCCCGCTGAACCTCTCCTGGTATGAAGAGGGATGTGCACACTCCCTGTCTGTTACAAGCTGCTCGCATTTTCTGCAGTAGAACGTCTCCTCGAAAGGCACTATGCTTATACCGAGGTCATTGAAATTTCTGAGATTTTCCTGCGCCTCATAGGGTCCGTAAAAAGATCCCACGCCGGCATGGTCCCTGCCAACTATGAAGTGGCTGCATCCAAAGTTCTTCCTCATTATTGCATGCATAACAGCTTCCCTCGGGCCTGCATACATCATCTCATAATGCAGTGGAGTTAGCAGTACCTTGTTGGGTGGGTAATACGATTCTACAAGGGCCGAATACGCCTTCATTATGGCCTCGTCCGTATAGTCGCCTTTCTTCTTTCTCCCGATTACGGGATTGATGAACAGGCCGTCCGTTGACCTGAGTGAGAGCCGCTGAATCTGTTCATGACCCCTGTGTGGCACATTTCTTGTCTGGAATGCCGATACAGTTGTCCACCCTCTTTCCGAAAATATCTTCCTGGTTTCCTTGGGAAATAATGTATCGGAAATAAACGGCACCGCAACGTTTCCGGCAGCCGTTATTTTTCCTGCCACAGCGACATTTCCTGCCTCCTGCACTTTTGCGACGCCGGGATGGTCTGCTGAATTTGTTCCAAAAACGCTCTCTGAATGCTTCTTCTTGTCGTACCTGTAGAGCTGGGATACTTCGATTTCAGCGATAGGATTCCCGCCGTATGAAAGGACTGCCGTATCTCCCTCCCTGACCTTCCCGGACGAATCCTCGCCGATGCCCATCATTATGGGAATACTCCATGGAGTTCCGTTTTCAAGCCTCTGTTCATTGAGAATGCTATGATAATCGTTCTCTTCAACAAAGCCTGTTATGGGACTCAGGACCCCGTTCTTGATATCCATCACGGTTACTGCGGTTTCATAGCTTACTTCTATGAATCCTTTATAATCGGAGCGGTCCAGGCTGTCCGGAGACATGTCCTTTATTTCAACGAGTTTTCCTCCGTGTGGCATTGGAAGCATCAGTTTCCACCCCCGTTGCTTCCGCTTTCATGATTATTGGCCCTGAATTCGGGAGCAGCGCCCCATGAGGAGCTGTCCTTGACGTGCAGCCCGCATTCCTTGACGTCTGTCTCCCACCACCATCTCCCGGCGCGTTCGCCTTCCCCTGGCTTGACTGCCCTGGTGCATGGGGCACACCCGATGCTTGGGTATCCTTGATCATGGAGGCTGTTGTACGGGATATTATTCTTCCTGATGTAATTCCAGACCTCATCGGACGTTAACTTCAATATGGGGTTCACTTTCACCAGGTTACGCCGGGAATCCAATTCAAGAACCTCTGCATCCTGCCTGAAGCTGGTCTGGTCTGCCCTGAGGCCGGTTACCCATGCTTTCTTCCCTTTCAGCAACCTGTTCAGGGGTTCCACTTTCCTTATTCCGCAGCATAGTTTCCTGTTCTCCACAGATTTGTAGAAGAGGTTCATCCCTCTGTCCCGGACCATTTCCTCGACCTTCCCAAATTCCGGGAAGTATGACCTTATAGCTACCCCGTAATTGGACGCCACTCTGTCCATGAGTTCGTAGGTCTCCTCTGGCAGCCTCCCGGTATCAATTGTAGCTATGGGAATCCGGACATCCTTCTTCGCCATCATGTCTATAACAACCATATCTTCAGCGCCGAAGCTTGAAGTAAATACTGCATCTTCCCCGAAACTATTCCAGGTCCACTCGAGTATCCCCTCTGGCGTCAGAGCCTCGATCTCTGGATAGTTCTCTTTCAGTGACATATGCATTACAATTCCCGTGGAGCATATTAGCGCTTGTTTGTGGGAAGTTTAAGTGAGTTGTGGGAACTAAATGCGCATATGTCAACTATTTAAGCACCCTCTCATTAATCAGGGTGAATGATTTCAAACAGATTCCTTGGTGACCTAATCCCGTTGGAAAATGACAGAAAGGGGCTGGGAAATACAATGGTTCTTGACAGGCTGGCACCCATAGACTGGGAAATCCTTCCCGACCTTGCATCCTTTATCAGTGTTGTGAAGATAGGCTGGACACTGCCCCTGCTTCTCAAGAGAAGCACGCTGGTTGACAGAATCAGCAGATACAGGAAATCCGGGGTATCAGTATCACCTGGAGGAACACTTCTTGAGATGGCAGTCAACAAGGGAAGGGCGGACAAGGCTCTCGAATCAATCAGGGATGCCGGTTTTGACACTGTTGAGCTGAGTGAAGGAGTCATTGATGTGCCTCCCTATATAAAGAAGGGAATAGTTGATTTTGCCCATTCAAACGGAATGAGGCTGAACATAGAGGTGGGGAAGAAGAATCCGAGAAATCAGCTGAGCCTCGATGAAACTATACAGAGGGTTTCTGAGTCCCTGGATTTTGGCCCTGATTTTGTAATCATAGAAGGGAGGGAGGCGGGACGGAGTGTTGAGATTTTTGACGACCTCGGTGACATCAAATGGGACTGGGTAAACAGGATAATCGAGGAGTATCCCCGGAACAGGATAATGTTTGAGGCACCGATTGAGAAACAGCAGATCGAGCTGGTGATAAGGCTTGGATCATCTGTAAACCTGGGAAACGTATCATTCAACAGTGTTGCTGCACTTGAGACACAAAGGCGCGGCCTTCGTGGTGACACTTTTGGAGTTGTTGACAACACAGTGAAAGTCTCGGGTCCACCCTCAAACAAGTTCGTCTATTACATAGTCGCAAACCATGGCCCGATTGATCAGGCCTCCATGATGGATCTGACCGGGATGAACAGGAAAACTGTGCAGAATGCCTTGACTGAACTGCTAGAGAATGGCCTGATAAAGGCAGCCACTGACAGGAAGGACCTGAGGAAGCGTGTTTATTCCATAAATTCCGGCCTGCAGTGAGGAAATCCCCCAACTGTTTTGTAGCGATCGCTCACAAATACTGATCCGGGCACTCCTGTGCCACACATAGTGGTCCGGTTGAAGGCAAGTTCATAAACCAGATGAGTTACGTGAAGTTCCTTATAAGAACATGGGGGGCTGCAGACACGGCCGCTGCAAGAAGGAAACTTTCAGCAAGTGCTCCACTGCCGGGTTCACCGTCAGACACAATTTATGGTATCACTGACACACTGTTATGCTCGCCAGTACATCCCTGACCGGTATCTTTCACGATATTATGAAACTACAAATGTGCCATACATCCATCCGGGAGTCTCCATGGAAAACGGCCCGCATTCACACATACATCCCCATGAGTATACACCTGGTTGGGTGAAAGTTACATTAGTCATGACAGCAGAATCTGGCGGTATTGGAATATTCAGGCCATTGCTGGTAGTGAAGGTGTGAGAGATATTGGAAGGCGCGATGAAGGAAACACCTCTTGCAGAAGGCAGGAACACTTCAGAATCACTGATTGGGAAACTGGAATTTGCATACTGCTTTACGTTCATTATGCCGGTATCTGACCCGGAAAGGTTTGCATCAGAGGATTTAAGCAATTTGTCGATACCAGGGTCCTGGTTGAACACCGTTATCCTTACGGAGACATTGGAGGGGACGTTTATTGCCGCTGAAGACTGGTCCACACCCCCAACAAGGACGTAGAAAGCATAATCCGTGACGTTGTCCTGTGTCCGCAGGGCAATTCCAAGATTAAGCTGGAAGGATGAAGTCTGTTTCACAGGGTGTGGCAATTGAGGCACATAGGGCGATATGGATATGAAAAGAGAGAGGATGATGAAAAACAATGCCACAGCCATCAGCTTCTGATTGCCCATCTTACCCGTATATTAACACTGCGTAGAAAATTAACACATGCTGTTATATGTAAGTGATTTTCGGTAATATGCGCTCTGAATGCCGCAATATTACCGGCCAGAAATTAATGGCTAACTAGCTCTGAGCTCTCCCTGCTTATCTCTTCGAGTGTTTTTCCTTTCGTTTCCGGGATGATGAAGTACATGATTACACTTGACGCGATTGCTATTCCGGCATATACCAATACCATGTACCCAAGCCCGAGAGCCTTGAGAAACAGCGGAAAAGATGTGATAGCAAGACCTACCGCTATTTTGTCGATTGAAACGTTTATTGCCTGGCCGCTGGCCCTTACTTTAGTAGGAATCAATTCTGGAACTATTATCGTGCCTCCAATGATTGTTGCGGGTCCAGCTGCAGCAAAGAAGTAGTTGAAGAGATAGAATGTGAATCCAAGGGTTGCTGCAAAACCTGTGAGGCCACCGAGTATTACCGAGCTCTGGGGAATTCCGAAAATGCCGGGGTTTATCTGAAGAAGGGAGAACAGGACAAGTGATACGAAAACTCCCGCATATCCAAGAACAACCAGTTTCTTCCTTCCAACCCTGTCGATCAGGAATATTGAGACTATTGTCCCTGGAATTCCTGCCAGGAAGACTGCCGCGTATGTGAAACCAACAGGCGTTAAACCAAGATTGGCTGCTATCGTAATGGGCCCATAGATTGTGAATGTGCTGGAATAGGTATCATAAAGAATCCACAATATTGCACCTGCCAGGATCAGGGGCATGGAAGTACCGAGACGCCTCAGGTAGCCTACGTTATCTTTGGGTGCCCTTTCGCCAGCCCCTTTTTTGAAAACAGGATCAGCTGGCTCTACAGATTCCCCCTTAACCCTTGCAGTGAATCTGTATGTTTCTGGAATCTTTCTTCTGTAATATATGACAAAGAGGGAGGGTACTGCTCCAAATGCCAGAACTATCTTCCAGGCGAGTTCGGGGGCCACGAAAGCTGAAGTAACCTGTACAACCAGTGCCGCCAGCGTCGCACCCAGTGAGAACATTATGGAAAAGGAAACCGCCATTAGCTTGCCCCTGTCCTTCATGTTTGAGTTCTCTGCCATTATCACTGGGGACATGACGTAATCGCCGCCTATTCCAAATCCGAGAACCAGCCTGGCTACAAAAAGGAGGGTGAAGTTTGAAACAAAGAGCTGTGAAATAGCGCCTATGAATATCAGCAGAAGATCTATACCATACATTGGCTTCCTTCCGATCTTGTCTGCTACAAGGCCGAAAAGCATTGCACCTGCAGCAGCGCCATAAAACGAGGAGGCCGTCAATACCGAAGACTCAATCGTTGAAAGGTGAAGATACATAACGACCGGAAAAAACACCAGGGAAATCGCGTAAAGGTTGTATGAATCGGAGAACACTCCCATTCCGCTGACTATTACATTTCTTATGTGGAACGGTTTCAATCTGCTTTTATCGAGTTCGTTGAACACAATTCGAGTATTGCGGGTGGGTATAAAAAAGTTGAGTAGTTACCCAAAAAATAGTAATAGTTTCACAGATTCCAGGCACTTAACGCGGCCTATTCTCCCTTGAAAGCAGTTCTGACCACCGTCTTTCCACGGCCTCCTGAATCATGGAAGTCTCGGTGCTGTTGAGGTGCCTGAATCTATTCTGCTTTCTTAAATATTCCCCGACCTGGAGCTGTTCCGAAGGCCTTGTCAGTTTGAACATCCCGTTCCTGTATTCATAGAGCGGAAATATTCTGGTTTTCACAGCCAGCCTGGACATTTCCACCGTTTCATCAGGTGAGAAGTACCACCCGGTGGGACAGGGGGTGAGTATCTGAATGAATTTTGGCCCCTCTGTCTCCTTCGCATTCCTGACTTTTCTGATGAGGTCCTCAGGGTATGCTATCGTCGCAGTTGCAACGTAAGGAACACCCTGGGCAATCATGAGGTCAGCAACCATTTTCTTTTCCTGTTTCTTGAAGTTTCTCCTCTTCCCGAGAGGAGTTGTGGTTGTGGTTGCACCGAACGGCGTGCTCCCTGACCTCTGTACACCGGTGTTCATGTAAGCTTCATTGTCATACATGATGTAGAATACATTGTGGCCCCTTTCCATTGCGCCACTCAGGGACTGGAGTCCAATATCCGCAGTCCCTCCATCCCCTGCAAAGCCTACAACACTGTAATCCTCTTTCCCCTGCAGGTCAAGAGATTCCCTGATGCCTGTAATTGATGCACCTGTCGACGCGAATGGTGTGTATATCATTGGAACATCGAGGCTCCTGTAAGGCATTGCACCAGGTATCACGGCCCAGCATGATGCAGGCACCGAAACTACTGTCTTCTCTCCCAGGCCCTTAAGAAGGTATCTCATCGCAAGAGTTGCCCCGCACCCATGGCAGGCGGTGTGGCCGGGTTCCATGAGTTCTTCCCTGGGTAACGAGAATGGCATTTATTCACCTCCTTTTGTGTTTATCCAGCGTATCCCTTCACTGCCTTCTTCAACCATATCGTACATCTTTCTGAATTCCTCCACCCTGACATCCCTGCCGCCGAGGCCTGCTACGAATCCTGTTAGTGGGACATCTGCCCTTCTGTACAGGGATGCAGACACTTCGAAGTAGAGAGACCCCCCATCTGAGAAAGCAAGTGATCTGTCTATTACGCCGGCTCCCTTCAGGCCCTTCAGTGAGCTGACGATTTCTTCTGACGGGAAAGGCCTGAAAAATTTGATCCGGACAAGGCCAACCTTTTTGCCTTCATTTCTTAGGAGGTTGACCACATGCTTTGCAGTGGAGGCAAGAGTTCCGGTTGCCACCAGTGCAAACTCGGCATCTTCCATCATGTAGTTGTCCGTAAGTCCGGCATAGTCGCGGCCAAAAGTCTCTGAAAAATCCCAGTATGTCTTCTCGATGACGCCCCTGGCTTTGTTCGTTGAGTCTGCCATGTCCATCTTGAGTTCCATGAATGGCCCATCCGGAGTGGAATAGGAGCCATAGCCCATGGGGTTCTTGAAATCCACCGCGAAGTTCAGGTCAAATTCAGGGAGGAAATCCCTTACCTGTGAAATATCCAGGACAGTCACAGGCTCTGATGTATGGGAAAGTATGAAGGCATCTTCCATGCTCATCAATGGGAGTTTGACACTCCTGTCCTCCGCTATCCTGTACCCCATTATGATTGTATCAAGAACTTCCTGGTTTGACTCGCAGTAAACCTGCAACCACCCCGTGTCCTTCTGGTTCATGCTGTCTGTCTGGTCTGCCCATATATTCCATGGCGGGCCTATAGCCCTGTTAACCACACTGACAACTATGGTAAGCCTCATTCCGGCAGTCCAGTGAAGCATTTCATGCATGTGAAATCCTCCCCGCCCTAACGGACGGGGCTTCCTGCTTCGACCAGTGTGCATGCCCTGATGCCTTCCCTTTCGAGAAGTTCCAGTGCAGTGGTACCTCTGTCCACAGGCGTTAATTCCCCACTCTCCGTGGGTACCCCTTCTGAAATCAATGCAAATCTTTTGATGTTGATAGCTGCATTCACATCACGATCATTGGTGTATCCACACTCTTCGCAGATGAAGCGCCTCTGATACAGCTTCATCTCTGGTTTTGTGTATCCGCAGTTTGAACACATCTTGGTGGATGGTTCAAATCTCCCAATCTCTATGTAGTTCTTCCCCCTTCTTGATGCCTTGGTTTTCAGCATCTGTCTGAAGGTATACCACCCGGCATCGGCTATCGCCTTTGCACGACGGTGATTGCCAGCCATCATTCCCATTATACTCAGATCCTCAACCCCTATAGTATCGTACGATCTTGTCAGAGCATCCGATACCTTGTTGATGAAATCCTTTCTCTGATTCGCTATATGATCTTGAATGCGTGCCACTTTGACACGCTGTTTCCTTCTGTTCTGGGAACCTTTCTTCTTCCTCGACAATTTTCTCTGCGCCTTCTTCAGCTTCTTCTCTGACTGTACAATGTGTTTTGGCTTTTCGATCTTTGTGCCATCAGATAATGTTGCGAATGAAGCTATTCCAACATCGATGCCTATTGCTGATTCTTCAGCCTTGGGCATCTGCTGAACATCAGGATCGGTTTCAAGCACAAGGATGGAAGCATAATACTTCCCGGATGGTTCCTGCGAGATTGTTATATTCCTCCATTCACCCCTGTATTCCATGTGCTTAAACATCCTGATGGGTTCCCTGAAATTGGGAATAAACAGCTTGTTGTCCTCGATCCTGAACCTCTGCGATACTGTGAAGGACTGCCTGTTGTGCTTTCCCTTGAAGACAGGGGGTTCTGCAAGTTTCTTGAAGAACCGTTTATATGCAGTCTCAAGGTGCATCAATGATTGCTGAAGACTCTGTGAATTGACTTCCTTCAGCCATTGATACTCTTTCACTTTCTTCAGTTTGGTCAGGTCAGCGCACATCTGCTTGTATGATGATCCCTATCCCGTTTCGGTGTATCTCCGGTTGGTCAGATCGAGAAAATAATTCCACACAAACCTGCAGCTCCCGAAATGCTTCGCAAGCATGATCTTCTGATCAGCTTTCGGGTATAACCGGTATCTGTAGGTCGTGAGCATCGTAATTATGCAATTGTGTGGTTTGATATAAATCTTCTATTCCCGCTAAGTGTAGTGCCTCGCTTTCATCCCCTCCCTTTCGGAAGGGGCTTTCCCGCTCGGCTATTGGTAAAGCAGCCCGTGGGAACTTGTTGCCGTGTACGAACGCACCCCCGTGAGTTCGCTGGAAAAGACTGCAGTCATTGCGCTGTGCTCGCTCTCCACCTCAACATACCTGGCATCAAGCTCTTCGTTGGCCACCATTTCTGCCAGTTTCTCGACGATTGTGGTCTGCGGCGTTATAGGATAGGCTGAGATAAACCTGACGTCAGAGAGTTTCACCCCAATTGCTGCCGCCTCGTTTCCCGTCACGAGAGCCTTCGTCTGTGCCATGGACTTCATTGACTCATGCTTCCCTCCAGGGACATTTTAATTGAGTCTTCAGGGCATTCGTATGCACATATTCCGCACCCCTTGCAGTGTTCAAGGTCTATCTCCGGAGCCTCGAGTTTCCCTATGCGCTCGCTGGGGGCTTCCAGAGCATTGGATTCCGATACGGTGATTGCGTTATCGGGGCAGAATTTCCAGCATATCATGCACCTGATGCATGTTGAATAATCAATCCGGGGAGTCTGAATGCGCCATGAATCTGTCCTGTTTTCCCTTGATCCCTTTTGCGTTACAGGAACTAAAACCATATGCTACCACCCCGCCCTGGCAGAGTCATATGCGTCAAGGACAGCTGCAGCATTCTCGTCACCATATCTTGGAGATGCAGTTCTTGTGGCTTCGACTATGCTATCTAGAGAGACGTTTTGGTCTGCTTTAGCGAACGCACCAAGTATGGCGGTGTTGACTATGGGGTTGGCCCTGCTTCCAAGATTGTGCCTTATTGCTATCGAAGTGGCGTCCACAGTCACTACCTTCCTGCCTATTCCAAACTCCTCATGTGGCTTGCTTGAATTGATGACCAGCAGCCCATCTTCCCTTAGCCCCTTCATAACGTCTGTGGACCCCATAACTGATGAGTCCAGTATTACGATGGCGTCAGGGTCGTATATCTGGCTTCTGAGAAATATCCTCTTCTCATCGATCCTGGTGAAGGAAGTAACGGGGGCACCTCTTCTTTCAGTCCCGAAGAATGGAAATGATAAAACATACTTTCCTTCGTTGAAAGCTGCAAGCGCAAGAATTCTTGAGGCCGTTACAGCACCCTGCCCGCCCCTGCCATGAAAACGAATTTCGAGCATCAAAGATCACCGTCTGAAAACAATCAGTTCAATCGTATTATACTTCATGCCGTATTATGTGGGGTTGCAGACTCAATGTCATGCCCACAGAACCAGGTTTTGGGGTTACATTGGAAAATTCTTGTGATTTATATTATATGAATGTTCAAATAAATGTATATTAAAACCCCTGGCAGCAGTCAGCCTCCAGGATGCATCCACAATCAGCGCAGAACGGCTGATGATGATAACTCTCGCAGTTCCGGCATTGGCACGTAGGTTCGAAACAATCAGCACACATTATATTACACAATGATCACCTGTTATTAATCTGATTTGTGACATTTCAATGCAAATTCAACTGGCAATGGTGCTGCCTTCCAGTTGCAAGTGAGAGCTTCGATCGGATACAGTGAAACAAATAAGGGGTTTACGGATCATGAAGTATTACCTTGCCTGATTACAACGAACCTGAAGAGACGATCTACTCATTGATCAGAGAGTCCTTTCCGGACTTGAGCTTGGAGAGCATGGAGCTTGTAGACTCCGGGTGGGAGAATTATGTGGTCATTGCCAATAGAAAGATAGCGTTCAAGATCCCGAGAAAAATGGAAGGTGGGGAGCCCCTCACCAGGGAAATTTCAATAACCGGGTGCCTGAAGGACAGCCCGGTTGGAGTCCCCGTTTTCAAATATGTCAGCTCCCATGGAGAGGTGCCTGTTGCAGGCTACGATCTAATTGAAGGCGACCCCCTCAATTCAATTGTGCGTCTGACATCACCAATAATAGCACAACTTGCAGAATTTCTGAATTACCTGTTCTCCAGGAAAGATGATGGCTGCGTGATAAACGCAATTGGATACCGTTCTGCGGAAGATTGGGTTAAAAAATACACGGAATACAGGGAGAACCTGTACTCGTCGTTGATTGAACTGCTCGATGATCAAACCTTGTCTGTCATCGCATTAAGATTTGACGAATTCCTGAATAATTCGTGCCGGACGCTGCAAACCTCCCCTGTTCACGGGGACCTCTACAGGGGTAATGTGCTTGTTGGGGCGGACGCATGTGCCGTAAAAGGAGTTATTGACTGGGGAACCGCAGAATTTGGAGATCCTGCCATAGACTTTGCTGCACTTGCAGTCGATTTTGACATCGAGCAGGTAGAAGAGATTCTTGAATCCTACGAAGGCCCTGTCGATAAATATTTTCGGGACAGGGTGGAATTTTACTGGCAGATGGAGCCCACCTACGGCATCCTGTACTTCTCCGGCAGGGATGAAGAAGAATGCGAGCGCCATGTAAAGGAGTTGCAAAAGAGGATATCAAAGGGGCTCTACGGGTGATCTTTCCTCGATTCAGGAAAGGCATGGTTTTTTAATCTCTCATTCAGTTGTTTCAGGCAGGGGCAGTGCACATTACACTCAAAAGGGCAAGGGATTTGGGAATAGTATTTGAGGGCGAAACGGGCGGAATGAATAGTATAACTGATGTTCCGGAGGTTGAGGTTGGCCACTCCACCATAATATTTGGCGATCGGGAAAGTGTTGTTGGTTCAGGTCCTGCCAGAACCGGCATAACTGCCATACTTCCGCTTGGAAAGAAGAAAGTCAACTCAAACTTACTGGCTGGCGCTTCAGTCCTTAACGGCAATGGAGAGTTAACCGGCATCTCATGGCTGGAAGAGTCTGGAATGCTTTCGGGGCCCGTAATGCTTACAAACACATACAGTGTCGGGAAAGTGAGGGACGCGGTGCTGAAGTACATGACAGATAATGAACTGGAGTCGGACTCACTCCCCGTCGTTGGGGAAATATCAGACGAGTACCTCAATGACATCAGGGGGCAGCACATCAGGGAAGAGCATGTTTTTGAATCGATAGGCAGGGCACAGAGAGAAAATGTTGAGGAAGGAAATGTTGGAGGGGGTACAGGGGCAGTGTGTTACGAATTCAAGGGCGGAATCGGCACTTCTTCTAGAATCCTGGAAGTATTGGAACGGGAATATTCTGTCGGTGTCATTGTGCAGGCAAATCACGGGCTCAGGCATCACCTGAACATCAACGGGATACCGGTTGGCCAGCACATCAGGAATAATCTCGTAAGAACTAAGGAGAGTGGCTCCATAGTAGGCGTGATAATCACGGATGCCCCCCTTCTCCCCCATCAGCTTAAAAGACTCTCAAGGAGGGCTTTCCTCGGACTGGCCAGAACAGGAAGCGTTTCCTCGAATGGATCAGGAGATTTCTTCCTGTCAATATCCACTGCTGATTCCTATGACGTCGATCCCGGCAGTATGGTTGAATCCACGTGGATACCAAATGGCTCGATTGACCCGTTGCTTGAAAACGTGGTTTATTCAACGGAGGAGGCAATAATAAATGCCTTAGTAGCCGCGGAATCCATGAGTGGTTTCGGGGGACATTATGTTTCGGCAATGCCCCATGACAGGGTCCAGGAACTTTTGAAAAAGAGACGGAACTGATCTAATGCGTGTTTCTCGAAGTATAGCTACATTTGCAAACATTCAATTAAGGACAATATTAACAATAAATCCATCAAAAATAATGTTTAAATATCGGATAGCTGTAAATTTAGATAGATAATTTATGGCGAACAAAAGAATTGTTTTAATTACGGCAGTTCTTGTTGCAGCTATTATGGTTTTGTCGTCTCTCACCATATTGACAGAGGCGGCAGGGCAGAATAATAGCGCAGGAACTAGTGCAGCACAGACAACAGCGACTTCCCAGGTAACGAAACAGACCTCCACGCTTTCGGCCAAGGCAAGCAGTATTCTGCAGGACCTCCAGTCAAAAGGAGTTCCCAGCAACTACGTTTATCTGCCAAGTTTCAAGAAAGCGGCAATAACCGGAACTAACATCAGCGGACCAAGCTACGGGAGCGCACCAGCGCCGATGGGAATAGGAACTTATGGGTTTTCCAACAACAGCGGAGTCATCACGAGATATGACCTGAACACATCCAGTTTTTCAGGGGCAGTGACTTTCAACAACTTCACGACTTTCTACCCCTATGATGATGGGCCGAACAGCGTGACTGTTCAGCTTAACTCCATACTCAACAATGTAACACTGTTCGGCAAGACGAACTACACCTTCTGGAACCAGAACGTGTTATTCTACTCTGCAAGGACTCATACTGTGCAGTTTCTTGATAACATCTGGAACTTTTCCAGCCCTGCATTCTACCTTAGCCCGAACGTTTTCAGCTCATACCAGGGGAACCTGGTCGCTCCTGTATTCTACTATGCAGTTGGTCCGGCATTCTCAATCACATATCCTTTCACGGTGAATTTCTACCTCAATTCAACGGTGCTCAATGGTGAAAATACAGTGTTTTTCAACTACACGCTTAAAGATGCCACCGGAGCAGTGTCAGGCTCTTTTGACGAGGTCCAGTTCAATTCAACTTACGGAATGCCTGCCGGATATTCCGCACCACAGGCGAACTATTACGTAACTTCCAAGAACTTGACCCCGACGGGATTTATACCGTATGATTCTGAGATCATGATTGGAGGGCCCGGAGGAGGGAGCACAGCTATGATTTACAACATAAACGCAACAATGACCCTCAAGTACAAGAATGCAGCGAACAACTACGTGAACGTTCCATCGGCCTATGATGTTGGATCTGAAACGGGTGAGACCTCAACCGGCATTGCCGTCACATGGACGCCGAACGCCGTGGCTCATCTCAGTGCAGGCCCGTCATTCGTTTACGGAATGTGGAACGTGTCCCAGGTGAATACATTTGATCACTACACTGGAAATGTAAACCCACCAAATTCATTCATGTTTGTAAGCCAGGGATCGCCGTTCAACAGCAGCAACGCTTCGTGGAGCCCCCTGTCACAGTCAGGCGGTTATTCATTCTGGTTGCCCCATGGAACATATGGCTCTTCCATTCTGATGAGCAACAGGAACCCACGGACAGGCACGCTAGTTCCGGGAGTCATGCAGAATACCCATCTGACATGGAACCACGCTCGTGGGGTATACACACCGCTCTATGCTTTCGGAAACCAGCAGCTCAAGTACATTTCGATGCTTGGCCACGGAACTCCACAGAATCCATACGTACTGTTCAACAACCCATCACCGACGGGCTATCTGAATCCACTGTTTTCGTCCTTTAACGACTACGTGTTCCCGGATTTCACTGGTGTTCTGCTGCACAGCACAAGCGCTTATGTGGTGATGCATAACATGCCTTCGTTCAATGTCCAGTATACGCAGCCATCCCAGCTCCATGCACTTGCATACTTTGGCGTCCAGTACACGACAAACCAGATAGGGTTCGTCCTTTACAACTCACAGAACGTTCTCATGACGCATAACTCGATCAGCGGCTGGTACGCGAACACACTTACAGAGTTCCCTGCAGCCAACGTGCTTCTGTGGAATTCGCAGGACAACCTTATAGCGAACAACAACTTCAAAACAATGGACAGCTCACTGTTAATCTACAACATGCATGGACAGAGGGGTGACAACTCCGTAGTGGGCAACAGCTTCATCCAGGACAAGTCGCTCACAAACATGACCTACCCCGGAATAGCAATTGATACCACATTCGGGACGTCAGTTTACGGGCCTGTTGCCCTCACTGTGTACAGCTCCCACAACGTGATAACGCAGAATTACTTCATAGTGTACAATCCGATTAACAGCCCCTTTTACAGCATATATTCCGGCCTTGGTGCAAAGTACATCAACTTCTGGAACGGCAACTTCTGGTGGAACTACTACCCACACAGCGGAACTTACAACAATTATGGGCTGATAGCATTTGGCGGTGACCACCATCCCATCAGTGTAAAGGGGTACACACCATACGTGTCCCTGCCATATGTTACAAACTTTTTATACATCTGATGTTGAAAAACATCACATTTTTTTCTAATTGCAAATAACTATTCAACATATGAACGGTTTTTCGGGATATCACACCTGCTATTGCATGCCATGAGCATTAAATATTTTGACAGGGTTATGGCGTCATGCAGACCAGATCAACAGTTATGGTGAGAAATGCTGCAGTGACAAGCTCTCATCAACTCGCTTCGTACCATGGATCACGCACTCTCGACAAAGGGGGGAACATTTTCGATGCTCTCATTGCAACAAGTTCGGTTCTGACAGTGGTTCAGAACAATCTCAACGGCCTAGGTGGCGATCTTTTCGCCCTCGTAAGGGGGAAAGACGGAAAAATCAGGGATTTGAACGGAAGCGGAAGGTCATCAGAAAACGCTTCTATCGAGGCGTTCTGGGAGAAGGGCGTACGCCGGATACCTGAAAGGGGCCCTCTCGCTGCCATCACCGTTCCGGGCATCGTGGAAGCCTGGAGGGAGATAAACAGCAAATACGGCACAATGGAGATTTCTGAACTTTTGAGACCCGCCATAGATATAGCTGAAAACGGATACCCGCTGACCGGGAAGTACGTGAATTCTATCAAGGCTACATCACGGGTTCTTGGAAACCAGAAGGGGTGGACTTCACTGTTCATGCCTGGAGGTAAGGCGCCCGAACCCGGGGAAATGTTCAGGCAGAAGCACCTTGCTGCCACACTCAGGGAGATAGCGGAAGAGGGACCTGAGTCGTTCTACAAGGGTCAACTGATGGAAAGGATAGTGAAGGGCATACAGGAGAATGACGGCATTCTTGACGAGGAGGACTTCAGGAAACACTATTCTGACTGGAGAGAACCTCTGAAGGCCAGTTACAGGGGAGTGGACATATACAACACATACCCGAACAGCCAGGGGGCGACCGTTAACCTCTGGGTCAACATGCTGAACGGCTATGACGGAGACCTGATGTCGCAGAATGAGGAAAAAACCCTCCCTGTTTTCCTTGAAACGGGGTTGAAAGCCTACATGGCAAGGTCCAGGTACATCACGGACCCAGAGTATCACGACCTTCCACAGGGTTTCTCCACCCCTTCCTTCGCGCAAAAAATACTTGAAGAGCCTCTGGAGAACTGGAAGTCAGAGCCCGGGAACGAGGACAAGGGCGACACAACATATTTCTGCCTCGCAGACGCGGAGGGGAACAGCGCCTCAGTAATACAGAGCAATTTCATGGGGTTCGGTTCAGGCCTTTCACCAACAGATTCGGGATTTATTCTGCAGAACCGCGGATCCTATTTTTCATTGAACAGGGACCACCACAACTCCCTTGAACCGCATAAGAGAACTTTTCACACCCTTCTAGCAACAATGGGCATCACAGACGGTGAACTTTCATTCGTCTCCGGGACAATGGGCGGAGACATACAGCCACAGGTAAACATACAGATGATCAACAGGCTTGTCGACAGAAGGATGGATGTCCAGGACGTACTCGATTATCCAAGGTGGGCGTTCTACGGCACCATCTATGAGAAGCCCTCTTCCCTCAGCGTTGAACACTCTCTCATGGACACAATCCGGGGTGTGGACACAGGGTCGCTCCCAGTGAAGGAGATCCCTGACCTTACTTCCCAGACCGGCCATGCGCAGGCAATCGTCCTTGGAAAGAAAGGGGGTATTTATGCGGGTGCTGATCCAAGAGGAGACGGTGCTGCAGTGGGTTTCTGAAATTCTGTCTGGTTTTTCATAACCACTTTCTGCATCGGAAGTCCACCTATTTGGCATTATTTTTTCAAATACGCTGTAAAAACCGTTTAGGCGAAAACAGTTTCCCTATTCACCTCGATACCTCAGCTTTCGAGGTATTACGCAATAAACCCCGAAGTCTCGAACTCCTTATAAAGAAGTTCCAGGTTGCCGTGGATCTTTCTCCTGATCTGAATAATCGTGTCGGTGTATGCCTCAACATCCTTTTTGAGACCCACTATATCCATTCTTTACAAATCAGTCCTCATTATATAACGGTTGACAGGTTTGGCCTTAATTCAACAAAATGGTGTGATCGAAGAATTAATGGGTCGAAAAAAAGGTCAGGAGTTTTTGATTTTCTGTTCCACACTCTTCAGGGTGTTGCTGAATATCTCCCTAGCCTCGGTTTCCTCAACAATATCACTGTTGCCTCTGTTGTGCTCGAGAAGTTCAGAAGAGTAGTGACACTTCGCCATGTGGCCATCCCCCATGTCTGACAGCACCGGCTCCTCAGAGCTGCACTTCGGTCTCGCAAGGGGGCACCTGTTGGAGAAGATACACCCGCTGCTGATTTCCTGCATTTCTGAGAATATGTTGGGCCCCAGAACAGTCTCAAGCTTACCTTCTATGCCGAGGCTCGACAGAATGAGTGCTATGGTGTACGGATGCGCCGGTCTCGTGATCACCTGCTCTGTTTCTCCACTCTCCACAATATGGCCCTTGTACATCACCATGATGCTGTTGCTCACATATCTGGCAGATGCTATGTCGTGGGTTATGTAGAACAGGGTTACATTGTTCCCGGACTGCATCTCCTTGAGTAGGTTCAGAATACCCGCCCTCATGGATACATCGAGCATTGAGATGGGCTCGTCAGCGATGATTATCTTAGGGTTCAGGATCAGGCTTCTGGCCATGGCCACACGCTGCCTCTGCCCACCACTGAGCTGGTGCGGGAATTTATTCTTGTAGTCCTCAGGCGGTGTAAGCTCAACGGTGGTGAGAGCCCTGGACACCTCTTTGTCCACATCCTCTTCCCTGCTGTAAATCTCGTGGACCCTCATGGGTTCAGACACGATCTGATATACGGAGTGTCTGGGGTTTATACTCTGAAAAGGGTCCTGGAAAATGGTCTGCACTATCTTCCTGAATCTCTTGTGGTCCTCCTTCTTGCCGTATGCTATCCGTTCCCCCTTGATCGAGATGCTTCCCGAAGTTGGCTGGTCAAGAAGACCCATTATCTTGCTCATGGTTGTCTTGCCACTTCCCGTTTCACCAACGAGGGCGAGGGATTCACCCTCCCGCAGGGAGAATGAAACGTTGTTCACCGCGATTATCTTTTCTGCTTTCGCACGGGCACCAAGGCTCTTGGCCCTTAGTCCCGTTCTCTTCTCAAATTCCCGGGTTACATTCTCAAATGTAACGACAACATCTCTGTTCCTGTCGACGTACTTGTTCTCAACTGTAACCTGCGGTTTCTCCGCTTTCTTTTTCTTTTCCGCCCCGTCGAACGGGAGTACAGAACAGGCCACCTCGTGCTTCCTCTTTGTCTCCCTGAGTCTTTCGGCGTCAGGGGCTGTGCAGATCGATTCCTCGGCATAATCACACCTTTCGTAGAAGGGGCAACCCTTTATCTCTCCTACAAGACTGGGAGGCGAACCACGAATTGACTCAAGTCTCGTCGACTTTCCTGCAAGGGAGGGGATAGAGTCCGCCAGCATACGCGTATAAGGGTGTTCAGCCCTTGCAAATGAGTTCTCCGGTATCTTTTCCACTATTCTCCCTGCATACATCACCATTATCCTGTCGGAAAGGTGGGAAACAAGAGATATGTCGTGGGATATGTTGATTATGCTCATCTTGTAGTCCGTACGCAGTTTCTGGAGTTCCTCAATGATCTTGTACTGTGTGATCACGTCAAGTGATGTGGTCGGCTCGTCCGCTATTATAAGGACCGGATGCAGGGTCATGGCCATTGCTATGATGACCCTCTGCTTCATACCGCCGCTGAGCTGGTGCGGGAATGCGTCCAGAACCCAGTCGTCCAGGCCGAGTGAGTTGAGTATTCTCTTCGATTCCTTCCTGGCATTCTCACGTGTCTTCTTCTCCTTGTATATGAATATGTCATCTATCTGCTGTCCTATGGTGAAAAGCGGGTTCAGTGAATCAAGAGCTCCCTGAAACACTATGGATATGCCCTTCCATCTTACATGTTTGAGGGCAGACTCGACTTTCTTTGACTTGCTGTCCTGTCTTAGAGAGAAACTTGCTCCCAGATTCTCATCCGAGATCACCTCACCTCTGAAAACAATCTTTCCGGATTTGACACGTGTGTTCAATGGTAATATGTGGGATATGGCCATGGCAAGAGTGGACTTTCCACAGCCGCTTTCGCCTACAATACCCACCGATTCGTGCGGAGCTATATTCAGGTTAATGTGATTCAGCGCCTTTACGCTCTTACCCGATACCGTGTACTCCAGCGTCAGGTCCTCGATCTTAAGCACGTGATCTTCATTTTCTGTAATTTCTACCATTGATATTACCTCCTGAGTGTTACGTCCATTGCTTCCCTCAGGGTGTCACCGAACATGTTGAACGCCATGATAGACAGGGTCAGGAATATGCCCGGGAATATTGATATCCACCACTGGCCGGAAATAACGAATCCGAGGCCGTTTGTTATGATGGCCCCCCACTCCGGGGCGGGCGGCGGCATCCCTGCACCCACGAAACTCAGGGCTGCAGCTATTGTTATTGCATTCCCGAGGTTAAGTGCGTAGAGCACAAGGGTCGGTGAAACAGTGTTCGGCAATATGTGGTGCATGAGAATATGCCACCTGTTGGCCCCTATTGATATTGCCCCTGTAACGTAGAGTTCCTGCTTCGTTGACAGGACAGTGCTTCTTGTTATTCTGGCAAAGGCCGGTACCGTAATTATAGATACAGCCACAACAATGGTGTTGAACCCCTCACCCAGGGCTATCGACAGCGCTATTGCAAAGAGCAGGAACGGAAACGACAATATGATGTCCATACCTCTCATGAGGGCGCTGTCGGTGAGTTTTCCGAAATATCCCGAAACCAGTCCGATTAGTACGCCTATAAC
>OFHI01000016.1_pt1 | contig 44454 bp, 40 predicted proteins | sample 1522021 | NCBI WGS metagenome assembly OFHI01 (sample SAMEA2464839, study PRJEB22497) | soil metagenome | biome: Grassland; feature: Farmland; material: Clay | place: Australia | collected 2013-02-01 | depth 1.4 m | reverse complement strand
TGGAAAAGGTAGGGAGGGGCACTCCCGAAGTTACGCCTGTGGAGACTGGAGTCCAACTATCCTTCCGGATGGTTCAGCCGGTCAGGGAAGCAGGAAGCCCCGTCTGATAGGGCGGGGAGGATGTCACATATTAGTTCTGACTCTATATCTGTCTTAGTGATGGAAAGAGAAGGTGGCAGAGGCAGGTTCATTGGCATATTTCAGCCCAGGTTCTACGTCAAGACTGCACATGAAATCCGGGTTGCTACAGCAGCCTTCTGGAAATGGGCCCTATTCCCCTTTTCCCTTGTTGCCACAGGCCTGATAGTTTCCCTTTATCTCGACAACCTGTTTGTGCCTTCAGTCTGGTACTTGAAGGTCTATTTCTACTTCTTTTTCGTCACCCAGGTGTGGATGATCACCCAGTTTTTCCTTTATCTAAATTACAGAAAGATCAGGTATGACCTCGGGGACAGGTTCAGTGATCCGGTTCCCGACAAGGATGTGACAGTGATCATTTCCTCTTTCAACGAACCGTACGTGATACTCGAGAAGACGGTATCAGCCGTCAGGCAATTCTTCACGGGCAAGATAATGGTCGCTGATGACAGCACCGGCGACGTGGAAGAACTGTTTGAACTGACGAAGAAGCAAAGGGCAGCCTTCCTTCACCGCAGCGAAAGGATTGGATATAAGGCCGGGACCCTAAACAATGCCCTGAAATATGTACGCACCCCTTACGTAATCCTACTTGACAGCGACGCTGTTCCCAGTGCCGAATTCTTCAGCATTTCAAAATCATACATACAGCATTACGACTTTGTCCAGTTTCCCCAGTACTATGAGAACCGGAGAGTTTCGTATGTGTCCGGTGGCGCTTATGCCCAACAGGTGCCTTTCATGTTCAGGATAATGCCCCTGAGAAGCCAGAGAGGCTCAGCCTTCATGCTGGGTACAAACGTGATCTTCAGGAAAGACTCAATTACAAAAGTTGGGGGATTTGACGAGAAATCTATCACGGAGGATCTGTCTACAAGCCTGCTGATGCACGAAGCCGGTTACAAGTCTGTCTACGTCAACAGGAAAGTGGTGATGAATTCCGCCCCTGAAACTCTGAGGGCATACTTCACCCAGCAAGAGAGGTGGGCCAAGGGCACACTTGGAGTTTTCAGGCAGATATCATCGACAGGAATGAGGAAAATGGGGTTCAAGACCTATTTTGACTACTTCGTTGGTTCTTCATGGTACCTTTACGGCTTTGCATTCCTCTTCATGTCCATGAGTGTATTCTTCTTTGCACTGTTTCACGCGGAATTTCTGATGGTCCCCTACATAACTTATGTTTCACTCTTCATTCCATACATTATCCTGACTCTTCTCATATATTACACCACGATCCTGGAAACAGGGCACGGGGCGAAAGAAGTCTTTCTGAACATGAGCTTCAACGCCATATGCTTCCCGATTTATATCAAGGCCCTTCTGCTTTCCCTGTTCAGGAAGAAGATTTTGTTCAACAGGACGCCGAAGAAGCTTGAAAAATCAACGGAATTTAGAAAGTATTCAAGAATCGCACCGCAGCTCACGCTTCTGACAATGCTCATCACATCAGTCATGGTGTGCCTGACGGATTTTGTCAGGGGCTATTATCCCATTGAGTCCCTGTTTAATGCGGTCTGGGGCTCTTTTTACATATCCCTGCTTATTCCAATCTATCTCTACCCGTATTGACAGCTCCCGAAGGAAGAGGGAGGTGGATCGAAATGTTGTGCACTGAACTAAAAAACCTTCTAATATCCGGTGCCGAATAACTATGGCACTAGCAATGTGCGCTGACTGTATGGAGAATGACTGTGGCTGCTCTGAATGCCGTGCATACAGGTATTCCAGTATGTGTCCCAGATGCGGCTGCATTCTTGAAATGCAATGCTGCCTTGGATACTGATCCATGGATTGTATGTATGGGTTGGATTGTTCCAGGGAAAACGACCCTCTCCAGTCGCGAACGGCAATCTGAAAACTCATAAAAAATGTACTTGGGGGATAATGGCAACGCACGCATTAGCCGGCATTCTGTCCGTGTTCCCGGCCAGTGTTATTCATTCGAAGTCTTACGGTGCACCTTGCGAATTCTTTCTATCAGATCAAGAAGAATTCTTGCGCCAAAGCCAATGAGGACGATCCCTACAATCATGAGCAGCAGGGTCATGAACGCATTGGTATCGGCAAAGTAGGCACCGGCTATGAACATCTGCGCACCTATGCCCAGGACCACGAGTCCAATGATCATGATAATAAGGTCTCCGAGGAAATCTTCGCCGAAAAGTTCTATAGTCACTGATTTAAATATATTGTATAGATATTAATCATTTTTGGTTAATCCCGATTTGCTTTCTTAAATCACAAAATGGAAGATTGGGTGGGTCCCGTGACAGAAACCTCCCCAAGGGCACAATCATTCATGGTCCGAAACTACGAGGCCGTAGGCAATTTCACCAAGGGTGTTTTCTTCAGAACCGAAGAAAAGATGTCTTGTCTGTGTGTATTCCAGTATGCCCTCCAGCCCAAGTTCCCTTCCAATGCCACTGTCCTTGTACCCGCCACGGGGAGCTGCAGCTGAGATCATGTGATAGTCGTTGATCCAGACTGTGCCGGAATCTATCTCGTCCGCCAGGGCATTTGCTCTTGACGTACTGCCGGACCATATTCCAGCAGCCAGGCCATACTTGGAGTGGTTGGCGAGATCAGCTGCTTCGGAATCCTTTTCGAATTCAGTGACAGTAAGGACTGGCCCGAAGATTTCCTCCGTGGCAACCTCCATGTCGTTGTGAACTTCGGTCAGAATGGATGGTGAGAAGTAAAGGCCATTTTCAGGGACGTCACCGGATATGTCCCTGCTATAGAAGAGGTTCGCACCGGAGTCCAGCCCGCCCTGAAGCATGGACTGTATCTTGTTCCTCTGTTCCCTTGTGGTGATGGCACCGATATCGGTTTCCATGTCTATGGGATTGCCCGCTTTCATCTTTCCCATGAGCAGTTTCATCCTCTCGAGGAGGCGATCCTTGACATCGCTTTGAATAAGCAGCCTGCTTCCACTCTCGCATAGCTGGCCAGAATGCAGGAAGATGCCGAATAACACCCCTCTCGCAGCCTTGTCCAGGTCAGCATCGCTCAGCACAATGTTGGGGGACTTGCCACCCAGTTCCATGACGATCTTTTTCAGGGTTCCTGCTGCATCAATGGTTATTCGCTTCCCGGTCGCAGTGGAACCGGTAAAACTCAGGAGCCTCACTTTCTCGCTTCTGGACAGGGTTTTGCCAACGACGGAACCTTCCCCGGTCACCAGATTGAGGACACCTGGTGGAAGGCCCGCACTCTTGAGGTCACGCGTCAGTTCATGCGCGGTGGCAGGGGTGAAATGGCTTGGTTTCAGGATGACGGTATTCCCGGTCAGGATTGCAGGCATCACTTTCCATACGGCCATCAGGAAGGGCACGTTCCACGGCGCAATGCCGGCTACGACGCCCATGGGCCTGTACTGTACAATTCCCTTTGTTCCCGGATACTCGGGATGCTCTATCGTTCTGCTGCCAACAAATTCACCTGTTGTTGCAAAGTACCTCATGTGCTCAATTGCTATGGTCACATCCATGAAGGTGCTCTGCCTCAGGGTTCTTCCGGTGTTTGAACTTTCCAGCCATGCGTATCTCTCGGCCTTTTTTTCTACCAGGTCAACAAGTCTCGAGAGTATATGCTGCCTCTCCTTCAGGGTTGTTCTTGCCCATTTGGGAAAGGCATCCTCTGCAGCGTCTATGGCTTCAAGTGTCTTATCCTCATCCGCTGCGTACGCCTTTCCAAATAGCGTCCCGTCTATTGGTGTGTAGAGGTTTATCTCTTCACCTTCCCTGTCTATTTCTCCATTAATATAATTTCCAAATTCTTCCATTAAAATCCCCTCATTTCATTACCTGAGTGAACAGTTCCCTGATCTGTGAGCTCTCTGCCTCTCTTGGATTCGTTATGATGCCGGTTGATTCCTCTGCCAGAGCTACAAGCGTGTCTAGATTGCTGCTGTATTCCGATATCCCTATACTGCAGTCGTTCACCCACACTGGCTGCCCAATCTCCTCAAAAAATGCCTTAAGCGTATCCGCAAGTTTCTCCTTTCTGAATCCGTCGGGAAACATGGAATTCATTTTTTCATAGCTGGCATGAGCTTCCGGCTCGCTGAAAGCTACAACTCCCGGGAGATAAAGCCCCACAGAAATTCCATGCGGTATCCTGAAATGTGCACCAAGCGAGTGCCCCATTGCATGCGCCAGGCCAATCTGTGAATTAGAGAATGCAATTCCCGCCATGGAGGCACCAATATGCACGTTTTCCCTCGCTTTCGCATTCCCTGGATCAGCGAGCACCGTGGGAAGGCTGTGCGTGATCAGTTCAAGTGCCTTCAGGGCAAAAATGTCAGAATACACATTGCGCCACTGGCTGCTTCCACCCTCAATGGCGTGTGTTATTGCATCCACTGCAGTGTTTCTCGTGATCCCCACAGGCAGCTTCTCCACAAGTGCCGGATCGAGGATGGCATAGTCTGCAATAATCTCGGGAGAGGCAAGCTCATTCTTTCTCTTGTGATCCTCGTCGCTGAGTATGGTAGCCCAGGTGCATTCAGATCCGGTTCCGCTCGTCGTGGGAACCAGTATGAGCCTGGCCTTCTTCCTGAGGTTGAGATCCACGAGCGGCGTTATGTCATAAACTTCCAGGTCAGGTCGTTCATAGAGCACAAACAGGGCCTTGGCAGCATCCATGCTGGAACCACCGCCCAAACCTATTATGAGATCGGGAGAAAAATCCCTGACTCTGGCAAGCCTGTCCCTTATGTCAGAGAGTGTAGGCTCTTCCGGGACATCTGCAAGCACAAGAGACTCAGAATCCTCCGGCAGTTCCTTCCTGAGGGTGTCCACAAGCCCGGCCCCCTCTATGTTGCTGTCCGTAACAACCAGTATTCGCCTGTTCGGAAGGCCATTGAGGTAAGAGAGCGAGTCTTCCCCGAACACTATGTTCGGAGCCCGGAAAAACCACATGGGTTACTGCTCCGTATCAACTGTTGATGCAGTGCTTACCATCTCTTTTGCGGCCTTCGTGAACTTCATGATCTTCATCATTGATCCTTCCAGCTTGAATTTCCCGGTAAGAATGCCCTGGATTGGGTCCACTTCCTTGTTGATCAGCCTTATCCAGTTGGAATACTTCCCGATGTACTTGAATTCAGACTTTGGTATATCCTCTTCACTGGTGGAGAACTTGAAGCCCTTGCATTCACCGTGGAGAAGGTCTAGGTACAGAAACGCATCATTGTCAAGCACCTCATCCTTTCTTATAACGAAGGTGATGTCACCCTCCCATTTCTTTCCGGCTTCCTGGTATGCAGAGTTGCTGTTCAGTTTTTCGACATATTCCGAAGCCCATTCTTCGGTAGGAAATTTCGGCATATTTGATTCAACAAAATTAAATAGATAAAGTTTCGCCAAAGAAAGGAATCAGAATGAAGGGAGAAAAACGCGGAATGGTCGCCCCTGTTCTCTGTGGAAAGACTCCGTTTTACTGCTCACCATCAAACTTGCTCTTCAATGCGCCTTCAATGGGGGTGAAGGAAGTAAGCTTCAGGGAGGTATTCGTGCTACTGTCGGATATTTCAAAAATCGTATTTAGAATTTCATCTGCAATGAAGCTGGGGATGAACATATGATTGTCCACCAGTTTGCTGTGATAAATTCCAACAAGTGAAGCAATGGGGATTTTCTCATTCCTCACTTCTTCCATAAGGCGGCTGATGAATCCTGTTCTGTATTTTGATTCATATATGCCAGTGGCGGCATCAATAAGCCTGCGGTCACCTGCGTCCTTTGTTGCGTAATAGACAACATCAAAATCAGATTCCATGCCCGAAGAAAACAACTTTGCCTCCGCCACCGGTTCAGCGTCAATATCCTGTGTGCTTATGTAATCGTTGTCCGGCTCGAAAGTGAACGTTATCAGGCTGAGTGGTATCCTGCTGTTTATTGCCCGGAGGGTCTGCAACAGTCCGGGTGACTCACCGAGGTAAGCAAGCCTTATTCTGTTCTTTGCTTCAGTAATTTCACGAACCACATTGCTGACGCTGTCAAGCGCTGAATGGTGGAACCGGAATTCAGCAAAGACGAAACCGCTTTTCAGGTAAAAGCCTCCGGGAACAACAGAAGGGATCTGGATGATTTTCCTGAACATCTGGAATTCGAACACCAGCTCCTCCGCCTTGAGCTGATATATGTCATACGATCCTTTCGAATTGTGCGTGAACCTCCCAAACGATGGTTCAAACTTGCCTCTCTGGGCCCTGTCAAGATAAAGGCTCAACTCTGCGGAGTTGCTTTGAAGTGTGGCGTACATGGGTACCGCTTCGTCAAGCTTAGCAAATAAAAGTCCCATTTCCTGGCTCACACTGAGCGATATCTGCACACAATAGTCCAGCTTGTGGGATATCGCCTGAAGTTCCTTGATTGACGTAAAATGGTATTTTTCACTATATATTTTAATATATCGTTGATGAAACACGAAATAAAGCCAGCAAAACGGCGACAAAACCGGAATGGAACCCATGGTGACACGTCGATGGAAAGAGCCGAAAGTTTTGCGCGAAACCCCATTTGGGCACGGCTGGATGATGAAGTTATTCCCGGCAGTCAGCAATAAATAAGTACGGTTAAACTCATTAGACTCTATGAAAGTCCTCACAGTGCTTCCGCCCTTTCTGCCCGTAGACGATATAAAGGCCACGCTGAAACAGATTCTTCCGGATTCAGAGGTTGTTACGGATACCGATTTTGACTCAAGGGACTCAGAGGTACTCGTTGCAACCACTTTCACCAGCGTTGGAGATGACCTTATCAAGAAGCTCCCGAATCTCAAGTTTGTGCAGATAGCCAGTACGGGATATGATAACGTGGATGTTGAATCACTCAGAAGCAGGGGCATCATGCTCTCCAACATACCTACCGCCAACAAGGAAAGCGTGGCTGAACACGTGATCGCAATGGCCATGGCACAGCTCAAGAACATGATGTATTTTCACAGTGAAATAGTGAAGGGAAACTGGCCGTTCCTGACCAACTCCATGGAACTGATGGGCAAGACATTTGGGATCATAGGCATGGGAGCAATTGGAAAGAGGCTTGCCGAGCGGTTGCTCTACTTCGGGACAAATACACTGTATTTCGATCCCGTGAGGATCCCGGAGGAAGAGGAGGAACTCCTCGGGGTTTCATATTCAGACATGGTGCCTCTCCTGGAGAGTTCCGACATCATATCCGTGCATGTGCCCCTGACACCCGAAACTGAGAATTTCCTTTCCGAAGAGCAATTCTCGAGGATGAAGGATGGAGCCATTTTCATAAACACAGCCCGGGGCGAGGTGGTGCAGGAGGATGCACTTGTAAAAGCCGTCAAATCAAAGGGGTTAAAGGCCTGCATAGATGTTTATCCCGCCGAGCCGCCGGATTTCAATTCAGAACTGTTCAAGCTGGACAATGTGCTGTTTTCACCTCACATTGCCGGCGTTACTGTGGAGAGCCAGCAGAGATTCATCACTGAGACCGTATCAAACGTACTCAAGTATGTCCAGGGCCTCGATCCCCTCTACAGGGTGTTCTGATGAAGGGACATGAGCTGTTCCACAGGACCGTGGGAGACCTTGGCCTCGGACCTATTTTCGGCAACCCGGGTTCAACAGAGATACCCATGCTGAGAGGTGCTGAAGATTATATCCTCACCCTGCACGATTCTATATCGGTCGGCATGGCTGACGGTTACGCGCAATACTCGGGGCATCCTTCCATCGTAAACCTTCACACACTTCCGGGAGTGGCCAACTCAATGGCCTTCATACACACCGCCCGGCTGAACAGATCTCCGGTCATAATCACCTCGGGGCAGCAGGATTCCAGGCATGCATATTTTGAGCCCCTGCTCTGGCATGACCTGTCGGATCTTGTGGGAAATGCCGTGAAGTACAGATATGAGGTTAAGAATCCAGAGGATGTTGAAAGGGCACTGAAACGCGCCTACTCGATCAGCATGGAGCCTCCCGCGGGACCAGTGTTCCTCTCTTTTCCAATGGACATAATGGATCAGGAGGCAGACTACCTGAACCTCGGGTTCAGATCCCCGAACAGGAATATCATCGACAACGATGCTGTAAAGTACGTGGCTGAACTCATAACGGGGGCAGAAAACCCCGTGATCATCGCGGGATCGGAAATCGATGAGTTCGATGCGTTCAGTGAAATTGCTGCCCTTTCGGACAGCCTTGGGATACCGGTTTATTCCGAGCCCCTCAGCAGCAGGGCAACATTCGATTCCTCCCACGGCAAATACGCAGGGGATTTACCGCCTGCCACCACTGCCATTAATCTCGCACTGCTCAGGCACGACCTGATCCTGAATTTTGGAGGGGACTTCACAATTTACCCATACCTTCCCTCGCCACTGCTTCCCGGAAAGAGGGTCGTGACGGTTTCAATGTCTCCAAGTTACAAGTATGGGGAGTACATTTTCAGCAACCCCAAAACCTTCCTTTCAGAACTCATTAAGCTCGCGAAGGGAGGGTGGCAGTACCAGAGGAAGGAAGAACCCGGACTGAACGGCCTGATCGCAAGGGAAAAGAGGTCCATGGGACCAAATTATGTTCTCCAGAAAGTGAGGAAGAAGTTCACCGGTTATACCATAATTGATGAAGCCATATCCTCATCCCTCCTGGTAAGGAAGAACATAGGATACTCACCAAAATCATACTTCACGGCAAAGAGCGGGCAGCTTGGCTGGGGCATGCCGGCAGCCGCCGGAATATCCATGCACAAAGGGAAAGTCCTGGAGATCGTTGGGGACGGGTCATTCATGTACACCGTGCAGACCCTCTGGACCATATCAAGATACAACCTTCCGGTCAAGATTCTCGTGCTGAACAATGACGGGTATACCATCCTGAAGAGCTTTTCATCCAGCTTTTACCCCGGTCTGGAGAAGGCGCCTTATCTCACGTTCTCCAACGATATCGTGAAGATTGCGGAATCATTCGGCGTTGAATCCAGGGTGGCCGATTCGGACCTGAAGGACATGGACTGGCTTGCCGAAGGGGACAGGCCGAAGGTTCTTGTGGCCAATGTCCCGAAGAGTGTACCCAGGCTCTTCATCTGACCACGCCGTAGGCCAGCGGTTATCCATTCATCACGTGGAACCAAAAACCCCTTCCTCAATTTTGGGCTCTGCAAATGTGTCGATGCTTCTCAGAGCAAACTATACAAAACTGAAAATCGCTCCTGATGATTCAATCCTGATTCATGGACAGCGGCATAAATAAAGGTGTGATAGCAACAACTTTTGCGACTTTCATAGCGTTCATGGGGATAGGCGTGGTAGACCCGCTCCTTCCCCTAATAGGGACAGCAATGGGTGCAACGCCTTACCAGGTAGAGTGGCTGTTCACAAGTTACATTGCCGTCATGGCGGTTTGTATGCTCCTCACGGCATGGTTGACTACAAACCTGGGAAGCAAGTGGACACTGATGCTCGGGCTGGGCATAGTGGTGGTGTTTTCCACCCTGTCCGGTCTTTCTCCGGACATAACCGTATTCGCATTTTTCCGTGGAGGCTGGGGACTCGGCAATGCACTGTTTACATCAACAGCACTGTCCATAATTGTCGGGATGTCCACCCGGGGAATAAACAGGTCGATAACACTCTATGAAGCAGCCCTCGGCCTTGGAATTGCATCCGGGCCACTTCTTGGGGGTTTTCTGGGCACATTCGGCTGGAGATACCCGTTCTTTGGCACGGCCACACTAATGGCAATCGGGCTTATCTTCACCGCAGTCACAATCAGGATGCCGCGTAAAGAACAGGCGAAGCGGAATGGAAAAGACATCTTCAAGGCACTCAGGAACAAGGTGGTGCACACAAACGCACTCATCGGGCTTGGATACAGCTACGGCTTCTTTACAATCCTCGCCTATACGCCCCTCACTCTTGTGGGCCTTACAACCATCCAGCTGGGAATAACGTATTTCCTTTGGGGAATTCTCGTCGCGTTCTCATCCGTGGTGGTTGTGAACTGGCTCAGGAAGTATGTGGACATAATCCGGCTTCTTGTTGTCAACCTTGCCTTCATGGTCCTGATATTCCTTGCACTGGCCTATCTCTCCGCATCATTCAGGCTAATTACAATCGTGGCTTCCGGCTTCTTCTGCGGAATAGCCAATGCACTGTTTACCACCCTTGCAATGGAGGTGTCGCCATTCATACGTCCAGTTTCCTCGGCAGCATACAACTTCCTGAGGTGGTCTGGAGCTGCCATTGCTCCGATCGTTTCAGGATTCATTGGTGAAATTTACGGCCTAACCGTCCCATTCTACATAAGCGGAGCAATAATGGCAGTTGCGACAATCTTCCTCGCGAAGGAGGCCGGCCTTCTCAGGCATGCACTGCAGACGAATTTTGAAACATCCACAGCCTGATACGGTCCCGTCGCTTCGGGCGACCCGTGTGACTAGTGATTGTTTCTCCGCACAGGCCTTGCGAACAGCAGTATCGTTATTGCAGAAAGCACGGCCGCCATAAGCTCCAGGTACACAATGATGTTCGGGAGATATTCCTGGCCCAGGTTCAGGTATATTTCTGCAGTTGCTATGAAAAGGGCCACGTTGACGAGAGTGAATATGATAATTGAAACCATTGCGGTCAACCTGCTCACGTTTGACCTGGGATAACCCTGGAACATTGTGGCAAAAAAGACAGAAAAGCTCTCGGAAGCCATGGAACCAATGAAGAGATCCACGTTGTTAACCGGACCGGAAAGCTTGTAGAAAGCCATGAGGGCTGCAGCAATGACTGTCGAGATGATGATGCCGTAGTATAGTGGCCGTTTCGTGTAGAATACAAGCAGGGTTCCGGCAATTGAGAATATGAGTGCACCTGCCAGGAAGCCCATTATTATGGGTGGCACCTGGGTCTGATAGCCCGCATAATACAGGACAGGAAGGGTATACATGGCCACTGAGGCAACGGCGGTGGAGAGCACCGAGAATATGAGCGTAAAGACAAGCCTCAGTGCTGAAGGTTTCATTCCCTGTGCCTCCTTGCAAAATGGTAGGCGCCAAACGCCAGGCCAACATCGATCACGACCAGGGCAAGTATGGCAAAGAATGTCGTGTATTCCGGATAATATGGGCGGTCTGATAGCACATAGTATGTTGCGGAATACTGGGAGATGTTGATGTCAGAGGATCCCAGCCTGCTGTAGTTCAGGTCACTGAACGGTATCTGCGGCTTCATGGGGAAGAGGCCGGCCACCGTGGATGGCGTGGAATTGAGGGTGAAGTATGCTGAATCGGGCACGGGAAATCCATTCTGTGCAGTAAGATTAAGTGGCCCCCTTATGAGTGAACCATTCTTGTACGGGGAGTTGAAATTGAACATATCCAGAGGCAGGTTGCTGATAGAAACAAATCTGTTGAGTGCAGGCATGTTCCAGTTGTAATCGATGAAGGCCAGCATTGACGCATGATTCATTTCCGTGCTGGAGATGTAATTCTCCTTGGCGTATGGTGATATGAGTATCATGGGTATCCTCTGGCCTAACTGGTGGCCCCCGAGAACTGGTGGGGCAACCTGATCATAGAATCCACCCCCTTCATCGAACGTGAGGAAAATTGCGGTGCTGTTCCAGGCTGGGCTCCTCATTATCTGGTCTATGGTGTAGAGGAGCCACATCTCGCCCTTGAGAACGTTTTCAGGTGATCCCATGTCATATCCGTTTGCCCCTCCTCCCACCGGCATCAGGTACGACACGTCCGGAATGGTGCCCGATGAAAGATTGGAGTAGAAGGAGGACCAGCTGGCGACGTGGCTCTGGTATGATCCGATCCCACTTATGAAATTGACTGTGGGGGAACCCATGGAGACATTGTAGTCGTAGTATCCCCATGAAAGTCCCCTGTCCTGAAGTTCACCGAATATTGTCTGATTGAACGGAATGTACGGTGGAGGGCCATAATCATTTATCACGGGGGAATAGCCTGCGATGTTGTAGAGCCTGTTGGGGCTGGTTTCCGAAAGGACACTGGCAAAATAGTTGTCGGCCAGGGCATACTGCTCGGCCAGTACCCAGAGAGGTGCAAGCTGTGCAGCGGTGTAATAGGTCATGGACTGGGGACCGGAATTATTGATAAATCCATTCATAAGGCCATTGTTCCAGTCACCATGGTAAGCCATGTAACCTTCTATCGGATTCTTTGTGGTGTAGGTTCCGTTTGGGACGGCTTTTAATTCACTCAATACCTTCTTGTTGTCCAGCGAGAGAAGATTGGTGGGCACGGAAAGGTTGTATGGATTGCCTCCGGAGAAACCGCTGGTGTTGGGATAAATGCCAAAGAGGCTGTCAAATGCCCTGTTTTCCATCACTATCTCCACCACGTGCTTGATGGGAGTCCTGGGAGATGAAGCCGTGGATGCCGGAGAGCCTTCAGAAATGGCGGGAAGAAGAACGATTGAAATCAATGCTAATGCCAGAAGAACCGGGGCCGCTTTTCCCATACCCAATGAAATTGGATAATCAGTACTAATTACTTTTGCACAACCGGGGAGAGAACCCTGAGGCTTCCCTTTTCCACCGACACCTTTACGGGCAGGTTTCCGAAATCCTCCCCGTCCATCTCCACTGGTGCAGATCCCCTGATCTCTATCTCACCGGTCCTGTAGCTCCTGACGGAGGGGTCCCTGACATAACTTCCGTCCTTCAGTTTTCTAAGCCTGGAAACCATCTGAAGCCTTCCCACGCCCCTGACAATGTGGACGTCCAGAAGCCCGTCGTCAAGCTCGGCCCCGGGAGCCGCCAGCATTCCGCCGCCGAAATACCTTCCATTGGCTACCACCATTTCAGCCAGGTCGAAAGAGTGTGTTTCCCCCATGAGTTTCATGTCCACGCTGTATGGCTTGAAAAACGGGAGAAGTGCCAGCACGGATGAAGTGAACGAACCACCGCCCCTGACCTTTTTTCTCGAGTTTACCCTCTTCATAACCGAAGCTCCGAACCCGATCTCCAGAATGTTCAGGAAATACCTGGTCACGTTTCCGCTCTCCACCCGGCCGAGGTCGACGCTTCTGTGGCTGTTTTCCCTTATTGACTCCTTCACATTCGCCATGTCCTTAAGGCCAAGAGTCTTGACAAAATCCGAACCAGTACCCGCTGATACGGGTATAAGGATCGTATCGGAGTGCGCCAGCGACTGCACAACTTCATTCAGTGTGCCGTCTCCTCCTATGCAGAGGATGTATTCCACTTTCCCTTCACGTGCCCGTTCTGCAATCTTTGTGGCATCCCCGGGTGCTGATGTGATATCATATGTGAGGTCGAACTCCCTGAACTGATCCAGTATGGATCTGTATATCTCGGAAGCATAACCTCCTCCCGCTATGGGGTTGATTATTGCGTGGACTCTCACCTGATCACCATGCCGGCCTTCTCCATTTCCTCACGAACCTTTTCCTCCTTTGATTTCCCACGGTCCAGTTCGTATATCCTGTAAGCCTCCCTTCTCCTCATTATGTCTTCGAGTTTGAGGGGGCATTCATTGAATATTATGTGATTTATAAGTTCTGCACCGCGTGGCCGTTCGTAGGCAATGGTCGGCATCCCCTTCGTGCGCATGTCGATCTTGAGCAAAGATCCAATCCTTGCAGCTGTTTTCCTGGCCGCCGACCTGTAATTCGTTATTTTGCCGCCAAGTATGTTGACCGTGTTCTCCTCCACCTTTATCTCAAAGTCCCTGGATACCTTGCCCGGGTCATCCCCGGAACCGAACAGTGGCCGTATTCCTGCGAAGGCGGTGATCACGTCGTCGGCTGTTACGTCCGGGAAAAGTGCAGCAACACTCCTGATGATGTATTCCGTGTCCTCATTGGTGATAGTGAAATCGTCCGGGCTGTTGACGAAAGTGTCAGTGGTGCCAACGTGAACGACATCGCCCCTGGGTATGACAAACATCTGGCGCCTGTCAATTCTCGAACGGAAGGCAATGGCCTCACTGACAGGTATCTTCGACGCAGGAATAACGAGGTGTATTCCCTTGCTTAGCCTGAAGGGCGTATCCAGGTCAATGTCCAGATGCTTCATCAACTGCCCTGCCCAGGGCCCGGCGGCGTTAACTATCACTTTCGGCCTTATGGTAAAAGCTGTCCCCGTGAGTGTGTCCTGCAAATTCACCGTGTAGGTTTCACCCGAATTTTCCAGCCCGAGCGCTTCCACGTAGTTAAGGCAGGTTGCCCCTTTTCTCCTGGCAGATACCACGTTGTATATGACAAGCCTGGAATCGTCCGTGTACGCGTCCATGTACTCGAAATAGCCCTGCACAGACTTGGGATATTTTCCCTGGTTCCTTGTGTACAGCGGGATCTTCAGTTTTCCCGACAGAAGGTTGTAGAGGAACAGCCCGAATCTCAGGGTTATCTTCTTCCAGGAGTATTCATCCACGATGATGTGGAACTTCAATGGGCTTACTATGTCGGTATTCCTGACAAGGTAGTCCCGTTCCTTGAGCAGCTCCCTCACTTCCCTGACCTCGCCCTGCGCCAGGTACCTGAGGCCGCCATGGATCAACTTGGAGGAACCAGAGCTCGTGCCAGAGGCAAAATCATCTCTTTCCACCAGGACTGTCCTGACACCATTCTCCGCAAGTATGTTTGCAACTCCGGCTCCGGTGATTCCTCCCCCTATGACCAGGACGTCGCATTGAGATGATGCGATCCGTTTTATGTCCTTCTCCCTGGTCCTGAATGAAAACTCGTTTTCCATATTAACGCCCTCTTGTGAACAGTGGATCATCCAGCCTGTCCTGGATTTTCAGGATCTCCCTGTCCACATACTTTGAAAAGAATCTTCCATACCCATGGTGGTGTGTCACGGAACCTCCATTCCCGGTGAAAGTGTGAATAAGTCCGTCCCTGATCCTGTCCAGTGTCTCAATTTCATTCTCGTGCTGTATTATGAATGTGAAGTATATGCAGGAACCGGCCCTGTAGAGGTGTGATACGTGTGCCATGATCTCGCCATTGAAGCCGAGATCGTTTCTCATGGCATGGAATTTTTTCCTGGTTTCAACGTAAAGCCCGTAAAGCCTGTCCCAGGTGGCAGAGGTTTCAAGCGTATCCGGCACCAGCCCGTTTTTCCACAGCACGTTTGCGATCCCGGGCCTTGAGAATCTTCCCTGCATCCACGATCTTGCAGGTGCGGAACCACTGGATATCGAACCACTTGTAACCGGGTTCACCATAACGTCATTGTTTACAATGATGAGGAGAGCCCCATGGCCGTATCCCCTGAGGCCCAGATATCTCCTGAACAGCTTCACTGCCGCGCTGTTTCCGGCACCTTTCAGGGCAAACTCCGTTTCCAGCTCATCCGACAGCCTCGCAACAGAAGGGTAGGCAGGTGAGTGTGAAAGCGCGTCTATTCCATCCTTGAACGATCGATACATCCGTGATGTGAAATATCTCTGCTTTGGCATCCTGAAAAGTTTCATTGTCACATCTGTTATGAGCCCGTACCTGCCATCGCTTCCCATGGCAATGTCCCTGACTTCCAGGCCCGAAGATTCCCTGGGCACAATCCTGTCTTTTATTACACCAGAGGAGGTAACCATCCTTGCACCCAGGACAAGGTTTTCCATCCCGCCATACTGGTTGGATTCCTGTCCCGTTGCCTTGGTCGACACCCATCCGCCGATGGTTGAATGCATGAACGACTCAGGGAAGTTGCCAAGCGTAAACCCGAACCTGTTGACCTCCCTTTCGGCTTCCACTCCAGTCAGGCCAGCCCCAAGAATGGCATATTTGTCTGTGATGTTGATGTTTTTCAGCCTGCCCGTGTCGAGTGACACGGTCTTCGATTCATCAACGAGAAGGGAGCCTGAGACGGAAGAACCGCCGCCGTAAACAATGGCCCTGTATCCCTTTGAAAGCAAACTCGAGAGGATCTGCTGTGAGTTATCGTACGTCGGGTAAACCACTGCGTCGACTATCTTCCCGATGCCAGCGTGTTTTGCAAGGAGCAATTCAGGGGACGATTTGCCCATGGAATGAAGAAACCTGTCTTTCGCATCAAAACTGATGTTTTCCTCATTGATGATGGAAAGAAGATCACTCCTGACGGATTCCGGAGTTTCGGGATAATCAACCTCTGCCATCCCGTCCCAAACCGGCTTCAGTTCAATTCCCAGTTTGGAGGAAACATATGCCACCTCAGTGGAGAAATCTTTCCTGATTTCTGAGCCGTAAAGCACAGGCACCTTCATATGCCTATCAGAACCCCTTTCCGTTAATAAAGATTGGAGATACGGTATTGCCAATGCCCCGGTAAACAGTACCCGGCTTTGAAATACTACTCCTCCTTCCAGTTGAACTTCAGAACCATCATGACAAACACCACAACCGCAACAGCCACGCTCACTATTATGTCCAGGCTTGCAGAGCTGTAGTTCGTGTAAATGGTCACGGAATTGAGCCCGTCAATGATGTAATAGAGTGGCAGGACGTGCGCAAAAGTCTGCAGCCATGACGGCATTATGCTTATGGGAAAGAACGTCCCGGAGAGAAACATCATGGGGAAGGTTATTATGTTGCCTATGACCGAAGCGCTCTCTTCAGACTTTGACACCGATCCCGCCAGGATGCCCAATGATGTGAACATGAAGACCCCGATGACCAGGAACGGAATCATGAGCATTGATAATGATAGTGTGGAATGGAAAACAAATACGCCCAGGGCAATGATTTCAACCGCAGACAGGGCTGAGATTATGAGGTACCAGATAAACTTGGCCAGGAACCATTCCGATTTTGTCAGCGGGGTGAGGGAAAGCTGCCTGAAGATCTTGTCCTTCTTGTAGGAACTCACTATGAATGTCATGGAGAACATGGGTGAAGTGAGTATGACCAGGCCGATCAGCCCCGGTATGAGGTAATCGATGTACTGGGTGGCATGGGTGGAAACAGACGCACTGCTCACGGAAACAAGCTGGTTCGGTACCTGGAAATTGTTGTTGAAAAGCTGCACCGCAAAACTGATGGCCTGTTGGGCCACAGCACTGGTGGACACCGACGGATTATTGTAATAAGTCAGGGAGACGTGCTGGCTGAAATTGGAACCCGCTAAAGTGCTGCTGAAGTTGGCAGGTATCAGCAGGGCAGCCGAAATGGAATGTTGTGAAATATATGTCTCGATGTTGACATTGGCTGGTATCATGTGAATGGATACGATCTGGGTCGAGTTCAGGGCAGATATGAAGTTTGTCGAAAGGTTCCCGCTCGTGTCCAGGTTCTGGACATAGAGGGGCACGGATGACGAACTGTTTCCCGAGAATATGGAGCCGAATATGAGCATAAGGATGAGGGGGAAAATAAAAACGAAGAAAATTGCCGTGGTGCTCCTCATGTAATTTCTTGCGTATTTCTTGAGATCTGCAATTATGTTCTTGAGTTTCATGCTACTCCTTCTCCTCTTCACCGATAAGGTTCACGAAGATGTCCTCCAGGGTATCCTCCTTAAGCGAGAGGTTTGTGAGTTCCAGGCTGTTCGACTCGGCAAAGGAAAGTATCCCCATGATATCCTGGTTATCCTTCACAACAATCGATATGTCATTCTCTGATACATTGTATTCCAGCCCGGATTTTTCCTTGAGGTATTGTATGAGCTTCTGGTTGATTTCCAGGTGAAGCCTGCGGCCCTTTCCCATCTTCCTGATAATTTCCTCTGGCCTCCCTTCAACAATCATCTTTCCGTGATCCATTATGCCAACCCTGTCCGCTAGCATCTGGGCCTCCTCCAGATAGTGTGTGGTGAGGATGACGGTGCGTCCCTCAGACTTCAATTTGCGGATCAGATCCCATATTTTCCTTCTGGCCTTGGGATCGAGGCCGGTGGTGGGTTCGTCCAGGAAAACTACTTTCGGATCGTTTACAAGTGCGAGGCAGATACCCACTTTCTGTTTCTGCCCGCCTGAAAGATTCTCGAAATATACATTCTTGACCTCTTCAAGCTCCACAAGGTCGAGGAGTTCCTCAGTCTTGTCCGGGACGTTGAAAAGTGTGCAGTAATACCTTATGGCCTCCCTGGGTGTTATTCTCTCAATGAACCTGAAATCCTGGGGCATGATTCCAACCACATCCCTCAGTTTAGAAGCAGATCTCCAGGGGTCCTCGTCGAGCACCCTCACACTTCCCTTATCCGGCTTGCGTATTCCCTCAAGGATCTCCACGGTTGTAGTCTTTCCGGCGCCATTTGGTCCAAGGAGACTGTAAACTTCCCCGCCAGTCACGGCAAAAGTGATTCCGTCAACGGCTTTGATTGAACCATAACTCTTGTGCAGATCGGTGGCAGTGATGGAAACTCTGGAGGTCATCTTGAGGGTATGAAGCAGGAAGAAAAAAGTCTTACTGCTTACTACAAATCTCTAATTCCTCTTTGGACGAGCTTCTGTTCCTCTGTGCCGTATACAAGCATCTCCACCTTTATGCGTTCCTCAAAATCATTCATTAGTGAATCCATGCTCCTCTTGAGGCTCTCGATCCTCTGTGAGACAATCTCCTTTATTCCGGCCATGTCATTGGGGAGGAACTTTGCCACTCTTCCTCCCTTATCCAGTGAGGACATCTCCTTGTAAACGAGTCCAAGCGCGACCAGTTTCTGGAGATTCCTGAAAACGGTACTCCGATCCTTTGAAAGCACTAATGAAAGGTCATCCAGTGTGGTTTCACCTTTTGATATTATGGTGTAGAAAAGGCGTACCTCCAGGTCATTGAGATCAAGGAAGCACGAAAGCAGGTCCGAACATTTTGCCTTCGACCGTATGAGGGATGAGAATGAAACCATGGGAGGTTATCCTGTTCATCTATATCGTTATTGTGGTAAAATGGAAATTTCGAAAAATATTAAATAGTGTGATGAATTCAGAAGCGTGACCTGAGAGGGTCACAGTGAATTCGAGGTAATTGTATGGCCGAAAGAGACATAGAACAAATAAGGGAAAAGATGTTACACAATATGATGAGCAACGATAAGCCTGTTCAAGGGGCAAACCCAAAGCCAAAGGAACTTACAGACAGCAACTTCGTGGAAGAAGTGACAAAAGCAGACCTGATGGTCGTGGACTTCTGGGCCGCATGGTGCGGACCATGCCAGTTTGTCTCACCAATCATTGAGGAGCTCGCCTCCGATTACGCTGGCAAGGTTTCATTTGGAAAGCTCAACGTGGACGAGAACCCCATGGTTTCTCAGCAGTTCATGATCAGGAGCATCCCGACCATTATGTTCTTCAAGAACGGAAAGATGGTGGATTCCCAGATAGGTGCTGTTCCAAAGCCTTTCCTTGAACAGAAAATAGAGAAGCACATGGCCCAGTAACCCGGAAAGGTGTTATAATGGCTGCAGAAAAATTCGATTGCATAGTGGTGGGTGCCGCTTCGGCGGGTCTCACTGCAGCGCTATATCTGGCCAGGCAGTCTGCCTCCACACTCGTAATATCGAAGGATATTGGCGGACAGGCTCTCCTGACTGATGATATCCAGAATTATCCGGGCTACGGCCAGATAAGCGGTTTTGAACTGATGAACAAGTTTCAACAGCAGGCCGCATCTTACGGTGCAAAGTTCGTCTACGATGAAGTTGTATCCGTCGGCAAGCTCGATGACGGCACATTCACCGTCAAGACCAGGGATCAGGAATACACCTCTCTGGCACTGATTCTTGCCTTCGGAAAAACCCCGAGAAATCTCGACGTCCCGGGAGAGGAGGAATTCAGGGGCAGAGGCGTTTCATACTGTGCTGTATGTGATGGCCCGCTGTTCAAGACCATGCCCATTGCCGTTGTTGGAATTGGAGAGCATGTGCTGCAGGCAGCCGTATATCTTTCAGGCCTGGCATCAAAACTCTACGTCGTCTACAAGGGATCAAGGATCAATGAGGATGATGAGATGTATATTCAGCTCAGGCAGAAGCCCAATGTTGAATTTCTTGTCAACTACAGCGTGGAAAAGATCGGCGGCGAGATGGGCGTCAAATCCGTGTTCGTAAAAAACAATTCAAAAGACTCCGACGACAGGAGGGAACTTCAGGTGGAAGGGCTCTTCATTGAAATGGGCTACGTGGCAAGAACCGACTTTGTGAGCGAACTCGTTGAACTGACAAAGAACAGGGAGATCGTGACAGACAAGTTGGGAAACACAAGCCAGGAAGGCGTTTTTGCGGCCGGCGATGTTACCGACATACCTTACAAGCAGGCCGTCATATCGGCAGGCCAGGGATCTGCTGCCGCCCTGTCTGCGTACAACTACGTGCAGAAGAAACTCGGGAAAACAGCGGTAAAATCAGACTGGAAATCTGTTAAGGTAGAGCAGAAACAGGTTTCTTAATCCTCCCTTTTTTCGCATAGGCACGGGAGCAATCTTTTAATTATTAACACAACTTTCTTAACTATTACAGGAGTGACAGCTTTTGGAACCTGACGAGACGGGGCACAAGGACATTACAGACGAGGCTTGGGATGGCCCTTCGCCTGAGGCTCCACCAGAAGAAGTGACTTCAGATGGCCAGGTCCCGGAGGACAGGAGGCCAGTGGGTGCAAATGAACTCAGGATTGTAAGAAGGATAGAGGATTCCATTAAAACATCCAGAGGCCCCAGGATACAGATTATCAAGAGCAGGGACATAGTGAACGCCAGAAGTTTCTCGGAGAAGGTTTTCAGGGTCCTGAAAATGCACGGGTACAGGATCCAGGTTCTCACCGCCGAAAACCTCAATGATTCCGTGGATGACTTAAACTCATCACCTGTAACAATCTATACCATCGACGAAGACACAATAAAGCAATATCTTGGGAGCAAGCTTGATGAGCTGGAGGCCCCCATGCAGTATCTTTTCGACAACTCCATGCTTGCCTACAACAGGAATCCTGTCCTGATATCCACAGTTAGCGACAGTTTCTATGGCAAGGTCGGGCTCCAAAGATATGCACAACCGGAAACCGGTGGAGTCTCATCAAAAAAAGTCAAATCAGGGCATGGGAAAAAGCCGGGAGTTTCACGCCTGGCCATATACAGTTTCTATCTGGTCGCATTTTCATTCATTCTGAGTGGCATCAACGTGCTTTTTGGAAACCTCACCTTCATAAGAACCCAATACAGCAGCATCTCGCTTCTTCCATTTGCCATTCTCATATTGTCCCTTGCCGCCATATCAGTAAGGGCATTCAGCCTTGGGAATGATGACAGGAGATCCGTGGTCCCGGCTGCGATCTCAATTATCCTCTTCATACTTCTGTTGCTCCTGGGAATAGTTACGGCATATTATGGGCTCAGCATCACAAATATCTTCAGTAATACAGAATCGGTTCTGTTTTCAGGAGCGTCAGATATTCTCCTGATGATACTTGGAGCGGCAGTGCTACTGGTATCCCTTTCCAGATATATCCTGTTCCTGGGTGCATCATCGGGCAGGAGGGCATATTTCCTCTCCATTACAGGAATCATCCTCATAGTGGTGGTGGTGTTCATTTCAAATCTCCCTCCTGTTTCAATCATGGGTGCAACTTTGACCAATCCACTGTTCGGCAATCCTGGCGGACCCAATGCCATGTATATAATCATTAATTTTGCATTCAGCCCCGAAATCCCGATTTTCGGTGCATTCACTTACTTCCAGGCAGGCGGAGTGCCACAGTACTTCCTGCTGAGGAACTATATACTTTTCACTGCAAACATCATCATGGCATTATCCTTCTTTATGGCGATCAGGGAACGCTCTTCAGGATCACGTTCGCCGAAGAGCGTTTAAACTCTCTTTGAACAGTGTCTAGGTATACTCTTATTTGATTGATCCAATTTCCCAGAATGCGAACTCGACCAGATGCTTTTTCCAGTAAAGGGGTAGTATCATCATCCAGCATACAGTCTTCTCTTGCAGGGGCCAAAGTGCTGGAGAATGGCGGAAACGTTGCGGACGCGGCCATTGCTACAAGTGCCGTGCTTACCGTCACCCAGAACAATCTTTGCGGCCTTGGGGGAGACATGTTCGCCCTCATAAGAATGGGGGGGAAGCCCGTAAGAGACCTCAATGGCAGCGGCCGTTCCTCCAGGAATGCCACCATTGAATACTTCAAGCAGAAAGGCGTGGGTTCACTCCCTCCACGCGGGGAGATGGCTGCACTGACAGTTCCCGGGATGGTGGATGCCTGGAGGACCATCAACAAAGAGTACGGTACCATGGAATTCAGGGAACTCCTGGCACCGGCAATAAAACTCGCAAGGGATGGTTTTCCCGTAACACACAATTACCATAATTCCATCGAGATCACTGCCAAATACCTGGGATCATATGGGTGGGCTGATTTATTCACCCCCGGCGGTCTTGTTCCACAGACTGGTTCACTCTTCAAGCAGAAAGACCTTGCACAAACACTTTCCACCATCGCAGAGGAGGGACCGGAATCCTATTACAACGGTAACCTTGCTGACAGGATAATAAAGGGCCTGGAAGGCACCGGCACACTTCTGGACAGCGAGGATTTCAGGAAACACGCCAGCAACTTGAGAGACCCCCTGAAATCAACATACCACGGCCATGACATTTACGAGACCAACCCAAACAGCCAGGGTGCAACAGCACTGCTCTGGCTGAATATCTTCGAACTCATGGAACAGGATGGAAAGGAAACCGGGGAGCAGCGTTTTGAAAGAGCCATAAAAAGCGGGCTTCTTGCATACGCAGAGAGAAACAGGCATGTGACGGACCCTGAACACCACCCGCTGCCTGACGGTTTCTGCACCAAATCGTACGCTGAATCGGTACTGAATACAGGAGACTCATCTTCAAGCTACAGTGGTGAGAGAAAGGATCCCGGCGACACCACTTACTTCAACCTGGCCGACGGTGACGGCAACTCTCTTTCCGTGATCCAGAGCAACTACATGGGCTTTGGTTCCGGAATCGTGCCCAGGGGGACGGGGTTCGTGCTGCAGAACAGAGGCGCGTATTTCAGTCTTGATCCCGCACACCATAACGCTCTCCTGCCAAGCAAGAGGACTTTCCATACCCTCTGTGCCGCTATGGCAGAGAAGGACGGGGAATTCCAGTTTTCAGCGGGAACAATGGGTGGCGATATCCAGCCACAGATCCATTTCCAGTTGATCACTGCACTCATAGATGAAGGAATGGATCCACAACTGGCCCTCGACAGGCCGAGATGGGCATTTCCCCATACTATCTATGAAAAGCCCGGAGATATGATTGTCGAAGCAAGTCTTTTCGATGTTCTGGACGGATACAGGAACAAATTGTTGAATCTCAGGAAGATCGAAGACCTGTCCTCGCAAACCGGCCATGCACAACTGGTTCAGAGAAACAGTTTTGGCGTGGTTGTGGGTGGTTCAGATCCTCGTGGAGACGGGATTTCAGTCGGCGTTATGTAGAGGATTGAAGCCACTATACCTTAAAATTCATTTATTTCATATTATAGTATATTTTTGTATTTTGATTCATCTTTTTCATGGTTTCTGTTATCTGTCTAGATTTTAAGTGTAAAAACGTTGATATAGTCGTATCTATTGATTGAAAATGGTCAATGTCTATAACATAACCATTGGTCAGGACGATTGTCCTCACACCCTCATCACGGAAAGAATACCTGATTTGATTATTTTCGTGATGAATACAAACGATGAGGCCAATGGATACCAGAAGACCTTCAGCATTTTTATCTCAAAGGATGAGAATGATTTGAAGGAGGCGTTGAACCAGTTGAAGGAATATCCAGACATAAAGGATATCAACATCCTCGGGAAGAAGGAGAATCTGATGTCGCTGACCTACAGCTTTCCCAGGACTTCCGCATACAAGAATGTAAAAAAGATTGGATTCAGGCTACATCCGGTGGTGATCAAGGGGGGCCTTGAAAGATGGTTCTTCGTTTCAGAAACACCGGACCTTCTCAATGAAGGGAAGCAGAGGCTGAATGATCATCTCACGCGTGTCATGTCATTGAGGAGGCTTACCACCAACGAATTCATAAACTCGTACTCCAAGCTCTTCAACGGAATCTGGAAGATGAGGATAGACAGCCAGACAGGAGGAACAGGCTCCGAGATAATATCAGAAGCTCTCAAGGCCGGATATTATGACTGGCCCAGGCAGTCATCACTCACAGAACTCAGTAAAAGCATAAACGTGCCACGCACTACCTTAACATACAAAATCAGGAAATTAGAGAAAAAAATATTCACTGATATAGAAGACTCCGAGCTCTAGCGAAATTTTCCGGCTAGAGAAACTAGGGTCAATTTTTATATAATGTTTATGAATCTATGATTAAGAATTAATTTTTGATTACTCTCAATATTAAACAATAGTTGACATACGTCAATAAAGTGCAATATAGAACACTTCTTCTTATAGGCGTCAATGGACAATAAACTTAAGTACGCCATCGTGGCTATTTTAGTTATAATTGTAGTTGTAGGAGGTCTGGGTGTTGGCTTGCATCTTTTCAATCCGCCACAGACTAAGTACAATACAATAACATTCGCTAGCTCAGCTACGCCATCGTCCATCGACCCGGCTGTAGCGTTTGACACAAACTCTGTGTTCTTCGACGACCAGATTTATCAAACGCTTGTTGCATACAACACAACAACATTCAACGGCCAGACCGTAGGATCGATAGCGCCAGCACCTGGACTTGCAACCCACTGGACTGTTGCAAAGAATGGATCAGTTACATTCTATCTGAGACAGAACGTCACTTTCTCAAACGGTGACAAGCTCAACGCATCAGATGTTGCATTCTCACTCAACAGAGTCATTACAATGGCACAGGGCCCAAGCTTCCACGTTAGGCAGTTCCTTAACTCAAGTGGAATACACGTCCTTGGTACCTATACGGTTATGTTAGTGCCTTCTGCACCTTACCCCTGGTTCCTTAACCTCTTCCAGCTCTGGGTAACCAGCATCGTTGACCCGAGCTATGTCAACGCACACGGAGGAGTTGTTGCAAAGACTGTCAACCAGTTCATGTCTACAAACGCCATGGGAACAGGACCATATGAGCTTCAGAGCTATGGAGCACAGCAGATCACGCTTGTGGCAAACCCGCACTACTGGGGACCGAAGCCAAACATAACACAGATCATATACTCAGTTGTCAACCAGCCTTCAACACAGCAGGCACTCCTCCAGAAAGGCTCAGTGAACGTTGCTTTGAATATACCTCTTGACCAGATGAACAACCTGAAGAACTACACAAACGTAAAGGTCAAATCAGGGCCGACATCTTCAGAATATTACATAGGTCTGGATGAAAACGTAACACCGTTCAACAACCTGTCAGTAAGGAAAGCTATAGAATACGCCGTTAACGCATCAGTTCTTACAGCACACTCCACCTTTGGATACGGTACAACAATATACAGTGGAATGGCTCCAACAATTGAGGCTTACACACCTGCTTTCAAGATGTACCAGCAGAATGTCACAATGGCCAAGAAATATCTTGCCCAGAATGCCACATATGCTCACGGCTTCAACACGAGCTTCTACTACACTGCCGGTGACCCCATAGGTCAGAATATCGCAACCATCCTTCAGCAGCAGCTTAATGCCATAGGTGTTAACATAACCCTGAACCCCGTGCAGTCTGCAACATTCGATGTTCAGGTTGGTGCAGGATCGTACCCAATGTTCTACGAGGGCTGGGTAAATCTGCTGGCAACACCAGACGATGGCCTGAGGCCTCTGTTCAACGCTGCAAACCTTGGTCAGTATGGGAACTATAACTACTTCAACAACACGACAGTTTCACACGACCTGGTTAACGGTGGACAGCAGTATAACACGACGCTGAGAGATGGTAACTATACCCAGGCACAGCAGATACTTGCTGCGCAGGCTGTAGAAGTACCTCTGTTCAACCTGCAGAACGTGATACCAATGACAACAAACGTTCACGGACTGCTTGTATATCCGACATTTGACATCTACGTAGCACAAGCCACTTTGTCGTGATAGAATGAACAGCTTCGTTAAATTTTTAATTTTTAGAATTTTTTCTATTATTCCCACCATTTTTGGTGTCATAGTCATCACTTTCATTCTGGCTCATATTGTCCCGGGCAACCCTGCACGTCTTCTCGTTGGACCTGATTATAATCAGGCGGAATACCAACTGCTTGTTGCAGAGCTTGGCCTCAATCAGCCTCTTTACATTCAATTCTTTGACTACATGAATCAGCTTGCTCACCTGAACCTCGGATATTCATTCCTCCAGGGCCAGGCCGTCAACGCTCTCATAGGGTCACATTTCCCCGCAAGCTTCGAGCTCGCCATCGCTTCACTGGTGATTGCCCTCCCAGTGGCCATAGTCACTGGAGTGTACGCATCACTCAGGGCCAACAAGGCTGGTGACCATGCCAGCAGGGTCGGCTCATTGCTCGGAATATCCATGCCTGTTTTCTGGATAGAAATGGTCATGATCATGGTATTCTTCACATATCTGGGCTGGGCCGCAGCACCAGATGGCCAGCTTGGCCTTACCTATGTTGCACCCCATCCCTACACCGGCATGATCATCATAGACAGCCTGCTTAGCTTCAATATGGCAGACCTGTTCAATTCGGTGTGGCACATAATCCTCCCGGCAGTAGGCCTGTCCCTTGCCGGAATTGCAACCATTTCAAGGGTCCTGAGATCAAGCATGCTTGATGTGCTGAACAAGGACTTCATGCGTACAGTGTTTGCCATAGGGCTTCCCAAGAACGTGATAGTGAACAAGTATGCATTGCGCAACGCGCTCTTGCCGGCAATCACAGTTGGCGCCATCCAGGCAGGAGCCCTGATGGGCGGCGTAGTTCTGACAGAATCCATATTCTCCTGGCAGGGAATGGGTCTACTCGCATTCCAGGCAATATCGCAGCGTGATTATCCCACCCTTATGGGAGTGGTTCTCGTTTCAGCGGCTCTGTTCACACTTGTGAATTTCCTGGCCGATGTCTTCTATGCATACATAGATCCGAGGGTCAGGCTATAGGTGAATTCTTATGATGGAATCAACATTTAAACCGTTCAGTAAGAAAGAACAGCGAAGGAACAGCCCCTTGTATGAAACAATGAGGCTCTTCTTCAGAAATCCAACCGGAATCATTGCGGTCGCTATCATAGGGTTATTCGTATTCCTGGCCGCTTTCGGCCCCAGGCTGGCCCCCTATAATCCCGATACCCAGTACCTGTCGAGCACCCTGCTTGCACCATCGGCAGCTCACCTGTTTGGAACGGATATCGTGGGAAGGGACCTTTTCTCAAGGGTGCTTTACGCCATCAGGCTTGACATGGACCTGGCCTTTCTGTCCACTTCCATAAGCTATGTCATTGGAGTAAGCCTTGGGATAGTGGCAGGCTATTTCGGCAAGATCACGGACAATGTCGTTATGAGGTTCATGGACATTCTCTTCGCTTTCCCGAGCCTGCTTTTCGCCATTGCTATATCCGTTGCAATTGGGCCAAGCTTCTGGACACTGGTTATCGCAATCATAGTAGTATCAATACCCACGTTCGCCAGAGTGGCAAGAAGCACGGTGCTTTCAACAAAGAATGAGCTTTTTGTGATTGCCTCCGTTTCACTGGGGGCCAGCAGGGCTCACGTCATGATCAAGCACGTTCTGCCGGTTGCCATCACGCCAACCATCGTCCTTTACGCACTGAATCTCGGAGCTGCGGTCATCGTTGCCTCATCCCTCAGTTTCCTTGGGGTCGGCATAAGGCCTCCCACACCCGAACTGGGTGCAATCATTTACGGAGGCTTCCAGTACATTATTTCAGGCCAGTGGTGGATATCTGTCCTTCCGGGTCTATTCATCGTTCTGATCGTAATCGGGTTCAACATGATGGGAGATGCAGTGAGAGAAGTCACAGATGTTACTTTGAGGAGGTAAAAAACATGGAACTAGATCCTAACTATGAAGACTACGTGCTTTACGTCGAAGACCTCTCCATTGAGTACACAGTTTCCGGAAAAAGGGTTTATGCCCTCTCCAATGTAAGCTTTGGAATAAAGGAGAATGAATCAATCGGAATTGTTGGTGAGAGCGGATGCGGAAAGTCCACGCTTGCAATGGCGGTTTCACACATACTTCCCCAGAACAGTGTGGTCACATCCGGGAGAGTCATCTTCAAGGGCCAGACCATTGTGGACAAAGACAGGGGCGCGTCCTATTCCCTGAGGTACAACTCCAGGGAAAAGAAGATCGAAGAGGAGCTCAAAGTCGTGAGGTGGAAGGGGATTTCCATCGTCTTCCAGGGTGCTCTGGATTCACTGAATCCTCTGTTCACTGTGGGGCAGCAGCTCGCAGATATATTCATCTTCAAGGAGAAGAACACAAAGGAGGAAGCAAGGTCGAGATCGGAAGAACTACTCACGGCGGTTGGGCTGGACAAATGGGTTCTCGATGCTTTCCCCCACCAGTTGAGTGGAGGAATGAAGCAGAGGGTCATCATAGCGATGGCAATAGCATTGAAACCGTCACTTGTGATCGCGGATGAGCCCACAACTTCCCTCGATGTCATAACACAGTACAGGATCATCGAGGAACTGAAGAAGCTGAAGGATTCATACAAGCTCTCGATTCTCAGCATTTCCCACGATGTGGCAATGGTTTCACACCTTTCCGACAAACTCATGGTCATGTACGCCGGCAGGGTGATAGAGAAGATACCCAGCAACACATTCGATATTGCACAGCACCCGTACACCTACATGCTCATAGAATCCATTCCCAAGATCACGGAGGACGTTTCAGAAGTACTTCCAATAAGGGGCGCACCACCCATTCTCTCAAAAAAGATCAACGGTTGCCCCTTCTACGATCGCTGTGATTTTCATGCCGACATATGCCTGGATGAAGGCTCAATAGAGCTCAGGAATATCTCCGGCTCACACGAGGTGGCCTGCACCCTGCTTCCACTGAGGGCAGGCAGGCCCAAGAAGTCATATTCAGGCACATCCCTGTCTGAGGAAGTCAAGATTGTGAGAGAGAAACCAGTAGTGGTCACAGGGGATATCACGAAGATATACCAGAAGAAGAGCGGAATTCGTGAAATGGGCAAGAGAAAGGCTGAATACGTCACCGCTGTCGACAAGGTAAATATCATCGTGAACGAAGGAGAGTCCATAGCCCTCGTGGGGGAAACTGGAAGCGGCAAGACCACTCTTAGCAGGATGCTGGGCCTTCTCGAGGATCCCACGTCGGGCAAACTGGAGATTGCCGGAAGGGAGGTCAAGTTCAGCAACAAGAAGCAGATCGCTGAACTGAGAAAGGTGGTCCAGACCATTTTCCAGGACCCTTTCCAGAGCATCAATCCTCGTTTCTCTGTGAGGAATGTCCTCCTTGAACCCCTGATCGTGAATAAGCTGCTGAATAAGGATATAAACGTGGAGGAGAGGCTCAAGAAGGTCATGAAAGAAACAGAACTTGTCCCCTTCGAAGACTACATCGACAAGTTCCCTCATCAGTTGAGTGGAGGCCAGAGGCAGAGGGTATCCATTGCCAGAAGCCTCATGCTGAACCCAAAAATAATGGTTGCAGACGAGCCAATATCAATGCTTGACGTGTCATTGAGGGCAGGTGTTCTAAACCTCCTCAGGAATCTCAGGAAAGACTACGGCGTCACCCTGTTTTATATCACGCACGACATAGCTTCTGCCAAGTACATCAGCGACAGGATATACGTCCTGTACAAGGGAGAGATAGTGGAATCAGGAACCACGGAAGAGATCATCAGGTATGGCGCACATCCCTACACCATTGCACTGATTATTTCCAGCATGGGCATTGAAGGAAAGATCTCCGACACTCTCGGGGAGAAGATCTTCGAGCAGACCGAGGATGTGGACCTTCCAAAGTGCAAATTCGCGCCCAGATGCCCCTTTGCCCAGGCAAAGTGCTTTGAGGAGAGCCCGCCATATGTTGACGTAGCAGTGGGCCATTCGGTGAAATGCCACTATGCACCACAGATATATGGCCAGACGAGTGAGAGCACAATACAGAAATCGCTCAATCTTTCACAGCTTCAGACCGAGATCTCCTCAAAAATCTAAATTTATTTTTTATTGAATACATTAAAAAAGAGGCAAGCAGGGCTGCAAAAACCACGGCCGTCTTGCCGTTATCTTTCTCATCCGTTGAAGGCTGAAGAGCACAGTCTATTGTTGGCATTTCTACTCACCCGCGCTTATTGTCTCCGGCATTTGCGGAATGTATATGCATCCCGGGTCTTCCGCAAATGGATCATGGTATTCCGCATAGGCCCTTGCCCGTGAACCACCGCATACTGCTTTGTAATCACAGTAGCTGCATTTGCCCTTGAGGAAATCCTTTGTCCTCAACTCCTCGAACATCCTGTCTTCCCAGTATATGTCCGCGAGGCTGTCGGATTTCACGTTTCCCCTGGACAGAGGCAGGAAACCGTCGGGATACACATCACCGTTCTGTGAAACAAACATCATTCCGAATTCAGGCTTCGGACCCCTCTTCAGGGGTTCCTTCTGCTTCAGGTGCGGGAGGCCAAAGACTTCCAGTGTTGTGGCATTCAGTTTGTCATAAAGTGCACCTGTATTCACCGCTATCCCCTCGGCTCTCTGTTTCCTGATTCTCCTGAATATGGGGGATTCCACCGTTCTCACGGTTATGCCGTAATCCTCAAGCGTTGTCAGCCACACGTTGACATCCTCGAGGCTCTGTGCATCAAGGTCCTTTTCGTACAAGCCCCTTCCTGTCTTTATGAGGAAGAACACTTCCCAGACTTTAATTCCGAGGTCTTTCAGAAGCTTGGCTATGTACGGGAGCTCCTTGACGTTCTTCTTCATCACGGTGGTATTGATCTGAAGCGGTATACCGTATGAATGAATCTCCCTGAGCAGGGATATGGTAAGCGAGAGCGATCCGGGGTTTCTCCTGATCCAGTCATGGGTCTTGGAATCACCCCCATCAACGCTGATTGATATGGACTTCACACCGCATTCTTTCGCAAATGTGAGGAAGTCGGGGGTGAGAAGGGAGGAGCCTGACGGACTGAGCGAAAAGGACAGGTCTAGGTCATGCGCGTACTGTATGATCTCCCGGATATCCTCTCTCATGAGAAGGTTTCCACCCGTAAATATGAGGGAGGGATAGGGTTTCCCGAAACGCTTGACGCCGTCTATGGCTTTCTTGAATTCCCCGGTGTTAAGCTCATCCGGAGAAGGATCTGCCTGGGTTGAAGCCCTGCAGTGCCTGCATCTGTAATCACATGCAACTGTGGATTCAAAAAAGATCAGTGTTGGTTTGGACTTTGTGGAAGTGGTCTTGGTATCAATATCCATTGAATTCTCGTACTTCTTGAAACCATTTAACAAACAGTCCTAATATGTTATGTTTTGCACAATACGGCGCGTGAGGGATCGCAACCTTGAATTTCCATTAAGGATACACAATGGATGGGAATAGATTGTGAATCCCTTGGATCAATCATAGTGTACATGAAGGACGGGAGCCAGTCCGAGATAGGCCACGAAGACACTGTGAAATTCTGCCTGAAGTCTCAGGAAGAAGGCACAGGCATAGACGAGATAATCAAGAGCGAACTCTACCCGCAAATGAAGCTGCTGAGGCTCAAATTCTAGGTGTGGCTGAATTGAAGGTCTGTTTAGCGTCTACCGAAAGCCAACTATCTGCCACAATGGGGAAAATCATCACGGAAAATGGCAATGAAGTTGTGAGAACAACGAGGCACGCTGCCAGGGATATTGAACAGGTGTCTTCTGAATTTGACTACATAATACTCAATTACACAACTTCCCTCAACCGCAGAATTATAGAGGATTTGAACGACCGATCAAAAATAATAGAACTCTCGCTGGCCAAGACACCAATGCTGAGATACAGAGGTGATGTCGTATCCCTCACCCTGCTCCTTGAAGCTGGTGCTCCTCCTGATGAGCCCAAGTACGATCTCATCCTGGTTACGGACGTATCGTCTCCAGTGGCTGGAGCGGCCACCGGAAAACTGTTCTCCGGCCTTGACAAACTGGAAAAGACCGCTGCAGAGCACGATAAAATGATGTCAGAACTTCTTGTCAAGCCTTACATAATGTCGCTCCTGTCAAGGAAAATCACCGACCTGGACCAAAAGCCTGCCACGGGAGAATATGAAATGATCCTGGAACTCTCCAGATCAATAACAAACTACAACATTGACCAGATCAGGGACCTTATAAGGAACAACCCGCACACCGGAGAGATATTCGCGGGCATGGAAGAGAACCTGAAGCGTGTCTGGAATGAACTCTCACTCTATTGAAGAGGCATGAGGATGAGTTTCTTCATCCAGAAATAATCAAGAAAGAGCCAACATTATATTTCGGAATGGCATAGGATCATATTGGATGCCCTAGAGCCATTACTTCAACGTGATCTGGACATTTTAAAGCCTACAGATTACAACTACACCATAAGTTTCATAGGGGCAGCCCTGGAAATCAACGACGGTGTTATTGCATCCATAGAGAGCATCAATCGCATTGGCGAGGAGCTTGGACGGGATTTTGAGATTGTTGTTGTACACAAGCCGGCAACCAGTGAATCACAACCTGCTCTCAGGAGCCTGAGGAAGGCCTGCCCTAACCTGGTGTTCCTGGAATCCCACATGGAAAGCTCTGGCCAGGGGAAAAGCATTGCCTTCGAGTATTCCACCGGCAAATTTGTTGTGCCATTCAACACGCGTATCACATACCCGATAAGATATTCTGATGTCCTGCACAACTTTTTGAGATTCAAGCTCAAGCGGCTCTACTATTCCGAACTTTCACTCATGAGCAGGAATATCGTGGCAGAAGTGGGGGGATGGAGAAACCTCACGAGCGGCGAGGACATCGACCTTTTCTCAAGGATATCCATAAATTACGGAGTTTTTGCCTGTCCCACAAGCATCCTGTCCGGCGATGACCGGATGAAGAGGGAAATCCTGACCATAAGGGATTTCTCTGACCAGAACGAGCCTGACTTCTGGAAGTCCTACAGGCACATGAGGGATCTCATAATCTCCTGCAACCATTCATTCTCCGACGTCAGGTTCATTTCCAGGACCCTGAAGTCGTTTGAAGGCAATTCGCGGTGGCGTCTTCTCCTTCTTTCATACATAGGCTCCAGATTCGCGAGAATAAAGCCTGTGGCCTACAACAGGAACAACTACGTAATACTCATGGAATCGATCCTGGAGTCCCTCATCCTGAGGGAATTCCTGAAGATGGCTGATGTATCCGACGAAGTTGCTTGGCACATCGACAGGCCACACATTAAATTCCTGACAATGAGAAGCAAGTTGTTCAGGGAAATGAAGGATTCCACCGCCATGTTCCTGAAGGATCAAATCTGATTGTACACATTTAGTGTTTATAATATAGCTATTTTACTGAGTTTCCGGGCATAATTCATAAATATGTGCCCTAAATTGGGTTCTTTGAGTTATGTCCAAAATACTGGGTAAGGAATTCACCGTCGTGTTAGCAATATTGATTATCCTGACTTCTGGATTATTTGTACATTCTTTTTATTCGAGCGCAACCGGTCATATGCCAACGAGAGGCAGAAATAATAAGGGAAACAGGTACACTGCGGGTTCTTACGCTTCACCGAATATCCCGAAGAATACGGTTTACATCACTGATAACATAACTGTCCCCGTTGGGCAGGCGTATTCACTCACGAATGAGAATATTGTAATTGAGAGCCTTAGCCTGAATTCAATCCAGATCAATTCTTCGGGCACCCTGAACATAATCAATTCCTCTCTTGCCATATCAGGCGCCTCTTATTCTGTGGTGAAGGACTTTTTCATAAAATCAGGGAATGGCTCCTCCCTGAACATTCTCAACTCCACTCTGATGTTTTCGGGAGCGGTTTTCCTGAACGGGACCACAGCAACAATTTCCGGTTCGTCTTTAAATTCCACGTCCCAGGTTTATCCTAATCCAGAACTGGATGCATTAAGGCTTCAAACAGACAACACGACTTTGAGAGTGTTGAATAGCACTATTTCAGGCCTCTACCGGCAGAACAGTTCTGTGGAGTACAGCGATGCAGGCCTTTACTGCTACGAACCCGGGTTCAGCCAGAATGCCGTGGTGCCCATGGCAGTTTCCTCCCATGTAGAAAACAGAAGCATGATCAATAAAGTAGAGATCAACGTAACCTATGTTGGAAATTCAACTGAAAACATCAACTCCCTCTGGGTGTACTACAACAACACGGTGATTGACCAATTGCCCTTGCCGTATACTGTGAACCAGACCTCAAGGCAGGCGAATTTCACGGTGGAGATACCCGGTGTTGAACATTCACTTAACTGGATGGAAAACTCCTCAAATTTCAGGATTGTTGCACACATAAATTTCCCCGATGCCATAGCCCTTTCCAACGTGACAGAGACAATGATGTCCAATGATACGGTCAACCTCTATGGTCTTCCGTATTATTCCTATGTTTTTTCCAGGTCCACCGTGCTGTTTTACAACACAGGTATCGGCCTGAACGAGAAACCTGAACTTCTCAGCACGGGCCAGGCCAACCCTGGCAGGCTGTTTCTCACCGCAACCAACTCATCAGTTCTCATGGGCGACACCCACATGTCGGAAAACTCAACCTACTCGAGCCCATTCTTCAACATTGGGAATTCATCCATATTCCTGTTCAGGGCTGTACAGGTGGCAATGTTTTCACACGGTATTCAGGTCACAAATGGCAGTTACGCAATAACTCCAGCGTACGGCCCGGGAGAAGTTTCAAACAGTTCCAGAGCCGCTTTTGGAAATATGTTGAACAGGACTGGTTCAAGCTGGTTCCTTGGCCAAAATGCTGTTCTTTACGAAACATCCAGCAACGGCATGTCCTGGAACTACACCAATGAATTCATGGTATCATCCGGAACAGGCAACACTTCCTTTTCAGTGCCGCCATTTCCTGAATTGTTCTCCGGGGCACAGCCATTGTTGTTCAACATAAATGTTCCCTTTGCCTCCTTCGGGATCGCAGGGGTTAACGTTTCCGCGAATGGCTCAGGCGAGATCTCCGTGCAACTGGCCGGCAATCTTTCCGGCCTCAGGTCTCTGACCGCGTCCTGGAACATTTACCAGGGAAATCAATCGCTGTATCAGGGAACGGAATCCGTTCCCAACACTTCAGCAACCGGCAACATCGTCTTGCCCTTCGCCACTTCGCCTGCAATACAGCCTGGCCAGTATACTGTTTTCGTTCACTTCTCCTCCCGGTACACTTCGGCACTTAACAAATCGGGCTGGGCCAACTCATCCTTCTATGTCAAGCAGGTGCCCGCAGGGGGCTATAATGTAACTATAAGGGAACAGGGGCTCTCACGGGGCATGATCTGGGGCATATCCATTCACGGCGTTGATTCCTACAGCAACTCAACAAGCATATTGATCACGCTGGATAACGGAACCAAAGCGTCATTGATAATACCTCAGGGCATGCAGTCAAACTCTTCCACAATCAACCTGAATTCACAGTCGCTGAATTATACGGTCCAGTTTTGGGCCACGGAATACACGGTTTCATTTTTCAACCGGAACATTCCGGCAAACTCCAGCTGGAGCCTGGTCATAGACGGACACATCTACTATGCACATGGGCAGAACATTTCCCTCACACTTCAACCGGGAACCTACAATTATCTGGTCAGCGATCCACAGGGCTACTCCCTGTCTGCCAATGAAGGAATAGTTAATCTCAGTAACTCATCCCGAACCGTGAGCCTGTCATCTGCCAGGATTGTTCCCATTTCGTCGAGGGTTACACAAATCCTGGAGATGCCACAGGCTTACATACCATTGACGATCCTGGCTGTCCTGGTTATCACCATGATCGGATGGCGGTCTTCGCATACCTGGTATGCGTGTGAAAATTGTGGTTCAACAAGAAAGAGGAAAAGGGACAGGTGCCCGTACTGTGAAAAATGATTCTGTAATTATCCAGTTATCCTTTTATTCTCTGAGGGGATTTATATAGCATATGATAGTAGCTGATGTTACATTTTATCCCATAGGGCAGGGCGTTTCTGCAGGAAAGACAATCAAGGATGCAATATTGAAACTCAGGGAGAGCGGCCTGAAATGCTATCCGAACAGCATGGCCACAGTTATAGAATCAAAAACGGTTGACGAACTCTTCAGGGCCATATCCGCTGCTGAAGCCTACATTGTATCCCAGGGCTTTCAGAGGGTGGAAACAATAATCAAGGTCGACCACCGGCTTGACGTGGAAAACACCGTCCAGAGAAAACTCAAGGTCATTGGCGAGCAATAAGCCTGCAGTGAGACGCATGAGCAGACCCGCTGTTTTCGTTGACAGGGACGGTACCCTTAACAGGGATTGCCCGTACTGCCACGATCCCGAAGACCTGTATGTATTCGTTGACACCATAAGGCTCGTCAGGGAATATGCCGACAAAGGATACCTCGTGCTGATGATAACAAACCAGTCCGGAATAAATCGCGGTTACTTCACACGGGATGAATTCAACAGCTTCAATGATGCACTCAGTGATGAAATGGCAGCACAGGGTGTCCACCTCGACGACATATTTGTGTGCCCGCATCGCCCCGATGAGAAGTGCAATTGCAGAAAACCGGAAACGGGGCTGATTGAGCAGGCCATGGCGAAATACGACATTGACCTGCCAGAATCTGTTGTTATTGGGGACCGGGATGACATGGACGGAGAAATTGCCAGGAAACTGGGGATGAAATTCATACTGGTTGTCCATTAGTCCCCGCACCGTTTGTCCCAATACCGGCCTGTTGAAAACTTAAAATATCCTCTGGGTGTACCAGGCTCAATGCCAGGCATCACAGCCTATACTTTTGTTGATCCGAAAGGCAAGGTGTTGAGCTCAAACAATGGCAACACCCTGATTATGCCTGCTTCAAACATGAAAGTGGTCAGTGGTTATTCCGCATACAGGATTCTCGGAAAGGACTTCACGTTTCGAACGCAATTCAGCCATGAAGGCAGGGACCTAATAGTGAGTGGAGATCCAGCCCTTCTTCTGGACCATCCCGGGATTGCTGAAATAGGCAGGAAGATAGCAGCCAGAAACCCCGTAATAGAAAACATCGTCCTCAACACTTCATCCCTGGACAGGGAAAGCTATGGTCCCGGATGGATGATGGAGGACAACAGGTTCACCTATCAGGCCAAAATTGCACCTTTCACCCTGAATGAGGGGAGCATGCCATCCAAATCATCCCAGCACATTCCGGAGACCATAGATGATGCCCACAGTGAGGGGCTTGTTCCAAGCAGGAACCAGGAGAGGTATTTTGCAGAGAACCTCTGGGCAGCCATGGGGCTTTCTCCTCCTGTTTCGTATAAAATCTCCAACTCCAGGATTGCCCCACCTCTTGAAACCTATTCAGTGCCTCTGAGAGACGTTTTAAGGCACATAGAGACCCACAGCTGCAACTTCTCGGCCGAGATACTGACAAAGTACCTTTCACGCTTCACGGATGGTTCTCCCGGCAACTGGAGCCGTGGCACCCGGCTCATTCTTGATCTCATGAAAAATATGGGGCTGGACACGGACGAGATCAGAATTGCAGACGGTTCAGGGCTTTCGAGGCTCAACCTCCTCACCACTGATTTTCTTGCGAGACTCATACACAGAATAAGTGATTCCGACGACCGGGAATTCCTGGAAATACTTCCCGAACCTGGGGAAGGGACTCTCAGGAACAGGCTTTCAGACCTCAAGGATCTGGGCATTCATGCGAAAACAGGCAGTATCAGCTACTGTTCATCCCTGACAGGATACATCGGCAGCATGGGAATTTCCTTCAGTATTGCCCTGAATCATTTCACCATGGACGATAACGATCTGGCAAAACTGGTCGACAACATATTGAGAAATGAAATCAGGGATTTCTCAGGGAACTAGAAACAAGGTGTACCGGGGCAGGATATGGTTTATTACGCACCTCGCGATGAGAAAGGGAAGCCGATGAAAGCCTCTGTTTTCCCTCCATTTGAAAACCATAATGGAACACTTTCCCTGGATGGCGTGAACGTTATTGATCTGGGAAGAAGATTTGGAACCCCGTTAATCATTGTATCAGAAAGAAAAATACGGGAGAATTACAGGAATATTCACGGTGCATTTTCCAGAAGGTATGGCAACTTTTCCATCCGTTTTGCGGTAAAAGCTTATCCAAATCTGGCAGTGATCTCGCTGCTTCGGCAGGAGGGTTCGGGTGCTGACGTATCAACCATGGAGGAACTGAAGATGGCGACCGCCTCAGACATTGATCCCAGGGATATTACATTCACACCCAACAACGCATCGGCCGAAGACCTGAAGACGGGCTCTGCCACAGGCGCAATGGTGAATTTCGACGACATTTCCCAGATGAAGCTGGTTGGGGATACCCTGCCGGAAGTGGTCTCTTTCAGGGTTAATCCCGGCATAGGTGGTGGCGAATTCCAGGGCATCGTCACGGCCGGTCCGGGGACAAAGTTCGGAATACCGGCCTCAGTTGCCCAGTCCGCATACAGGGAAGCTATGTCCCTGGGTGCCAGAAAATTCGGCATGCAGATGATGGCAGGCTCAAATGTTCTTGACTGGAAGCATTTTGACTCCATATCCAGGGTTTTCTTTGAGCTTGCGGGCGAGCTTCACAAAGGACTTGGGATCGAGTTCGAATACCTGGATATTGGTGGAGGTTTCGGAGTTCCATACAAACCGGGCCAGAATCCTCTTGACATTGACAGCGTAGCGGAAATTGTTGTCAGCAACCTGAAAGAAGCCTGTTCAAGGCATGGAATGAAGGAACCGCAACTCATCGTTGAACCCGGGAGATATCTTGTAGCGGATTCAGCGATCATTCTGGGCAAGGTGAACAACGTTAAGTCATACGACCGCAACTTCGTTGGGACGGACATAGGCATGAATATTCTCATCAGGCCTGCACTTTATGGTGCATATCACCACATTGTCGTGGCAAACAGGCTTGATGATGATGTTTCAACCAAAGCTGATGTTGTCGGCCAGATATGTGAAAGCACTGACAGGATTGGAATTGACATATCCCTGCCAGATGTGGACCCGGGAGATTTTATTGCGGTGTTCAACTGTGGCGCCTATGTTTCCGGGATGAGCAGCAACTACAACGGGCATCTCAGGCCAACGGAGGTAATGGTGAACGATTCCTCCGTGGACGTTATCAGGAAAGGAGAGGATTTCAGTGACCTGATCAGGGGAATGGCGGTGCCGGATCGGTTGCTGAAATGAGAGGATATCCATAATTATAATCAATTTATGACAATTTTTCGGAAATAATTGCCATTAACTGTTAAAATGCTTTAGTATTGTATAATTGTGCAGACGATGGTTTACTAATAAAGCATTTATAAGATCGTTTGATCCCAATAAGATATCATGGTCAAGTACAAGTGGGTGGCACTTTCCAATACAACCATTGGAGTTTTGATGGCCACAATCAACATGACAATTACGCTGATTTCTTTGCCCGCAATATTCAACGGAATAGACCTTAATCCCCTTGACCCCGGGTCTTTTGTCTATCTTCTTTGGATATTGATGGGTTTCAACATAGTGACGGCAACACTTCTGGTGACTTTCGGAAGGCTGTCAGATATCTTTGGAAGGGTAAGGCTCTTCAATCTCGGATTTGCTGTTTTCACCGTCGGTTCAGTCCTGCTCTTCTTCACGCCCGGAAAGGGCAGCACTGCTGCACTGCTGCTGGTTATCTTCAGGATTGTCCAGGGAGTTGGTGCAGCTTTCCTCTTTTCAAACAGTTCAGCAATCCTGACTGATGCATTCCCCTCCCAGGAAAGGGGTAAAGCATTGGGCATTAATCAGGTTGCAGCTCTCGGAGGCTCATTCCTCGGCCTGATCCTTGGCGGAATCCTCTCGGTGTTTAATTGGAGATACATTTTCCTCGTGAGTGTGCCAGTCGGCCTTATCGGGACTGTGTGGAGCTACTGGAAACTCAAGGAGACTTCCGTCAGGAAGAAGGACCAGAAGATCGACTACATCGGAAACATAACCTTTGGCGGCGGTCTCACAATCGCCCTTATTGCAGTCACCTACGGATTAATGCCGTATAATGGAAACACCACTGGCTGGAGCAGCCCGTTCGTAATTGCCGGCCTTGTTGTTGGCGTACTCCTGCTGGCTATCTTCCCCATCATAGAAATGAAAGTTGAACAGCCGATGTTCAGGATGTCTCTGTTCAAGATCAGGGCATTTGCTGCAGGAAACATAGCCTCTCTGCTTTCCGCAGTGGGCAGGGGTGGTGTAATGCTAATGCTGATCATACTTCTGCAGGGCATCTGGCTCCCATTGCATGGATACTCCTATGCGTCAACACCATTCTGGGCAGGCGTTTACATGATTCCGATGACCATCGGGTTCATGGTCATGGGCCCTCTTTCAGGCTGGTTGTCGGATAAGCATGGCGCAAGGGTCCTCTCCACCGCAGGAATGGTGATTGTTGCCGCTTCATTCTTCATTCTCACACTTCTGGGCCCTAATTTCAGCTACTGGATATTTGGCCTCACGCTGTTCATAATGGGCGTTGGCAACGGAATGTTTGCAGCTCCCAACACTGCAGCAATTATGAACTCGGTTCCTGCGGACTCCAGGGGGGCTGCATCAGGAATGATGACTACGCTGAGAAACGCTGGGATGACAGCCAGCCTTGGTATTTTCTTCACAATCGTCCTCGTTTCACTCAACCACAATCTGCCCATTGCGTTCAATAATGAATTATCCACTCTGGGACTCAGTTCACTGGACAAGCTCTTCGACAGCACTCCTCCAACCGTTGCAATGTTTTCCGCATTCCTGGGCATAAACCCGGTTCATTCAATCCTGTCTGTACAGCCGGGTGTCATCGCACTCATACCCCCTTCCACGTTAACAATGATTGAGGGCCTCAAGTGGTTCCCGCAGACACTTGCGCCGGCATTTATGGGGTCCCTCAGGGATGCTTTCTACGTGGGCCTGATACTTTCACTGGCAGCCGCCGTTATCTCGGTTCTCAGGGGAAAGAGGTTTGTCGACAGTGAAGCCGAGTATGTTGCACAGATGGACGGCGAAGAACCCAAATATGATTCACGAAACGAAGGCACTTACATAAGTGCGTCTGGGCAGGACAAAAAACCTGCCATGAGACACGACGAAGGAGAATACGAAACATCGGGTGGTGTAAAATGAAATCAATGGAAAGAGAAACAAGTTTTGAGATCTGGAGACTGGTTACATCCATACACAAGATATGGTACAGGGAAGCGGAAAGAAGGCTGGCAAACGCCGGGCTGTCCATAATGGAGTACAGAATACTCAGGCAGCTTTCTGAAAAGGGCCCACAGCCAATGGTCAAGCTTGCCGACAACAACATGATAACCCAGGGATGGGTGACAAGCCTGATCGACAGGCTGGAAGCGAGAACTTACGTGGAAAGGATCCGCAGCAACACGGACAGGAGAGTGGTAAACATCAGTGCCACTGCAAAGGGCACTGAGTTTTACAAGCACATCATGGAGTTGCACGAGGAATCCATAGCCAGGACTCTCGGTTTCATGGACCAGGATGACAAGGATCAACTGAAGGCATTACTCTCCAGGGTGGAAGATGAACTCATAATTTCTCAGAAATCTGCCGCCGGGGAAATCAATCCTCCAATCAGTGAGTAAGCTGGGATTTTCCAGCGCCACCTCTTCTTTTTTTGCGCAGAGAATCCCGCTTAAGGGATAATATTTAATCTTTAAGTACCCATAAGGGTCTCTAGTGTTTGCACAGCGATCCCCCATAGTCATAATACAGAATGTGATCAGCGCCATCTTCGGATACGTTGGCCTGTTCTTTGTTCTGCGTTATGTTGGCGCAACTGACTGGGGTTTTGTCGCTTTCGGTATTGGTTTCGTCGGCATTCTCTCTCTGGTTGGAGACCTTGGATATTCGACGGCACACACGATCAAGATATCAGACGGGGAAGACATTGGCGTGTGCAACGGCACTTTCCTCACAATCAAGTTGTTTTTGGGCGTGCTTTTCGTCGCACTTGTTATCGGCTCCCTGTTTGTCTGGACAAACATACTGCACAACGGGTTCCAGTCTCCAATTGAATACTGGATTATCCTGTCACTCATACCATATTTCTTTTTCCAGAATTTCGTCGGATTCACGAACACATATTTCCGGGCAACCCTCAAGTCCATGAGAACGTCGATTCCACCACTGATTGAGGCCATTCTCAGGAACTCAATCTTTGTTGTCCTGGCCCTCATAATGCACTTCTCTATCGACGGCATACCTGATTACAGGGCTGCCCTGTACCTGTCGGCCACCTATAGTCTGACATATTCTGTCTACTTCTTTGTATCACTCTATCTCGGAAAGCCATGGAAGATTCACAGGCCAACCCGGAAGATGATGAGGTCCTACACTTTTCTTGCGCTCCCGCTCATGCTGGTTGCCTCTGTTGGGACAATCAGCGGGAACATAGACAAGGTTTTCATCCAGTTCTTCTGGCATGCCGATCCCACCGGGGCATTCTTCACAAGCCAGCAGATTTCAGCCGTAGTTACAACTTTGTCTGGCTCATTATCTATGTTCTTCCTGCCCCTCCTTATCAGGCACAAGAACATCAATGGAAAGCTGACTCACAACAGGTCAATATTCGAGTTTGAAACTATGATGTCTCTTTATCTTCTCCCATTCGTGGTGGTACTCGTTGTTTTAGCGCCGTACGTGATGAACATATTCACTGCCGCCTACATTATTTATAGCGGCATGCTGGCAATCCTGGCCGCAAGAGCTTATCTGGGAGCAATAAACACACCTTACTACTCCGCAATTGCCAGCAGATCCAGGACCAGGACAATTGCCAAGATAGACACGGGAATGGTCCTCCTCAACATACTTTTGATCGTGCTCTTTGTCCCGCCAAGCATTTACGGGTTTACGGTTTTCTCACTCGGCTGGATTGGTGCCCCCGTTGCCATGCTGATTGTTGCCATAATAAGCACCATAATTTACAGAATTGTGGTTTCAAGGATGGAATCCATAAGATTCAATTATGGCATCCTCAAACACCTTATACCGGCTGGATTACAGGCGCTCTTCATTCTCGCAGTGGAGTTTATCGTTGTACCCAAGGACGTAACCATTCTTGTTCCACTTATCCTCGCTTCATTCGGTGTTTATTTCGCAGTTGCAATCCTCCTGAAGGAAACTTCGCTGGAGCTTCTTCTGGAGATAGCCAGGAACTTCAATCCAAGGAGTCTTGCAAAGAGGTATCAGGAAGAGGGATCCGAGACCGAAGAAGACATTGCTGAGATAACAAGTTCTAAAAAAGATTATTAGACAAACGGCAATTTATACTCAGCTATGCCAATATATGCAGTGGATGAACACGAACTCATGCAGGAGGAATCCACCCTCCGCGAGGGAGACGCAGAGATCCAGGACGGAACTCTTTACCTGACCGACAAGAGACTGATCTACGAGAAAAAGGGAAAGAGGGGCTTTGTCAGGGCCACGCCTGCCAAGACCTACATGGATGTTCCGCTCTATGAATTGAAGAACATTTCAATGTCCGTTCCCATGATCAAGATTTTCACAAAGAAATACCTCACAGTTGAATTCGAGTTTGAAGGTGTGGTGAAGAAATACGAATTCCTCCTTTCCGACCCGAAGAAGTGGCATGACGAGATAGTACGATGGATCAGTGACGCAAGAAGGCACAGGGACGAGGACGAGAAGAAGAGGATGGATGAATCCCACAGGCGCGAAGTGGAAATGGCCAATGCCAAATCATCCAAGACCCACATAGGGATGGCATACTTCGGCAAGGAACCACCAGACGTGAGGCCAAAAAACGTTAAGGCAGAAGAGGGGGATGAATCAGAGTCCGGAACAAAACAGGCGCTGAAAGAGCCAAATTATGTGCCTCTTCTTTGTGAAAGCTGTGGCGCTGAAATTTCACCCGAAATGAAGTTCTGCCCAAATTGCGGCACAAAGGTAAGCCAGTCAACTACCCCACCCTGACGGATGGGGCTTGTTGCTGCCCTCAGCCATGCCCGTAGGCATGGTTTCACCGGAACGCAACGATTGGCTGGTTGACAACAGCCTGAAGTACTCAGATTTACCAAGCACTCCAATGTTTCTTGACGCATTCAGATCAGCATGAAGTTCGAAGCTGCAGTTCAGGCAGTGGAATACAGAACCGTTCCTGCTCCCCTTATTGATGTATCCACACCTGGAGCATTTCTGTGACGTGT
>OFHI01000014.1_pt1 | contig 46354 bp, 41 predicted proteins | sample 1522021 | NCBI WGS metagenome assembly OFHI01 (sample SAMEA2464839, study PRJEB22497) | soil metagenome | biome: Grassland; feature: Farmland; material: Clay | place: Australia | collected 2013-02-01 | depth 1.4 m | reverse complement strand
GGTTGTATGTCAGGGATTTCCTTGATCCCCTGTATGCGTACCTCCTCTCAAGCAGGAATGCGTTGTATAGATCCCTGCAGAGTTCCAACTGTTCGTTGAGCATTTCTTCCTGCTCCGCAGATGGGTACAGCCTGAACTTATACGCCCTCAATTCTCTTAGCCTCCTGCGATTCAACATACTTCATCAGTACGGGTAATGTTATCTGCCCCGAGGTAGCCAGAAAGTAGGAGGGTGACCACATTTTGCCCTTCCATAGAACCTTCCTGACATCTGGGAATTTTCTCTGTATTTCCCTCGACGTGATGGTCTTCACTGCATTCACAAATTCAGTGATTTTCAGAACCGGCGTTCCCTTGAAGAGCATGTGGAAATGATCCTTGTCGCATTCCATTGAAACAACCTCGACGCCGAACCTGTCCGCTATCTCATGCACCTTAGTCTTGAGGAAATCCACCAGCTCATCGTTGATGAAAACTTTCCTCCGGTACTTCACCACCTGAATGAAGTGGTAATAGAGAGAGTAAACCGAATGAGCCCCCTTGTCGAGGTTGTAAGGCATAGTTACTTCATTTCATTACAAAGTATAATGATTTCGCTTTCATCTCCTCCCTTTCGGAAGGGGATTTCCCGCTCAATTTTGTTAAAGATGAAGCTTCGCGGAAAAAGGTCAGACAACATTTTACTAAACCGGCAGGTGTGACTGAACGGCTATTTTAGCGGGAAACAAAGGATTTAAATATTATCATGCGTATATTTTTTAACGTGAACCCGGATAGAGCGGCCTTGGCCTATGAGAATCTTCGGAAGGCGGGATTCAGCAAGAATCGTGCCAAAATACTGGCTTTGCTGGAACAGAAGCCGGATCTCAGCCTGGCAGACATAACGCTTACATTGGGCATAAGCAATTCACGTGCATCGGAAGGCCTCAAATTTCTCCTCAGGGAAGGCTATCTTCAGAGAATGGAAGTAAAGTATATCGTGGGAAGAGGTCGGACAAAGCATATCTACAGGTTGAAGATGAAGATCGATGATATTATTTCAGACATTAAGAGCAGGGTCGCCGTGATAATATCCTACGAAAACAACATCGATCCATGAGCCTTATTTTTCTAGGCTAGAATTCAACGACATATAATAATTACAAATAAGTCTTAATTACTAATTGTTGATGTACTTTCTATGGATAGAGAATATTACATAGATTCCCTCAAGAAATCAAACTTCAAGATAACGCCACAGAGGCTGTGCATCATTGATTATGTGAGGAACAACACCCCAGGTCATTTCACGGCAGAAGAGATCTTCAGCACCGTCAGGATCGAAGAACCCACCATTACACTGGCCACGGTGTACAACATCCTGAAAGCTCTCCAGACGGCCAAGACTATCAAGTCTTTCGAGATAAACGGAACAACCTGGTTTGAGACAAACACGGATTTCCACGGCAATTTCGTGTGCAGCAGCTGCGGAACAATATCAGACATTGACCTGGATGAGGTTGGAATACTCCATGGTGTCGAATCATCCGGATACAAGATAGAGGAAGCCAACCTCCTTCTTAAGGGACTCTGCAATAACTGCAGAATGCTTGTTCACAACTAGTACCCATTGTTGAATATCGCTTCGAGAACCTTCAATGCCTGAAGGTTCTCCTTTGGATCGTGTGCCCTGATTATGTTCACGCCATTCATGGCAAGATAAACCGTCACTGCCAGTGTCCCTGACAGCCTTCCCTGCGTTTCTTCTCCCGTGATCCTGCCAATGAAACTCTTCCTGGATGCCCCAACGAGCGTGCCATAACCAACCGAGAAACTCCCGATCTCATTCAGAATCTCAAGATTCCCCTGAAAATCTTTTGAAAAACCGATCCCGGGATCAAGAAATATGTTTTTGTCCGGTATTCCCCTGGAAGACAGCCTCTCTGCACTTTCCAGCAGGAAAGCAAGAATTTCCGGCACCATGTCGACATACCTGGTGAAGTCCTGCATGTTGTGGGGTTCACCTTGCATGTGCATGGTTATGCACTTCAGGGAGTTTTCAGAAGCCACGTCTATCATCCGGCTGTCCCTGAAACCACTTATGTCGTTTGCATACTCCACCCTGTCGGCAAAGAAACTTAGCACTTCCGGGTGCCTTGTGTCCAGAGATACCGGTATGTTAGAGGTTGATGTGACATGGCCAATGACTGGCTTTATCCGGGATATCTCTTCCTCAACGCTGAGCTCCAGGCTCCCTGGCCTTGTACTCTCCCCGCCTATATCAATTATGTCGGGTGATGAATCGATCAGGGCGTCCAGAAGCTTGCTGGAACTGTCGAGTCGCGAACCCGCATAAAAAGAGTCCGGCGTTGCATTTGCGACTGCCATGATTTGTGGCCTCTTAAACGGCTTGCTTACGGTTTCCGGATTCATCGATGCATGGAGATGCGCCGATACAAAACTGCTGATCCCGGATGCCTCAAGCAATGCATCCAGGGATGGGTTGTCACCGGAAACATAGTAGTGGTTCATGATCGAGCCGCTAAAATCTGCCTTCTCAATAAATCCGGCCTCCGCGTTCTCCAGCCGGTTCCGGGTATAGACCTCAATGCCTTTCCTGGTAACCGGAACCTTGAGGCTCTCCCTTACAGATCTCCTGACCGGGAACGCGATGTTTTTCATCTCTGTAACAAGATGCCGGCCATCAAGATTAATTTGTTTGGTTCACTTTGTGTTTGCGGAGACAATTTTCCATTTATGCAACGTGCAATAGAATTGCCCGATCACAAGTTTCCCCACTCGTTTTCTCATATTTCTGGCCAACAAGAAAGCATTTTTTCCGCTAATTTATGCAAATACTGCGAATGGATCGGGGTGAAAACAATATCAAACTCAGTGTATTTAATACAAAATGCTTATATTGACATTTTGTCAGGAATGTGTAAAATAAGGGATAAATTGTTAATTAGGCTGACCTCAGTTAAACTTATTAGGAAATTTTCACTTATCAGTCTTTGTTCAGAGATTTGGAACAGATGACACAACATGAAAACACAGGAAGTAAGTGCAACGAAAGACCCAGAACAAGGTAGAAATTTTACTAATATTGGGGAACTGTCCCTGGCAATCAGCAAGGGGCTAAGCCTACAGAACAGAAGTATGAGCCAGGAAGAAGCTTTTGAAGCAGCTGAACACCTCATAAATTTTTTCGGTTACAATGACCGGGTTATTGACAACATGCTTGAGCCGGAGGACCGGGATGCTTTTTACACCATGGAAGACATTGGAGTATTGCAGACTGAGCGTGAGGAAACGACTCTTTACGACGGAAGGGAGTGGAGAATTCACTACTGGATTCTCAATGTGAACAGAATTATTGAACTTTCCAAGATCCAGACCGTGGAGACAAGCGTCGATAAGGGTGAAGCTTACGAAATTTATGAGGAAATTCCTGACGAATACTGGAAGATGAATTAGGTGTTATTTTGCACATCGCAATTCTTGATCGTGATAAATGCCATCCCAAAAGGTGTCACCACGAATGCCAGTATTATTGCCCGCCCGTGAGGAGCGGGACTCCTACAATAGAGTTTCCGGTACCTGATGAACAGCCAGTCATCAATGAACCACTGTGCATTGGTTGTGGAATATGTGTGCACCGGTGCCCGTTCCACGCAATAAAGATTGTAACCATTCCTGATGAACTCAACAGAGACGTGACTCACCAGTATTCGTTGAATTCATTCCGTCTGTATTCCCTCCCAGAACTGAACAGGGGAAAGGTCACTGCACTTCTTGGACAGAACGGTATGGGAAAGAGCACTACGCTGAAGATCCTGGCCGGAATACTGGTGCCAAATTTCGGAAATTATGATGAAAAAGCTTCCAGGGAGGAGGTTGTTGACAGATTTGCAACCTCAATAATGGGAGATTATTTCCGGGGGCTCTATGATGGAACGAAGAAGGCTGTACTGAAAGACCAGAATGTGGATCTCATACCAAAGGTTGTTGCAGGAACAATAGGCGAGATACTAAAGAAGAACGATCCCCAGGGCAAATTCGACGACATAACATCAATGCTCAACATGGGCTCGTCTCTGAGCAAGGACGTCAAGAGCTGTTCGGGAGGAGAGCTCCAGAGGTTCGCAATAGCAACTGCACTCCTCAGGGAAGGTGACATATACCTCTTTGATGAGATGTCGTCCTATCTGGATGTTGCAGAAAGGATCAGGGTGGCGGGCATAATCCAGAAACTTTCCAGGGAAAAAACCGTAATGGTGGTTGAGCACGATCTCGCACTCATGGACTGGATGGCCGACTCCGTTCACGTGGTATACGGACAGACGGGAACTTACGGTATCATCAGCGAGCAGAGAACGAGTAACAAGGCTATCAACTCCTTCCTCGAAGGCTATTTGCGTGAGGAAAATGTCAGGATAAGGAGCTATTCCATAGATTTTCACGAAAAATCGGACAGGAGAGTTTCCACTGGCGTCGAAGTTGCTTCGTGGACAGACATGGAGAAGACACTTGGAGATTTCCACCTTAAAATCAACAACGGTCTCATCAGGAGCAGTGAAGTCATAGGTGTACTCGGAAGAAACGCGCTTGGAAAGTCAAGCTTTGCTAAAATCCTTGCAGGCGTCTCGGAACCCGATTCTGGAAATCTGTCCAGAACCCTGAAGATCTCATACAAGCCCCAGTACATTTCGACGGACTTTGATGATTCAGTGTTCTCTCTGCTGTCCCAGGCACTGAAGGAAAGAATGCAGTCAGGGATGGTCAAAAACGAGATCATACATCCGCTGGAGATTGAGAATCTCTATGACCTGAATGTTCAGGATCTTTCCGGAGGAGAGCTTCAGAGGGTATCCATTGCCCTTACCCTTTCGATGGACGCTGACCTGTATATACTGGATGAACCCTCTGCCCACCTTGACAGCGCGTACAGGATGTCCGCTGCGAGGATAATCAAGAGGGTTATGGAAAACAACAGGAAGAGTGCCTTCGTAATTGACCATGACGTCTACTTCATTGATCTGATTTCGGATGCACTTATTGTTTTTGATGGCAATCCAGGCATTTCCGGAGAATCCAATGGGCCACTTTCAATGAAAGATGGCATGAACAGGTTCCTGAAAGGAGCAGGGGTTACCTTCAGGAGAGATGCGGTCACGAGAAGGCCCAGGATCAATAAGACAGACAGCAGGCTGGACAGAGCACAGCGTGAATCCGGGAACTATTATTACTCGGAATGAGCTTAGGAATCTGAATTGCAAAGAATCGACTTTGAAATTACCGGCAAGGATGGCCTGGCCAGGACTGCGAAGTTCAAGACCGGACATGGAGTCATAGAAACTCCCACAATACTCCCGGTGATCAACCCGAACATTCCGGCACTTCCCATTGGAGACATGGTCGCGCTGGGTGCACAGGCTTTCATCACCAACAGTTACATAATCAGGCGCAGTGAAAACCTCAGGGAAAAGGCTGAGAGGAACGGCGTCCATGCACTTATTGGGTTCGACGGGCCCATCATGACGGACTCCGGGACTTTCCAGAGCCATGTCTATTCGGATGTCGAATATACAAATCTTGAAATTGTGGATTTCCAGAGAAAAATTGGGAGCGATATATCCACCATACTGGATATCTTTTCAGAGCCCCACTTCACGCACGAGATGGCAAGGAATGCCGTGCTGGAAACACACGCAAGAATGCAGCAGGTGCCGGAAAACATCGAGGACACAATCTTGGCAGGGCCAATACAGGGGTCCGTCTACAGCGACCTGCGGAAAATGTCCGCGGAAATGATGAGTTCCACTCAGGCTAATTACCTCCCCATAGGCGGTGTTGTTCCACTGCTTGAAAACTACAGGTATGACGCCCTTGTTGACATAATCATAAATTCAAAACTTAATGCACATTTTGCCAAGCCAATTCACCTCTTTGGAGGTGGACACCCGATGTTCCTTTCCATGGCTGTGCTTCTGGGTGTTGATGTATTCGATTCTGCCTCATACGTGAAATATGCCCGTGATGGAAGAATGCTCTTTTCAGACGGCTCCAGGGAGTTAAGCAGAATCTCTTCCCTTCCAAGATGGAGTCCACTTTATGGGAAGGTGACGGTGAAGGAGCTAAGGGAATTGCCCGCTGAAGAAAGAAGCAGAATGCTTTCACTCCACAACCTTGGTGCTATATTCAACGAACTCCATGAGATAAGGGAGAGGATCTTTCAGCAGACCCTCTGGCAGTATGTGGAGACCAAAGCCAGATCGCACCCTTACCTGTTCAAGGCATACAAACGTATCCTTGAATACTCCGATATGCTCGAAAAGTATGAGGATCTTTCAAAGAAAAGCAGCTTCTTCTACTTCGACCACTACACGGACAGCACTCCGTATCTCAGCAGATTGGGAAAGTATTCTGAGAGTGTTGCAGGATTATCTGCTGAACCTCCAGTGGTGCTCGATGAAGAGCACTGGCATCCCGGGAGGCCCCACCAGGAGGCTTTCAAATCTATTTATGAGCACTCAAGAAGTAATTTCATGCTGCAGTGGCAGAATTCCATCGTACCTCTTGAACTAGATGAAACCTATCCGGTGGAACAGCTTATCACCAGTGGACTTAGAGATGAAGGCAAATTGCCTCAGGCCACAACATTGGACAGCATAAGGCAATCCGAAGAAAAGGTCAGGGACTTTGATCTCGAGAAAGTTAGGCGCATCGCCGATTATCAGTTTGGTCACGGATACGGTGAAAAAATGTTTCCAGACAACACCAGAGTAACAAGGTCGAGGAAAACCGGTCGGATCAGGGGGGTGTATCTTGAAGAAAGGCTGCTTGGAACTCTCAGGGCCCACGATGGATTCTTCACACTGAGTGTTGACGGTGCAAGAAGGCTGCATGAGGCCGCACCATTCCCGGACCACAGAGTTTCTGTCACGGATGACAGTGCAGAATACAACGCCAAAGGCTTCAACGTATTTTTCAAGTTCATAACTCAAAACTTCGAAGGGATTGTCGCAGGGAACGAGGTTCTTGTTGTAGACGGCAAAGACAGGCTGATTGCAGTGGGAAAAAGTGTTCTTTCCGGGAAGGAAATACCATACTTCAGTTCAGGCGTAGCTGTAAAAATCCACAAGGGAATTCTTCAGGGAGAAGAGAAAGAGCCTTTTGACGAGTAATCAGGCAACGCCCCTCACCTTCTGTCTTGCTCTCCTTGTCTTCAGGTATTTGTCCAGGGATGTGAGGAACATTGCAAGTATCATCACTGAGCCTCCTATTATGACGTACGCGCCGATCTGTTCATGCGCAAACAGAACCGCGGAAATGGCGGCGAATATCGGTTCTCCCACGAAGATTATCCCAGCTGCAGTGGGTTCTACATATATGAGCGCCACTGTGCTTACATAATACCCGAAAACGCTTCCGAATATAGCTGTGAAAATCAGTGCAAACACGACGTACAGATTTATAGTACCAAACCCGCCGGGCGTGAATGGTATCGATATTGCAGAGAAAACAGTCACAGCAGCAATCTGGTAAAATGTGAAAGTGGAGGAGTTGATCCCCTTTGAATACTTGGCCACGTAAGCGATCTGAAGGGCGTAGCCGACCGCACACAGCAAAGTCAGTACATCCCCGAACTGGGTGCCCAGATCATTCAATGCACCCAGAGACATAAGAATCAGCCCGCCGAAAGAAATGATCGATGATATGGTGTCGACCCTGGACACTTTTGTCTTGAGATACAGGTATGATATCAAGGGCAGGAGCACCACGTATGCACCGGTGATAATTCCGGATGCTGCAGCGCTGGTGTACTGGAGGCCAACCGTCTGGAAATAGTAGCCCAGAAAGAGCAGAAAGCCTGCCATGAATCCGTGTTTTATGTTCTGGGGGGCAAGAAACCCTGTTCCTTTCCGCAGGAACAGCGCCATCATTATGGTTGCCGCAAAGAACCTGAGGGCCAGAAACGGCCCGGGGCCTATGTACCCCAGTGCGACCTTTATCACTGGAAAGGTGACACCCCAGAAAAAGGTAACCAGCAGCAAAAGCCCCATGTATAGAATCTTGCGATCCATCGCGACTTAAGAAAAATTCCAGCAGTACATAATGGTTATGCCGCATCAGGCAAACATGTTAAGCAGAAGCTGAGGGTGCCTTGCAATAACAGAAAGCACCAGCCTGGATGGATAGTCTATGTCCCCGATGTTATTGATTTTATCAAGAACACCCGGCGATGAAAGAATGTTGTACATAGCCCTCAGTGCGCGATCGCTGAGCCTGGCAAAGAACCGCTGGACAATGCCATCCATCCACAGTTCCCTTCCAATGTCGGCTTTCCAGTAATCCTGGTACCTTGCAAGGAACGATGAACTGAAGTTTTCTGCCTGAAGAGCCTCGTCCAGTGCTTTTCCGGCATGGCTGGCCGAGACTATTCCCGTGTATATTCCTCCTCCTGTCAGGGGCTTGACTATGCCACCCGCATCTCCTATTAGAATGGATCTTTCCCTGTATGTCTTCCTGAGATATGCGATTGGTATTGGAGCCCCGTTTATGCCTATCACCCTGTGCATGGGGAAAAACTCGGAAAGTGCTTCGTAATAGGATCTGGCGCCCGATCCGATCGTTCCGGTACCGAGCCTTGATATGTTTCCTGTGGGAACTGCCCATGCAAAGAAACCCCTGGAGGTCTTTGATCCAAGGTATACCGATACACTATCCTGATCATCCATTCTGAAAGCAGAGTCAACCTGGTAAGTGGAGACAACCCTTCTTGGTTTTTCGGAAAAAAGTTCCTTCCTGACGATGCTATTGGCTCCATCCGCACCGATAACAACCCTAGCCTTTTCTGTCCTGAGGTTTCCATTATCCCTGAACGTTACTTCTGTGCCTTCACTGCCCGCAATAACCCTGGTGACCCTTGCATTAAGCCTCAGGTCCGTACCCGCATCAACAGCCATGGAGGAAACATCCTTGTCGAAGGCATCCCTGTAAATTATCATAGTTTCCTCGGATTTCTGTATGTGCATCGGCTCCTCGCCCGGGAAGAAGACATTTGCTCCGTTGACCCTGTTGGCTATTGAGTTGCTCCTCACAAAATGAAAAACCCTCTTTGTAACGACACCCGTGCAGTCGACGGGCCTTCCCACTTCCGGATGCTCTTCGAGGTTCAGAACGTCGTATCCCTTGCCCGATAGAATATGGCTGAGATAGGAACCTGAGGGTCCCGCTCCGACAACGATTGCATCCTTCACGTCCAATGAGTGTTATACGCCTTAAAAAGTTTTGAGGGAATGAACCGGAAGTCGAAACCCCCAAATCTTCCGAAGTTCGGGAAGCACTTTTATATGATTTGCAATTTTCAAGACAGAATCCATGAAGCAAATCACTCCAAGCCAGTTGAAGGGTATTCTTGTCGAGGTTGCATTCAAGGGTGGCCTTCCTGTTATGATATGGGGGGCACCTGGCATAGGAAAATCGCAGATTGTGAAAGAAACAGCTACTGAACTTGGAATGAAAATGCTCGACCTGAGGCTCAACTATTTTGAGGAATCTGATCTGCTTGGCATCCCTATCAGGACCGGTAAGGGCATGGAGTTTGTCAAATACGCACAACTGCCATCAGGCGGAAAGGGAGTGTGGTTCCTTGATGAGCTGACTCATGCAAGGACGTCAATGCAGGGCCTTGTGTTTCAGCTTATACAGGACAACGCCATCGAGAGGTATGACGTGCCGGAGGGGTGGCGCCACTTCGTGGCTGCTTCCAACCTTGCGACACACAGAAGCATTTCGAATCCCATGCCCAGTGGCCTTTACAGCAGATTTACCGGAGGGCACTATGAACTGGTGCCGGATCTGGATGACTGGCAATCGTGGGCACTTTCCAACGGCACAGATGAAAGAGTGGTTTCGTTTGTCTCCTATATGCAGAGAATGGACAGAAAGCCCTGGCTTTTCAGGATGGAGGGGAGCAAAACCCTGCTCACGCCCAGAATATGGGCACAGGGCGTGGATTTTGCGGTGCGAAACCTTGAAGGGGAGCTGAGAAACAATGCAATAATGGGCATGATTGGAGAGGAGAACGGAATTGAGTTGATCCAGTATCTGGAGGCAACGGAAGATGTTCCGGACCTCGAGCGCATCCTTGATGGAGATCTTGAGTGGTTCGAAAAAGACCACGATCCATCCAGGTACTATCTACTTGTTAGCAGCCTGGCCAAGAAAGCAATGAATAGCCCGGAAACGCTGGATGCTGTCCTCAGGGCTTCACTGATGATGAAGGATGAATACGCAGCCCAGACCTTTGCGCTCATAACAAGAACAATGAAAAGGGAATATCTTACCGGCAGCAGGTTCCTGAATTCCAACCTGGGAAAATTCAGGGACATCCTCGGAGGAGTTGATGTCGTATTCTGAAGACCTCTTGAAGAAGGTAAAGAGCAGGCTGCTCATTTCATACCCGTTCTTCGGGTCAGCCGTGTCGGATTACACCTTCACCCCGTCAGGGAACGTGATCAGGCTTTATGCGACAGGGAGCAGCCTGATTTACAATGAAGCTTTTATTGAAAGCGCGTCAAATGGTGAGATTGCCTACTGGCTTTGCAGAGAGATACTTCACCTGACAATGGATCATGGAAACAGGAAGAAATGGAGGAGCCCTATTCTGTGGGCTCTGGCAACCGAATACTGCATCAATGGGATTCTGACCGGGGAAGGGCTTTCCAAGTGGGTACAGCTCAGATTCTACAGGAGAGATCTTGAAGGCAGATCTGCAGAAGAGATATATTCAGTACTTGTTGATGAAGAAAGGGAGTCCGGGCGCCTTGGCCTGATAGAACAGATGGATGAACTTGTCAGGGAAAAAGCGTTGGAACAGGATACAGACATACATGTGCCCGTTTTGCCGGGAATGACCGGGAACAAAGCTGCATGGCTGGATGAGTTGATTGGAGAGTCTGTCAAGCGATCCAGGGACTATGGACTGTACAGGCCGAAACTTCTCGAGATGGTTTCCAAGGCCAGGCTGGCTGAGAGAACCATGGGGAAATCACCGGTTTCCGTGGACCTTCCGGTGGAGGCCCGCAACGTGGGAAGCCTGAACTGGGAGGAGATGCTTCAGAACTATGTGCTTAACGACCGGACAGAGCTTTCTTACAGAAGGTTCCAGAGGAAGTATCTGCCAAATAACATTTACCTCCCCCAGCGTCATCATCTGCATACCGATGTCGTGGTTGTGCTTGACGTCTCTGCTTCAATTTCTGACCAAATTCTTGATGCGTTCTTCTCGGAATTGCTATATCTTGCCCAGAGCAGAAACCGCGACACGCGGATGAGACTTATTCAGGCAGACGCAGCCATCCATTCCGACCAGACTGTTGGCCCATTCACAAGCATGGAAGATGTGATGAGAAGAAGAGGCTTCGGTGGCACTGACTTCACCTGTGTCTTCACCTTGATGAACAGGGAACACAACACCAGCCCCCTCATCATCTTCACCGACGGAAGAGGCATATATCCAGATGATAGCCCGTTGGATTACGACGTTATCTGGGTTACAACTGATCTGCACATGCCATGGGGAGTCAATCTTGATTATGAGGTGGACGATTGAACCTTAACAGCATTATTGACTTGATTGTTCAGTATCTCGGGGAAAAGAATCATTCAGAGGGAGACTTTGAGGTGAAAGGATATCTCCTATTCTCGGACCAGCGCCTGAAACGATTTGCAGAAATCACCGGAAACGGGAAATACCACCATTCTGCAATGCCCCTTCTCGATCTTTCTCTTCGCCGGCCGGTTGCCGTTGTTCTCACCGCAGGCGGAGTAGATGGAACATTGGTTGCCAGAAGAATAATGCTGTACCATGACTCCATTTGGCTGATGAGGAGCAACGTGTCAGTCAAGGAATCTGCCAAGATTCAGTACCGCAGCCTTTCCAGGCTTATCCTGAGGCACCCGACACACACTGAGAAATCAGAGAATGACGTGTCCTCATTCCTTGATGAACTCGGACACGATGGAATGCCCGGTTTTTTATGAAAAGTTTAAACCCTTGGTAACATTTTTTCGCTGTGAAAGTTACCATTCTCCGTGAGGTCAGTCCAGAAGTAGTTGAGAAGTGCAGTAAGATAACGGGCCTGGAAGTAACGGTGAACCAGCCGGAAGACGCGGAAATACAGATTGTTCTTGAGAAATTTGCGCCTACGGACAGAGTGAAGATGATCCAGACTGTGAGCGCAGGAGTGGATCACCTGAAGTTCAATGAACTGCCTACTGGGGTAATGCTCTGCAGCAATGCTGGAGCATTTTCAGATCCGGTGGCAGAACATGCCTTTGCAATGATCCTGGCGCACGCCAAGAAGATTTGCCAGTTTTCAGCACAGACGAAAAATGGAGTGTACAGGAAGGACCGCGTGGATACACTGAATGGGCTCTCCTTCGGAATTCTGGGACACGGAGGAATCGGCAGGAGTTCTGCAAAGATCGCCAGGGCGCTTGGAATGCGGGTAATTGCCTACACCAGAAGTGCAAGGGAAGACATCAATGTGGATAGATTTGTGCAGAGCCCGGAAGAGCTCGTCGGGGAATCCGATGTGCTCCTCATAGCGCTGCCAAAGACCAACGAGACCCTTGGGCTTGTTGACGGGAAGTTACTGTCACATTTCAAGGGAAGCCTCATGGTAAACATGGCGAGAGCCGATATTGTAAACGAGGATGACATGAAGGGATTCCTGAAGAAAAATCCTGACATTTTCTACCTGTCTGATGTGTGGTGGAATGAACCAGAAGTGGACTTTCCCATACCGGAGAATGCAATGCTTACTCCGCACGTAGGCGGCATCTCAAAGGAGTCTGCAGACAATGCATTTGCCCTTGCCTGCACCAATGTCAGGAGATATCTTGACGGAAGGCCTGAAAATATAGTGAAGGTCTCTGAATACAGAAAATGACTTCAGAACAGTGTTGACTGCGTGTCGTCATTCCCTTCCTGGTGGATTGCCTTCCTTTTCTGTTCTGCAGGCTTTGGCCTGGTGCCTCCAGTAAACTGCAGAAGGTTTGCCTGGTTGTTGCGGCTGAATCCATAATCTTCAGCGATTCCCTCAAGGACCCTGTCCAGTGTTTCCTCAACACGTCTTCCATAGTAATCCCAGTCAGGTTTCAAGTTGAAGGGGGAACCATCGATGTAGGGCTCAACCTCCTGGGGTGTTCTCTTGCTGTTTGTAACAATCCAGGACACTTTCATACCGGGAATGAACGTCTCACCCTGTTCAATCAGTTTCTTTGCGACACGCACATTAGCCAGAGACTTCTCATCCTTGTACTGGTCAAACTGTTTCACAGTCCTTGATATAACAAGACGCTCAATTTCAATTGAGGGGTCTCCACGCTTCACCTTGTCTACGATTGAATTTCTGAAGTTGACCGCACCCTCCACGTCCCTGTTCAGCACAAAGTCAAAAACCCTGGAGAGAGATTCGCTCTGCAGATCGAATGAGTCCGTTCTCCTCACTTCATATCCTCTTACCAGGACCTCACCTTCCTGGGCCTCGGGATAGACGATTCTTCCTGCATATCGTTTTTTTGCGCCGTGGGAGAAGAGTGGATCCATAACCTTCTCGAACTCAACTATGACGCCCTCTTCGGTGGACAGCCTGGAACTGAGTTCCTTCCCTACTTCTGCCGCCTCCTCGTGGGATGCGGCGCCTGATTCGATGAAGATGCTGTCCGTGTCTCCATATATGACCTTGTAGTTCTCTTCCTTAAGCTTGTCAATGAGTGCCTTGATGGTGTTCCTGGCATATGCAGTCACGGCACCGCCTATCTCAAGGTTAGTGAATCTCCAGAAAGATGAGGCAAGCACTCCGTAGAAAGTGTTCATAAGAATTTTTATTGCGCCCTGTATTCCGTCCAGGTATTCGCGTTCTTCCTCAGAAGCTGACTTCATGAGTTTCTTTACCTTGTCACGCTCTGACATCAGCTCCCGGAGCAGTCTTGGGACAAGGCCTTCCCTGTGCTCCCTGTCAAGGAACCTTACTCCGTTTGGGGCCTCTATCTGCCCATTCGGATCGAAGGTTGTGAAGCAGATGTTGTACTTCATAATCATGGACGGATACATGCTCTTGAAATCCAGCACCACGACATTATCGTAAATGCCTGCGCCGATGCTGTGCACGTATCCTCCCTCGATGGGGGCGGATTTCAGGCTGCGGCTTGTCATGGGCACCCCGATGTTCTCCCTGTCCGCTTTCCTTATTAGCAGGGAGTCCACATAGTTACTTGTGCCCCCGTTGGTAACGTCATCAAGTGGGAGTTTTGCAACAGTGCTCATGAACATGTTCCGATCCACGAGCCTTATCTTGTTGAAAATCTGCAGGGTGAGATAGGCATCCTTGATGCAGTAGTCCGTGACCTCCTTTGGCCTCGTCTGCCATTCTTCCTCTATTTTCAACCTGTTGATGTTGTCTTTTCCCTCTCCGAGAAGCTCCTTGGCAACATAGTTGAGTGTTTCGTGCTTTGGATGCAGTATCTTCTTCACTCCCCACCATGTATCAGCTATCGTCCTTCCGTGTACTCTCCAGTACTGTCCCTGCACCCTGTGTGGTTCCTCATAATCCCTTCCAATCCTGAAAGGTATCCGGTACAGGCCCATCCTGTATTTGATGACAGGCAGATCATACCCGTCAATGTTGTAACCCGTAAGCAGGTCCGGGTCCTTTGAAGTTACCAGCTTGTTGAATCCCCAGAGAATGTCCTCTTCCTTCCCGGTTAATGCGCCCTTTTCCCATTTTGAGCCATCATAAATGGAGTAACCAATCACGAATATCTGGCCGTACGTCTCATTATTTTCAGTCTGGATTGCATTCTCAATGTCAAAACTGAGAATTTTCAGCGGAGGGTTGAACTCCGGGACAGTCTTGATCTCATTTATCTTCAGAACCAGTTCCGTTGTGAAGTTCTTCTTTTCTGATTCGATCTCCTCACCCTCGATCTCCACGCACGACCCGGTGTCAAGATCGTATATGAACCTGTGATGGAACGGTATGTCTGCGGCAAGGACGGGGAATTTCCTGCCACATTTCTCCCTCAGCTGTGGAACCATCCATGGGGACTTGATGAAAATTCTCTTCACGTCCCTTTCATCGCCGTTTACCCAGAGTTTCCTGTCTTCCGAACGGACAAATTGCTCATCAGCCTCATAGAGCGACATGCACGCGTTGTTTGGCTCAACAATGTCGAAATACGGCAGGAATCCAAAGTACAGGGCCGTAACAGACCTGCCGTCCTCGGTTCTGCCAAACAATTCTACAGCTACATCCCTGCGCCTGTAAGAGGCAACAAGGATTCGCATCCTCACGTTCATCCTGCCCTACTATTCCCATTTAGGTTTTAATTCCTTCGAATATTTCTCTCAGTGAATTTTCGGCCACTCAGTTTGAACCTGCCTTCCTTCTTTCCCATTACCACTTCCCCTTGTGCCTGAAGGAGTTCCCTGTCATGAAGCCAACCCACAGTCTTCCGCCAGCTTGAGACAAATTAATGCCTGGCCGGCTGCCGGTTGAACGCAATTAATTTGCCTTATTTTATTTAAACATATTAAATCATATTGAATTTGCCGGTATTAGAGAAGATCAGGAAGGATCGTGCATAAGTTGCAAAGATTATATATCATATTTACAATTGATTTCTTGTGGAAACTCTTTTTTATATTGCTTTTTATGAGGCGAGTGCCCTATGAATAGTGTTTTGAACCTTGTTGGAAAACACGATGAATACAGATCCGGAACACTGAATCTGCAGGCTTCTGAAAATGTCCTGAGTCCAGATGCAAGGAAGGCGCTTTCTTCTGATCTTGCTTCCAGGTATTCCCTGGTACTGAACGACCATGATGCCTATGGGGGAACCAGGTTTACCATTGAGATTCTCGAGAAAACCATGGAACTTACCTCAAAGGTCTTTGGTTCCAAGTATGCGGAAGTAAGACCAACGGGAGGGCACATAGCCTCCCAGGTGGTCCTTCTCTCACTTATGAAGAAGAAGGAAAACATGCTTTCCATACCGGAGAGGCACGGGGGTTACACGGGCTACCAGAGCGGATATCTTCCCCAGATGTTCGGAGTGCAGAATTATGACATACCTTTCAACCCTGATACACAGGAAATAGACATTGAGAAGACAGAGAGTGTCATGAAATCTTCCAGACCTTCGCTGATGGTACTTGGCCAGTCATTTTTCCTGAAGCACTATGATCTAAAGCCCATCAGGGAAATGTGTGACGCGCATGACTGCGCCCTTGCGTATGATGGATCACACGTCATGGGACTCATAGCGGGAGGAGCTTTCCAGAAGGATGCTCTCGACTACTGTGATGTCCTGTTTGGATCTACACATAAGACCTTTTTTGGGCCTCAGGGCGGAATAATTCTGACAAACGATGAAGAAATGATGAACCGCTTCAGGAAGAACCTGACATGGAGAACCATGGACAATTTCCATCCGTCAAGGATTGCGGCCCTTGGTGTTGCAATGGAGGAGATGAAGGAGTATGGCCAGGAATACGCGCACTGGGTTGTCAAGAACTCACAGTCACTGGGAAAATCCCTGTTCGAAGGAAGGCTGAAACCACTTCACTCCCCATGGTACTCCGAAACGCACCAGGTGATCATCTCCCCGGCAGAACTGGAGAAGAACGGCTTGAACTTCAGGAAATTCAGCGAGGTTCTCGAGAAGAATGGAATCATAGTGGATCGTGAAGGGAGAATCGGGACAGCCGAAGCCACCAGGATGGGAATGAAGGGATTGGATACAGTTGCAGACCTCATTGAGAGGGCAGCCACAGGCGAGGATGTTTCCAAAGAAGTCTCTGAACTCGTATCCGGACTCGAAATAACTTACTGCGGAGATTAAAATGAAGGTAGAAGAAATAATGACATCAAGGAATCTGGTAACGGTTGCTGCAACATCCACTGTTGCAGAGGCACTTTCCAGGATGAGGACCACCGGAATTCACCAGGTTCCTGTCATCGCCGGCAAGAGATATGCTGGAATGCTGAGTTACAGGGAAGTTTTGAGAAGGAGGAGCATCAGGAGCAACTCAAAGGTTGAAAGCTTCATGATCAAGACTGCAAAGCTTACACCAAATACTGAGCTCAAGACAGCAATAAAGCTTCTTAGAAACAGTGGCCTCGCTGCCCTTCCAGTGGTGGAATCGGGAAAACTCACAGGTATCCTCTCCAGGACCGACTTGCTTAAGAATTTCTCAAGCATAGTTCCCGACACGGGAATGAAGTGCGTCGAGGTGATGTCCTCGGATCCGCTTGTTATTGTTGAAGATGAACCCATTGACAAAGCACTTGAGAAATTCAGGTCACTGGATGAGTCCGAAATGCCTGTGGTCTCGAAATCAGGAAAATACAGAGGAATCCTGCGAGTGGATCAAATTTCAGCAGGCAAGCTTCTCAACAGCCCTGAGAGGGTAAGTGACGGTGCCGTGACGGGAGAGTCCGAGAAACTCATGATCAATACCGGTTCGCTTGCACTTAAGGCCGTTAATGCAGAGCCCCGGACAACGCTTGAAACCTGTGTTCGGATGATGGTGGACAACAGGATTCGCTCTGTTCCCGTAACAGACAGTGCAGGGAAAGTTGTAGGGGTTGTCAGCGCTTCAGACATAATAGGAACCATAAGCACAGGCGAAAACAATGGAGGGATACTGATCCAGGTTTCAGGGCTAGAACCATGGGACGATGATCTCTATGACATCCTCTTCTATAACGCCAGCAAGTTCGTCTCAAGGTTGACAAAGATGGCGGGCATAAAGGGAGGCAATTTTGATTTTCATGTGGCAAAATACCACAGCGAAGGCAGGACAAAGTATTCAGTGAGAACGAGGCTTGTTGGAGGTTCAATTAACATGTCCATAAACGATTACGACTGGAATTTCGGGAAATGCATCGACAAGATAATAGAAACCTATGAAAACCGCCTTACCAAGAGAAAGGAGAAGTAGGTGATGGAGGAAGACCTGATCAACAAGATCATTGACTATGCGTCTTCAAAATCAAGATATGCTGAAGCAAGGTTCATGAGCCTGAGTACCAACGGGCTTTCCTACAGGAACGGGGAGTTCGAGGGCTTAAACTTCGGATCTGAAAGCGGATACGCAATTCGGGTAGTGAACGATTCGATCAGCATTGGCTACAGCGATTCTGACCGCTGGGAGGATGTCAGGAAAGTAATAGACAATGCACTGGATCGCTCCAGATTCAAAGGCAAGAATGACATCTACGAGGGGGGAACCCTTAAGGACTCGTGGAAAGTCGAGGCAAAAAGGAAGATTCAGGACTTTTCAGTGGAAGAGAAGGTCTCTGTCCTGAAAGAAAACGATGCACTCATGGAATCAGAAGGTGCCTCTGTCAGGATGAATTCCATAATGGACAAGCGCATCAGGCAGGTTTATGTCAATTCCACGGGATCAGAGGTTACCGGGGACATATCCAGGGTCTTTTATTTCTATCTGGTAGGTGTTTTGGAGAGTGGTGAATTTGAACAGTCAATGGAACAGTTTGGTGCATCAGCAGGATACGAATACATTGAAGAACTGAAGCTTCAGGAAAGGATAGAACACGATATCCAGGATCTTCACCAGTCAGTTTCTGCTCCCAGGGTAAATCCCGGCAGGTTTGACATAATAGTAGGGCCGGAGATCTCCGGCATAGTGGCACACGAGTCTTGCGGCCACCCCACAGAATATGACAGGATCATTGGCAGGGAAGGGGCGCAGGCCGGTGAGTCTTTCCTGACAGGAAAGGAGTTTCCATACAGAATTGGATCCAGCATCGTCAATGTGGTGGATGACCCCTCCATGGAACGGAGCTTTGGCTTCTATCGGTACGATGATGAAGGAATTAGATCCCGAAAACGGTATCTCTACAAGAATGGCATGACAAACGAATTTATCCTGAACAGGGAGAGTGCAGGCATACTTGGCATAGAATCCAATGCCGGAGGCAGATCAGCGTCGTGGGACCTCGAACCTCTGGCGAGGATGAGTACTACTTATATAGAGGAAGGAGACTACAAATTTGATGAGTTGTTCGAAGGGATCCGGAGAGGAGTCTATATCAAGTCATTTACAGAATGGAACATAGATGACATAAGGTTTAATGAGAAATATGTGGGCAAGGAGGCTTACCTGATCACGAACGGGGACATTTCGGGAAGGATAAGAAGGCCCACAATAGAGACGAACACTGTCAAATTTTACACCTCCATCGATGCCATTGGAAAAGATGTGGAGTTCAACGCGGGAATCTGCGGAAAGGGCGACCCGGAGCAGGGGGTTGACGTGTGGATGGGCGGTCCCCATTTGAGGCTGAGGGATGTGTATCTCCAATGATTGATGCTGACCTTGACAAAATACATGGAAAACTGGTCTCCAGAGGATTCGAAGAGGTGGCCCTGGAGCACGTGAAGACAAATGTTGAACAGGTAAGGTTTTCCAGGAACTCAAAGGACCTGTTTAACAACTGGAATGAGAGTAAAATAATCGTATTCGCCTCCAGAGGAAAGAAAACCGTTTCAACCAACATCAAGGATATGGCAAAGCTGGATCAAAGCCTTGATAAATTGAGGATAGTTTCTGACAGGATCCCGGACAATCCGGCTTACGAAGGATTGAACCCTGAAAAACAGGAATCGCCTGTGAAAAAGAGTTTTCCGGAACGTGATTATGATCTTCAGGACATGGCTTCCGGCATGATAAACTCAGCACTGGAGCACGGTGCGGAAAGGACTGCAGGTTTGGTCTACAGCAAGAGGGACAGGGTAACTGTAATGACCAACTACAATGAATGCAGCTATGAGACAGGCGGAATAGAGGCCGTCATTCGATCATTCAGGGGAGAGGATACAGGCCAGGAAGGGAGGCATTTTGGATTGTCCTTTGGTGTTGACTCAAAGAAGATGGAACAGATTGGAAGGGAATCCGCTGAACCTCTTCACCTCACGGATAAGATTCATGACATTGAACCTGGAAAGTTCAAGGTACTGATGTCGCCCTATGTCATAGGCAACATCATATCATACAGTTCGGGCTTTCTTTCCTACTACTCAGTGGAGAGCGGCCTGAGCTGTTTCGCGGAATCCTTGAACAGAGAGGTTTCGTCTCCCGGCTTCACGCTGGTTGATGACCCCCTGGACAGTGATGGCGTTGGATACAGGATTTGTGATGATGAGGGCACCCTTACGCGGAGAAATACTCTTATTGAGGATGGCACCCTGAAGAAATTCATGCACTCATATTCCACAGGAAAACGCGCAGGAGAAGAGACCACTGGAAATGCAGGGATCACCTATCCCAATGCCTGGCAGCTGAAAATTCTGCCCGGTGTTGAAAGTTCCGTGAAGATCCTCTCGGAAATGGACGAGGGGCTTTACATTAACAACTGCTGGTATACGCGTTATCAGGACTACAGGAATGGGGTCTTTTCAACCGTGCCAAGAGACGGTGTATTTTTTGTCAGGAACGGAGAAATTCAGGGATCAGTGAAGGGAATACGGATAAGTGATTCTATCCCCAGCATACTGAGGAACATCACCAGTGTTTCAAGCGATACCAAGAACGTGAAGTGGTGGGAAGAAATCTCAGCTTCGAACATGCCCCATGTCGTGGCAGAGAATGTCAATATCTCAAGGGCATTCTAAACAAATTCAAATTCTGATTGGCAGGTTATATTCCACTGAAACTGCGTGTAAAAAGCGTTGCTGGAAAAATTATTTAAAAATGTGATTTGTAAAAAAATAAAAAATTTGGGTTGGTTTACTCTGGTACCTGGCTCTGTGCCAACTCATTCTTGACAGCCTCTGTGTACTCTTCGTGCACATATCTGTCCTTCAGCGCTGTAAGCACACCCATCGGATAGAATACAACTGCGGTAACTACGCCTGTTATTATTGTACCTTGTGTGAAGGTCAGATAGCTATAGAGTCCGTCAGATGAGATACCGATCATGGAAACCATGAAAGCTATGTACAGCAGGTACCAGGCTCCGTTTGCCCAGTTCATCTTCTCTCTTGTTGCCATCCAGCTGTAGACACCGAATATGACGCTACCGCCAAGCATGATTTCAAGTGAGTAGACAATGGAGGTCCATCCGTCCCAGAATATGATCAGTGACGCAAGGGCCATTGCAACTGGTGCAACTATAGCCATTCCCTTGTACATGTGTTCTTTCTTCGTGACACCCTGCCTTCTTGAGGCCATGAGCGCCACAGGATTAGTAATAAACCCTAAATATCCTGCATCCACAGCATAATCTATAAGATGGTAGATCGATGGCAGAGGAGCCGACACCAGCACCACGAAGGCGCCAACGACTGCGAAGGCAACGAGAGACCATATTGGTATCTCATACTTGCTGTGCAGCCTCTTGAAGGTGTTTCCCACAAAACCGGATCTTCCCATGGCAAACAGGATTCTTGTTCCACTGCCAAGGTAGATGTAACCTGTGACAAATGGAGACATCAAACCTGCAACCACAGCTATGATGAAGATCATCTCCAGATTATTGGAATGCGCGAATACGAAGAACGGGTTGACACCACTTGAGTATGACGTGAGTGCGCCCCAGTCTCCTGGAGCCAGTCCCAGTGCTGTCCAGTTTACACTGAGAAGCACCGCAAAGGCTACTGAGATATAGATCAGAGTTTCAAGGATAACGGTTATTATCACTGCCTTTGGAATCATCTCAGGCTTCTTTGCTTCCTCAGCCATATCTGGTATAACCCTTATGCCTCCGAAATCATACATTGCAAGTGGCATGGCCAGCAGTATTCCGATGGGTCCAAAGGGCACGAATCCTCCTGCATATGAAGACAGGTTGTGCCAGTTGAACACAAGGAAAATCAGGCCAAACGACATTGCGAGATAGAATATCAGTTTGACAATACCAAGATACTTTGTTGAGGCTCCGAATCTTCTGACTCCAAAGTAATTGAAGGGCACAAAAGCCAACAGAAGGGCCAGTCCAATAAGAGATCCTGTTATTGTCGGATAACCGTTAGCAAGCAATCCCGGGAAGAAATAATCCAGACCGGCCACGATCGATACCGCTTCAATAGGCGGTATGAAGATGTACCAGGTAAGGTCTGCCAAAGAATTCAGCAGGTTTGTTAACCTTCCATGGGTATACAGCGAGTACCTTGTTGGTCCTCCTGCCTCGGGGTGAACCCTTGCGAGTTCCATGTAAGTGAAACCTACAGAAGTATAGATTATACCTCCAAAAATGAAACCAATGATAGCACCTGGTCCTGCAAGGGCAACCATGCCCACAGTTCCAAAAAGTGCTCCATTTCCAAGGGCTCCTACTACACCTATAATTACCAGTTGCAGGAGAGTCAATTCTCTCCTTAGTCTAGGTTTTTTATGTTTACCTGTAATAGGTTCGTCCATAACTTTCCTTAGAGGTGGATACTTATAAGTTTTCGTAGCAATGCTTAAATAGTAAATATATAAACATGCATTAAAAATATTTATATACTCATTAATAGAATATTTCAATATATTATACTAATCATAATTCTTCCAATTACAGTATTATCTAGAAAAAGTACCAAAAAAGGGTACCGGGTGTTACAGTACCAAATGCATCAGAGATTTGATAAAACCCTGTTTACCCCCAGGTTCACAGAAAGAAGCTCGATGGATTTCTTCACACTTGTTGCCAGGTCCTGTGTGTTGTAACCATGAAGGATTTCCCTCATCTCTTCTTCCCTGGAAATTCCAAGAATGGGCGCGATCGCCTCAAGAACCCTCGCTGGAGTTCTTGATCCGACATAGACTTCTTTCAGCTGCCGTATGGCATAATCCATATTGTTGAACATGAATGTCCTGGAGTTTGGTGATGCCGCAGCACCCAGATAGAACCTCGAGGTATCCTGCTTCTTGACTTTCCCTGCCTTAATCAGTCCCAGTGCCTTCTCTAGGGACTGTTCGGACTGCAGCCAACCCATTGCAGAAAGGATCCTTGTTCTGTCCTCGTCGGTCTTTGCGCTTACAAATGCGGCTTCCATCTGCTCAAAGCTGCCTCCGGTTCTGGCAAACGACAGGGCAACGGATGCCCTTTCATCGGAGTCTAGTGAAAAGTACTTTTCAAACCTGGAACCCTGTTCTTGCGCAAATTCATCATCCACTTGAGACAGGGTCGCCTTTAGTGATGTTCTTGCAACAGAGGTATTGATTGGCTCTCCTTTCTTCTTTTCTCCAATCCTCCCGAGATGTGCACTGCAGTACTCCCTTGCCATGGACTTAACCCTGGCGCTTTCGGGTGCAATGAGATGAAGAGTGCGTAATTCGGTGGAGATTTCATTTATCACCAAGGGCTCTCCCGCATCCCAGAATTTCTTCAGGCGAAGCAGATAATCCTCATGATTCAGCCTTCCGGATAGCATAAGGTTGAATGAGTCATTTGCCAGTCCCCAGATGTCGAGATTCCCAAGGTTGCTCATGTCTTCTGTGATGCTTTCAAAACTCCCGTTGTCATAGATCGTTCTGTAAAAGCCAGAGAAATTGGCGTTAATCTTGATTTGGCCACTTGCTTCTATCTGTTTCTCCTTTGTATCGAGCAGTTCTGACCTCGTCTTCCCGCCCTCATAATATGTGAGAGGAATGGGCCAGATCTGATCAGTCTTCGAGCCGGAAAGCAGGAACTGGTCCTGTGTCAGTGAGTATTTGCCGTCTGTTCCCTGTAGTGTGACTGCCGGATACCCCCTGATTTTGATCCATGCCTCCATGACCTTTGACACGGGCATTCCGGAAACCTGTTCTATGGAACTCCACAGATCAGATCCCTTTGCATTTCCGTACATGTTGTCTTTGAGGTATTTTCTTATGCCATCCCTGAAATTCTTTTCACCAACATATCCTTCGATCATGCGAAGGATGCTTGCTCCCTTGCCATAGCTGATCTCGTCGAATATCTGTGCTATGTCATCGGGGCTCTTGACATCGGCGTCTATGGGGTGGGAGTTCCTGAGGGCGTCATTCTTAAGGGCACCTTCTGTCCTCAGGAGAACCATGTCTCCAAGAGTGTCCCATTCCGGATGTATGCGCGTGAGGATCTTGTAGGCCATGAATGTGGCAAAGCTCTCATTCAGCCAGAGATCGTTCCACCACTCCATGGTCACAAGGTTGCCAAACCACTGGTGGGCAAGCTCATGAGCAATAACCTCTCCTGTGGCCTTATAGCTGAATGAACTTGTTGAATTGTCTATGCTGAGATACACTTCCCTGAAGGTTATTGCACCCCAGTTCTCCATTGCGCCGGCTGCAAACTCCGGAACCGATATAATATGCACCTTGGGAAGCACATAATCTATTCCGAAGTAGTCTTCGAACTCATCCAGAACTCTGGAGGCTATCTCAAGTGGAAAATCTGAACTCGTGAGCCCGCCTTTAGGAGCAGCCAGTATGATATCTGTTTTTTTCCTCTTTACAGACCTGGTGTCGAATCTGCCCACTCCCAGATAAAGAAGATATGTGGACATTACAGGAGTTGTCCTGAAACCGACTTTCTTCCTGTTTCCGGAAACTTCTTCCCTCTCCACGGGCATGTTTGAAATGGCGTCCAGGCCACTGTCAATCTCAACCGAAATGTCAAATGTCGCCTTGTACCTGGGATGGTCAATGCACGGGAACATCCTTCTAGCCCCCGTGCTTTCAAACTGGGTAGTGAATATGTCTTCATTCCCTGACCTGGCAAGGTATAAGCCGGTGAGAAGCCTGGGTATGGCCCCACTGAACTCTATCTCCACGTCGAGGTCTTCTCCGGATTGCAGTTCTATTGCCAACACCTGCTCTTCAGGAAGATATTTATGCTTCAGCTCAGTTTTGCCATTCCTCACAGAGGATATTGAGAGATCGACACAATCAAGCCTCAGTTCACTTGCGGGATTAGAGACCGATATCCTTTCCTTTCCAGTATAGCTAAGTTTCTGGCTGTTTATGTTAAGAAAAATATCATAATTTCTAATTTGCGTAACAAAACCACTCCTGGTGTTTAGAGTGATTTAAAGATAAGTAATAAAAGGTGGGAAATATCAGGAACTTCTATTGACAAGCCCTGAATAAATGGACAGGAGTTCCATTCCCTTATCGATGCCCTTTGAATAACTGTCCTTCCTGATCTCGGTAACTTTCTTCTCCATTTCCTTTTCTATGCCTATACCCAGGAATGGTATGATCGATTCTAGCAGCATACCCGTGTACGCCGTCCCCTCGAAGTATTCCTCCATGTTTGTGACTGCTGTGTCAATTGCCTGGAACATCCTCCTCCTCTGCTCAGGGTTCATGCTAAGGGCCATGTATACGCGCATCATGTCCTGCTTCTTTACCTTGTCAGATTCCGTAAGGTTGATCAGCTTGTTGAAGTTCTCCTCCCCCTTAAGCCATGAGAGAGCCCCAAGAATCCGTATCCTGTCCTCATCTGCGGTCGAGTCTTCAAGCAGCTTCACCAGCCTTTCGAAGTCATTGCTTGAATCTGCATAGCCCAAGGCTACTGCCTGCCTGACGTCCGGATCCGTCCTGAAGAAATCAGAGACCCCACGGGCAATCTCCTTTGCATATTCATGGTCAACCATGGAGAGATTTAGAGAAACCGTTCCCCTGAGGATTGAATCATTCTCCTCCTCACCGGGTTGCTTCTGCCCAAGCCTCTCGACATGGTTCCTGTAGAAATTGACTGCTGTTGTCCTAAGCTTGCTGTTTCCAAGGACCAGCAGGTTAAGTGTCAGAAGTTGGCCCGCAATCTCCTGGGCCACCACATATTCTTCATCCCCGAGGAATGGCGCAATGCCATCCAGATAATGGTCGAGCCCAATTCTGCCTGATCTCAGGAATGCAAAAAGATCGCTTACGAGGCCCCAACTGTCAAGATATGATATCTGATCCATGGACTTCCTTATGTTGTCCATGAATTCCTGGTTATACAGAACTCGGTAGAATCCACTCTCGTCAACATTGAGTTTTATGAAGTCCCTGGAATCTATCTCTATTTCCTCTTTGTCCATCAATAAGGATTCTTTCCCGCTCTTCCTCAGGATCGTAAGGGGAACTGGCCACAGTGGGGTCTCTTTGTTCTCCTTGAACATGAACCTTTCCTGCCTGATCTTTATGCGATCTCCGGATCGGGACAGCTCAAGGACTGGATAACCTTCCTTCTTTATCCATGCCTCCATGACCTTTGACACGGGCATTCCGGAAACCTGTTCTATGGAACTCCACAGATCAGATCCCTTTGCATTTCCGTACATGTTGTCTTTGAGGTATTTTCTTATGCCATCCCTGAAATTCTTTTCACCAACATATCCTTCGATCATGCGAAGGATGCTTGCTCCCTTGCCATAGCTGATCTCGTCGAATATCTGTGCTATGTCATCGGGGCTCTTGACATCGGCGTCTATGGGGTGGGAGTTCCTGAGGGCGTCTCCGGTGAGTGCACCACCTGTATCTGAAAGTAGCAGTTTCCCAAACATTTTCCATTCCGGATGAAGATGGTCGACTGCCTTGTAAGCCATGAATGTGGCAAAACTCTCATTCAGCCAGAGATCGTTCCACCACTCCATTGTCACGAGATCGCCGAACCACTGGTGGGCAAGCTCGTGTGCAACAACCTCGGAAATGGTCTGCTTGACAGTATTACTGGTATTCTCATTGACAATGAGGAGAACTTCCCTGAAGGTTATTGCACCCCAGTTCTCCATTGCGCCGGCTCCGAACTCCGGAACTGAAATGAGATGCAGCTTCGGAAGCACATAGTCTATTCCGTAATAATCCTCGAAATACCTGATCACGTTGTCTGCCTCAACAAGTGCGAAGTCAGTGGTCTGCAACTGACCCTTGGGTGCTGTAAGGATACCTTTAATCTTTCCCATCTGGCGTTCCATATGCTCAAAGTGTCCGATGCCCATGTAAAGAAGATATGTGGACATCTTTGGGGTGTCCTGGAACGTGACAAGTTTCTTCCCTTCTTCCAGAGGCTCCTCCTTGAGGACAGGCATGTTTGAAATTGCCTCAAGATCCTTTCCAACTGCAAGCTTCAGGGAGAAAACAGCCTTATAGCTGGGATGGTCAATGCACGGAAAAGCCCTTCTTGCACCCGTGCTTTCGAACTGTGTGGTGAGCATTTGCCCGCCCTGATACTTGGCAACGTAAAGTCCCTGGAGAATCTGCTTGATGTCCGCGCTGAATTCGACATCCACGACCGTCTGGCCGGAAATTGTGAGGTCTGTTTCAAGTCTCTGTTCCTTCTCGTTAAGCCTGAACGGAATGCTCTTGCCTCCGGATCTCACATCCCTGACATTAAGACCCACACTGTTAAGATAGAATTTCTCGCCATTTCCGTAAACCTCGATTTTCTCTTTCCCAGTATACTTAAGACCATCAAAATCGATGTCCAAAACAATGTCGTACTTTCCGATCTCCATAATATCACATTAATATTACTTAAGATAAAAACCTTTGACCAAATGCTTATTTTACTAGGTGCGTGAACCAAATCAAGGAAAGTTGCTTTCCTGTTTCAAGTTCACCCGGACGTTCCCTGATCATATGTTTGGGAAACGGTAATTAACAATACATTGATGTGGCAATGAATTCCACGCCATGGCTACAATACTCAGAACAGATCAGGAGAATCCCGCAGAAGATGAAGTCAGAGAGGGAGCCAGAGTCATTCGGGAAGGAGGCCTTGTTGTTTTTCCCACAGAGACTGTTTACGGCCTTGGGGCCAATGCATTTTCAGAGGAGGCATGCAGGAAGATTTTCAAAGCCAAGGAGCGCCCCGCGGACAACCCACTCATAGTGCATATTTCATCATTGGACAGGCTCAACGAAGTTGCAGAAAATGTTCCGCATGACCTCATCGGAAAACTCGAGAAAGTCTGGCCTGGGCCTGTAACGCTGCTCTTCCATAAAGGGAGTTTGATCCCGGACCTGGTGACAGGAGGATCCAGTCTGGTTGCTGTACGCATTCCCGCTAACAAACTTGCATTGAGGCTTATTGAACTGGCTGGAGTACCCATAGCTGCACCCAGCGCAAACGTGTCCACAAGGCCCAGCATTACTGATTCCAGATATGCCATATCAGAGCTGGAAGGGAGAGTGGATCTCATTTTCGATTCCGGGCCTACATCCAGAGGCCTTGAATCAACGATCATAGATGTTTCCGGAAAAACACCTGTCCTGCTCAGAGCCGGTTCCAAGCCGGTTGAGGAACTCAAGGAAATATTTGGTGACATTGAAGTGACAGACTTCGCAAGGGGGATGCTGGAGAGTTCAATACCACTCGCACCTGGCATGAAATACAGGCACTATTCTCCCAACAAGAAACTTTTCCTTGCGTCCAGCCTGGAACTTTTGCATATAGTAGCAGGCAATGATTCGCTTAAAGGAAGGGTCGTAATTATGGGAAGCGATGAACTGTGTGCTTCATCCAGTCTTGCCTGCATAAAACTTGGTCCGGAGGGGGACCACCATCAGGCTGGGAGGAGGCTCTTCTCTGCCCTGAGGGAGCTTGAACAGTTGCCCGAGCCGGTTGGAGTAATCATGCCGTTTTCGGAGGCTGGAACCGGCCTTGCAATCATGAACCGGATCAGGAAAGCTTCCACTGCAGCATTCAGTTCCCTTGAAGAGCTTCAAAAACTTATTTTCTAATATTGTATTGATCTAACCAACTATGCCTCTTGTTGGAATCATTATGGGAAGCAGGAGCGATTATGAGCATATGACGGATGCAATCACCCTGCTTCAGGACTTTGGCGTTGAAATCGAGTATAAAGTAGTCTCGGCACACAGGACCCCAGATCTCATGTATGAGTATGCCAGGAGTGCTGAAGAGCGTGGGCTTGAAGTGATCATCGCCGCCGCAGGAGGCGCTGCACACCTGCCAGGTATGACTGCTTCCATGACATCCCTGCCAGTAATAGGAGTTCCAATCCCTACCAGGGATCTCAAAGGAATCGATTCTTTGCTATCTATTGTCCAGATGCCGGCAGGAATACCTGTGGCAACCGTGGCAATTGGAAATTCAAAGAATGCTGCACTTCTTGCAGCGAGAATTCTGGGCATAAAACACAAGGAGATACGAGACAGGGTAAAGGAATACTCAAAAACACAGGAGCAGAAAGTTCTAAAGGAGAAGCTCCAATGAAGCTGGGTATCATCGGCTCGGGCCAGTTGGGCCTGATGATGATACTTGAAGGCAAAAGGCTTGGTTTAAAATTCAACGTAATAGATGCGTCAACGAATGGACCTGCTTCAAGAATAGCAGACAGATCATTCACCTATGATCAATACCGGGAATTCGTGGATGATTCCGATTTTATCACTTACGAGTTTGAGCACGTGGACGAAAGAGTTCTCAACTATGCTGACAAAATGGGCAAACTGAGGCCTGGATTATTTCCCGTGGAGCTCAAGAGAGACCGTTCAGGGGAGAAACTGTTTCTGAAGGAGAAGAAGCTCCCTGTCGGCCCATTTGAAGTTGCCGAGGACGCTGCTACTGCTCTCAGGCTTGGGCAGGCTTATGAAAACGCAGTAATAAAATCCACACACGGAGGATATGACGGTAAAGGGCAGTATTATGTCAGAGACGGAAGACTTTCACAAACTCTCCCGGAAGGCAAATACGTGGTGGAAGAATTTGTGCGGTTTGATTTTGAAGCTTCAATAATTGGAGCAAGAGATGAAAATGGGCGTATCACATTCTATGACCCTTCCCTGAACGTCAACCGCCACGGAATGCTTTATTACAATGTTGCCCCAATCGAAGACTTCGGGATGAGAGATATTGCAGGCCGCCTGATGAGGGAACTTGGATACATTGGTGTATTGGGAGTGGAATTCTTCATACTCAATGGTAAGGCTTACATCAATGAGTTTGCCCCCAGGGTGCACAATACCGGGCATCACACCCTGATGGGAACATCTGTTTCCCAGTTTGAGCAACACGTAAGGGCTGTCTGCGGTTTTCCCCTGGCGCAGCCTCTGCTATACAGACCAAGCGGGATCCTGAATATTGTCGGCATTGAACCTGGTGAAAATCAGATCAACAACATACTGGAGATGGAAGAGACCCAGTACTTCTGGTATGGAAAAAATGGCGTCCGCAGGAGACGCAAAGTTGGACATGTAAATACAGCCGGAGAAAGCTTTGATTCCGTGAAAAATAAGATAGAGGAGCTCTCGCGTATCGTATACGGCGAGAATCCGGACGATTACTTTCTCGATTGAAAAGAATCAGAGGATGACTACAGCCTCGACTCCTTCCACTGCCTTCAAATCTGATACCAGATTGCCGGGAATCGGGCTGTCAGTCACTATGGTAGCCCTTGGGTCGTCAACGAGTTCCGGGTCGTCCACAATGACCTGCCTTATGCTTATCCCCTCTCGTGCAATAATTTGCGAAACTCCCGAAACTATCCCCGGCTGGGAAGCTTTTGTGGCTACAATCTGTATAACTCCCATCCCAAGTTTGGGGCTCACGCGCCTGAAGTCGGGAGCAGGCCTCAGGTCAAGGAAAAACCTTGCCAGTTCCGGATCATCAACTATCTTTGACAATATGTCCAGAACTGCGCGCCTGTCCACGCCCAGAGAAAATGCCAGAGCTGATGCTTTGATCTCAACATCATCGCAATATATTCTAGGAACGCCCTCGTGATCTTTTTTAACGGAGAGACCCAAAGCGATCAGCTTTCTCAGAACTTTTGTCTGAGAAGGGTATTTCTTGAATTTTTCCTTTATGTATCCCCACATTTTCCATCCCTGGAATTACTTAAACTCCGTCTGTAACTCCATCTTCAGAGATCTGTACCACCGTTTCACCTTCAGGCAGGTAGGGTGAATCAATGAGTCTTGCAATCCTCTTGCCGCCTTTGCTCTTTCTCAGATAGATCCTGAACGTTGCGGTGTGGCCAACTATGTTCCCACCGATAGGAGCCGTAGGATCACCAAAGAACACGTCAGGCCTTGCAGACACCTGGTTTGTGACACCTATGACTGCATTGTAGATTGTAGCAAATTTCAGCAGCTCATGCATGTGTCTGTTAAGTAGCTGCTGCCTTTCAGAAAGTGAACCTCTGCCCATGTATTCGGACCTGAAATGGGATGTCAGGGAGTCCACGATAAGCAGTTTGATTGGAAATTCCTTGGCAAGTTCGGTAGCCCTTTCAGCAAGAAGAATCTGGTGGTGGGAATTGTAAGCCCTTGCCACATGTATCCTTTTCAGTACAGTGTCTGGGTCCGCCCCGTTCGCCTTGGACATCTGTATGATCCTCTCTGGCCTGAAAGTGTTCTCAGTATCAATTATCAAAACATCAGAGTCAAAACCACCCCGTTCTAAAGACATTGTCGCATTAACTGCTGCCTGATGCATAATCTGGGTCTTTCCTGACCCGAACTCGCCGAAAAACTCGGTTATTGACTGAGTTTCGAAACCTCCCCCTAGAAGGTTGTCAAGATTTTTGCTTCCTGTGGTCAGCTTTGAGATGTCTTTCCTTCTCTCGAGAATTTGCTCTCCGGTCTCGAAATTACCTATATCCGCTGATTTGCGGGCAGCTGCAATGATCTTTATCGCAGTTCCTTCAGCAATTCCGGCCATCTCTGAGAGGTCTTTAGGAGATGCAACGGCTATGGTCATAATGTCGTCCAGTCCGTTCTCCCTGAGTTTTTCTGCTGTGGCCTCTCCTACGCCGGGGAGATCCTCAATTGTCATCTTCTTCTGTTCTTTTTCTTCTTTTTCTTCCGTTTTTGCCATTAATACACCTTGTTTCCAATTCCTAAAGTCAAATCTGTAGCTGACAAGGAAGATTCCTTGTCCATGAGTTCAAACATGGCACGGATCGCGTCAATATTCTCAGGAACTACGTCGCTTTCCTGATGCACTGCCTGAATGTAATTAATCTTACCAGCTTTTAAGTTTATGCTTTCTTTCCATACCGCAATCTCATAAAGATCGGACCGGTTTCTTCCCCTTTCCCTTGCGAGGTCCATTATCTGCGCGGTGGAAGCAACGCCTTCCTTTCCGGATACCTGCAGTATTCTCGGGTATCCTGAAAAGGCCTCCATCACGTCCCCGGCATCAACCTGCTTACTTAGATGGGCCTGTACAACGTGCACGTGCATTAGAGTTGTGGGGGCCTTGATTGCTACAGTGTCTATATCCAAGTCGCCCATCACTGTTTTAACATCCGGCGCATGGTGAGATGGTATCTTGAGGCTCGGTTCCAGGGCATTTATTGGTCCCTTCTTGCTGTCATTGGGATCGGTGGCCCTCCTGATAAGTGTAGCATAGACATTGTCAACCCCAAAGTTGTCTCTCAGAGCTGAAAGAGTTCTAGCCAGGCCCGTTGTGTTGCAGGAAACAACTCTAACGTAATCTTTACCCCTGGACTGGTCAAAATTTGCATAGGAGTTGAAACTCGTTTCACCTGTGGATGATTTTTCGCCTCCCTGAAATATGGCTTTGATCTTTGAACTCCTGTACAGATCAAGATTTTTCTCGCCGATTCCTTCAGGCGTGGCATCCACTATTATGTCTGAATCTTCAAGAAGGTTTTGAAGAGTGCCTGAAACCTTCATTTCGCTTTCCTGAAATGCCTTCGCCGACTTGTCATCCGGAGCGAACACCCTGAAGTTTCTGGAGGCAAAATGAGCAACGTAGTCGGGTTTTGTCTTAACTATGCCTGACACAGTCATATCCTTCTGAAGCATAACTGCCTGAGCCACTCGCCTGCCTATCGTTCCATAACCGTTAATGCCTACTTTGATCATATCTATTGCCAATAGCCTTGTTAGATATAACACTTAAACTTCCATTGTTAAGGGCTGCCTTTCAGTTATGACATACGCAACCGGACAATGGTGTCCATTGTGTTACTCATCATCCATCTCATGATGTAAGAAATGTATTTTCATTGACGCTGTAAATGAGTAAATGAGGTTTGAAATCAGACAGCAATGTCTGAATATGAAAGAGAATGCACCATGAGGGAATAATTTTTAAAAAGCTATCATTAAGGTAACTCATTTATTTATGAAATTAATTTACATTATTGGCATAATACTTATTTTGACATTTCCCACAACAAGCACTAGTCACGCTTCCCCGTACTACTTGAACTCGGTTGTTCAGACAGGTGATTATAATTTCAGCCTTCTACAGACGGGTTCGTTTCCCGCAAACCAGAGCTGGATTGGATTCTCTGTCATAAACGGCAGTTCATCTTCCACCGTTAACATCCAGAATTCGACGCTTTACAGAGGCTTGCGTGTATCAACATATGCTTACGGGACATCTTCTGATACGTTTCTCAATATGAGCCTGGAAACAGGAGCCTCGTTTAACCTGAAAATAACATTCTCATGGAACTACAACAACAGCCTTTTTTACACTGGAAACCAGGTAATAGTCAGGGAAAATCAAACCAGCCTTCTGAACTATGATTTCGGACCCGATTATGGCAACAATCTTTACATTAATGGGCTGAACAGTTCCAATATTGGCCCCCAACCTGTTAATTCAAGCATTTACACTCTTGATATTTCGGGAAACAAGAGCTCCAACAGCATATACACTACCATCTGGAGCGGCTGGAACAGTTCCATGTATGTCCCCTATATTGTCTCTTCGAGAACCCCTTACAGTGGAAACGGCATGAGTATTCTCGTCGGCGGGGGATTTTCCAATATTACCCTGTACAACATCTTCCTGGATCAGAAACCAGCTGGTTTCATCCTGCCCAAAAAAGGAAACCACATTTCTTTCAAGGCGCAGAGTCTTGAACCCGCACAGAGCCTTCCAGGGCTTCTCAACGGATCCTCCCTGCCTGTTGTTGATATGCGGGACAATAGCATACTATACTTTTCGCAGGCACATAACTCAACCATATACGCTTACAATTACTACAGTAATGCTACTGGCGTTGTTGCAAAAATACCAGCGAGTTATACATGCGTAGCGACCTTCGGCAATGCGAACCGGTCATATTTTCTGTTCAGCAACAGCTCGGAAAGCCTGCTCGCTGTGACAGATTTTAATTCATTCGGAACGACGTTTATCCACCTGAACCTGAGTTTCAGCTTCCCGTCTTATCTGATTACCCATGATAATTATCTGTACATTGTAAACTCAACGGGGAGGGTCACGGTAATCGGCAACACAGATACGCCGAACACAATGCCAGGCATCAATGGCACAGTTCTTGCCGGCGGTACAGATGGGAACTCACTTGAACTTACCACATACAATGAAACCTCAAGGGAAGTGGCCAGTATTTTATATCACCCCAATGGAACAGATACATTGCTGGGAACATACCACCTTGCTCCGTTGAACCTGGCGGAATCCCCTGTCCGGCAGCACAATAGTTTTCCTTCTGCAACGCTGGAGTTTGACAAAACGGGGACTCCTGAAATTGCCGGATTTATGGGAAGTTCTTCTGAACCATATTTGATGGACTCAGGCTATTCTTCAATCCCTTCCGATGGAGGGTTCATGGCACTCAGCAACGGATCATCGGTCACTCTTGCTTCGTTGAATTATTCTATTGATACAAACCTCAACCCGAATTCAGCTTTCGTGTATGTCTCACCAAATGGAAGCAATGGTTTGTCTATTCAAAACAACAGTGTCACCCTTTACTCCATAAATTCCACACCATACTCGGGCAATACAGTATCCATTTCGTTTCAGAATCCCGGAGTATTGAGTGGTAATGTATCATTGCCATACTCAATCGGTTCCTCCGTAAATTATACTCTGAAAGCCAGCATTGGAAACAAATCGCTTTTCCCGGAGAACGGTTTCCTGAATTTCTCTACTTCCGGCATACCCAATGGATCTTATGAGCTGATAATTACGGCATCGAATATCGCCGGATACTGCTCCACCGTTATGTATAATGTTTCAATTGATAACTACGAACCAACGGTAACAGTAAATCCCGTAAACCATTCCACCGTACTCGAGAATTCTCCTGTTGAAGTTAGAATTAGCGGGCTTCCGGGACCTGTGAACACGTATGCTACTTTTGCAGACAGTACCCCTTACAACTTCACTGGACAGCAGTTCAACATGTCCTTTCCTTATCACACCGGGAATGCTTTGCTTTATCTGAACATAACAGATCAGTTTGGTGTTACCAGGCATTTTCAGTTTTTTTATTCAGTGGAAGGGGTAAACACTACCGGCTATCATACAAACATACCGGACAACGCTTACCTGAGCAGCGGAGAACTCAACATCTCATGGACGCCTGCACAATTCGTATCATTTTACTCCATAGCCCTTGATTCAGCCCATGCCAGTTACTTCAGAAACACAACCCTGAACTATACTGGTTTCAATCTCCCCTCCGGCCAGTATAGCCTATCCATAAGTGCCATTCTGCTTAATTACTCAACCGTGAGGCTTGTCGGAGAAAACTTCACCGTGCAGAGTTTCAATCCAAACCTTACTGTGAAAAGGTCGCCTGGCACATATTTTTCTTTTTTTGGTGATTCCCGAAATGATTCACTTTATCTAAATGCCAGTTCTAACGTTTCCGGAACTTTCTTCGCCAATTTTACCATCATGGGGAAAACGGTGCTGAGTGATACGGGCAAAGGCACAAGTTTCTCTTATCTTGCAGATTCCCTGGATAGGCCCTTCCTCACCAATGGCAATTATCTTTCTACACTGACTTTCAGGGACCAGAGCGGCATGGAGACAAATTACTACTTCAATTTCTCCGTGAACAACACGATTCCGGATTCTCCTATCCTTAACAGCACCCTGTATTACAATACGACCGGCATCAATCTTCCTGTCCGTTTCTCTGCAAACGAAACATATGCGTACTACTACGGCAATGGCAAGCCTGGCGGGCTGCTTGCCCCTGGGGAGCAGTCAGTTACCATTCCCGGCATTCGTGAGACCCTCACGGTAGTGGCGACAACGATTTGGGGAAACACTAACTATTCCAGTGTAACGCTAATCCACTCCGATTCGAGCCCACAAATCCAGATGACAACTGGTGGAACCGATTACATCTGGAATAACTCACTTAAGGTGAGCTATGTCGTTTCTGATCCCGTAAACCTCTCATTTGTCCACATCAACGTTGACAACCACACCGTATCGGAATCCCAAAAAAAATCTGGAACTGTGAACGTGACACTGAATGAGGATGGAAACTTCACACTCGTGGTAACCGCAACTGACCTTTGTGGAAACGCCAACGCAAGCGATACCAACACTGTTGTATGCCAGTATTACCCGCACATAAGCCGGATCACGACCTCCATCAGGATGTTCATGGGTATTTCGCAGATAAGCTCAGACATTGCCGGAACATATCTCCAGTCCGTGAACCTGACCTGGCAGGTGGATGGGATCAATGTTTCGAGGAGTTCAGATTTCTGGTCATTGCTCATGCCTGGGCAGCATACCGTAAAGCTGTTTGTTGCCTATCACCACACCACACAGGTTGTGACACACCATGTGTTCACATTTGGTTTTGTTCCCGAAGCCCTGGCAGCAATTTCCTCAGTTCTTCTTACCTTATACAGATCGTACTCAGGCAAAGATGATCCGGTGAAGGCGGAGACCATGATAAGAAACAATCTTGGAAAGTCAAGAAAGGAGATATACTCAATTGCCGGAAAGAGTCACGTAAGAAGGAAGACTGTAGGATCGACACTTGACATACTTGTTTCTGATGGAGAGGTGTCTCTGATGACAGACCCGGATGGTATTGTCTATGTAATGGAACCTCAAGGTCTTCATTGAGAGTTGCAGCCTACAACTGTATTTAGCCCGCAAATGCGTCCAGAGTTGTCGCTCTTATGCTGCGCGCTGCGTTGGCATCAGCATGGATCAACAGGCGGCACTGGAAAGGGGCATGCCCCATTTATTGCTGGCCTCGTAGGAGTATTTTTCCCCAACGTGGCAAGAAATGAAAGAATTCCGTGTCGTGAAGGAGTAAGCGAGGTCGAGAGAATACAGTGGGGAATGACCGACAAGGTTTTTAAGAAAAATATGTATTCCGCAATGCCAGGGTATACATGAAGAAAATTCAATTCACAGCGGCAATCGTCCTTCTTTCACTGTTCGCAGCCTCGTTCACTCCATTTGTGTCAGCTGCGTCAAGCACTCCGACCTTAAGCCTTCCCCCCGCGACTTTGCCCGCAGTCACATACTATATTAATGGCACAGAGAACCACTTCACGATTTCCAATCCACAATGGCAGGTACTTTTCACTGATGTGATAAACAACAAGACTATTGTTTCATACAACTGGACACAGAACGCCACAGAGGATCTAATCGTCTTTGACCTTTCGTATTCCGGCCTCAATCCATTTGGCATTGACCTCATAAGTGCCCTCTCATCAATAGGTTCCCCCACTGCAGAGAATTTCACAAAAGCACTGAATAAGGTGGCAAATGCAGATTCACAGGTTCAGAGTGGATCGAAGACCCTTACAAACATTCAGGCACTTGATTCCGGCGCATACCCCGGATTCTCGTGGTCACAACCAAGAGTGAAATCATTGTCGGCTGAATACAGGGATGCTGCCATAGTCGGGGCAATTATAGCTGCCACTTTTGTCCTGTACTTCTACTTCAACAGAAGAAAATAGAGAAAATCTTACTTTTCTATTTAATGCAGGCACCAATGCCTTAATGAATAAGTACATAGGTCTCTCTCCACTTTTACATGCAATAATGAACCATCAGATGGGAAACGTTGAGGTATTTTCATGACACACTCCGGCTTTTTTGCTGACAGTATGCTTGGCAAACTGGCCAGATGGCTGAGGCTCATGGGTTTCTCAGTTGAATACGCAAAGTCAGATAAGAGCGACAACGAGATAATTGAGCACTGCAAGGAAAGGGGACTCTTCCTTCTCACCAGGGACAAGGAACTGGCAATCAGGTACCAGCCATCAATATACATGCCATCTGATAATTACAGGGAACAATTGAAACTCTTCCTCGGTGAATTCGAGGCGACCGAGGAACTGTACTTCACCAGGTGTCCCCTGTGCAACGGGGAGATAAGGAAGGTTCCAGTAAGGGAATTCGATGGGGAAATTCCCGAAGGGGTGAGAAAGAGGTTCGAAGTCATCCACCTCTGCACCAGTTGTGGAAAAGTTTACTGGGAAGGTAGTCATTTTGACGTTATCCTGAAAACAATCAGGGAGCTCAACTCAGGCAGGAAACCATGAGAGTACTTGAAAACGAGAAAGACAGTGAATTCATCTCCATTCACGTGGATTCTGATGATGACCTGTGGTACTTCAGAAACATAATTTCGCCAGGTGATCGCGTGAAGATGACGGTATTGAGAAGACTTGAGAAGCAGCAGGACATGACGCGATCGAAAGAAGTACCCAGAAAGCCGGTGACATTGACCATCGATGTGGAGACCTTGGAATTTCAGGAGTTTTCCGGCACTTTGAGAGTTCTGGGAACCGTTATTTCAGGCTCAGAAGATGCACTTGGGCAGCATCAGTCGTTTTCCCTTTCCCCAGGAGAAACTTTCATGCTGGCTAAGGAAAACTGGACAGAGCATCAGCGAAAACTGTTTTCTGAAGGGCTGGACAACAAGTTTTCTGACAGATACTACTTCGTGTCCATCGATGATGAAGAAGCACTTCTCATCAGCCTGAAAAGTTACGGACTCCAGCACCTTGGCAAAGTAGAATCGCACAAAACAGGTAAAGCATATGCATCCGACTATTCGGAAGAGAAATACCTCAGGGAGATCTATGACAGCATGAAGAGGATGCTGCCGGAGGATGCGAGCATCATTGTCCTGGGGGCAGGTTTCACAAGGGAGAAATTTGTACAATTCTCTAGGTCTGTCCAGACAAAATTCAAAATTATTTCTTTCCCGACATCGAGATCCGATGAGGGTTCCGTTTGGGAATTTCTTAATTCTCCGGATTCAGACACTATACTCCAGGATTTCAGGTTATCGGGCGACTCCCGTCTTGTGGATGAATTCCTCAGAAGGTTGAAAACAAACGAAGAAGCGGCATATGGATATGATATTGTGAAGAAAGCCATAGTGGCTGGTGCTGTGGATACCCTCATGATCTCCGAAGAGAAATTCAGAACGGAAGAGGGAAGGAAATTACTTGAACTCTCTGAGAATTATGCCACCAAGGTACATATTCTCAGCCTTTCAGGTGAAAAGGGGAACATAGTAAAGAACTTCGGAGGATACTGCGCACTTCTCAGATATAAGCTATAGGGCTGTCTGCACATAACGAGCCCGCATTGCCTTCTTAGAAAGTTAAATATAACTTTGCGGACTTAGGGTTTACTCTGCTCCGATGGTGTAGTCCGGCCAAGCATTTCGGCCTTTCGAGCCGACGACCCGGGTCCAAATCCCGGTCGGAGCATACCATGTAGTCCAGGTTGCGCCCGACCGTTTCTTTTAGCCCCTTTCCCTGGGGCATTCTAAAATCCAGTTTCTTCATGTATTTTCTAACCTCCGAAAATGCGTCTTCAGCATCAGGCTGAATGTAAATCATTGTGGTACCAACGCTGTTATGACCCAGGAGCTGCTGAATGAGTTCAGGTTTAAGGCCATTTTCCCACAGATATCTGCCATAAAACCTTCTTGCTCTGTGTGGAGAGAAGCCTATGCCAGCCCTCTTGGCTATCCTATCGATGATGTTATGGCCGCCATCATCGGTTACCGGCTTTCCATACTGGGTAACCATCAATGCCTTGGTATTCTTGTTGACCTTTTCGATCAGGGCCTGCCTGAATGGTAGATATTTCAGGAAGGCATCCTTGACACTTGGGAATAAAGGAACTTCCCTGTATTTCTCGTTCTTCCCTGCTCTGACAATGATCTTATCATCCTCAAGGTTGAAGTCATCAACTGTCAGATGAACAATCTCAATGTATCTTAAACCGGCTTTGAATAGAATCTCAACAAGGAGACGGTCCCTTGGTGCCGTATATCCCCTGCAGGCAGTCACAAGCTTTTCATAATCTTCCATTGTTGCCCTAGTTCTCTTTATTGACTTCTGGTTCCTGAAAGGTTTGAATTTTTGAATTCCAAGGAATGTAATGTAAGAATTGTATGGCTTGATGTATGCGTTAAGTGTTCTTTCAAGAGTACCTTTGCTTCTCTCATTAAGGATCCATTCCCGGAATGAGTCCTTGCTGTCTAAGTTGACACCTTCCCTTTCAAGATGCCTTAATGCCCTGAGGTAGTTTGAGATTGTTTTATGCTTGTACCTTTCCTGGAGCCAGTCGTAAAATTCTGGATTCATTGGAGGGTACTCCTTAGCATTTGAGCTTGTAATTCGTATTCTATCAGTCTCTTCTCCCTATCTACATCCAGAACATACCTATTGCAACTGCACTGCAAGCACATGCCTGTCAAAAGATGCTCTGCCTTGACATGTTCGCATATGCAGGTCATTTCTTCACACCTTCCCATTTAGGCCTGAACACTCCTTTATTGTCCAGGAATTCATAGCCAAGGATCTTGAATCTTGTTTTCAGGTCTTGAAGCTGAGATGAACTGATGGGGCTTCCAACTCTTATGATTGGTCCATCCTTGATCAAACCGAATTCTACAATGAGATCTTCAATGCTTTCCTTTTCAACAGCGGATGATTCCCTTTCTTCAGATTTTGTTATTCCCGGTTTGTCTTTTTTCCAGTAAATCAGAGGTGCATGAGCATCCTTGTACACGATTTCAAAGAACCAGGCAGGAGGGGATTGCCCCATTATGGAAGTGAGGTCTTCATAGAGCCAGTTCCTCAAATTGGCAGAATATTGGGAGTATTCCTTGAGGAGCTTCCTGAATTCCTCAATTGATGCTGGAGATTCCAGAGACATCATTCTGATACCTCCAGAACTATTTCCACATAATCATCCGAGGGTTCCATCTTCTTTTTCCAGGGCTCAAGGTTGTAAAATCTCAATGGTGTGTGTCCACAGTCAGGGCATCCCTCATACTTTGCCCTCAGCTCTTCATCTTTCAGAACCGGTTCAAAATCACAGTACTTACACTGGCAGTTGAGAACTTCAAAACATTCTGAACACATTATGCCTCAACCTCCAGGTCAATCCTGTGGCCAGGATCTCTGTTGTATGCTTCGATGAGCTCCTTCCTTCTGTTATTCAGGTGTATGGTAAGTTGTGTGGTTTTGGGACTCATTTTCCTAGAGGTTGAAACCTTTTGATGGGATCCGCCTCTCTTCCCATTTCCTAACCTTTCACGCTTAACGGAAAGTGATTTGCACTTTGTGCAGTACTTCGCTCTGTCAGGTCTGGACCTTGCCTTCCATAAGTTGCCGCAATTCCTGCATTCGAACCTGTACCAGAACCTGGGATCTGGTCCTCTCTGTTTCTCCAGCCCAAGGACTTCCCTTTCAGAATCTGTAATGATGGGATTTCCCACTGAATCAAATTTCATTGGAAATTTCATATCTATCTCCTGGAGTTTCAATGCATCACTTCCACAATTTCAAAGGGAAATTCTCCGAATCTCCTCTGATATCTGGTCAAGAGCTTGCTCTGAAGTTTCAGGGAGTAATGGATCATGGTCTCGGACCAGTCATTCTCATGGTTGTATTTCCTGAAAGACATGAGATACCTGACTGATTCCTGTATGTCCAGGATCTCTTTCCTGAGCCTTTGCTTCACTTTGTATGGATCAAAGAAAATCCTTTTTAGCCGTCTGTAAATTATAGATAGGTTGCTCAAACCACCATTATTTTTTTTGTTTCTCAGTTTTTCACCTCTCGTTTAATAACAAGGTCCAATGCATCCTGAACAATCCCAGAAAGCCTTAGCTCTCTGTGATTTTTTAGGAACTCTTCTTGATCCATTCGGATCGTTATCGCTTTCCTTACAAATGACATTGTGAGTTGATATGTACGATATATATTAAAGCATATTGTTTATCAACTCACAATCCATATATATATGCTTCATATTATAGCAAATGTTTATTACATATTGACTAAGGAACCGATAAGGATTTTTGAGAAACAATCTGGGCTAATTCGTACCCTAATTTACCTGCTCGATAACTCACCAATCAATGTCCAGGCCATAATAGACAATACAGACATTTATCCAAATATAATGTATGCATCTATAAGAAAGGCCTCTGATTTAGGGCTTATTTCTCAAACTACTGATTCCTCAAAGTACCCTCCTAGAAATATGATTTCACTGACAGAGAGAGGAAAACGGATAGCAGAACTTTTGTCTCAAATAAAACATGAATTGGAGGCGTGACTTTTGGCGGAAATACATTATCATAGATTATATCCGAATGAAAGTGAATCAGTCTCTACTGAAGTAGAATTCAAAAGTGATGTTCTGAAACGACCCTTGATCCTTAAGACTTTGTTTATTAAACTAGCTGAAAGTGTGGGAATCAATAGTGAGAGAGGTGTAGTGATTCTATCTCTTGAAGATGGCCCAATAGCAGCACAGCAGATAATTGACGGGATTACTGATAAGGGTATGATTGACAAAGTAGTTCCAGTCTATCTAACGGAGTCGGATACGCCTCGTGGAGCATCCTTAAGCGTGAATAAGGTTTCAGAACTGAAAGATGATGTCGGTAGATCTCTGAAAAATTCGGCTGCTCTCTCTGCATTCTTTGATGGCAAAAGAGGGGAAAATTTTCTCAATTCGGTTAATTCTTTAAGAGATATAAATTTAGAACAAACTTCATTAAATGTATATTTCCCGAAGTCCAAAGAGTATACACTCTATGATTACATAGACCCAAAAGTCACTGTTAATTTAGGTTATTCACATGATTCAATCGAAAGCCCTCCAAATGAGAGGGATTTCTTAGAGTTGCTCAGCAGAGTTAAGCCAAAAGATGTGGAATATACTGAACTTACTTTAAGGAAGTTCTTAGTCGATATCTTCCATAAATATAATACCCCATTAAGGTCAGTAGAAATAATAAGGGCAGCTATTATTGGCTTACTGGAGGGCCGTCCAGATATTGATCATACCAAATTGAGATGGAGTCTGCAACCCTTTTATGAAAAATTAACTAAATTAGACCCCCTTCTCAAATTTGACTATGAGAGAGACAAGATAACTCACGCCCTTTTGGAGCAACTCAAGAAAGCAGGAATAATAAGTTATCGAGGTTCTCTTGGAGCAGGCAATGTGTTCAAGGGTCCTAACTGGAATAGCGCTACAATTTTGGTCAAAACATACTCAAAATTTTATCACGACGAAGTAGAGGGGGGGAAACTTACAGTTTGATTATAAGTGAATTACTTAATTCAATTGAAAGAGAATATCTAAAAAGGAATTTCAATGAAGCATGGGAAAAAGAAAAAAACCAGACGGAGCTCCTACTGAACAAAATAATAAATGATAATTTTTCTAAGAACTTAGTCATAGAGGATTGTATAGCAGTTGCGGGTTCAAGAATTGTTTTTCGAGTGAGAGATAAAGAATCGAAAGACACATTTGCCCTGAAATTGTGCAGACCATTTCCAGATGCAATTAATATGGTACGGGAAGAGTACGAAAGTACCCAAGATTTGTATCACCCAAATCTAATTAGAATCGTTTTTAAAAAAGACATCCAACTTGAACCCGAAGAGTTGAGGTATCCCCTAACATTGGAAGAATACATACCAGATGGGTTAAATCTAGAAAAATGGTGCGACAGAGAAGCATCTAAATCCACTGATGTTGAACGAGTAACCAAAAGCATCAGGCAATTTGAGTCATATCTAATCCAAATTTGCGACGGAATGTATTATCTCCATGAGAATTCAGTTTATCATTGTGACATTAAACCTGAAAATATCCTAATCAATGGTACTTTGGCGAAAATTGTAGATTTCGGTTTTGCGGTAAGAATAGCCTCGAGAGACACAAGTTTGTATAATAAAGTTGGATATAGTTGGGATTACGCAATACCAACTCTAAAATCAAAGGTTAACCAGCTTGTATCAAGAGGCATGGTCTTTTCTTACCTTGATGGTGAAGTTCCGTATATAAGGATTGACCAATATGCATTTGGGAGGACAATAGAGGAATGTGTCAAAAAATTTGAAAATGCACTTGAAATTTTCAAGAATTCTGATATAAAAAATGGAACGGCGAGACCAGAATTTTACACCTCAATTAAGTATGAACTTTCCTATTTAAAACTCATTGCGGTTCGTTTGAAAGGAGTTGAAGCACTCCAAGACGACCTCAACAATAAAGGTTATTCTACGAAATATGATGACAAAACTCTGCTTTCGATTTCATACCTACATCATTCAACTTCTTGGCTTGAAGTTGCAAAAGATTTGAAGAAGTTATGGATAGAAAATTTAGGTGAAATTGCGCCTGAATGGGAAACAACATTAGGTTCAACAATAAGAATAGGGTTTTTAGATGTACCATTTACCCCCAGGATTAGGGACCTATATAATCATCCATCAATGAGCAGGCTTGCAAACGTCAGTCAATTGGGATTGATCTCTTACATATATCCATCAGCTAGGCACTCTCGTTTAGAACATTCAATGGGCACATACTATTATGCCCTGAGATATATTTCTTCTCTTTGGAAGCAAAAAGATGACCCTTTTTTCAAATGTATAGTTTCAGATAGTGAGCTTATTGCTGCTTCATTAGGTGCACTTTTTCATGATTTAGGTCAATACCCTCACGCCCACGATATAGAGGATTCTCTTGGAGTGATGGTTAGACATGAACAGCTAGCAAACAAACTCTACAAACACAAATTTGATGTTGAGCAGGGGGGGACCTCACATGTATTACCTACGTTATATGAGTTAGTGGAAAAGCACTGGGGGAATAAAATTGCCAATTTGACTGAAAAATATCTAGGAATCACGGGAGACCCCACCCGTAATGCAAATGACCATTTGGCAGGAATACTGAAAAGCATAATCTCAAGTGCCATTGACGCTGACAAACTGGACTATTTACAGAGAGATTCAATAAACCTGGGTCTTGGTTACGCTTCTAGCATTGAAACTGACAGGCTAATCATGAGTATAAGGCCCGTCATAAGAAGCGAGGGCGAAAGTCGCTTTCCAAAAGCTACGATTGGGATCTCATATAAGGGATTACTATCGGCCAGAAGTCTTATTGTTGCAAGAGAACATATGTTTGAACATGTATATTGGCATAAGACAGTTAGAGCCTTTAAGGCGATGCTAAGTCTTAGTCTTGCTATTTCTCACGAAGATACACACAAAATTATGGGAAATATAGAGTCTTCTGTTCTTGACCCCACCATCACCTTTAAAGATGAAAACGATCTTCATTTTCCAGAATCTTTGCATCTTCCCTATACTGATAGTTCAATGCTCAATTTGATCAAGTCCAATGTTCGTGCACCAGGTTCTAGACATCTAATAGATATGATCCTCATGAGAAGACCATATAAGCCCCTTTTTGATTTGAAATTGTCAGAGTGGGACCTAGTTGACGATAAGCAGGCAATTGATTCGCTTATCCGTAAGATAAAGGACATTTATAATGGTAAAGAGAATCGACCCCAAACTAGGCTATCAATGAGACAGAAGCTTCAGAAAGTAATATTTGATCAATTTGAAGTGGTAAACATCGGTAATGATGACTTGGATGAGGAGTTTGGTCTAATCATTGATATACCAGACCTTAGAGTGCTGAGTAAAACTATCTCACTTGTTAATTATAAGGACAACTCAATCAGAGAAATAGAACCTAGTTCAATGTTAAGCGCTAATGTTCAAGGTTGGTTATCATCTCTGTCCCCTAGAATATACATAAACCCGAATCTAACATTCAGAAACAAAGAGCCAACAAAAATCAAATTGATATCTATATTAGAAGATGTTATTTGATCCATACCTACCATTTGCAAAAATGATTTGGTGTCAAACTACCTTTGATCGATGTCTTTCAGGATAAATAATTACTAAATGAGACCCATTTCCTCCATCAAATCATTTGCTCTCTCGGATCCTATCTTAGAAATTACATATTTCAATCTATCATCTAATACCTGAATGAGTTCTTCCCTGGTCTCGGTCTCCTCAACACATTTCCTAAACAAAGCATAATCTAAGTCATACTGGTCCTTGCGGCCAGTGACATACTCTCTCTTGAGAATGTTGTTTCTTGACATTATTAGATACTGCCTTCTTCCTTTACAATCTGCTCTCTTAATATCTGTAAATGCCGGATCATAATTCCCCAATTTTGTCGGTTTAGAATTCCCCAGGATCGCCGGTTTAAAATTCCCCATGTGCTTGATAGAGAACGTGGTGGATTTTGCTCGGCAGTGAGGGGTGGAGAAT
>OFHI01000013.1_pt1 | contig 46364 bp, 44 predicted proteins | sample 1522021 | NCBI WGS metagenome assembly OFHI01 (sample SAMEA2464839, study PRJEB22497) | soil metagenome | biome: Grassland; feature: Farmland; material: Clay | place: Australia | collected 2013-02-01 | depth 1.4 m | reverse complement strand
ACATAGTATACGTAATATGTATAAAGATCTTTCGCAATAAGACAGAGATGCCATAAAATAGGCATTAAGTGGAGATTGAAATGCAGGAATATGTGCGTCCTATTGCACGAAAAAGGTGGAGTTAAGGTTTAATATAAAGTTGTTTTTCCCACTAAATGTAGCGCCTCGCTTCCATCCACTCCCTTTCGGAAGGGGCTTTCACGCTCGGCTATTGGTAAATCAGGTACTTCCTGTTTTCCAGAAGGCTCAATTATGCTTCACCGGGACGGATTAATTTGGTGGACCATTTTAATTCATTATTTTACAAACTTTGTATAATGTAAACCGGGTTAATTTCAGGATCCGCCATTCTCCCTGAAGACTGGTAGGGCAATCGTGGAAAGATCAGCCCCGTTTTTAAGGCCTCTGAGAATCCTGACAGGTCTCTGCATGCTCTTGAATTCCTCATGAACAGCGGCCCTTAGAGGCCTGAAAAGCTCATCGCCTGCGTTGGCAATGCCTCCACCGATTATCATCACCTCAGGATCAAATATGTCGATAATATTGACTATGCCAACCGCCAGGTAGTATATGGTTTCCTCTACAATGAGCTGTGAGAACATATCACCCTTTTTCTTGAACTCAAACACCTTCTTTGCATCGATGTCCGAAGGCCTCAACCCGGAGTACAGCTCTGATTCCTTCACAGCAGTGATGTTCTCCGCCACTCTTCTTGCTATGCCACGGCCACTTGCTATTGCCTCAAGGCAACCTCTCCTCCCACAACCGCAGACGGGCCCATTTGACATAACAACCATGTGTCCTATTTCACCTGCCATGCCGTGTGCGCCGCGGTACAATTTACCTCCCAGAAAGGCCCCTCCACCTATACCCGTGCTCAGGGTCATGTATACAAAATTATCATGCTCCTTCCCCTGCCCGAAGATTCTCTCTGCTATTGTGGCAGCGGTTGCATCATTCTCCAGGTGAGTCCTGACTCCAAACTCATTTTCCAGGGCCTTAGAAATTGGAAAATTCTTGAGGCCAAGTATGTTTGGGGATGAAATAACCGTGCCCTTTTCTGAATCAACCAGGCCGGCAAAGGTGACACCGATGCTATCCGGCTTTGTCAATCCAAATTTGTCCAGGAGTGAATGCCCCATCTGTACGAGGTCATCCGCGAGCTTTCTGCTTCCCAGATGCCTGACTGTGGGTTTCCTCAGGGTGGCAAGAATTTTGCCGGTTTCATCACCAAGTACAGAGGATATTTTTGTTCCGCCAACGTCATAACCTAGGACATACCTGGACATCTTGTACTTGATTTTTTGAGTACATATAAAAGGTATGAAAGATCTTCATGGCTTTTTTACAATTAAGAGGAGTTCCTCCCTGGAAACAACAACAACTTTAGCGTCAGTCTCAATAGTTGATCCATCCTCGCTCCTTGCTCTCCACTGGATTCCCTCAACAGAAACTGTTCCCTTGGGGGAGAGTGCCTTTTTCACAGTTGCCGGTTTTCCTATGAGTGCCTCTGCACCTGTGTATTTCTTTGCTTTCAACGAAACTGCGATACGTCTCACGAAGAACCCAATGAATATCACAACAACTGCTATTATAGCTGCCGCAACATAGTCCGAAATTCCGAAAGGAGATGGTGAATAGCCCGGATTGCTTGACAGGTACGGGGAGGCGAGCATGAATGTTCCAAAGATTGACACAATAACACCAGCTATAAGCGAAAATCCGTGGCCGGTCTTTGCTTCAAGGAAAATGAACAGGGCCCCCAGGATAACAAGAATTATCCCCACAATAGATGCGCTGACTATTTCTGCCCCAACCAGCCCCAGGGCAATGAAGGCTATTCCGACCACGGTAAGTATAGCAGTCCCATGATATATATCTGCGAGTATTGCTATTGAACCAATCAGGATGAGCATTCCATCAACGGTAGTGTTGCTCAGGAAACTGAGGAAATTGTCGTATATCCCGGGATTTTCGGTGAGAACAGGATAGCTGCTTAGATTCAACTTCGAGAGAAAGCTGGAAAGGCTTGGGGAGTACCCGTTGACAAGACCTATCGAGATCGCCTCGTATCCTGTGTAGGCGACATCCTGGGACACCATAACTGCAGCAGCAGTGGCATTATGGCCATTTTCTTCCGCTATGGCCTGCATGTATTTAATGAAAGCATTCTCGGTGTGGTTCTGTTCAAGGGAGGTGCCCCCGACAACTATTGGAGTTGACGGGCCTATGACCGTGGCGTTTCCCATATAGACTGCTGTGGAAGCAAGTGCGATGTATGATCCAGCAGATGCAGCAAATCCGTATTGGGGCACGTACGTATAGACAGGAATGCCAAGTCCTTTGGTGGCATTGATGGCGTTGATCATCTCAAGCATGTTCTGGAGGATTCCTCCCGGAGTATTCATGTCTATGACAACTGCAACAGTGTTTGCCTTGTTGACTGTTGCCAGGGTGCTTGTTATGAAATGCGATGAGCCTGGATCTATCTCCTCGTGCAGGTTCAGGACCAGCACTGACTGACCGCTGTTTGCCGCAGCACTTGAAGCGGTGGTGAACACCAGAATGGAAAGGATAAACAGGAAAAGAACAAGACGAGCTTTCACCTTTCTCACAACTCTTTATTGGTTGACGGCTATATATTCTTTCAGGCTCTCAAAAAATTATTTTATCTCAAGTAAGCATTTCGAGACAATGCAAAGAACCCTAATCAGAGATCTGGCTGAAGTTGACCAGGGTGAAAAGATAAAACTAGACGGATGGGTACAGGACCTGAGGAAACTCAAGAGCATATCGTTTGTCATCCTCAGGGATCATACGGGAACAGTACAGGTAACCATCAAGCCGGATACAATTTCCAATTATGAATCAGTATCCCAGCTCAACAGGGAATCAGTCCTGGAGATTGAGGGAAACGTTGACAGAAAATCTGGAGCAAAAAGCGGTCTCGAGATACAGGCTATTTCTGTGAGAATCCTAAACTCCTCCGACGCCCCTCTGCCCCTTGGCATAGATGACCCGGTAGAGGCGGATTTCGACACGAGGCTCAACAACAGATTCCTCGATTTGAGGAAACCCCAGAACAACCTCATGTTCAGGATTGAAAGCTCAATACTCTGGGGCATGAGAAAATACCTCATGGGGCAGGACTTCGTAGAAGTTCACACCCCCAAGATAGTTGCGGCTGCCACAGAGGGCGGTGCTGACCTTTTCAGGGTGAAATACTTCGAGAAGAACACCTTCCTCAACCAGAGCCCACAGCTGTACAAGGAGATACTCATGGCCTCAGGAATGGACAGGGTATTCGAAGTTGGACCGGCTTTCAGAGCTGAAGAGCACAACACTCCCAGACATCTGAATGAATTTACTTCCGTGGACATTGAGATGAGTTTTGCTGATCACAATGATGCAATGTCAATGCTTGAGAATGCTGTCAGATCCGGCATAGAAGAAGTAGTGGCATCAAGATCGTATGAGCTGAAGCAACTGGGCAGGGACCTCAAGATTCCCGAGGTTCCGTTCCCCCGGATAACATATGCAAAATGTGTGGAAATAATCAGGAAGGAGGGATTTGCCTTCAACTTTGGAGAGGATTTTACAACTGAACAACTCAGAGAGATCGGAAAGGGGTTCCCGGATTTCTATTTCATTACGGAATGGCCTGCATCCGTGAGACCATTCTACACCATGCCTAACCCGGACAATCCGGAATTGACCAATTCTTACGATCTCCAGTATGGGGAGAAAGAGATCACATCGGGTGCGCAAAGAGTTCATGATCCTGAAATGCTAGAAAAAAGATTTATGGAGAAGGGGTTGAATCCTTCTGATTTTGAGTTTTACATCAAGGCTTTTAGGTTTGGGATGCCACCACATGCAGGTTGGGGGCTTGGTTTGGAAAGGCTCACCATGATCCTGTTGGATGTACCCAACATACGATCAGTGACACTATTTCCCAGGGACAGAACGAGAGTTGTGCCCTGAAAATTTCTTTTCTTTTATACCATCTCCATAAGCTATCTCATCAAACTCTTCTGGGCTGGCGATTTCTAGGTCATCTCTTGAAAACTTTTTTCTGGACATTAATGACCAAATTACATAGTTAAATCTCACTATTTAAACATTTTGAGTATGATATTCTCACATTTCCGCATCCCTGAAAACTAAAATATTCTGGAAGCAGGTTATCCGGTTATGCCGGGCAAAGATAATATTGGCAAAATAGCAGTTATTGGCGCGGGAAACATGGGTGCAGCCATTGCAGAGGTTCTTGCATTCAATGGTTATGAAGTACTACTCAAGGACGTGAACAGCGATCTAATCAACGCCGGAATGAAACGGATAGAGTCGTTTGCCTCTTCCCTGATGAAATTTGAAGCTTCCCGGGCACAGAGAGAGATTACACGCATTGAGAAACTCGGGATTGAGCTCACCCAGGCTCAGAAGGCTGCAATACTGGAAAAAAACAAACCACTTTTCACGGAGGGGGACCTGAAAACTCTCACTTCCAGAGTCAGGCCTGTCCTGGAGTATGCTGAACTTAAAGATGCCGACCTGATAATCGAGGCCGTGTTTGAAAACCTGGAAATAAAGAGAGAGGTTTTCAGGCAGGTTGCTGAAGTCGTGCGAGAGGATGCTGTTATTGCATCTAACACCTCTTCAATCAGCATAACTTCCATTTCCTCCGGAATAAGAGGCCCTGAGAGGATACTCATTACCCACTTCTTCAACCCGCCCTACACACTCCCTCTCGTAGAGATTGTTCCCTCCCTGGTCACGGATGCCAGTGTAGTGGAAAGAATCAGGCAGTTCATGTCCGGCCTCAGGAACCACAGGGGTAGCTTATTGCCGATTCTTGCAAAGGAGTCTCCCGGGTTTGTGGTAAACAGGATGCTTGTCCCCATGATAAACGAAGGCATATTTCTCCTGGATGAGGGGGTGGCTTCAAAAGAGGACATAGACCTTGCGATGAAAAAGGGAGCAGGCATGCCAATGGGCCCACTGGAACTTGCGGATATGGTGGGGCTGGACGTTACGCTTGATGTGTGCAACCTCTTCTATGAACAATATGGTGACCAGAAATACCGGCCCTCTGTCCTTCTGAAAAGAATGGTGGATGCGGGCTATCTTGGAAAAAAATCGGGTAGGGGTTTCTACTCCTACTGATTATTTTAGCTGTTTGAGGTCTTTGACCTGCCTGTTGATAAGCACAATCGTAGGGCTCACGATGTACTTGGATTTGGAAATTCTGGCAATGGAGATAAGGGCAGTCTTGTTTCTGTTGGTCTTGAAGAAATTTCTAATCTCTTTGACCAGAGTCTTGCTAACAAGGAGTTCCACATAGATTTGGTTTCCCATGTGATACCATGTAGCAATGATTGAGCCACTTTCGACACTATCTACATCCTCCCGATCTATCTCAAAATCAAATCTTTGCCCTATTTCGATTCTCAATTTGCCTACCTACACGTATAGAAAAAACTGTGTTATTTAAGCTTTTTCTGTATGATTATCATCCTGATGGGCTTAAATAATACTTCTCAAATCTAATCCTGCAGGTTCCATGATGTTTCACATCACTCTTCGCTTTCCAGCAATTTTATGTTGAGTAGCCGCTCAAGTTTTCTGGCTGTTTTTATCTCTGGAAGCAGGTCTCCCCTCTCTATGCTGGCAATGACATTCTTCTTTTCCAGCAGCTTTGCAGCTAGCTCATCCTGCGTCAGGGACAGCTTGGACCTGGCCTGCTTGATGAGATCAGCATACTCCGGTACCACGTCCAGATTGTCGAGATTAGGGCCTCTCCTCTTCCTGGAAGAGGGCCTAGAAGGTGGAACGACAATTCTCTTTTGGGGCATCTTTATGGGCTCAACCTGGCGCTGTGATGCCGCCGCGGGGAACCTTGTCCTGATACTTTCTGCAGGAGTTCCATATTTTGCGCAAGAATCACACACATTCAGAACTGCCCCATCTATCCTCACCTTCGTAAGGCGGGGGACTTTTTTCCCGCACATTTCACAATCCATACTTATCATAATTCCTAAGTAAATGTTGGATAATAACTTAATTCTCCTCTGACGCAGAAAGTTCGACGCATATCTTTTTTAGCCCTTTAGCGCTCATTGAGGTAGTGGATCTACCCTCGCTTGGCATAGCCAAGATACATGGAAAACTGTACACGGTTACGAAATACCAAGACTCAGTTTACGGTGAGGACGTCAAAAAAGTTGAGAAAATGTATTTCAGGGAGTGGGAACCAAAGAGAAGCAAGATAGCTGCCGCACTCCTCAAGAAGATGAAGGACCTCCCTTTTCGCAGTAATTCGAATGTCCTGTATCTCGGGGCCTCAACAGGCACAACCGTTGCCCACATTTCCGACATATGCCATGAGGGGCGCATTTTCGCTGTTGAGAAGGCCTACGATCCCTTTGTCAAACTCGTTTCACTCTCCGAGAGGAGGCACAACCTCTATCCTATACTTGAGGATGCGGGCATTCCTGAAAGGTATTCTTTCTTTACGGACAGTATCGACATCATATACCAGGATGTGGCGCAAAGAAACCAGGTCCAGATATTCAACGCGAATGCAAGGGCTTTCCCCTCGGCAAAAGAGGCGATTCTTATTCTGAAGATCAGGTCCATCTCCGGGAAAGGAGAGGAAGAAGCCATACTTCGTGAAGAACTCGGGAAAATAGAGAATTTCAAAACAGTTGAGGTGGTCAATCTCAACCCGTACTCAAAAGCCAATTACCTTATAAGGCTAAAAAGGCCGTGAAATCAATAAATAACAATTTATCATCATTGTAGGATGTCGGATTTCAAGGAGTTCTTTTCAAAAAATGCAGGAGCATACGCGCAGAGCGAGTCACACCGGAGCGGGACGGATCTGTCATTGCTCATGAATAGCATGCATCTGGCAGGCTCAATGGTTGCCCTTGACCTTGCATCGGGAACAGGATTCACCGCAATGGCCCTCGCGGAACATGTCTCCAGGGTTGTGGCCTTCGACGGGACGCCTGAAATGCTGGAACAGGCAAAGAAGCTCGCATCAGAGAAGGGCATTTCCAACATTGAGTATTCCGTAGGAGATGTGGCAAATCTTCCTTTTCCCGACAACTCGTTTGATATAGTGACATGCAGAAGGGCTGCCCATCACTTCACAGACAAACCCCGATTTCTTTCTGAGGCATTCCGGGTGCTCAAGCCTGGAGGGAAGCTTGGCCTTGTTGATATGGCGAGGCCGGAAACAGACAAGGATGACATATTCAACAGCCTGGAGAGGATAAGGGACGCTTCCCACGTGGGGGCGGAAAAAGTGTCTTCCTGGGAATTCATGCTTGCGGAAGCAGGCTTCCTGTTGGAGGAGAAGAACCCCTCCGTGGAGCTTTACACCATCAGGAGATGGCTTTCTCCTGTGCCCATGGAGAGCCGGCAGGGAGAGGATGTCCTGAAACTGATAGAGTCCACCGACAGGATGCTTCTGAAAGCCGCAAACGTGGATTACAAAGACCTGACAATATTAAAGCCAAGGATTGGAATTATAGCCATGAAACCTATGAACTTGGCAAAATAGGGATGGAAAACAAAATGGCAAACTCTACAGGAGAACTTGACCTGGAATATTTCGGAAAGATCGGCTTTGAGAAGAAATCATGCTCAAACTGCGGCCATTACTTCTGGACCTCAGACAGGGCGAGAGACACATGCGGCGATCCACCCTGCGATTCATACTCATTCATTGGCAACAGCCCTGTCAACAAGGCCTACACTCAGAAGGAGGTCAGGTCCGGCTTCCTTGATTTCTTCAAGAGCACACACAAGGTCCTGCAGCCCTATCCTGTGGTGCCAAGATGGAGGGATGATGTTCTTCTGGTCAACGCATCAATCTATAATTTTCAGCCGCATGTCACATCGGGCAGGGTGAAGCCACCCGGAAATCCTCTGACGATGTCGCAACCCTCGATCCGTATGAACGACACCGATCTGGTAGGGGAAACAGGAAGGCACCTCACTTCGTTCGAGATGATGTGTCACGATTCGTTCAACTATCCTGGCAACTACATCTACTGGAAGGAGGAAACCGTCGAATACTGCCACAGATTCCTGACGGAATCGCTTGGCATTGCTCCTCATCTGATAACGTACAAGGAGAAACCCTGGTCCGGTGGCGGAAACGGGGGGAATGCATTTGAGGTCCTCACCGGAGGGCTGGAAGTGGCCACTCTTGTCTTCATGGATATGGCAGTTGATCCGGAAGGCAGCGTGGAGATAGACGGCAGCCGGTATTCAAAGATGGACATGATGATCGTAGACACCGGATACGGTCTTGAACGAATGGTATGGCTATCAAACGGTACTCCCACTGTATATGAGGCAGTGATGCCTTACGCAATAAGGCACATTGTGGAAAACTCAGGGATTGAAGGATGGGATCCGGAGAACCTTTCCAGGCTTTCAAGAATTGCCGCTGAGGTTGAACCATTCGACAGAAGGAAGGTTCTTGACAGAGCCATGCTGGAGATACGCAAGACTGGATCTGAACTCACCTTTGAAGAACTGGAAAAGGAATTCGATATGGCCAAATCAGTATACATCCTCGCAGACCACACCAAGACCCTCATGATACTCTTCTCAGACTATGTAATTCCGAGCAACGTGAAGGTTGGCTATCTTGCAAGACTTCTCATAAGAAGGGCGTTGAGGGCAAAAGCCGACTGCGGCTTCAGGGGTACACTCTATGAACTCATCGAGTTGCACAATTCCCAGATGAAGGATGTCATCTCAAACTTCCCTGCAGATTTCATTCGGGAGGCACTTTCGGAGGAGGAGGCAAAATATTCAGAACTGGAACAGAAGGCAGAAAACATTGTCCTGAGGTTGTTCGACAGGAAGAAGGCCCTTTCAGCAGAAGACCTGCTGACCATGTATGATTCATCTGGAATTGTTCCGGAGACTGCTGCAAGAATAGTCCTTGAAAAAAGAGGAAAGAGTGTAGACATACCTGGTGATTTCAACTCATTAATCACCTCTCTCCATGAACAGCCAGCTGCAAAGAAGAAGCTGAGGGAGACGTACCCCGACATCTACACAAGGCCACTATATTATGACGATACCTCAATCAGCGAATTCAACGCTATAGTCCTGCATTCTGACGGCAAGAAGATAATACCGAACCAGACCGCATTCTATCCCGATGGAGGAGGACAACCAACAGATCTCGGCTATTTCACTTACAGAGGGAAACGGGTGGAAATGCTTGGTGCTGAAAAGCATGGCAGGGCAATCGTGCACACCCTGGACTCTGAAATCCCGGAACACTCGAGAATCATGGGGCATGTGGATTTCAGGCGCAGAAGAAGACTCATGGTCCACCATTCCGCAACACACCTGCTTCTGGGGGTATTGAGGGAAGTACTGGGAGAACATGTATGGCAGAGCGGTGTCCAGAAAGGCGTGGACCGTTCACGCATTGATATCACTCACTTCAGGAAGCCAACCGAGGAACAGGTCAGGGAAATAGAGAAGAGATGCTTAAAATACATTCTTGAGAGGAGAACTGTAACCGTCCGGAACATTGAATGGAACAAGGCACTTTCAACCTATGGCTTCAGGCTCTTCGAGGGCGGTGTTCCCGAAGGAAAGTCGATCCGTGTTGTGGAGATACAGGGGGTTGATGCAGAGGGATGTGGCGGAACACATGTAAAATTCACTTCTGAGCTCGGATTCATCAAGATCCTCAAGGTTGACACAATTCAGGAAGGGATACAGAGATTCACATTCGCCGCTGGTGATGCGGCACTGGACTACGTCCAGGAGATCTATGCCACGGAGCAGCTGCTGGAGAGCGAACTCTCAGTGGGCTACGAAAAAGTCGCTGAAAGTTTCACAAGGCTGATTGGTGAAAACATAGAGCTCAGGAAGGAGAAAGAGAGGCGCACTAAGGAAAACATAGACCGTGCAATCAAATCGGCAGTGGAGTTCGATTTGGGAGAAATGAAAGCAGAACTGATCTCCGGATCGTTCGATGAATCTGAAATAAAGGGCATAATCAGCGCACTGTTCTCCCTCAGGAAGGAACTGGCATTATTGAATAACCGCAGAAATGGGACAACGGAACTCCGAATTATATCAGCAAAGCTCGATGCCAGGGAACTGTGCGGGTGTTTCACGGAGGCGTTTGGCACTGAAGCCACCGGATCGGGGAAGCATGCCTGGATCAGTGGTTCGCTTGCACTAGATGTAAGCTTAATTAAGGAGATTTTCAATAAATGTAAACTCCGGGGCAGTTGATGATCGAAAGAGAGGAACAGAAAAAACTGGAAGAAATTGTAACACAATACTTTGAATTTTCATCTCTGGAGGTCACTGGCGAATCCGTCACTTTCAGGGTACCCTCATTTCATTTCCAGCCTGAACAGAATTTCAATCTCCTGTCCAGGGAACTGGATAAGCAGGGCTATTTGACTTTTACGAGCACGGGTGATGTTGACGAGATAATTGTGATGCCAAAACCCCCTTCCAGAGGAAAAAGGGAAAGCAGGATAAAACTGGTTCTCTTCATCGTCACTGTTCTCAGCATACTTTATTTTGGATACACTTACCAGGTCAGCTATCAGGGCCTAAGCAATCCCGTCGGCAGTTTCCTGTCTTCGCTTCTCTTCTACCTTCTTCCTCTGTCCGTAATTCTTGCTGGAAGAGAAGCCAGCAAATATGCTGCAATGAAGAGAAATGGCATGCAGTACAGCCTCCCAATTTTTATCCCCAATCCCCTGGGAATTGGCTCCATGGGAACCATCAATACTCCAAACAAGCCGTATGTGAGCAAGAGAGCAATGGTGGAAGCAGGTTCCTTTTCAATTATCGCCGGCTTTCTTATTTCAACTGTATTTCTTGTAATTGGCTCGTTAACCACCTACAATTTTCCGCCATCTGCACCCATAGTGAACTCGCCGGTACAGACAATAGGCTCACCGCTGATTATGCAGTTCATCGTGAACCGCTTAATACCTTCAAACGGGATTCTTGACCCGCTGGCACTTGCAGGCTGGTCCGGAATCGTAATAACGGCTTTCAACGCGCTCCCGCTGGGATTCCTTGACGGGGGTCTGATTGCTTCCGCTCTGTTCGGAAGAAATGCCACTTATCTGTCTTATTTTTCAATACTTGTCATAGTGGGTCTCGGAATCATCTATCCCCCATGGATTATCCTGGCCGTGTTCGCGCTGCTGGTTGGCCTCAGAGGGCCACAGCCCTTGAACAACCTGTCCAGGCTCAAGTTCAACACCAAGGTGATTGCGGCAGTATCATTTGCCATAATTGTGGTGGGCGTTGCCCCGTTCCCATTCCATGCCGGGATAAACACTTTCCAGGCATCGACCTCGCAGGAATATTTCCTGGTCCACGGGGGCCAGGATTCAATCCAGCTCAATGTAACAGTGAACAATACTGGTCTCTCAACCATAGTCCCTGCTTTTGAGGTATCACCTTCCGTTGAGTTCCAGTTGTCAGGGGAGAGCAGATCCATCTCGCCGGGTTCACAATTCAACTATACCATGAATTTCCTGCTGCCCAAGGGGCTGCCTTTAGGATTTAACCACTATGAGATTACGGTCTATTCGGGAAGTTACTTCAAGACTCTGGACGTTACCATAATGAAAGTCAACACTACGCCAGCCCTTCTTTTCGACAATAACATCCCCTACACCTTTGCACCAAACACAAACGGGATGGTGTTGCTTAACCTCACATCTGCAATGCCTGACAGCCTTTACATAGTGTCTATCGGCGGCCCCAACATATCTTTCTCATATTATCCGCAGAACAACTTTTCAAGGATAACGTACAGCCAGAATCTTGCATACATTCTCTCATCACCTAACGAGCTGGCATCCTCAAACATCACCCTGGATCCGGGTATACCCTTGACACTGACATTCAAGTTGACTTCGATTCCTGCATACTGGTATATAGTTGCCTACGATAGCAATTACAACGCTGCAATAGCTGTTTACAAGAGCACAAAGTGATAAAATGATCAAGGTGGGGCTATTCATAAATCCGGTTGCCGGTTGCGGTCAGCTTTTCAACATGAAGGGATCTGACACACTAACTCCTTCCATGTGCCCCAGATCCATATCTTTCGAAAAGGCTGTTGAATTCCTCAATGAAGTGAGGGACGCAGACGTTTTCTACTATACAGCCTCCGGAATAATGGGCGAAGAAGCATTCAGGAAAGCCGGAGTGGGAAGATTTGATATCATACATGAATACTCGGAAGAATGTTCGTCCTCAGATACCAGATCGTTCGTGGAGAAACTGAGCAAAACAGGCGCGGGCCTCCTTGTATTCTTTGGAGGAGATGGCACTGCCAGGGACATAATTGACGCAGGCTGTTCACTCCCGGTGATTGGCGTACCTCTCGGGACAAAGATGTTCAGCTCCGTATTTGCAATAAGTGTGCCACGGGCTATCCAGGTTTTTCTGGAACTCATCAAGGGCAAGTCCCTCAATTTTGCCGAAGCGGATGTCATAGACCTGAACGAGGCATCTTACCTGAAGGGAGAGATGGCACTGACTTCCTATGGGACACTCAAAATTCCAGTCAGCGATTTCATTATGTCAGAGTCCAAGGCAGAATACCCCGAGACGAGCGTAGAGGCAATTGCAGAATATGTGATTGAGCACATGGAGGAAGGGGTCAATTATCTTGTGGGCCCAGGCTCAACGTGTAAGGCAATAAACTCCATGCTTGGTGTGAATGGCAGCTTACTCGGTTTCGATCTGTTGAGGGACAGGAAGCTGGTGAAGGAGGACCTTTCAGAAAAAGAGATATATGATCTGACTTCCGGAAGGACAATGATTATTCTCTCTCCAATAGGGGGGCAGGGATTCCTGATTGGCCGAGGAAACAAACAGCTTTCCGGAAGAATCATCTCAAAAATAGGATTCCAGAATCTGATCGTTGTCTCATCCGAGGAAAAACTGCGGGGTTTGAATAGACTATATGTCGATGTCAACAACCTCACTATCCCAAGGCCGTCATTTATCAGGATCCTCTTTAGTTATGGGCGTTTCAAGCTAATGCCTGTTTTATATTGATATTAAGATGAATATTCGGCAATTGATAAAATTTCGTGTAAAAATTAGCAAAATGTTTAATTAAGATCGATATACCATTCCAGTGAGAGGACAAGATCAAGACAGCAAAGCCTTTTCAGATCTCACGAAAATGGTCAAGAAATCGCCTCACTGGTCAGTACTGGCGGCTTTTACAGGCCTCGTGCTGTTTATCGACTACATTCTCCTCAGGAGTTTATTCATAGTCCTGGTTGGAGTACTTGGTTCATACTTGCTTGTCATTGGACTTGACCTGTTGTTCGTAAAAATAACTAAGGCGCATTTCCCTGCCCGCAGGATATTCTACCTGAATTTCATGTCTCTGGGGCTTTCATCTATATTCTTCTGGATCATCTACCTGATTCATCTATTCCAGAACGTGGAATCACTGCTCATGGTTTCAATTTCGTCAGCTACCCTCCTCAGGGTACTGATATTCTACACATACTACTCGGACAAATTGTCCAAGTTCTTCATACCGGCCCTGAATTACACTTACGCGGCCATCTTCGCACTGTCCTTAACCTTCAGGGACTTGATAACAATAGTCCCGTTCGTCATTTCATCCATAGTCTATGTCATAGGCGGACTCATATTCGTCAAGAGCTCAACAAAGGAATTCTCCAAGGAATATGGTGAGAGTGCCACGAAGATAATCCAGATGTTCCTGAATTACAACAACAATGAGGCAAGCCTGGAAGTTGGCAACAAATTCTTTGGCCAGATATATGCTCACAGCAGAAGGGTGCCTGTAAAAGTAATAGACGTTCTTCGCAAAGATGGCGCCAGGATGGTTACCATGGTTTACCCGTACGTTCACCCCGGCCCCTTTGGTACCCTCGGTTCAAGCGATCTCCCTCTCAGGCTCCAGCACAGGCTGGCTGACCTCGGTAACGACTTAATGGTATTCCACACGACCACAACAAACAGCAACAACTGCTCCGGTGACCAGGACCTTGATGAAATTGCCACTGGCATCAGAACCTGCCTGAAAGATATGGAATATACCGACAGGATGTCCAGATTCAAGAGAATTAATGTGGGGAAATACGTCATAGGTATGCAGAAATTTGGAAAGTTTGGATATGGCGCTATCATACCCGAAAGAGAACCGTTTGATGATGTCAAGCTGAAACCCGGACTGGAAATTATGCACCACGTGGAAAAGGAGTCTCTTAAGGAATTTGCACTAATAGATGCACAGAACTTCTTCACTGAAAAAGCACCGGAGCTGGAAAACTGTGAAGGAATGGAGAAGGCTTTTTCACGGGAACTAAACAGGCTTGAAACAAAATTCCCGGCCAGAATGGGCTATTACAGGATCTATGAACCCATGCCCGAGCTTGGTTCAATGGGGGTACAGGCAATTGTAACAGAGACAGGTGGCAAGTTCCAGGCAGTTGTCCTTACCGATTCAAACAATATCACCAGGGAAGTAGTGGAACTATCCAGGGACCTCGTGAAGGATGAGATACTGAACCTGGAGATTTACACTACGGACAATCACTATGTCAACGCAAACAACCTTGATATCAACCCTCTTGGAAGAAGCGACACTACTTCAATCGCAGCAGACCTGATTAAACGAACCGTTCTAATGGCTAAGAATAGTGTCACAGATGTCAAAGTTGGTATGAAAAGCCACACAGTCAGGGTCAAGATGGGAGAAGAGAACACCTACCAGAGGCTAATAGAGTCTGTATTTAACTCCCTGAAGACTGCCAAATATACAATACTCATAACAATACCGTCCAGCATAATTGCCTCAATCGCAATATTCCGGTTTGTCCTGCCGTTCATATGATTTTTATGCTCTGCATAAAAACAAAACAGAGATTGGCGGGGTTGTCAGCTAATGTCTGACACTTTATGTAGGTAAATATGTTGCGAAACGTGTATACTTGGGCTCATGTAATGTGTCTGCCAATAACATTTATATATATCCATGTGAATTTGTTGGTATGGAATTAATAGCGGATGGAAACATTATTAGGTCACTGAACCGGAGCGAACTTAGGCGAAAGGTTCTGTTCTATATGCTTTCCATTTACCCTTACAGATCTTACCTCTCTGAAATATCAAGGGCGGTCAAGTCAGATCCATCCAACGTAAAAGGGTGTTTAGAAGGTCTTGGTGTGAGGTACACGGGGGAGGAATCTCTTGTTGGCCTTGGTCTCATATCACTTGAGCAGACAAAAAATGGCTTCAAGTACTACAAGGTGAATGCAGATTACATTGAAGACATCAAGGGCCTTAGAACCATGTTCAACCACAAAAAAGTTTTCGCAGTAGAAATAGGATAACACTCCCAAACGGTGTTATCACCCCCTTTTCCAATATTATTATATTTGTTGGTAGGTGCTACTAATAAGAAAGACTTAATTATCTAATTTAAATAGAGTGTTGGTGGAAAATACGGTAGAAGCTGTCGATGAATGGGTAAAGAAATTGAACATTAATTCTACCAAGGATGTTCAGGTGCCCAGGATTCTATTCGACCAGGTTGTAGGCCAGGAGGAGGCCAGGGAAGTGGTTAAGAAAGCCGCCCTCCAGAAGAGACATGTCCTCCTGATTGGTGAGCCTGGGACTGGCAAGTCCATGCTTGCACAGTCAATGGTGGATTTTCTTCCCAAGGATGAACTTGAAGACATACTCGTCTTTCCAAATCCTGAAGATTCCAACAGGCCAAAGGTCAAAACCCTGCCAGCTGGCAAAGGGAAAGAGATCGTGAGGCAGTACCAGATTAAGGCGGAAAGGGAAAGGAAGGATAGGTCCAGGGGAATTCTATTCATAATTATTTCAGTCATATTCCTGGGAATAGTTGCATCAATCGCATTTGGAAACTACACAATAGCATTCCTTGCAATATTTGCTGCACTATTCATCTACATGCTCATGGCCCTCAATCCGGGAATGAGGATGGAAAAAGCCATGGTTCCAAAGCTGCTTGTAACACATACACCCACGGACAAGCCTCCATTCATTGACTCGACAGGATCCCATTCGGGAGCCCTGTTGGGGGATGTCAGGCATGACCCATTCCAGTCAGGTGGACTCGAAACACCGGCTCATGACAGGGTGGAAGCAGGTAATATTCACAAAGCACACAAGGGCGTCCTGTTCGTGGATGAAATGAATCTGCTCAGGGCTGAAAGCCAGCAGGCACTCCTCACTGCCATGCAGGAAAAGAAATTCTCCATTTCCGGGCAGAGTGAAAGAAGTGCTGGTGCAATGGTCCAGACGGAGCCTGTTCCATGCGATTTCGTACTCGTTGCAGCGGGTAACCTGGATGCAGTCCAGGGCATACATCCTGCACTTAGATCAAGGATAAGAGGATACGGATACGAAGTATACGTAAACGACACCATGGAAGACAGTGAAGAGAACAGACACAAGCTGGTCCAGTTCATCGCACAGGAGATACTCAAGGACAAGAAAATCCCACACTTCGACCTCAGCGCTGTCACAGAAATAATTAAAGAGGCACAGAAGAGGTCAGGAAGAAAGGGAAAGCTCACTCTCAGGCTAAGGGAGCTTGGTGGCCTCATAAGAGTTGCAGGGGATATCGCCATAACCGAGAAAACAGACATAGTGAATGCAAAACAGGTTGTCTCGGCCAAGGCATTAAGCAAACCTCTGGAACAGCAGGTTGCGGACAGATCCATACAGATAAGAAAGACCTACCAGACCTTCAGGAGCGAAGGTTCCCAAGTCGGCATGGTGAATGGACTCGCTGTTGTGGGTGCCAACACCGGCATGGCAGATTACACTGGTATTGTAATGCCAATAGTTGCAGAAGTTACACCGGCACAACACAAAGGAAATGGTGTGGTAGTGGCAACAGGCAAACTGGGAGACATTGCTAAAGAGGCGGTTCAGAATGTCTCGGCTGTATTCAAAAAACTCAGCGGCAAGGATATCTCAGACTTGGATATCCACATTCAGTTCATAGGAACATACGAAGGAGTAGAAGGCGACTCTGCGAGTGTGTCCATAGCAACAGCTGTCATATCGGCCATCGAAAACATACCGATTGATCAGACAGTTGCAATGACCGGATCGCTGAGCGTAAGGGGAGCAGTTCTTCCAGTAGGCGGAGTTACTGCAAAGGTGGAAGCAGCGATCGAAGCTGGCATGAAGAAGGTCATAGTTCCTTATGCGAACTTCGGAGACATAGTTCTTGATCAGGCACATGAAGGGAAGATTGAGGTGCTTGCAGCAACAGATATCAGGGAAGTATGGGAGAATGCCCTCATAGCAAGCCCCGAAAAGCAGAAATTCCTTTCATCTGTCACGGATTTCCTGAACTCCAAAATGTTTGGCGGTAAACAGGGCAGACCTGGAACCAATGTCGCCTGAAATCAAATTTTTCAAAATTCTTGAATGGAAGTGCCTTGCGGAAATCAAAGCTTTCCTCAAACAAACTCATTCCAATTTCTTTTCTGTAATCGATGCAAGGAAAGTATTCAGCATTGAGCAAATGCAGATCTGCCATGAACGTGCACAGAGAATAATGCAGACATCGGACCGCATAAAGAGGCCAGAATCTGCTTTCCTTATGCTTCTTTCCGGTGAAAATCAAATCTCCCGGGCACAAGAGGAGATCGGGATATCAAGTTCAACAGAATCAATCTTTGTAGTCTATGACAACACAGCTGACTTCGCGTCTTTCCTCAAATTCTGTGGGGACTGGCTGGAGGAGATGGCAAAGATACCCACCCCTTATCGGAATCAGGAGAGGGACTCGATCATTTTCTCCAGAATGGCAAGGGTGCAACTCTCGCTATAAACTTTTATATCGGTTCCTCCAATAAACAGCGGTGCAGAGTAACTTTCTCGCCTTTTTTGGACACGTAGTCATGGATGTAACGATGCAAGTGGACTTTCTTCCCGCTCGCGGATCGGTCGGAGTAAACAAAATGGTTGAAAACTTTGGAGGGACAGCCGGAAATTTTGCCATGGTTGCTCAGAGGCTGGGTGTACCATTCGATCTTTATTCGGCCATATCAAGCAGGACCCACAGCGCCTATATCTCCTTCCTTTCCGGTATAGGCGTGGATCTGTCGCATCTCGTTGTTGACCGTGAAGATCTCGGCCCCATTGGTTACGCAGTAACCACAGGGAAGGACCAGATTTATTATTTCTATCAGGGGCCCATGGAACATCCCCTTTATGAAAAGCTGAACTTGAGGTCTCTGGACTACAGTTTTGTACACTTTGGAACAGGATTGCCGTCAGATTTCATCAAGCTCTCAAAACTTGCCCCGAATTCAAGGATAGTTTTTGACCCGGGGCAGGAAATATCGTACCGTTACAGAAAAGAAGACCTGGATCCTATGCTCAGGATGTCGTACATTGCCATCCTAAACGAGGTTGAAGAGGAGAAAGCGGCTTCGTTGATGGGCATTGAGACACCTGGGCTTCAGGGACTGTGCACACACCTGATAGTCACTAGGGGAAGTGCAGGTTCGAGCTACTATCATGGCGGCGAGAGAAGGGACTTTGGAGCCTTGAAGGTAGAGAATCCATATGACACGATTGGTGCAGGCGATGCGTTCAGGGCGGGAATGTACCTGGCCCTGGAGCAGGGGATGAGCATGGAGGATTCAATTGTCATGGGAACTATCGTTTCAAGTGAGGCTATAAAGAAGCCATTCAAAGACTACTCAGGCAACAGGGGAGATGTTATGGAGATCTTTGAGAAGGAGAGAGATAATATTATACTATGATGATTTTTATTATGGTTTAACCAATTATGGGACATGCCAGTTTATGAATTTGAGGGAAGAGTTCCCGAGATAGACCCCACTGCCTATGTATTTCCCAATGCAGTTGTCATTGGGAAGGTGAAAATAGGGAAGGAGGTATGGGTAGGCCCAGGCGCGGTCCTCAGGGGAGATTACGGTGGGATTGGGATTGGAGACTATTCCGCCGTTGAAGACAACGTAGTCGTTCATGCAAGGCCTTCTGAAAATACGGTAATCGGGAAACATGTCACACTTGGACACCTTTCGGTAATTCACACACCTACCATAGGAGACTGGGCGGTTATAGGGATGGGTGCAACCATTTCTGATTTCGCAAAGGTCGGGGACTGGGCTGCTGTGGCGGAGGGCGCTGTGGTGAGAAACAAGGCGGAAATACCGGCTGAAGGAATCGCAGCCGGCGTGCCTGCAAAGGTCATAGGCCAGGTATCGGCACAGTACAGGGAATTGTGGACAGGATACAAAGCCAATTACAACACATTCTGCAGAAGATACTCAAATAATCTGAAAAAGCTTGATAAAATAATTTAAGTTTACCACGGAGTTCATGATATCATGTTGTCTGAGATCCCGATTCTCGATGTAAAGGCACGCAAGGTGATAGACTCAAGAGGAAACTTCACTGTGGAAGCCACGGTCTTTCTTGAATACGCATCCGGAACATGCTCTTCCCCTTCAGGGGCAAGCACCGGAGCCACAGAAATGCATGCATTTCCCAAAGGTGGCCCTGACGAATCAATTTCATACCTTGAGAAGAATCTGAGGAGCAGGCTCATTGGATTCAATGCTCTTGATCAACATGGCCTTGATACCATGATAAGGGAACTCGATGGCTCAGAATACCTGTCAAACATGGGGGGCAATCTCGCTACTGCCATTTCCATGGCAAATGCAAAAGCTGTAGCATCTGCACTTGACCTCCCTCTCTACCGCTATGTGGGTGGTGCGCTTGCAAGATCACTTCCCAGACCCATGGGTAATGTCATAGGTGGGGGAAGGCATTCCCAGAATGGAACGACTATCCAGGAGTTTCTCATTTCATCACAGGGCAAGACATTCCTGGAATCGGCATTCATTAATGCAAAAGTGCACAGAAGAATAGGGGAACTCCTGTCTGAAAAACTGAAAGGTGTCAGTGTAGGTGTGGGGGATGAGCGTGCATGGACGGCAAGCATAGACGATCTTGAGGCTGTTGACATCATAAAACAGGCCGCAACTGAAGGCTCATCACAATACAAGGTAAAGATACTTCTTGGAACAGATTTTGCCGCCACTGAGTTTTTCAAGAATGGCAAATACCACTACAAGAATGAAGTAAAAACAAGGGATGAGCAGATTGATTTTGCAGACTACTTTTCCAGAGATCTCGGATTCTACTTCATTGAGGACCCAATGGAAGACACGGACTACGAAGGATTCGCTGAAGTCACGAAGAAAGCAGGAAGCAGAAGCGTGATAGTTGGTGACGATATTTACACAACAAATCCGGAGAGGATAAGGAAGGGTGTGGAGCTGAAGGCGACAAACGGGGTACTCATCAAAGTAAATCAGATAGGCACACTCACAAGCACCCAGGAGGCTGTCAGAATTGCCACTGAAGCAGGAATGAGGCGTACGGTCTCTCACAGAAGCGGTGAGACAACGGATGACTTCATAGCACACCTGTCCGTGGCTTTCGGAGCTGAATTCATCAAGAGCGGGACCATAGGGGGAGAGCGCCTGGCCAAGCTCAACGAACTCATAAGGATTGAAGAAGACCTCCTGTGAGGTTTTGAGATGTTATACATCATGGGCATTGGTTTGAGGGGAGTTCCCAGCCTCACGCTGGAGGAAGCTGATGCCATCAGGCGGAGTTCAATGGTGTTCTTTGAAACTTACACATCGGTCTCTCCGGAAGGAACAATAAGTGAACTGGAGACGACATTCTCAAGGCAGATTCTTCCCCTTGGCAGGAAGGAGATTGAAGAGAGCGGAATGCTCATTGAACTGTCAATTGCTGAGGATGTCTCCCTGATAGTCACCGGTGATCCCCTTTCGGCCACAACGCACAACCAGCTGAGGGCAGATGCAATGGAGGCCGGTGTCAAGGTATCGGTAATGGAAAATGCATCGATCCTATCCGTCATACCCGGCAGGATAGGCCTTTTTCCATACAGGATGGGCCCGCCGGTGTCACTCCCGTTCCCCTACGACATATTCCTTCCAAGGAGTGTATGCGACAAGATCATGGCCAACATCAGGTCAAATCTGCACACCATTGTCCTGCTTGACCTTAAAGACGGGCGCACAATGTTCACTTCCGAAGCCCTGGGAACTCTGCTGAAAATGGAAGAAAAGTATGAAGTTGGATCAATCACTCCTAAGACAAAAGTATTCGCAGTATCCAGAGTATCACAGAAAGGTGAGAAACTCATATACGATACTGTGGAAAACATAATTTCACTTGGACTGGAGGAGTCACCTGCAGCCCTTGTAATTCCAGCAGAAATGAATCATAATGAAGAATTCTTCACTGAAAAATTCAACAAAAAATGCAGTTACTACAGATAATTCTCGACTATCTGCATAACGTAATTGATCGGTATATTGTATTTTTTTGAAACGTATTCAGGGTCCATCGTATCGCAGTACTCAAACAGCATATTCCTTGTAAGGTCATCCGGGGCGATCCTGTTAATGTATGTATGAAGTTTTCCAAGAAGCCCGTCCTTCTGTTCAACAAGTTTGATCCTGTCCTCCATTATTCTGTCAAGCTCGTTGTTTGTAAGGTCTAGTCTCCTGATAAGTTCCCGGGGTGAGGCAACGATCTCATCATTTTTTTCCTCTTCCGATACCGGAAGGTCGAGCCTCTTCACCTCTATGTAGTTCCTGGAATAATCTGCAACAAGAGTTGAAAAACCAGTGGGTTTGTAAATTTTCCTTGGTGCGCCCGAACTGCTTGGCATTACACCAGCGGCCAGGATCAGGTTAGCCTTCTCAAGAAATTCCAGCTGCTTGTTTATTGCCTGTTGGGACACCCCAATCCATCTGCTTATTTGAAGGGCGTATGATTGATCGAGGATGAGACCCCTGAGGATCTCCCTCCTTGTGTTGTTCTCTATGGCTGAGATAAGTGCAAGTATTTCCCCGTCAATCATTTTTTCCCCTTCAGTCTATGGAAATATTTCTTCCGCCTGGAGTCTCCTTCTTTGTCCTCTCTATGGACACATCAAGAATTCCATTTATGAACTTGGCGCTGGCCGAGTCAGGTTTCAGGTCATATCCAAAGTCCACCGCCTTGTAGTACTTTCTTGGCCCTTCCTTGACTTCCAGGGTTACCACTGAATCTGATACGTTCAGCATTATGTTCTCCTTGGAGATCCCTGGCAGTTCATAGGTTATGTACACTTTTTCCTTGTCCTCTGTAATGTCTGTTATTGGTTCCCTTACATCTCTTTCCAGCATTCTAGGTTCTCTCCCGAATGTCCTGCCCTGAGGCACATTTCCAAACTCCTCAAAAACCGGCCTTCCATCAGGTCCTATCTTATAGGTGAATCCATAAACATAAGGCCCAAAGGTCTCCGTTTCAGAGCCCTTCAACATTCTGTCCCACATTTTCATCATTCTCTCGTTGAATCTGTCGAAATCAAATCCAAAGTCCTCAAAGAACTCCTCGAATTCATTTCTCCAGTCATCTCCGTCTTTTTCACGGCGTCTTCTGTATGCCATGTTTACATCCTCCTGTTGTCAACCTTTAGTTGACAACTGATAATTAATAAATTGTATTTAAGAATTTCCGATGATGAGAAAAAGAAATTATTCTTACGAATTTCACATGTCTCAAGCGTCATGGATTATGTCAGGGAATTCCTGTAATTTCAAGACTCTCTGGCAGATCACTTCCATTTCCGAAAACACGGCAATGACTGTGAACGGTTCTTCAAAAGTCGCTTCTTGGTTCTCTGTAATCCACATCTTTTATCTAAATGAGATGGCAGACTTGTTAGTGCACTCGTTTTTAACTTTTTTGGTGATATTTTATAGTGATTTTTGTTGGAAATAATTAAAGAAGATATTATCATACTCGGGGGAGGCATGGCAGGACTGAGGGCCGCCATCGCTGCAGTTGAGGAAAATCCTCGTATAACAGTTGGCCTTGTTTCCAAGCTCTATCCCCTAAGGTCCCATTCAGTCTCCGCAGAAGGAGGGACCAGTGCGGTGTTGAACCCAAAAGACAGCCTGGACCTCCACTCATTCGATACAATCAAAGGGAGTGATTATCTCGCCGATCAGGATGCGGTAGAACATTTTGTCAGCATAGTTCCTGAGCAGATATACACCACAGATCACTGGGGATGCCCCTGGTCCAGAAACGATGATGGAACAATCTCCCAGCGTGATTTTGGTGGGCTGAGCTTTCCGCGGGCCACATTCGCCGCAGACAAAACTGGATTCCATGTGATGCAGACACTTTTCGGACGATGCCAGAAATATGATAACATTCACTTCTACAATGAGTTTTTTGCCACATCGATCATAACCAGCGGCAACAGTTTCAATGGACTTACAACAATAAACCTGCAAAACGGCGACTTTGTTGTCTTCCAGGGCAGGACGATTATATTTTCTGCGGGAGGGGCTGGAAGGCTGTACCAATTCAGCACATATGCGTCCTCTGTTACCGGAGACGGGGATGCCATTGCTTACAGGGCAGGAATACCTCTGAAGGATATGGAATTTGTTCAGTTCCACCCTACTGGCTTAATTCCCTCCGGGATACTCATAACTGAAGCGGCGAGGGCAGAGGGCGGGTACCTCAGGAATTCTGAGGGAAAGAGGTTCATGGAAAAGTACGCGCCTACCAAGCTTGAGGAGGCTCCCAGAGACATAGTTTCAAGAGCCATGATGTGGGAGATCCTTGCAGGCAGGGGAATAAAGGGCAAGCATGGTGACCACCCTTACATATATCTTGACCTGAGGCACATAGCCGACAAGCTCGAGGAACGGTTGCCAATGATAACAGACATCGCCAAGAAGTTCAACAACATAGACCCGGCAGAAGAAATGATTCCCGTGCGGCCAGCGACGCACTACACAATGGGGGGAATAGATGTCAATGTTGACACAGAAACAGGCATACCCGGCATCTTTGGGGCAGGAGAGAATGTGTCAATAAGCATTCATGGTGCAAACCGGCTTGGTTCAAACTCGACCAATGAATGCCTGGCTTATGGAAACGTTGCCGGCATAAGGGCTGCCAGATGGGCCTCTTCTCATAGTATCCCCGATCTTGATGTACTGAAGGCCAGCCAGGAGGAGACCAGAATCTGGGATGATGTACTGAACAGGGACGGGGATGAAAGCGTTTCTGGCATCAGGGATGAACTGCGAACCGGCATGGATCTTAACGTTGGCGTCCTCAAAACCGGCAGTGAACTGGAGAATCAGGTCAAAAACATAAGGAACCTTAAGGAGAGGTATAAGGGAATCTCAATCCCCGACAAATCCCATGTCTTCAACCTGCAACTGCAGTGGGCCATGGAACTCGGGTTCATGCTGGATCTTGCCGAGATTATCACTATTGGCGCCATGATGAGAAAGGAAAGCAGAGGGGCACATTACAGGAATGATTTCCCGCAAAGGGACGACGCGAACTTCCTGAAACACACAATCACAAAATACACGAAAGATGGCCCGCAATTCAGCTACAGGCCGGTTGTCATAACCAAATGGAAGCCCGCTGAGAGGGTTTACTGAAGTGATCTTATGTCGAAAGAAAACTATGAGTTTGAGATCAGAAGAACGGATCTCAATGGAAAGACCGGAACCGATCGCTTTGAAGTCCCCAAAGACAAGATTTCCACGGTGCTCGAAGGTCTTGTTTATATAAACGAAAACCTGGACGGAACGCTGGCATTCAGGCACTCCTGCAGGATGGAAATTTGCGGGAGCTGTTCCATGGAGATAAACGGTAAGCCAAGAATGTCATGCTCAACAATAGCAGAGAGCCTCGGAAAGGACAGGATCAGGGTGAGCCCCTTGCCACACTACGAGGTCATAAAGGATCTCGTGGTCGATATCGAGCCATTCTTTGACAAGTACAGGAAAGTGAAGCCGTACATAATAAGGGATGAGCCAGATAAAATTAACAGTGAGCTTCTGCAGACACCGGACCAGTTCAAGGAATATGAACAGTATTCCATGTGCATCAAGTGCGGGTTGTGTCTTGCGGCATGCCCAATATCGGGTTCGGACGATGAATACCTTGGGCCTGCAGCACTGGTTGCAGCTCTCAGGCACAACCTCGACAACAGAGACGAAGGAAAGGAAGAGCGGCTTGAAATAGTGGGTGCAACCAACGGCTCTTCAAGGTGCCATTTCGCAGGCGAATGCAGCGAGGTTTGCCCAAAGGATGTGGATCCTTCATTTGCAATTCAGCTTCTCCGGAGAGAGGGCATCTCCCATGAATTGAAGGGAATATTCAGGAGGCACTGAAATCATGAAGATGAAGAGTGGAATAACGGGATGGATCAGAATCTCACACAAGGGAATCGGATTCTTCGCCTACATTATGCACAGAATATCCGGAATAGTCATTGTCCTTTATCTGTATCTGCACTACTTTGTGCTTTCCAATCTGTTAAGGGGCGGGGCCTCTTTTAACAGCATAATTTCTTCTTTCACCTACGGGCCTTATTACATATTCATAGTGATGGACATCCTTCTCTCGCTGGTCATATTTTACCACGGTGCGAACGGGATCAGGCTTATGCTGAACGAGGTGGGAATCGGAGTGAAGCGGCACAAGGCTATGTTCTACGCTTTTGAAGGGGGTGCCATGGTAGTAATGCTGCTTTTCCTGTATTATGCGTGGCAGACTCTTCTTTCTGGAGGCGGTGTGTGATGACTGCAAATGAGATCACCAGGAATGGAAAGAACAACAGAGGCAGGGCTACCGGCTCACTTCAGTGGTTGTTTCAGGCGTTCACGGGGGCATTTGTAATCGTTTTCCTGGGAGTGCACCTGTACGTTGCACACATCAATGGGGGAAGTCCTGTGGAACTCTTTGACTCAGTAATCGTGAACCTTCGGAACCCCTGGTGGATGGCATTCTTCCTGGCTTTTGTATGGATAGTTACTTACCATGGACTTAACGGGGTTAAGGGGATAATCTACGAAACAGGTATCTCTGTAAAAACGAAGAAGATCGTGGCTTATTTCCTGACAGGTTTATTCATTGTAACCGTCATTTATGGCACGGCCTTATCACTGGTAGTGGCATCCATGCCACTCCCATAACCTTATTTTTCCCAAGAATTTCTAAGTCATTGAATAACGCCTGATCTATTAGGATCTGGTTTATTTAAACACTCAACACCAGAGCGGTGCACACACATTTTCAACACGGGGGAACAGACATCGCGTTATGACGGTAAATCGTTAAAAATGTGCTTGTTGTAGGCTAATATATGATAAAATTCTTTATAATAGTCGGACGTATCAAGTGAATTAGCTAGCTGTAATTTAAGTGATTCTCATGGCTGAGCAATATTTAAAAACTGAATCGGACGTTCTAATTATCGGAGCCGGTGGAGCAGGCATGCGTGCGGCATTGGCCGCTTCTGATGCCGGCCTCAAGGTAACGGTAGTGTCTAAATCATTGTTGGGAAAGGCACACACCGTTATGGCGGAAGGAGGAATGGCAGCTGCCCTGGGTAACGTAGATCCCAAGGACAACTGGCAGGTACATTTTGGAGACATTGTAGAAGAAGGTGTTTACATTGGCAACTGGAGAATGGCAGAAATCCTTGCGAAAGAAGCCCCCCAGAGAGTCCATGAACTGGAGCGGTTTGGCGCACTCTTTGACAGGACCACGGATGGAAGAATTCTTCAGAGGGCCTTTGGAGGTCATACCTACAGGCGTCTATGCCATGTGGGAGACAGAACCGGGCTCGAGATCATAAGAACACTTCAGGATCAGATAATCCACAGGGAAAATGTCACAATAATTGATGAGATGTATATCACCAACCTTTTCAGAAAGAATGGTCGTGTTACTGGAGCCATTGGCGTGAAAATGGACAAGGGAGAATTCCATCTCTTCAGGGCCAAAGCAGTGGTACTGGCAACAGGCGGTTGTGGAAGGGTTTTCAAGATCACATCAAACTCATGGGAGTCAACCGGAGATGGGATTGGCCTGGCATACCGGGCAGGGGCGACCCTTCAGGACATGGAAATGATCCAGTTCCATCCCACCGGCATGGTGTATCCTCCTGGTGTGAAAGGACTCCTTGTGACAGAGGGAGTCAGAGGGGAAGGCGGAATTCTTTACAATAAGGATAAGGAAAGGTTCATGCTGAGATATTCTCCCGAGAAGAAAGAGCTTGATGCCAGAGATGTTGTTGCAAGGGCCAACTATGCCGAAATACAGGCAGGGAGAGGCACTGAGCACGGAGGCGTGTACCTTGACATTTCATACAAGGGAGCAGAGTTTGTAAAGCAGAAACTGCCGAGCATGTACATGCAGTTCATGGAATTTGCAGGCGTGGACATAACTAAAGAGATGATGGAAGTCGCCCCGACCACACACTATCAGATGGGTGGAATAAGGGTTGAGCCGGATACGGGAAGAACCACAGTTGATGGTCTCTTTGCAGCAGGCGAGGTGGCTTGCGGACTTCACGGTGCAAACAGGCTTGGCGGCAATTCAATGACTGACATAATGGTATTCGGCAAGAAGATTGGGGAGGGGGCATCCGATTTCGTCAAGTCAGTGGAACTTCTTGACATAGATGAAAACGACGTACAGGATGAGATGTCAAAGGTTCTCGGCTTCCTTAAGCCGGGGGGCCTCAACGCTTATGATCTGATCGATGAACTTACAACCGCAATGTCCGATAATGTGGGCATTGTGAGGGATGCAGAACATCTGGAGATCGCACTGGATACTATCAGGAAACTAAAGGAAAAGTATATTGAGGTGTCAGCTCCCGGAGGAAGAAAGTACAACCACGGATTGCTTGCTGCACTTGAGCTCGGGAACATGCTCACATCAACAGAAGCAATCGTCAGATCCGCAATAATGAGGCCGGAGAGCAGGGGGGCCCATACCAGAAGTGACTTCCCAAAGAAGGACAAAGAATGGCTCAGGAACATCATCTGTTATGACGAAAGTGGAGAAATGAAATTCGACACCAAACCGGTACCGGAAGTTCCGGATGAATTGAAGGAGTACATAAAACCGGAGGTTTACTGATGGAAGAAAAAATAACCTTGAATATATACAGGCAGGATCCTGCTGTAGATGAGAAAGGGCATTACGACAAGTTCGAAGTACCATATGTAGACGGAATGGTTGTTCTCGATGCCGTAAGATACGTTCAGGAGAAGCTCGATACCACACTCGCAATAAGGTGGAATTGCAAGGCTGCAAAATGTGGCTCATGCTCTGCTGAGATTAACGGCATGCCAAGGCTTATGTGCAAGACGAGAGTAGACAAAGTTGGCCATAATATCACCGTCTCACCAATGGGTGCATACCCACTTATAAGGGACCTCGCCACTGATGTCACCGAGAACTGGAACATACTCAGGAAGATACCAAAATTCACTCCCAGAGAGGATATAGAGTTTCCATGGAAAATGCAACAGATGGATATCGAAAGATCCAAGGAATTCAGGAAATGCATTGAGTGCTTCCTCTGCCAGGATGTCTGTCATGTGGTCAGGGAACACAGCACACCGTATTTCGGTCCGAGACATGTCGTCAAGGCAGCGTCTCTCGACATGCATCCCGTGGACTCAGTGGACAGGTCACAACTTCTTAACAAGGTTGGCGGACTTGGATTCTGCAACATCACAAAATGTTGCCAGGATGTCTGTCCCGAACACATTCACATAACCGACAACGCCATCATTCAGGAAAAAGAGAGAGCGGTTGACATGTCATATGATCCAATAGCAAGGCTAATCAAGAGGAAGAGATCCAAGGAAAGGAGCGTGGTCTGAGATGATGGGAAATCAGAGCAGACAGAAAACAAACAAGGCAATGACAAGGCTCATACCCAGCGAATTTCTGGAGCCAAACTGGAGACTATGGTCATTCATACTAATGCTTGTGGCTGGAATATACCTGATGATAACATATCCCGTGACATACAGTCCAAGCACGGGCCTGACTGATCCGTTCTACTCGCCAACCGTACTGGTGCTTCCATTCGTTGGACTCTTCAGACTCACCTGCTACGCCTACAGGAAAGACTACCACAGGCATGTGTTCAATCACCCAAGGTCCTGCGAAATTGGCTACAGGGCTGAGGTTAAGGGAAGGGAATACACAGGAGAAACTAGATTCTTCAGGCTTGAGAACCTGCACAGATACTTCATGTACTTCGCAGTAGCAATACTTCCGTTCTTCTACTACGACATCATCATATCATTCACATACCAGGCCGGCTTCACACTTACCCTTGGAGGGCTCCTGCTCATCATAAACACAGCTTTCGTGACACTCTATACATTCTCCTGCCACGCCATAAGGCACCTGGTTGGAGGAAACATAGACTGCTACAGTTGCCAGCACCAGACAAGACGCAGGATCTTCAACGGACAGACGATATTGAACGCGCACCACGAAACATATGCCTGGCTGAGCCTGACAATGTTCTTCCTCGTGGACCTGTTCATAAGAGCCACGGTGGCTGGAGTGATACCGAACATAGTGCTTCTGCACTGAGGTGAAATGTATGGCAAGAAATCTAAGCAGTGTAAGATATCCACTTTTCTTCCTTGGTTTGTTCATTATAGAAGTTGGCGGCTTGCTGTATCACTTCATAGGCATACCAGAGAATGAACTTGTTGTATTTGCGGCAGTGGGCTTCATAGTGTATTTCGTTTCACTGGCAGCTCCCTGGTCCAGAAAACAACACTAAATTTTTTTTTAATTTTGCTTCACCGAACTTTTGCGTGGGGCAACTTCTTTGCAATGGGCAGTTATATTTTTCCTTGATCGAACCCTGGTTATACCCGGGAGTTCGCTTAAATTGAGGCACTCTGAGGGTTGGGTGATTTCACCCTATCTTGTTAATTTGTATTTGACCTCTTGTGATTTATGGCCGAATAAATCTATTTCCCTTTCATCAGAGACCTTGAATCCGTGCTTTTCGTAGAATCTTATCCCTATTATGTTCTTTTTCTCCACCCAAGCCGTCAATTCACGGATTCCTGGGCAATTTGAAAATAAATAACTGAGAAGTGCCGTCCCTACTCCTGTTCCCATTGCACTTGGCAATGCATAAATCCTTAACAGCTCAAAGGAACCTTCATTTTCAGGATCATGGAACGAATGAGAATACCCCACAATATTTTCCTCCAAATCAAGAGCCACGTGAAATAATCTAACAGGCCTCTCAGAATCCCTGTCTATTGAATTGCGGAGGTTTTCGTGAGAGTATGCTCTGGATACAAATTTGTCGATTACCTCCTGTGGGTAAAATGAATTGTATGTATAATTCCAAGATTGGATAGCAACAGATGAAATTGCATCTTTATCCCCATGCCCAGCCGGTCTAATCAGGTAGTCTTTCATGAGCCTTAACATTACAGCACCTTTGGATAAATTTTTTGGTTTATCTGACATCCAAGTGGGTGAAGCCAAAGAACTTTATCACAATACACTGCTTATGGCATTTGCAAGAGAGAACAATTCCAATCTTACCGGTTTTAACCCCGTTTGGTGGGACATATCCAGAAATTAACTGGATATGAAACGGACTGGATCGAAATACAACCCACAAAAAGTGGGAAGAACTTAATTTGTTTTTTTAACCGCGTTTCTTTTCGTTACCTTTGACCAGACCCACCAGATTAGTATTACTGCTATTGCAGCCAATGCCACATCAGTGAACTTGTTGAAGGTATCAACTACGCTGTTCCAGTGTGGCCCAAGAAGGTAGCCGAGGTAGATTAGAAGTGAATCCCAAATCATTGCCCCCGCCAGTGTGAGTGTAAGGAAGTGCATCTTATTCATCTTGGCTATTCCAGCAGGGATTGATATGAAAGTCCTGAATACCGGCACAAGCCTTGTAAGGAACACAGAGGAATTCCCGTACTTGAGGAACCAGCTGTGCGTCCTCTCAATTGATCCCCTGTCCAGCATCACATATCTGCCATACCTGAGAATGAGGGGAATTCCGCCATAGTCACCGAGCATATATGCAAGGTACGCGCCAACCATGTTGCCAACACTGCCTGCAATCAGCAGGAGAACGAATGCCGGTACACCCATCTCTGATGGCAGAATACTGCTGAATGCGAGATAACCTCCAAATGCCATCACCACTTCGGATGGTATGGGCAGGAGAAGGCCCTCAAGAAGCATCAGAATAAATATTCCGGGGTAGCCAAGTGTCTGTATTATATAAATTATAAAATTCGAAACTATAGTAGCTAAAGGGAGACTAAACACTAAGGAGAGATTGATGTCGATTATAAATAGACATCGTCAGTCGTTGCCCGGCAGGTGCGCATAAAAATCTCCCAGCATAACTCTGACTTCCTCGTCGGGCAATTCAAATCTCCTCTTGGAAATGCTGCTTTCCAGGAGCATGAGTTCGGCGAGTTCGTCCGGGTATCCCTGAGCATAAATTATCTCCTTGATCTGCGAGTTCATCAGCATCTTGGAACACACGATACAAGGGTGCGTAGTAACATAGATGATTGCGTCTTTGATGCTTACTCCGTGAACAGCGGCCTGTATTATTGCATTCTGCTCTGCGTGCAGCCCTCTGCAAAGCTCATGCCTCTCGCCTGAAGGGACATTGAGGTCGTCTCTTATGCAGCCAACAACGTCACAGTGAACCGTTCCGGATGGCGGCCCATTATAGCCTGTGGCAAGAACATTTTTGTCCTTCACTATCACTGCCCCAACCTTCCTCCTTGTACAGTTTGCACGCGATGCTGCAAGAAAAGCCATCCTCATAAAATACTGGTCCCAGGAGGGTCTGACTTCGGCCATATATGCCTAGATTATTACAGTGTTAATAACATTTTGAAATCTGTGTTCCAGTGAGTATGCGCATCGAATAAAAAACCTATACCTCTAATATAATTAGTCAAACAATTATTGAACCCATTTATGATCTACTAAATCATGCTTTCAGGGGACAGTTCCAGCGATTTAGCTCATAAGGACATGGGAGCAATCCTGAGGAGTCTGGACACAGACCCTGACAGTGGACTCTCTTCCTTGGAAGCTGCCAGGAGGTTGAGGTCATATGGCCCCAATGCCCTCGCCAAGCCCAAAAACCTTGGATTTATCGGTGTTCTCATAAGACAACTCAGGGAGCCAATGATCCTGCTTCTGGTCATTATTGCCATATTATATTCGATTATCGGAGATCCAAGGGACTCCATTGTTATTGTCGTCATAGTGTTTCTAGTTGTTTTCATTGAGACCTATAATGTCAACCGTGCAAGAAGATCCATTCAGGCACTAAGAGATCTTGCAATGCCTACTTCAGTGGTTTACAGGGACGGAGAACTCAGGAAAGAAAAGACAGTTTCCCTGGTTCCAGGTGATATCGTCATACTTACTTCAGGCGAGAGGGTCCCCGCAGACGGAAGGCTGATCGAATCATACAGCCTCAAGATCGATGAATCCTCTCTTACAGGCGAATCGTACTCGGTGTTAAAAGAATCCGAAGTCATGCCGGAAAGCACACTTCTTGCGGAGCTCACAAACATGGCTTTCTCAGGAACACTTATAGTTCAGGGAACTGGAAGGATGCTTGTTACGTCAACGGGAAAAGGCACTGAAATTGGAAAGATTTCTCAGCTGGTTGAGCAGGTGGAAGAAGCTGAGACACCTCTTGGAAGATCAATAAACAAATTGACCAAGATTCTTGCAGGCCTTGCGATAGTTTTCAGCGTAGTAGTCCCTATTTTCGGGTATCTTCAGGGACAAACCGTAAATGACATGCTCCTTACAGGGCTGTCCATGGCATTCGCAACCGTTCCCGAGGAGCTGCCGGTCCTGATTTCCATAACTCTAGCCATAGGGGCATATTCCCTTTCAAAGCACAACGCTGTTGTGAAGGATCTCAGGGCTGCTGAGACCCTGGGAAGCGTCACCGTGATTGCCACGGACAAGACAGGGACCATCACTGAAAATCGCATGTCCATGGGCCACCTGTATTCGGACGATACTCTGAGAAATGCGGAGGAAACCGGAGGCATTGGCATGATGAAGACTGCAGTACTCGCAACTGGCACCATGATGCTTGAATTACGTGAGCCCACCTCATATAAGGATCCCATGGAGGTGGCAACATTCGAGTATTCCACCAGGATCGGAGTTGATATTAGCGAACTGCGGGAAGAATTCAGCACAGTTGATGAATTCAGTTTTGATAATAGATTGAAGCTCTCGTCCTACCTTTACCAGACCCATCATGGTCAGCTTGTTCTGTATGTCAGTGGTGCACCTGAAGTTGTTCTCTCCAGATCTGTGGGATTTCAGGAGCAGAATGGCGCAGTATCGGAAATGGATGAGGAGAAGCAAAAGAGGATCATGGGCATAGTAGATGAGATTTCCTCCATAGGGGAAAGAATGATCGCCATTGCTTCGCGCGTTGTGGATAAGTATTCCGATGATAGGAACGAACTTGAGAAAGACCTCACATTTCACGGCATGATCAGCTTTGTCGACCCACCGAGGGCAGAGGTTCCGGAAGCCATCAGGGAATGTCAGAAAGCTGGAATCCGTGTAATAATGTTAACTGGAGATCATCCAAAGACTGCCCGTACCATTGCCTCCCAGGTCGGCATCAACAACTCTGGGCAGGTGATAACTGGAAAAGACATCGCTTCCATGGACGACAGTGAGCTTTCTGAAAAGATAAAGGAAAACTCCGTCTTTGCAAGAATCACCTCGGAAGACAAATTCAGGATAGTGGAACTTCTCAGGAAAAGCGGAGAGACCGTGGCAGTTACGGGTGATGGCGTAAACGATTCACCCGCCCTGCAGAATGCAGAAATCGGGATTGCTATGGGCATTAGGGGAACAGAGGTGGCCAGGGAAGCTTCGGACATGATCCTTCTTGACGATAATTTTGCCACAATTGTTGAGGCTGTGCATGAAGGGAGAGGTATAATGTACACACTACGAAAGAGCCTGAAGTATGAGATCAGCATAAAGCTGGCTCTGGTAATAATCCTGACAATTCCGCTTTTTCTGCTCATCCCGTTTCCTTTCTCGCCCATACAGATTATCGTCATGGAACTGATGATGGATGTTGCCGCCATGGGCGGTTTCCTCTACGAGAGAGAAGAGTCAGGATTAATGCAACTTCATGCAGGTGAAAAATCACGTGATTTCATCAGCTGGAACATGATGTCTTTCATCATTGCCTCGGCAATTTCGATCTCACTCGCTGTAACAGGTGTGTATCTCTACATACTATATACAACAGGATTCCTGTTGAGGGCTCAGACCGCTGCCTTCTCGGTATGGATGATTTCCCAGATATTTCTGGCGCACAACCTGCGCACCGAGAGGCAACCAGTGTTTCTCAAAGGTATACTGTCCAACCGGGTCATCACAATCTGGGGAATAGTGATTGGGCTGGCACTCGTTCTGATAACGGTGTTCCCGGACCTCCAGATCCTTCTTCATACTATATATCTGACGTACACGGACTGGCTAATCATAATTGTGGTTTCAGTGGCCTCCACATTCTGGATAGAAGCCTTAAAAACATACTGGTATTTTTCGTCTCAAAAGGGCAGGAAGGAAGTGGCGACTTAGGTGGAGTCAGGAAAGCTCAACTGTAAATCTTCCCTGACTTAAGTTGCTGGTCCACATTCCGGAGCATCTGTATTACGATTTCATGTGTGACCTGTGAGAAGTCATTGTAGAACTCGCCCACTGCATACATGGTATGCACAGATTTCAGGCAAACCACCTCATCAACCATTGTCCTGATCTCGTCAAGAACTGAATCCTGGCCTGCAGGAACCGCAACTACAATCCTTCTCTGTTTAATCTCACGGAGGAGGTTTACTGCAGCTTTCATGGTGGCGCCAGTGGCAATACCATCATCGACAACAATTGCGATGGCCTCCCTGTCCAAAAGCAAAGCTCCAGTATTTCTATACAGGTGCTGAATCTCTGATATCTCCTTGAGCTTCCTCTCTATGGTGGAACTGATGTCTTCCCTATCTATCTGCAAATAAGCCATCAGTTCCCTGTTGAAATAGAATTTTGGGGGGTCTCCTTCTGCGACAGCACCCAAGGCAAGTTCTTCCTGACCAGGGGCTCCAATCTTCTTGACAATAAGTGCCTCAAGAGGTTTCTTAAGCCTCAGTGCAACTTCATACCCTACTGGCACTCCCCCCCTTGGAAGGGCATAGATTATGCATTTCTCTTTCTCAAAGCCAGCAAGCCTTTCCGCTAGCTGCCTGCCTGCATCCACCCTGTCCTTGAACATATGCTTAAACTAGTATAGACGGGTATATGTATTAGAGCACTAAGCAGATCAGGCAAATCCTTCCATGCCACAGGTCAAAATTTAGGCCGCCCGGCAAATGATCAGTTATATATCTTGTATACACATTTTGATTGGATATCATGCCCGGAGAAGATCTTGATAAATTTGAGGCAGAGGCTGCGGAATCACTGAAATCGATCGGCAGGGATGTGCCGGTATCAGAATCCAAAATACTGTCAAACAGCATTCTGGACATTCTTATGAAAAACGCCAGAACACACGGTGATGTGGAATATGCATCCGGTGACCACAGGTACTCAGTCTCATTCGGGTTTGCCGAGGTCAGGCTAGAAGACGGAAATTTAGGCCTTTACAACGAACTCCCTGATGAATTGACTCCGGAAGATGCAGAAACTGTAGCATTTCTTGTTACCGGATTCCACAAGGAAGAGGAAACAGAAGTGCAGTTCTCTGAAGGGAAGATATTGCTTAATGCAGACAGGCTCCATGGGCACATAGTGGAATTCCAGAGAGCAGTTATTTCAAAAGGCGTATTCTAAACCATTCCTTATTTCAGACTCTACCTTGTGATGTTCAGTTTTTAATTCAAGGGAAGTATTCGGGCCTCCCTTTTTCTCATTTTCTCTTGCAAGCCCATTCCCTCGTATATTGAAGGTTTCTGCCTTAACCACATTGTAAGTTGAAATGGCATCATTAACCGGACTTACTACATTAAGGGGCTCTGTCATTTCTTCCAAGGATATCCATTATAACTAGAATGGCCCTCCTGAACATTCAGGGGGTTGTTCTTCTCCCCGATGCTTAAACCCACAGGGGGAGCCCTACATCCTGTCCGCCAACGCATCCGGGAATACTTTTTTATGATGTTGTACGCAGCATTTAGATCCGCATAGATCATTGTACCGTCAGAGGAACGGAATATGCCCCTTGAGATGCGTTTTCCCGCCATCTTTCGTGTATTCATGATTATATGTTTCTCCATGAAGACGGAAATTAGAGGTTTTTCATTCCTCAGGAAAATGAGGGAATGGGTGCTGACTCTGCGTAGTAAGGTTCAGGCAGAGTACTATCAATCTGGAATGTTCAACTCATGAATTTATCCACAATTTGTTGAGGAGGAGATCCAGTAGAATTATCCTGATATAAATTCCTATTCTGCGTAGGGAAACCCGAACCCACGATGTACCGTCAAAATTAAAAATTTTTGTCAGTGGGCCCGACCGGATTTGAACCGGTGACCACCGCCTTGTAAGGGCGGTATCATAACCACTAGACTACGAGCCCGGACTTGTGCAGTTCAACGTATTCTTAGGGAATATATTATTTTCACGCATTTGCCTATAGGAATTATCCAGATATCTGAACCTCGTCGACGTAGGTGGACCGCAGGAGTATCGAAGCCTTACTAACTGTTTTAGGTATTCTCACCACCTTGACATTTGCAATGCTGTCAACGTGCTTCTGGATATCCTCGGAATCAACACCCTCGAAGACAAGAAGATCCATGTTGCGGAACGACACCTTTCCCTGCATGTCCTGAAGATCGCTTTTTTCAATGGTAAGCGTCTTTATATTCTCCACATATTTGACTCCGCTTTTGGTGGCACCTTCTATAAAATTCTTGGACAAGTGCTTTGCCCCTTCCACACCCGAGAGGAAAGTCCTGTAAGCCTCGTTTGTGATATCTCCGAGTGTTTGGCCTGTTTCCCTGGTAAGTTTCAATACATGTCCATAGATATCCTTCCTTACCCCTTTCACGGATATGTTCTGTTTTTCTTCCTGCTCTTTCTCTTCGGTTTCTCCAGTCTTTTTGTTTTCTGCCATAATTAATCATGCCATTACGGTATATATAGATATCTGGATATCTGGATATCCATATATTCATATCGCAATGTCATACCTTATTTATTAGGGGGAGGTTAAATGCACCTGAGAAAAATTAGGGGGGAACTGAAAAAAACTTATACAGTAGTTCTATTCATCCTACATGGACGATGAGCCAGTAGATCAGGGAAAAAGGAATTTCCTGAAGGCAATGATCGTAGTTTCTGCGGGAGCTGCTGTGGTTGGTGTCCTTAAAGGAGTTGTTCAGAATGTCATTTCTCCTGCGGCGGGACTTTCATCTTTTCCCACCCTCACATTAGTAGATGACATCACTGGACAACCGATCCACACCTCAGATGTTAAGGTCAACAGCACTAAAGCATACATTTTCTATTACCCGCTTGACAATGATCCCAACTTTCTTCTCAGGTTGGGGGACACAAGTAGTAATGATGTGAGAGTAAACCCGTATAATGTGGGGATACCGGCAACAGGCGGCACATTCCGCTCACCGGGGGGAGTCGGGCCTTACGGCTCAATAGTTTCCTTCAGCGCGATTTGCCAGCACTTGGGTTGTGTTCCCCCTATTATTCACTACTATGCAGGAGGGGCAGCCATTCCGGGACACCCGGATCTGTCGAGTCCAACAGGCTTTATCCACTGCAACTGTCACGGAAGCACCTATGATCCGGCGAATGGCGCTGAGGTTGTTACGGGACCGACTGCAAAACCACTGCCGAATGTTGTACTGGATTTTGATCCGGCAACAGACTCTTACAGGGTCAGAAGCATGCTCGGTCCAACAATATATGGAAAACCGAGCGACCTTACGGGTGGAACTCCGTTCCCGAGCGGTACTACAACAACCCCTGTAACGACAGTTGATGTATCAGGAGCTTAATGGTGAAAATTAAATGTCAGATAACAAACCTAAATTAGTTAAACTGCCCAAGATAGAAGATGTCCTTGGTCCTGATCCAATGCATATCGAGGAGCTTCCGCTCAAAAAAGTTCCCGATTACATGAGGAGAAGGGGTGGAATCTGGTACTGGACTGGCGCCCTTATCAGCATGGCATTTGTTTACCAGATTATCACCGGCTTGCTTCTTCTTTTATATTACAACCCAAGCCAGGCATACAGTTCCACAGAGGCCATGATAACTTCCATTCCGTTTGGATCATTCATGCTGACTACCCACCTTTATGGTGCATATGCGATGATTTTCCTAATTTATGTCCATATGTTCCGCAACTACTTTTTTGGTTCATACAAGAAACCCAGGCAGCTGCAATGGGTAATCGGTGTCCTTCTTCTTGCGGTCACGGTAGGAGTTGGTTTCTTCGGATACTCCATGACTGGAGATGTCCTCTCATTCGATGCCACTGACGTAGGAAGGGGAATTGCCCAGGCCACACCTTTCCTTGGAAATGCCCTCGAAGCAATCTTCTTTGGTAATGGTACATCAACTAGCCTGTTCATACACATGCTGGCATGGCATGTTATACTGGTTCTTCTTATCGGTGTCCTGTTTGGAGCACACTTCTGGCTTGCTGAAGCAAACGGAATCATGCCAGCTCACAAGGATGTGAACCACAAAGCACCTGCAGTTGACACAGAAGAGGAAAAACACAAAAAATGGTATCCCTATAACTTTGGATTCATGACACAACTGGCAATGTACAGCTTTGGTTTGCTAATGATCATTCCTTCCGTTATAGCGCTATTGCCACACGTGCCTGCTCTGTTCTCTCCATTTCCGCAGGTCTCACCTAGCAGCCCCTTGGCAGCTTATGTGCCTGCTTACCCTCCCTGGTTCCTTCTTTTCATTTATAAGGCAGTAGACTTTGAGTTATTCTCGGCTGCGGGGCCGCTCTCTGCACTGGCAGCATCAGCTGTCTTTGGAATAGTTCCACTGGTTTACTTCCTCTTGCTGCCTTTCATAGACACGAACGACGACCTGCATCCACTGGCAAGGCCACTGGTTACTTCCTTCGGTATTCTGGGAATCATCTACATGATAATACTGTCGGCATGGGGGGCAATGACTCCGGGTGTTCAGATACCTACTTCGGAAGTTCTGGCAGTGCTTCTGCCACCGTTTGTCATCGTTGTGGCAGGTGTTACATACCTTTCAAGGCTCTACAGAAAAGGAAAATTCAAGGTTACACCGAGCAAAATCACAGCCTCTTTTCTCCTTTTCCTTTTCATTATGATGTTTGCAGCTTATTCGTTCGGCCAGAATTTCACTGCAAGCCTTGTGAGTACCAACGGGCTTAATATTGTGTCATCTCTCTTCACTGGAGGAGTCATGGTGTTCGGAGCCGTTGGAACCATGAAATCGGCTAACGTATCCGGGGACTATGAGAAAAAGGTTGAAAGCCAGAACACGTACCACATGAACAAGAACGTTGCAGTGGTTCTTTCCGCATTGCTTGCCATAGGTGCGATCATCATAACATATCTCATATTCCAGCTCGATCCAGTCGGTGCAGTACCAAATGCCGAATTTGGAATGGGCCTGGGCTTCGTGCTTGTTCTTGCGGGAACAATAATGAGGGTTTACAGGGCAGCGTTCTATCATGAGTGATATCCGGGTGAAAGGATTTGACGACATCTCCTTCTGGAGAGAGGACGACATAGGACTCATAGTCATACGTTCATCCTCTGCAGGTCAGATCCGCAAAAAAACCCTTGATGAGCTTATCCTGGCATTAAGCACGGCCTCAATAGATCCTTCAGTAAAGACCATAGCAATCACCGGGCAGAATGAGGTATTCGCCAGAGATATAGGAGACTGGGAAGATCCAACGGAGATCCTGAATTCATTGCGTGCTCTCGCATCAATTATCTATTCTCTCGAAATACCGGTGGTCGCAGTCGTAAATGGTGATGCAATAGATACAGGTTACGAGCTTGCACTTCTCTGTGATGCAGTCATAGCCTCTCCTGAGGCCAGGCTCGGATTCAACAGGTCTTATATGTTTGCCATGGGTGGTTCCTTATCGTCACTCAAATACACAGCACTGGAAATTTCCAGGGCAACAGAACGCGTGAACTGCGAATACGTCTTTCCCGCATCAGATTTGCTTGGTGAAGCTAAGACAAAGATACAGGATATAAACAGCAGCAAGCTCGTTCTAAGAAGGAAGAACCGTCTGAGGTTCATACGTGAGGCAGTAGGCGAGGAACACATCGCAATTCTGTCAAAACTGAATGAAAACAAAAATTTGGTCAATAAAACAAAGGAAATAGGAGTCTGATAATAAAATGGCTAGCAATTTGAAGGGATGGATTGGTTTCCTGGTTATCACAGTAATAATAATCGGCGGAGCCTTCGGCACATCTCACATAATAAAAACTTCAACGGCTGGGACGTCGATTTCAGGGATAAGTGCAACAGGTTTCAACGGTTACTACGATTCAGGAAATCAGACATTCGTCACGAACGTATCTCAATCAAGTGTCAGCGCCAATTTCAGCGTCAGCATAAAGCTGGCTGCGAGCACAGGAGGTCTCAACATCTCCATAATAGCGCCATCAATAGAAAACCTGAGCGCCTATAATGCAACATTTGCCACACTATATAACCAGATATATAATGAGTCGGTCAACCAGACAATCAGCTCAGGAATAACTTTGAATGCAACCATAAATGCCTCTCTCGCAGAAAATGCTACAAGACTGGCCAGCACTTACACCAATCAGAATCTTACCTACAGCCTGTTCCAGTCAATATACAAAGATGTAACATACACTGGAGGCGCCTACACCCTGAACTTTACAGTACAGTTCAATGCAACGGCTCTGAGCATCATGACAAAGGGGCAGTCTTTGTACGCTGTTATCAATGCCGCAGCAGGTTCTGATTCCGCAAATGGTATCATAATGTTTACAAAGGTCTAAGAAGACCACAATTTAATTTTTTTATTTCAGTTTATAGAGACACCTTCTTTTAAAATCACATTTGCACATGAAATTACAGTTTAGCTTCTGGCCACGTATATATAAAATATGGGCCGAATGGTAATCCCCCAGCTTTAGAACGCGAAATACAATACTGGTATGGCCACTATAACTGAGAGGAGAGATGAAAGAAAGTTTACCTCACCCTTGCTCAACTTGTTGCGATTCTCAAGTGTTGCACCCAGGAGACTGTCAATCTGGCATCCCAGAAAACCGAGACCTCCAACGAATAACACCTTGATGATGCTAAAACCACCCTGGTTCAGGAGGCCGTATGTCAGGGCTACAATGAAAGCACCAAGCAGTGCAGCAGCTTCCCCGGTAAGTGATATGCCTCCATTGATTCCTGGAGTGGACCTCTTGAAATTCGTGATCATGTAAACCTTCCTGTCAATAACACCGATCTCTGAAGCAAAGGTATCGGAGCTAACAACGGCAAGTGATATGGAAAAAAGTTCAAAATAGTGGAAGTAAAATGAGTGTGTAATCAAATTGGTGAAGTTAAGTGATGATATGGCAATACCTATGAGGGCGGCATAAAAGACATTGGAAACTCTTCTCTCGCCGGAAATTCCTTCCTGAATATTCTGCTTTTTCTTGACATCGAAAAATGCCTTCGTGGCAAGATGCGAACTTATGGCAAAAACAAGCAGAACAACTAGCCAGGCAATTGACCCGAAGAATGAGACGATCAGTCCAACAACTAGGGCCGCGGTGGAACCCTTCAGGTCAAAGATGTTCAGAATCCTTGACGCAGCGAAAAGGATTGCAAGCACCGCAAATATCAGTAGGATATCCGGCAACGTGTAAATGATTTACCAACCTCTTTCCTGCAATCTTGACTCTTTTGGCATTTGCTCAATATCAAGACCCTGCATTCCCGCAAGTCCCGATGAGACATTGCCAATAATCTTGTAATCTTCGTAGTTTTCCACGGCCTCAACTACTGCTTTCGCCATCCTTTCCGGGTCCTTGGATTTGAATATTCCACTCCCTACAAAGACTCCATCGGTGCCAAGCTTCATCATAAGTGCACCATCTGCAGGTGTTGCGACACCGCCGGCAGCGAAGTTCACAACTGGAAGTCTGCCCATTCTTCTGACTTCCTTAAGAACTTTCAGGATCTCTGCTTCGAGTTTTTCGACTCCCATTCCATAATACATGTTGTATCCTGTCAGGTAATCGTCATCGCCGAAAAGGTCCTGAGATGCCGTTCTCCTGAGATTGGAGTATGTTCCAGCTATTGTTCCAGAGACTTTCTTCAACTCTTCCTGGCTCAGATCTTTTATTATCTTTATTTCTTCATTAACCATTCTTATGTGTCTGACTGCTTCTACCACATTTCCGGTTCCCGCCTCGCCCTTGGTCCTAATCATGGCTGCACCTTCGACGATTCTCCTCACTGCCTCAGGTAGCGTCCGGGCCCCACAGACTACTGGAACTTTCAGCTCCTTCTTGTAAAGATGGAAGAACGGATCTGCCGGTGTAAGGACCTCACTTTCATCCAGCATGTCCACACCAAGGGCTTCAAGTGTGTAGCCTTCTGAAACGTGCCCTATTCTTACCTTTGCCATCACTGGGATAGACACCGCCTCAAGTATTTCTTTTATCTTCTCAGGATCGGCCATTCTGGCTACACCACCTGCAGCCCTAATATCTGCAGGCACCCTCTCCAGAGCCATTACTGCCACTGCTCCAGCTGTTTCAGCAATTCTGGCCTGTTCAGCTGTGGTGACATCCATTATAACTCCGCCCTTAGTCATTTTGGCGAATCCTCGTTTTATCAGGTCGTCACCAAATCTCAGTTGTGAGACATCTATGGACATGTTAATCTCAAATGAATAGGAAAAGATTATAAATAGCTTTATAGAGTCAGCGAGCCGTCCTATAATTCCGTTTTTTGCATATTTATTACGATTCGACCGCACAAAGGTTTAAAAGTACTTAAAGATAACAGACACGAATATTAATGGCTGATCCTGACAATGACGGTGTTGCCATAATCATACCCGTAGTAAACGAGCGGGCCAATCTAGAGAGATTGCTGCCCAGACTGGACTCCTACCAGGTTTACATTGTGGATGATGGCAGCACAGATGGCACTCAACAACTTTGTAGTAGCTGGTCAAATGTTCATCTTATCGAACGTCATAGGAGAATGGGATTGGTCTCCGCAATTCTAGAGGGATTCAAGAGGCTGCCGAAGGAATGCAAGTACGCGGCTGTAATGGATTCGGACTTTTCCCATGATCCCGCTTACATTCCAAAACTCTGTGAAATGGCTCGCCGGAATAGCTCAGATCTTGTTGTTGGCTCAAGGTATATACCCGGGGGCAAGAATGGCGATACTCCTGTGAGGCGGATAATAAGCTTTGGAGGAAACATTGCTTTCAGATCGACTTTCTCCGCCAAGGTCAAAGATGCTACAAGTGGATTCAGGGTATATTCTGCGAAGGCAATCGAGTTCCTGCTGGAGTCTAACATCACTGAACCAATAAGTCCATCATATGCAGGCCAGATTGATATCCTGAGAAGATTGCTTGGAGCCGGGCTCAGGGTGAACGAATACCCAATTGTCTTCTACAAACGTAATGAGGGTAAAAGCAAGCTCAAAATGAACGACATTGGAAGCTTTGCATCACTCATTCTGAGGAAGGGAAATATTGTCAGGTACGCGATAGTGGGTGCATCGGGTATACTGGTCAACGAACTTATACTGACCCTCCTGTTCGGGTACATGCACTTTTTCGCTGACCCGTTGGCAATAGAGACCAGTGTAGTGTCAAATTTCATACTTAACGATAGATTTACTTTCAGGAAGAGAGGATCCACAAACACTGAATTCCTCTACAGACTCGGTAAGTACAATCTGTTCAGTATTCTCGGCATCATTGTAAATGCGGCTGTATTTTACGGCATAATAAAGGCTCAGATACTGCAAAGCAGTTCGGTGATTGGCATAGTGCTGGCTAACTTCATTGGCATTGTTTCTGCATTCATTGTAACCTATCTTTCCTCAACATTCTTCGTTTGGGGGGAAAGGGGAAAGTGAATGATGATGAAGAAATAAGACTGCACAGGGCAAGAATAGCGCTGATCACCATCAGTTCATTCATGGTCACAATCCCTCAGTTGCTATGGACGGTGCTTGGATATGGTGGGACGCTTCTTATACTGGCTGACACAGCTCTTATCATAATTGGTTTTGCGACCCTGCTTATTGCTCTTACCAATCCTTTGCCCTACTTCGTAAGCCGGGCTTTGGGCAGATTCAGGAGATTTCTGGAGACGAATTCATTTACCCCGAAAACAAAAGGGATGAGACCGTACATTTCACTAGTCATGGTTCTGTATCTTCTCGTTCCCTACACCATATCCACTATAATGGGCTATATCCGGCCTTCATTTCTTCTTCTGGCACTTTACGTTGCAATCACTGTAATATGCGTGGCTTTTCTGATAAAGTTCCATAAGCAGAGGGCACGAAATCAAGATGCTCGTCCTTGGCATTACCTGGTTGTTCTCACTGCTCTCGGACTGCTTTGGACTTTTGCTTTCTGGTACGGTTCCCCGAGTTTTCCAACAGATGAGATGGCACTTGATTTCTACTCTGCTCACCTGTTGATAAATGGCATAAACCCTTACATTCCGATCAACACAGCCAATGTTTTCACATTCTACTCGTTCGGCACCAATGGGCTGCCTCTCGACGTCGTGACCCCATATTCAAGCGGTGGATTCGTGACGAGCCTGAGCTATCCCGCTTTGGCTGTATTCACATATTTGCCTGCAAATCTTTTTGGTTTTTCTCCCACAGCTTCCCTGATTCCACTTTATGTTATTCCACCAATCTTCCTATATTGGGTTTACAAGGACAGCAAACTGAAATCACTGGCTCTCGTACCGGTATTCTTGCTGCTCCTCAACCCGTCGTACCTTGTTCAGGTCAGCCTGGGGTATCCAGACATAGTGTGGATGCTCTTCACAATGCTGTCTGTTTTCTTCTACAGAAAACCCGTGGTATCCGGTATACTCATGGGCCTGGCAGTCTCCGTTAAACAGATCCCATGGCTGGTACTGCCATTCTTCCTCATTTTCCTTTACAGAGAGATAGGGAGAGGAGCCTCGCTGAAGTGGACACTATCAGTGGCAGGTGTCTTCCTCCTTGCAAACTCCATTTTTATTGCTTTGAACCCGCAGGCATTCTTCAGTGCAATTGCGGCTCCAGAACTGCAACACATACTTGGAATCGGTTTCGGGCCATCCCAGATAGCATTCCTGGACATTTTCCCTCTATCAAGGACATTCTTCTCTCTGATGGTGGTTGCACTGTTCGTCTCTTCCATAATAGCATATTACGTGTACTACGGGAAGCTGAAGTATGCATTCCTCGCTTTTCCTATCATTATTTTTCTGTTCAACTACCGACTGCTTCTAAGTTACCTGATGTTCTGGCCACTTATCGCATTGATAATGCCTCTATTCATACAGAACGGTGTTAAAGCTGAAACTAGACAGAAGGAACCAGCCCGCACCGGCAGGCTCAAGGGGCTGGGATCAGCCAGGAGGATAGTGGTTCCTGTTATCCTGGTTGCATTGATTGCAGCACCGGTCGCTTATGAAGCAACTGTACCAGTACACCACCCTCAAATTGACATCCAGGGACTATCAATCACTGGCGTCTCCAATTACAATGTCACGGGTATTGAAGTCATGGTGTCACTTCAGAACACAAACATATCTTACAATCAGTTGTTGTACCGTATAATGCCCTCCGCCCCCACAACCAACATGAACGGGTATCTGTGGGAAGCTTCCAATTTCACGCAGCTTCCCAATGGATCGGAACTCATACAAATTGCCCCAATGAATCAGAACCAGCAACTTTCTTCGAGCGGAAGCTACAGGCTCATAGCCTATTACGGTTTCAGTTCTGATGCATATGTTTTCAACCTGAGTTCGGGAAAATTGTCATAGTTTGTTTCATATCCATTGTAAACGCAGGTGGTCAAATTCTGAATGGTCCAATCAATGACTTTTTCTCTCTGGGCCATGCGTTCTGCGATGCACCCGGGGGCCGTGAACCTATCTTTGCCCCAATATAGTACTACAATCTTCTGAATAATGGGTATTTTACTATCTCTGATAACAGAAAGATCCGTATATTATGTAGTGATATTATCATTACATTGACCTACACCAGAAGGATCA